>RRZU013604133.1_pt1 | contig 16318 bp, 16 predicted proteins | sample 2165561 | NCBI WGS metagenome assembly RRZU01 (sample SAMN10456909, study PRJNA506462) | wastewater metagenome | isolation source: wastewater sludge | place: USA: Moscow, Idaho
GCCCCAGCACCCGACGCCTCGAGACCCCGGCACTCGGCCCGGGTGAGAGCAATCGACACCAGGACGTCGATCCCTCTCCTCCGACGCCCTCGCGCCACTGCCACAGCACGCGACGCAACACCGCACTGCCCCAGCACCCGGCGCCTCGAGACCCCCGCACTCGGCCCGGGTGAGAGCAATCGACACCAGGACGTCGATCCCGCTCACCTGACGCCCCAAGCGGGGCGGCCGACTCCCTCGCGCTACCGGTGGAGGGCCGTTATCGACCACCTGGTCGTCGGCGGCCCGCATACGGTCGACGACGGTGATGGCGACTGGGCCCAGGGGTGGCAGAAGCACGCAATCCTGGGATGAGGCGGCGTCATACGGTGCTTCTGCTGCCCCTGGTGCAAGGCCACCATCCGCGCCAAGGCCAGCGCACTCGCTGGGGCCACCTCGGGTCTGACGTGGGACGCTTGGGCCATGGCACACGGCCCGGCCGCTAGTGGTCCGCACCTGACGCGGGCCGCCTTCGAGCTGATCGTGGACGAGGCGCTGGACGCCATCCCGTCGCGCCTGCTCGACCTGCTCGACAATGTCGCGATCATGGTCGAGGACGAGCCACCCCCCGACGAGCCAGACCTGCTCGGGCTGTATGACGGCACCCCGCTGACCGAGCGGGACAGCTGGTGGGGTGCCGGATCTCTTCCGGATCGGATCCTCATCTTCCAGGGGCCCCTGGAGCGCATGTGCTCGGACCTCGAGGAGCTCCGCGACGAGATCGCCGTCACCGTCGTCCACGAGATCGCCCACTACTTCGGCATCGACGACCACCGGCTGCACGAGCTCGGCTGGGAGCAGGCATTGGGCCGTGACCCGGCCAAGGGACATGGCTCCGCCGCCGCTGACCGAGACTGAGACGGCGTTCCTGGGTGCGACCGCAGACCTCCTGCCGGTGCGGCGCTCCTCAGCGGCCTCCGAGCGGCCCAGGGCCCCGAGAGCGACCTTCTCAAGGGCCCACAGAAGCCGCTGAGGACAGCTCAGGCGGCTCAACGCGTCTCCCCTGTGCCCTCCTAGTGCGTTTCGCGGCCCGGAGTGCCCCCTCGGGACGTCTGGGCCGCCTCGCCAGGAGTGGGGGCCCAGGGCGGGCGTCGCTCCCTCCCAAGGGCCTTTCTGCACACGGCACCAGAGACGCCAGAGACCGGGACGCGAGAGACCGGGACGCGAGAGACCGGGAGGCGAGCGCGTCCGGAACGATCCTGGCTCAGCGCGGACCCCGAACAGGACTGAGTAGGTTCAGAAGGCGACGGAGGGTCCCAGCCCGCGGGCTGGGACCCTCCGTCAGTGCTAGACGTTGCCGGGCGGCCTCTGTAGCACCGCCATCTCACGCATTAGTGCATCTCACGACCTACTGCGCGTACTCGCCGTGGTAACCCTCGAAGACCCAGCCGACGACGGACAGCACGAGCAGGAAGATCCCGATGATCGCCAGCCACCATCCGACCGCCAGGCCCACGAACGTGATGGCGCCCCCGCCGGCGACCGCGAGCGGCCACCATGAGTGCGGGTGGAAGTGGCCGTAGTCGCCTTCGGCGTCCGCCTGGCTCGCGTCGGGGTTGTCCTCGGGCCGCAGCGGGAGCTTGCGCCCCGTCTGCCAGAGGTAGAAGCCGATCAGCGCCGCAAGCATGCCCGTGAGGAACAAGGCCACCACGCCGGTGAACTCCGTAAAGCTGGTCAGCACACCGTAGAAGGCGGCGAAGAAGACGAAGAAGACCACCAGGAAGACGAAGATCTTGACCTCGGTTTTCATGGCTCAGGCTCCCTTGCCCTTGAGCTTGTCGACGACGGCCTGGTCGGCGTGAGCGGTGTGACCCACGGACTCAGGGTGGTGCAGGTCGAACGCGGGACGCTCCGAACGGATCCGCGGCAGCGTCGCGAAGTTGTGCCGCGGCGGCGGGCACGAGGTGGCCCACTCCAGCGACGCGCCATAGCCCCACGGGTCATCCGACTCGACCAGCGGCGCGGTCCGCCAGGTCTTCCACACGTTGTAGATGAACGGGAGCATCGACAGGCCGAGGATGATCGCGCCGACCGTGCTGACCCGGTTCGCGACGGTGAAGCCCTCGCCGGGGAGGTAGTCGCCATACCGGCGGGCCATGCCCCACACACCCAGCCAGTGCTGGATGAGGAAGGTGAGGTGGAAGCCGACGAAGAGCATCCAGAAATGGATCTTGCCGAGCTTCTCGTCGAGCATCCGCCCGGTGAACTTCGGCCACCAGAAGTAGTAGCCGGCGAACATCGCGAAGGTCACCGTGCCGAAGACGGTGTAGTGGAAGTGCGCCACGACGAAGACCGAGTCGGACAGGTGGAAGTCCAGCGCCGGCGAGGCGAGCATGACGCCGGTCAGCCCACCGAAGAGGAAGGTGACGATGAACCCGATGGTCCAGATCATCGGGGTCTCGAAGGACAACGACCCGCCCCACATCGTCCCGATCCAGTTGAAGAACTTCACGCCGGTCGGGACGGCGATGAGCATCGTCATGATGGCGAAGAAGGGCAACAGCACCTGGCCGGTCACGTACATGTGGTGGGCCCACACGGCCGAGGACAGCGCGGCGATCGCGATCGTCGCACCGACGAGGGTCTTGTAGCCGAAGATCGGCTTGCGTGAGAAGACCGGGACGATCTCGCTGGTGATGCCGAAGAAGGGCAACGCCAGGATGTAGACCTCGGGGTGACCGAAGAACCAGAACATGTGTTGCCAGAGCATCGCGCCGCCGCTGGACGGATCGAACAGGTGCGTCCCGAAGCGACGGTCGGCGCCGAGGCCCAGGAGGGCGGCCGCGAGCACCGGGAAGACGATAAGGACGAGCAGCGAGGTGATGAGGATCGTCCAGGTAAACACCGGCATCCGGAACATCGTCATCCCGGGTGCACGCATCGTGATGATCGTCACGGCGAAGTTCACCGCACCGAGGATGGTCGCGACGCCGCCGACGGCCAGGCCGAAGACCCAGAGGTCACCGCCGACGCCGGGGCTGTACGTCGAGTTCGACAGCGGCGCGTAGGCGAACCAGCCGAAGGAGGCGGCCCCGCCCGGAGCGAGGAAGCCCGCGCCGGCGGCGATGCCGCTGAAGAGGTACATCCAGTAGGACAGCATGTTCAGCCGCGGGAAGGCGACATCGGGGGCGCCGATCTGCAGCGGCATGATCGCGTTCGCGAAGGCCGAGAACAGGGGCGTCGCGAAGAGCAGCAGCATGATCGTGCCGTGCATGGTGAACAGCTGGTTGTACTGGTCGAGGTTGTCGACGACCTGCAGACCCGGCTCGGTGAGCTCGGCGCGGATGATCAGCGCCATCACGCCACCGAGGAGGAACCAGATGAAGGACGTGATGAAGTAGAGGTTGCCGATGACCTTGTGGTCGGTCGTCGTCATCCACTTCACCACGGTCTGGCCGGGCAGCAGCCTGGGCCGAGCGACCGCGGAGCCGGTCGTCCGGTACTCCATCGTGGGGGTGCTGGCGGTCATTACTTGCTCCTGCAGGGCTCGGGGAGCAGCTTCTCGTCACCGGGGACGAGCTGCTCCGGGCTGTCCTGGACACACAGCGCGCCGACCTGACCCTTGTCCTTGAGGGCTTGCATGGCGGCGTCATAGTCGGCCTGGGAGACGACCTTGACCTTGAAGAGCATCTGCGCGTGGTAGGTCCCGCACAGCTCGGCGCACTTGCCCTGGAACTCACCGATCTGGGTCGGCACGATCTGGAGCTTGTTCGTCTTGCCGGGGATCATGTCGAGCTTCTGGAGGAAGGCCGGGATCCAGAACGAGTGGTCGACGTCGCGGGCGTTGAGGGTGAACTCGACCCGCTTGTTGACGGGCAGGTAGAGGACCGGCTGGGGCGCGCCGCCGGCGTCGGTGTTCAGCTCGGTGTGGACACCGCTCTCATAGACGCCGGAGTCGACATAGTTGAAGTCCCAGCTCCACCGCTTGGCCACCACGTTGATCTGGACGTCCGGTTTGGCGGAGGTGTCCATGAGGACCGACTCGTCCCGCGCGGTGTAGTAGAAGAGCACGCCGACCATGAGGACCGGGATGACGGTGAACATCACCTCGATCGGGACGTTGTACTTCACCTGGGGCGGGAGCCCCACGTCGTCCGGCTTCCGGCGGAACCGGACCATCGCGTAGAAGAGCAGCCCTGCGGTCACCGCGCCTACGAAGAGGGCCGCGATCCAGGTGCCATTCCACAGCGTGATGATCCGGTTCGTCTCGGAGGTGTACGGGCCGTCGCCGGCTGCCACGGGCAGATAGCCGGCCCGGTCACATCCGGCTAGAACCAGCGTTCCGGCGGCGGCTCCGATGGTGAGCAGACGAGACGCTCGAGTTCGCCGTCGAGCGGGGCTGTCGGCATGCGGTCGCAACGGGGGCACCCTTTCCTGACGCGTCCACTGTCGTGGACACCCTACTGCCCGAAACGGATTCCAGGACCCCCCCGACGCGCCCTGTGGCGTAGCCGATAAAGGGCCGATGACGTGCGGTTTCAGGCGGAAGACCCGGCCGAGCGCCAGAGCCGCGGCAGGGGGGCCGCCAGTGCCTCGGAGAGTAGTGCCAGATACCCCGGACGCGGCACCTCCTCGACCCCCAGAGTGGACAGGTGTGACGTACTCCACTGCACGTCGATGAGACGTCGCGGGTCCTCGTCCTCCGCGAGGATCTCGACCAGCGCGACGAGGGCGACCTTCGAGGCGTCGGTGGCGGTGTGGAACATCGACTCCCCCGCGAAGAGACCGCCGATCGCCACCCCGTAGAGCCCGCCGACGAGCTCCCCCGCGCGCCATACCTCGACGGTGTGCATCCACCCCAGCCGGAAGAGCCGAAGGTATGCCGCCGCGATCTCGTCGGTGATCCAGGCTCCCTCGCGGCGCGGGTCCGCGCAGCCGGCGAGGACCTCCTCCGCCGCGGTGTCGACGGTGATCTCGAAGCGCCGCACCGACCGCCGCAGCGACCGGCTCACGGCGAGGTCGGCGGGGAAGAGCACCCCCCGACGCTGCGGCGACCACCAACCCATCGGCGCCGCGCCGCTCTCCCCCAGCCCCATCGGGAACAGTCCGCTGCGGTAACCGTCCAGCAGGGTGGCCGGCTCGAGGTCCGCCCCGGTCCCGACGAGGTCACCGGCCCCGGCCGGGATGTCGAAGTCGTAGCCCGACGGCGGGAGCAGGACCGGCATACCGACCGTGCTCTAGGGGTGGCGACAGCGGATGCGAGGCGCGATGGCCGCGGCACTGGCCTCGCCATACGACTCGGCGATCCGGTCCATGAAGCGCCGCTGGCTGAGCCGGTACTCCTGGGTGCCCACGGTCTCCAGCACATGGACGGCAAGCATCGCCCCGACCTGCGCGGCGTGCTCGTGGTCGAGCCCCGCGACGATGCCGCTGAGGAAACCGCCGCGGAAGGCATCGCCCACCCCGGTCGGGTCGGCGATCTTGCCCCGGACCTTGGCGACCCCGACGACCAGCTCGGGCGCACCACGGCGGCGCACCCGCACTCCGTCCCCGCCCAGCGTGGTGACCTGAACCCCCACGTGGCCGAGGATGTCCTCGGTGGTCCAGCCCGTCTTCTGGGTGATGAGGTGCGACTCGTACTCATTGGTGAACAGGTAGGCCGCGCCCTCGATGAGCCGCTTGATCGGCTCACCGTCCATCCGGGCCAGCTGCTGGCTCGGGTCGGCGGCGAAGGGGATGCCTCGCGTGCGGCACTCGTCGGTATGCCGAAGCATCGCCTCCGGGTCGTTGGGCCCGATGAGGACGAGGTCGAGGCCACCGACCCGGTCGGCGACCGGCTGGAGCTCGATCTGGCGGGCCTCGGACATCGCCCCCGCATAGAAGGTGGCGATCTGGGCCAGGTCACGGTCCGTTGTGCAGATGAACCGCGCCGTGTGCTGGGTCCCGGAGACGTAGATCGACTCGCAGTCGACGCCGTGACGCTCCAGCCAGGACCGGTAGTCGACGAAGTCCTCGCCGACTGCTCCGACGAGCAGCGGTCGCTGGCCGAGGTTGGCCATCCCGAAGGCGATATTCGCCGCGCAGCCGCCTCGGCGGACCTGGAGGTCCTCGGTGAGGAAGGACAGCGAGATCTTGGCGAGCTGGTCGACGACCAAGGAGTCGGCGAACTTGCCCGCGAAGGTCATGAGGTGGTCCGTGGCGATGGAACCGGTGACCGCGATGCGCACCGAGCCACCCTAACGCCCAGGCGAGCCGACGTGAGACGGTCTGGGGGTGAGCGGACCAGAGACCGATCCCGGGACGGGGACGGGAGGGCAGACCACCGGCTACCCGATGCTGATGCACACGGCGCTCGACGCCCGGGACGCGCGAGGGCTGGCCGAGTTCTACCGGCAGCTCCTGGGTCTGCACTACCGGCCGGGTGACGAGCCCCCGACTGATGGCGGGACCGACGACGCCGACTGGCTCGTCCTCCTCGACGACTTGGGACGTCGGGTGCTGGCCGTCCAGCGCAAGGCGGACACGACGCCGCCCACCTGGCCGTCCGAAGATGTTCCGATGCAGCTGCATCTGGTCTTCCAGGTGACCTCCGCAGCGGAGCTGGAGCGGCATCGCGCCCGGGCCGAGACGCTCGGAGCCCGGCTCCTGCACGACCGGTCGGACGAGCCCGGAGAGCCGCTCTACGTCATGGCCGACCCAGCGGGCCATCCGTTCTGTCTGCTCGCCCAGCGCCCGCCGGCCGGGCAGGTCAGCTGAAGGAGTCGCCGCAGGCGCAGGAGTGCCCGGCGTTGGGGTTGTCGATCGTGAAGCCCTGCTTCTCGATCGTGTCGGCGAAGTCGATCGTCGCGCCCATGAGGTAGGGGGCGCTCATCCGGTCGACGACGACCTCGACACCGTCGAAGTCGACGACCGCGTCGCCGTCCAGAGTCCGCTCGTCGAAGTACAGCTGGTAGACCAGGCCCGAGCAGCCGCCCGGCTGGACGCCGATGCGCAGCCGAAGGTCGTCGCGACCCTCCTGCGCGAGCAGGCTCTTGACCTTCACGGCCGCGACGTCGGTCAGCACGACGCCGTGCGTCGCGGTCGAGGGGGCGGCGGTGTCTTGCTGAGTCATGAGGTCCTCGCACGGTGGAAGGTCACGGGTACGTCTGGGTGAACCACCCCCGCGGTCGGGTTGTTCCTCGGCCCGGTGGGTAGGTCTACCTTACCTGCCGAACACCCTGGTCGCGTACCCCGCACCGTCCGCAATGTCCGGTCTGGCGCCTCACCGGTATGGCGACCAGGTCCGCGCCACCGCGGCGGTCCGGGCGGCGAGGGACTCGACCGGGTCGGCCATCGACGCCCGCACCTGGGCCGAGGTCTCTGCCACGGCATACACCGCACTGAGCCCCAGCGCCTGCGACTCCCGCCGTCCGACCATGGTGCTGCCCACCACGGCCACCGCAGGCGTGCCCGTCTCGAGCGCCGCCGCGGCGACCCCGGGGACGACGCCGGCGTGCAGGGACCGCCAGTCCAGGCAGCCCTCCCCCGTGACGACCAGGTCGGACTCCTGGACGGCGCCGCCGAGCCCCACCGCCGCGGCGACACAGTGCGCTCCGCCGACCCGGGTCGCCCCGAGGAGGTGGAGCGCATAGCCGACCCCGCCTCCGGCTCCGGATCCGGCGAGGCGGTCCGGTCGCAGTGGGGTCCCGGTCACCAGGTCGACCCGCTCCGGGACCACCCGCCTGACCCGCTCGGCGAAGTGCCCCAGCGCGGACTCCACCGCAGCGGCGAGCCCCGGCGGCAGCGCCCCGTCCGCCGCCTTCATCGCCGTCGCCCCGCCCAGCCCGAGCAGGGGCTCTTCGACATCGGTGGCGAGGACGAGCTCGACGCATCGCAGCGGCTGCCGGCACTCCTCGATCCCGGCCAGGTCGGCCGCCGTGACCTCGGCAAGAGGCAGCGGGCCGTGACCGAGCGCGGGCAGAGCGCCGGGGGCGAGGGCCGCGAGCAGCCCGGCACCCCCGTCGTGGCAGCCGAGGTCCCGGACGCCGACGACGACCCGGCGCGCCCCGGCTGCTGCGGCCGCGAGGACCAGCTCGCCGACACCTCGCGAGGTGGCCGTCTCGAGCTGCCCAGCGGGGTCGCGCATCAGGTGCGCTCCGGCGGCGGTCGCGGCGTCGACATACGCCGTGCCGTCCTCGTCGAGGACGACAACCGAGGCGACGCGCGCACCGACCGGGCCCGTGACGGTCACCGGTAGGCTCCGCGCGCCGGGAAGCGACCGGGCGAGGACGTCGGCGAAGCCGAGCCCGCCGTCCGAGAGCGGCAGGGTGCGCACCTCGTCGTGCGGTGCTCCCCGCCGCCAGCCGGTGGCCAAGGTGTCGGCGGCCTGCGCGGCCGTCAGCGTCCCGGCGAAGGCCGAGGGGGCGAGGAGGACCTGCACCGGGTCATCGTGGCAGACCTACCATGGGGCGTAATGTCGGCCCCGCCCGCTCCGCACGTCCGCACGCTGATCGTCGGTGCGGGCTTCGCCGGCGTCGCGATGGCGATCCGGCTCCGAGCGGCGGGCGACGAGGACTGGCGCCTCATCGAGCGCGCGAGCGCCATGGGCGGCACCTGGCGCGACAACGCCTACCCCGGCGCCGCGTGCGACGTGCAGTCCGTGCTCTACTCGTACTCCTTCGCGCCGCAGCCCCGGTGGAGCCGTCGGTACGCGCCGCAGCAGGAGATCGACGGCTACCTCGTGTCGGTCGCGCGCCGGTACGCCATCCTCAACCGGGTCGAGACCGACACCGAGCTGCGCCGGGCCGCCTGGGACGACGCGGCGGCGCTCTGGCGGGTCACGACGAGCCGAGGTGAGCTCACCGCGACCGCCCTCGTCGTGGCGACCGGCGCGCTCGCGGACCCGACGATGCCAGCGATCGAGGGTCTGGACCGGTTCGAGGGCGCGGTGGTGCACACGGCCCGCTGGACGCCCGCGACCGACCGGCTGGTGCAGGGGCGTCGGGTCGCGGTCATCGGCACCGGCGCCTCGGCGATCCAGCTCGTCCCCGGGATCGTCGACGAGGTGGCCCAGGTCGACCTCTACCAGCGGACCGCGCCCTGGGTGCTCCCCCGCGGCGACGCCCCGGTCCCGACGGCCCTGGTCGCGGCATACACGAGGTTTCCGGCGCTCCAGCGAGCCCACCGGGCCGTGGTCCGCGGCGTCCGGGAGGGCACCGTCCCGCTCTTCGCCTACTCCAGTCGGCTGGGTCGCGTCGCGGAGGCGCGGGCGAATGCCTACCGCCGGACCGAGCTGCCCGACCCGGTCCTGCGGGCCAAGGCGACGCCGGACTACCGGATGGGGTGCAAGCGGGTGCTCATCTCGGACGACTACTACCAGGCGCTGCGCCGCCGAAGCGTCGACCTGGTCACCGACCCGATCGTGTCGGTCACCGCCGGCGCGGTTGTCACGCGGGATGTCGCCACCGGCTCGCTCGTGGAGCGCCCGGCCGATGTCATCGTCTGCGCGACCGGCTTCCTCCCCATGCGCCCGCCGATCGCCGAGCGGATCGTGGGCGCGGACGGTGCCCCGCTCGCGCAGCGCTGGGACCGCGACGGCGTGGCGGCGTACAAGGGGACGGCCGTGCCCGGCTACCCGAACCTCTTCATGGTCGTCGGTCCGAACACCGGGCTCGGCCACTCGTCGATGATCCTCATCATCGAGGCTCAGGTCGGGTATGTCGCCCAGGCGCTGCGCCACCTGCAGACCACCGGGACGGCGGCGATCGAGGCGACCGAGTCGGCCACCTGGGCGTGGAACGACGAGCTCCAGCGGCGGCTGTCCCGGTCGATCTGGCTGACCGGCGGGTGCTCCAGCTGGTATCTCGACGCGCATGGCCGCAATGTCACGCTCTGGCCGGGGACGACCTGGTCCTTCGAGCGGGCGATGGCGCGCTTCGACCCGCAGGCCTACCGGACCATCGCGCCGAGCCGGGCGAGCAGCAGCGCCTCGGCGACGCAGGCGCGCTCGAACTCGCCGAGATGAAGTGACTCGTTCGCGCCATGGGCTCGGGTGTCCGGGTCCTCGACCCCGGTGACGAGGATCGCGGCCTGCGGGAAGCGCTCGGCGAAGGCGGCGATGAACGGGATCGACCCGCCGACGCCGATATCGACCGGCTCGGTGCCCCAGGCGTCCCGGAAGGCGGCCCGGGCCTGGTCGTAGATCGGGCCGGTCGCCTTCGCCGCGAAGCCCGGACCGTCGTCGTCCAGGCGCACCTCGACCTGCGCGCCCCACGGTGCGTGCTCGCGCAGGTGGGTCGCCAGCAGCTCATATGCCGCCCGCGGGTCCTGGTCCGGGGCGAGCCGCATCGACAGCTTGGCCCGGGCGGAGGGCAGCAGGGTGTTCGAGGCCCGGTCGACCGTCGGGGCGTCGATGCCGATGACGCTGAGCGAGGGCTTGGCCCAGAGCCGGTCGAGGATCGACCCGGTCCCGGTCATCGACACCCCGTCGAGCAGACCGGACTCGGCCCGCAATGTCGGTTCGTCATACGGGAGGTCGGCTGCGCGACCCGACCGGAGCCCGCCGACCGCGACAGTGCCGACCTCGTCGTGGAGCGTGGCAACCAGCCGGCACAAGCAGGTCAGGGCGTCGGGGACCGGACCGCCGAACATCCCGGAGTGGACAGCGTGGTCGAGGGTGCGGACGGTGACGACGACGCGGACCAGGCCGCGCAGGGTGGTCGTCAGCGAGGGGACACCGATCTTCCAGTTCTGCGAGTCGGCCAGGACGATCGCGTCGGCGGCGAGGGCGTCGCCGTGGCGCTCGAGGATGGCCGGGAGCGACTCGGACCCGATCTCCTCTTCGCCCTCGACGAAGACGGTGACCGAGACCGGAAGGTCGTCCCCGAAGGCGCGCAGGGCGGTGACATGGGCCATCACCCCGGCCTTGTCGTCGGCCACACCGCGGCCGTAGAGGCGCCCGTCCCGCTCGGTCGGGGTGAACGGCTCGCTCTCCCACTCGGCGGCCTCGCCAGGCGGCTGGACGTCGTGGTGGGCGTAGAGCGTCACGGTCGGGGCGCCGGGCGGTCCGGCGCGGTGCCCGATGACGGCCGGGCGGCCGCCCTCCTCGACCACCGACACCTCGAGCCCTTCGGCGCGGAGCAGCTCCGCGACCGCGTGGGCGCTCCGTGTCAGGGGCTCCTGGTCGAAGCTGCCCAGAGAGACGCTGGGAATCGTGGCCAGCGCCTCGAGGTCGGCCCGGGTCGCGGGCATAAGGGCAGCGACCCGCGCCTTGAGCGCATCGACCACGGCAGGGGCGAGAAGGTCGTCGGTCACGGTGGCGACGATACCGCTGTCCGCCGGGCCCTGCGGCCCGCCGGTCGGGCCCGGCTGGGGCGTTACAGTGTGCTCCGTGTTCGGACGGAAGAAGACCCCAGCGCCCAGCCCGGCCCACGAGGACCGGCCCGGGGCGAAGAACCGACCCACGCCCAAGCGGCGCGACCAGGAGGCGGCCAACCGGCGCCCCCTCGTCGTCACCGACCGGAAGGTGGCGAGGGAGCAGAACCGGGTCGCCCGCCAGCAGGCCGCGGCGCAGCAGCGCCAGGCGATGCTCACCGGCGACGAGAAGCACATGCCGGCCCGGGACCGGGGCCAGGTCCGCCGGTACATCCGCGACTATGTCGACGCCCGCCGGAGCGTTGGTGAGTTCCTCCTGCCCGTGATGCTCCTGGTCCTGGCCCTCTCGTTCGTCCAGAACGCTCAGGTCGCCATCGTCGTGGCGATCCTCCTCTACCTCCTCGTGCTCGCCTCGATCACCGATGTCGTCCTCATGTGGCGCCGCCTCAAGAAGCAGCTCGTCGCCAAGTTCGGCGCCGACGAGATCCCCCGCGGGGCGTGGAGCTATGCCGCGATGCGCGCCCTCCAGCTGCGGGTGCTCAGGATGCCTAAGCCGCAGACAACTCGGGGCAGCTGGCCCAGCTGAGCCGCCGCCTGCCCCGACCGGGACCGTCCGGCGCCGAGTCCGCCTCGCGGCGGTCCCGCCCCGAGGCCCCGCAGCGATCTCAGGGCTACGCCGACCCGCCGAGGTCGTGGAAGGCCGTGGGTTCGCGGGTCACCGCGTAGGTTGCGAAGGTCGCCCGACTCACCGTGCCCTCCGGCGTGCGCTCGACGAGGAAGAGCTCGCCGCGTTCCCGGCCCTCGACAGCGCGGTACCGGTCCGGGCCCTCGGCGACGAACCTGGTGACCGAGGTCATCCCCCGCTCGCCCAGCATGGCGCTCAACCGGCCCTGCTCCACGAAGAGCTCGAGCGGTGAGCCCTCGGTCCACCACAGGCCGGCGAGCTCGGCGAGGGCGTCCTGCGGCGCCTCGGGTGCCCACGGCGTCGGGGCGGTGGGCATCGCGTCGAGGACCGTGGTGAGCAGCTCGGCCGCGAGGTCGACGCATTCGGCGGTCGTGCTCGAGTTCGCGGAGACAACCGCGCCGAGCCGGTCGGGACGGGAGACCATTAGCCCGGTGAGGAAGCCTGGCATCGCGCCGCCGTGGCCGACATACACCCGGTCGCCCCGCCGCTCCATCCCGAAGCCCAGACCGTAGGCACCCCGCCAGGAGGCCAGGTCGGTCATGACGATGGGCCGGCACATCTCCTCGACCGTCGACGCGGCCAGGACCGCCGCGTCCGGCTCGGCGATGAAGTCGGCATACCGGAGCAGGTCGGTGACGCAGGACCACAACCCGCCCAGCGGGGCCGTGACCCCGCTGTCGAAGACCGGCTCCTGCGTGGCCACCCTGGTGTAGGGGTGGATGGCGTACCCCACCGCGTGGTCTCCCTCGGGCTGCAACCCGGTGCGGGTCAAGCCGAGCGGGACGAGCAGGCGGTCCCGCAGGACCTCGGCCCAGGGCCGCGCGCTAACCCGCTCGACGACCTGGCCGAGCAGGGCATAAGCGAGGTTGGAGTAGTGGAAGGCGAACGCCGGGGGCAGGACCTGCTCGGCGGCTGGGAGGTCGCGCAGCAGACCCTCGACATCGGGGGCCTGCAGGGTCTGCCACAGCTCGCCCGCCGGTTCACGCTGCAGGCCCGAGGAGTGCGACAGCAGGCGCCGCAGGGTGAGTCGGCCGTGCGCCGAGACCGGGACGTACTCCCCCACCGGGGCGTCGAGGTCGACCAGGCCGTCGTCGCGCAGGGCCATGACGAGCGCAGCGGTGAAGGTCTTGGTCACCGAGCCGATCATGAACATCGTCGCGTCGGTGCCAGGCGTGCTCGCCGCGCTGCCGGCCGAGCCGAGCCGGGCCGAGCCGACATGGCGGGACCAGATCGGGGCACCGTCGCGGGTCAGCCCGACGCTCAGACCGGGGATGCGCCACTGCTGCTGGCGGGTGCGGACGAGGTGGTCGAGGGCGCGGTCGACGTCGCTGTCGAGGGGCGTGGTCACGGGGTTTCTCCAGGTGGGGATGCTCTGCGGGGCAGGGGTCAGACGGGTCGCAGGCTCATCGGCCCGTAGACCAGCGTCTCGCCGTCATACAGGCTCACCGCGTCCACGCCGACGGCCACGAGGTCCTGCCAGCACTGGCCGACCCAGCTCTCCGCGTCCGACTGTGTGGGGTAGCCCGTCGTCGGCAGATCGGGGCCCTGCATGGGCGAGCCGTCGGCGGCGAGATAGGTCCAGGTCCAGCGATGCTCCATGTCGTCAGCCTCTCACGCCGCTGCGACAGCGCACGGGCGGCTAGCGTGTCCCGTGTGCGATGGACCGATGCCCTCCGCCTGAGCGTCGGCTCCCTGACGGCATACCCCGTCCGGGCTCCTCGTTCGGTCGACTCCGGCCGGGCGGCCCTGGCCATGGTGCTCGCGCCCATCACCGCGCTCCCGCTCGCTGCCCTGTGGTGGGGACTGGCCGCTCTGGCGCGGTTGACCGGTCTGGCCCTCGTCTGCGCGGTGGTCGCCGTCGGGCTCTCGGCGCTGGTCACGCGGGCCTTGCATCTCGACGGTCTCGCCGACACTGCCGATGGTCTGACCAGCGGGTATGACGCCCAGCGGATGAACGAGGTGATGCACCGGGGCGACACCGGGCCGGCCGGAGCGGCCGCGGTCGCCCTGGTTATCCTCCTCGACGTGTCCGCGCTGGCCGCGCTCTGGGCGTATCCCGCCGGCGCTCTCGTCTCCGTGACCGCCCTAGCGGCGAGCCGTTCGACCTTGGGCTGGCTCTGCGGACGGTCACGGCCCGCTGCGCCGGGCAGCTCGTTCGGGGCGACCTTCGCCGGGACGGTCCCGGCGTGGGCGGCTGCGACCGGGCTTGTCGCCCTCGTCGTCGCGGTGGTGCACGGTGCCGCCGCCAGTGACGCGAGTGTCCTTCCGCCCCTGGCCGCGATCGCCGGAGCGCTGGTGGCGGCGCTGTCCGTCGCCGCCCGGGCGAGCGGGCGGCTGGGCGGGGTGAACGGGGATATCTTCGGCGCCGCGGTCGAGATCTCCCTCGCCGCCGGACTGGTCGCCGGGGCATTCGTCACCGCGGTGGCGCTGTGATACGCCGGGACGCGACGCGCTGAAGAGTCCGCTGCGCTGGCCCACCCGCAACCCCGCTATCCTGCCTGAGGCGGCATCGCAGTGCCGCGTCATACAGCGCAGTGCCGCGCGTACAGGGGACGTTGCGCGGGATACCACGGAAGGGAAGCGCCAACGGTGGCCGAGCTCAGGCTCAGCGACACGGCGAGCGCGGACGTCGAGGCTGGGGCCCTCGTCGTGCCGCTCGTCCGCACGTCCGACGGTCCGGTCCTCGCATCGGGTCACGGACTGCCGCGTTCCGCGGTGTCTCACCTGCGGTCTGCGATCGACACCCTCCATCTCACCGGCGATCTCGGCGAGGTCACCCTGGTCCCCGGAGTCCCTCGGGTCATGGCGCCCCTCGTCGCTCTGACCGGTCTGGGCGCGCGCCGGGGCCGCTCACCGCTGGACCCCGAGCAGGTCCGGCTCGGTCTGGGGGCGGCGACCCGGCGGCTGGCCGGTCGGGACCACGTTGCGATCTGTCCGCCCAGTGACGACCCCTCGGGTCTTCGGGCCGCCCTCGAGGGCGCGGCTCTGGGCGCCTACGCCACGACGGGGTACCGCTCCCGGCATGACGACATCCGCGCGGTCCAGACCGTCACGGTCCTGCGCTGCGCGACCCCCGAGGCGACCGGTCCGCACGCCCGTCGGGCCGAGGTGGTCGGCGCGTCCGTGGCCCTGTGCCGCGACCTGGTCAACGACCCGCCGAACATCCTCACCCCCGAACGCTTCGCCGAGGTCGTTACCACGGAGACCCGGGGCACCCGCACCACAGTCACCGTCCTCGACGACCAGGCCTTGCGGACCGGTGGTTTCGGCGGCATCCTCGGCGTCTCGGCGGGCTCCTCGCACGGAGCCCGCCTGGTGACGATGAGCCACCGGCCGCGCGGCGCCCGCGGGTCGATCGCCTTCGTCGGCAAGGGGATCACCTTCGACTCCGGTGGGCTGTGCCTCAAGACCCCGGCCGGGATGCTGGCGATGAAGACGGACATGGCGGGTGCCGCAGCGGTCGCCTGCGCGGTCCTCGCCATCGCCCACCTGCGCCTGCCGATCGAGGTCACCGGCTACCTCGCGCTCGCCGAGAACATGCCGGGCGCCTCGGCACAGCGCCCCGGGGACGTCGTGGCGATCCGAGGCGGGCGCACGGTGGAGATCGTCGACACCGACGCCGAGGGGCGGATGGTCCTCGCCGACGCACTGGCGCTCGCGAGCGAGTCGACACCCGAGGCGATCGTCGACATCGCGACCCTGACCGGCGCCCAGATCACCGCCCTTGGGCCGCGGATCGGCGCCGTGCTCGCCAACGACGAGCAGCTCCAGGCCGAGGTCGTCGCCGCCGGGCACAGCTGTGGGGAGCGGCTCTGGCCGCTACCTATCCCCGACGACAGCGCGGCGACATTGCGCTCCACCGTCGCCGACCTGCGGCACATGGGGCCGACCGACGGCGGGATGCTCTACGCCGCCGGCTTCCTCCGCGAGTTCGTCGGGACGGCCGCCACCGGCTCACCCATCCCGTGGGCGCACCTCGATATCGCGGGCCCGGCGCTCAACCGGGACGACGCCTACGGCTACGTCCCCAAGGGCGGGACGGGGTATGGCGTGCGGACCCTCGTGGCTCTCGCCGAGCGGTTCGCCGCCCGGTGACGCTTCTCCCAGCGCTCCTCCAGTCCTTGGGGGCTCGGGCGCTCGTCAGTCGTCGGACTCCGCGCGGCGCTGCCGGCTGGTCCACTCCCGCATCCGCGCGGGGTACCCGGTGAGGTTGGCGTCATAGACGGGCGCCCCGAGGTCGCGGGCCAAGCCAAAGGCCCGGTCCCGGGAGCCGACCGCGCGGCGGGTCCACTCCCCGTCAGC
>RRZU010037570.1_pt1 | contig 16317 bp, 9 predicted proteins | sample 2165561 | NCBI WGS metagenome assembly RRZU01 (sample SAMN10456909, study PRJNA506462) | wastewater metagenome | isolation source: wastewater sludge | place: USA: Moscow, Idaho
CAAACCCAGCTTGCCATTATGGCAGCGTACTTGCGCGCCGATGCCCTAAACGCCATTCGCGAAACCGACCACGCCGCCCAACGCGCCCTTGACGTGGGACTTATCTCAAAAGTAGAGCGGCTCGAAGCCAAAAAAGCCTTGGCAGATGCTGAATACGAAAATAGCAAAGCCCTCAATGACGCTGAGCTTGCCATGACTGCCTTGCAGCGGCTACTGCGCACCCCTTACTATATCAGACCCACCTCCCCATTATTTGTCCTCAGCAAACCGCTGCCCGCGCTGAGTTACTTTCAAGAAAAAGCCAAACAGCATCACCCTGCGTTTCAAAAAATTGCCGCCAAATATGACCAAGCCAAAGCCCTACATGAATTTAGCGAATCTGCCTACAAGCCCAACGTAACCGTTTTTGGTCGCTCAGAAATAGACCGTGACCCCAGCTGGATTGCTGGCGTATCTGCCAGTTGGAAGCTATGGGGCGGTATTGACCGTCAAGCCAGCACCCAATCTAGCCTTGCCAAACTGCACCAAGCCGAATTTAGCCAAATTGACGTCACCGACAACATCATGTTACTGGTCGAAAAAAACTGGCAAACCCTCAACAACGCCCGTAGCAACTTTATCGCGCTCAACACCAACATTGAGCTGGCAACAGAAATGCTGCGATTTCGGCGCCTCGGGTTTAAAGAAGGCGTTAACACCGCAGTTGACGTGATGCAAGCCCAAGCAGGGCTTGAAAAAGCCAAAACCGAACAAGCTCGTGCCGCCAATGATTATGTACAAGCCCTAGCAGACCTCATGCAAAGCTGTGGCACCCCACTGGAATTTAACCAATATATGCAAACGGCAGACATCAAGCTACCTGCCATCTACTTTGAGCATAGCAACAACTGACCCAAAACTTATCAACGCCCAATATCGACCCTTATTCACCCCAATTAACATGCCTAGGTTTACCGTATGACTGACCCACACCATACCTCTCCAGAAAATACTGATGACCTCACCACGACCCCCAGTGACCCTGCTGCCACGCCCGCGGTCTTGGCGCGTGAGGCAGATAGCGATGCTACTACCCGCTACCGCCCACCCAAAAACAGCGCAGGCAAAATTCGTAGTATCGTCATCGGCAGTATCTTGCTTGGACTCATTGGCTTGGTGGTATGGGGGTTGGTCAAAGACAAGCGCGAAACCAAAAGTGCCCCCATCACCCTACAAGGGCATATGGACGTAGCGCAAACACCCGTGGCTGCCAAAGTAGCAGGGCGCATCTCACACATTCATGTAAAAGAAGGAGACATCATCCAAATTGGCACCCCGCTCATTGACATGGACAGTCCCGAGATTAATGCCAAAGTTGAAGAAGCCCAAGCGGGCAGACAAATGGCACAAAGCCAACTTGACAAAGCCAACAATGGCGCCAGACCGCAAGAAATCGACATGGCAAAATACCAATACAATGCCGCCCAATCTGCCGCAGACCTTGCCAAAGTCACTTATGAACGCATCAATCGTCTAGCCAGTGAAGGCTTAATGTCACAGCAAAAACGCGATGAAGCCTACACCAACTACATTGCCAGTGAAGACAAAGCAAAAATCGCCAAAGCCCAATATGACCTTGCCAAAACAGGCGCGCGCAGCGAAGACAAAACCGCCGCCCAAGCGCAGGTTAGCCAAGTAGAGGGAAAACTCAAAGAAGCACTGGTGGCAAAAGAAGAAGCCAACTTAAAAAGCCCGATTGCAGGCATTGTGGACACCGTTATCGCCAAAGCAGGGCAAGTGGTTGGGCAAGGGGTACCGCTTGTAACGATTGTTGACCCCAAAGATCAATGGGTGGTCATCAACGTCACCGAAAACAACCTCGGTCATTTTGCCGTAGGCAGCGAATTTATGGGTAGTGTGCCTGCCCTTGCCAACAACCATCAGCCGTATCAACAACGTTTTAAAGTCTATGCTAGCAGCGTGCTGTCAGATTTTGCCACATGGCGCCCCACCAACAGCAAAGACGGCTTTGATATGCGCACCTTTGAAATACGAGCACGCCCACAAAACGCGGACAGCCGCCTAAGACAGGGCATGACCGTACTGGTAGATATCCCTGCAAAGGCTGGACAATAACGCGATGATGCCCACACAACCGTCTATGCGAGTTCAGCGCTCGTGGCTTGGTCGCTTTTGGCGTGCATTTGGGTACAGTGCGCGCCGTGAGGGGCAGTTTTTGGTGCAGCATCGCTGGGACTTTGCCATGTTATTTTGGATGCCGATTGTGCTGATGTTTTTGGTGTGGTGGGTCTTTAGTAAAGGCATGGCGGTGGATATTCCGATTGCGGTGGTTGATCATGACCAGTCCGCCCAGTCTGCTGCGCTGATGCGCTACATTGATGCTACCCCTGAGGTGACCATTGTGTCACAGCTCTATGACCCGCAAGCGGTGAAGTATGCGATTGAAACCACGCAAGTTTATGCCGTGGTCGAAATACCCGCCAATTTTTCCAAAAATTTATTGGCAGCTGAGCCCACGCGGGTGCTGCTCAATGTCAATGCCCAGTTTGGTAGCCATTCAGGGATGATACAAAAAAGCGTCCAAACGGCAGTTACCACATTTTCGGCAGGGGCAGAAATACAGCGGCGCGTGGCAAAAAGTGAGGATATCAGCTTGGTAAAAAGCCGCTATGCGCCTATTCAGTCGCAAAGTGTAGCACTCTTTAACACCGCTAACAATTATCAGCAATTTTTGGCAGTTACGGTAGTACCTGCCTTATTTCATATTTTGTCCATGGTAATTGGGGCGTCAGCCGTGGGGCGTGAGCTGCGTGACAAGACGCTGGGTGATTGGTACCATTCATTGGGCGATAAGCGGTTTGCTCAACCGTCTAAGCTATCCCCAACCACCGTAAGCCAAGGTGTGACTCATCCCAAGTTGTCGCTGGTGATTGCAGGACTCAATGGCAAGCTGATTTGGGCGATGGTGGCTTATACGCTTTGGGCGGCGGTTGCGTTGACGTTGATGATGCAGATTTTCCCCATTCGCTTGGCATCGGTGGCTATTACTTATGTAATTTTTTTGTTATTTATGATGGTGTCGTTTTGGATGGGGGTGATTGTGACGGTGGGGACATTTTCTTATCGTCAGGGGTTGTCTTTTACAGGCTTTATCTCAGCGCCATCGTTTGCTTTTTCTGGGGTGACTTTCCCGCTGCTGGCGATGAGCCCCGCCGCCCAATATTGGGCAAATGCGCTACCGCTTACCCATTATTTAAAGGTGCAAACCACCCAGCTACAAATGGCAGCACCGCCTAGTATGGCACAAGCAAGCTTGTTTGGGTTTTTGCTCACAGTGGCGCTGACGTTGTTATTGTCTGCCCTGCTCACCCAAAAAGCGCTACGTACACCACAAAAATGGGGGCAACGCTAATGGCAACTGAGCAAGCTGGTAATGCGTGGCAACGAAGCTTTTTTGGGCAAATTTTGCATGTTTGGCGCAGCGTATTTCAAGACAAGGGTGTGTTCACTATGTTGTTGGTGGCGCCTGTGTTGTACGGTTTTTTTTATCCTTGGCCGTACCAAAATGAGGTGGTGCGTCATGTGCCAGTGGCGATTGTGGATTATGATCATTCAAGCCTGTCTGCCACCATTGTGCGCTATGCTGAGTCTAGTCCCCGCCTGCAAAGCCACGTGGTCAATGATGAAAACAGCGCCAAACAGCTGATGTGGCAAGGCAAAATTGCGGGTTATTTGGTGATTCCCTCTGGGCTGTATCAGCAGGTGCTCAACGGGCAAACTGCCAAAGTGAGTATTTTGGCAAATGGTAATTATTTTTTACTCAATAAACAGGTGCAGACGGGGTTTTTGGAGGTGATTGGTACGGTATCTGCAGGTGCCAAAATCCAAAGAAATATAGCACAGGGTCAAGATGTAACAATGGCGCGTGGCAGTGTGGCGGCGGTCAATTTGACGATTAATCCACTGTATAACCCTACGGAGGGCTATGGCAGTTATATTGTGCCTGCGGTGTCTATTTTGATTTTACAGCAAATGTTTTTGATGGGTACCGCGATGTTGGTTGGCACTTGGGCAGAACAAGATCGGCATCGGGCTAGTATGAAAACGTGGTTGGCGCGTATTGTTGGTTTGTCATGTTTTGGCATGGTGATGGGCTGTTTTTATTATGGTTGGGTATTTTCGATGAATGACTATACCCGTAACCAAAATTTGATGGGTTCTTTGGTGTTGTTGGCGCTATTTTTTCCTGCCACCATTGCCATGGGATGTGTGTTGGGCGTATGGTTTGGTGCGCGAGAACGCGCCATGCAAATCTTGGTAGCAGTCTCAATGCCGATGCTGTTTGTGTCGGGTATTTCTTGGCCCTACCAAATGCTGCCCACCTTGCTGCAGTGGCTGCGCTGGGCGATTCCTAGCACGGCTGGGATGAATGCCTCGGTGATGCTCAACCAAATGGGTGTGCCGTTGTCTTATGTTAAATTTGAACTGCTGGTGTTGGTGCTTATCTTACTGGTATGTGTGGGGCTGTTGTGGCTATTGGCGAGTAAAGATAGTGAGTGGCTCACAAAACCAGTCACACAGGGCTAACAGCGCGCTAATGGTTATTAAAAAAATAGGCAGCTGTCATATCATCAGCTGGTGTCATGCGGTATAGTTACTGATAGCAACCTATCTGTGTGATGATGATGGACAGGTTTTCACAACAACCATAAGGATATGACCCCTTGATTAGCATTTTTGACTTATTTAAAATCGGTATCGGGCCGTCAAGCTCACATACCGTAGGCCCGATGAAGGCAGCTTATCAATTTGTAAAAACATTGCAGCAGCGCCAGCTACTCACCGCGGTGGATGGCGTTAAGGTGGTATTATATGGCTCGCTAGGTGCCACAGGCAAAGGACATGCCAGTGATATTGCGGTGATGCTAGGTTTGATGGGTGAGCAGCCCCATACCACTGACGTCAACACTATCCAAGCAAAAATTGGGCGTGTCTATGACCAACAAACAATTTGCCTCAATCAGCAGCATATCATCAAGTTTGACCCAAACACCGATTTACTGTTAAATGGTTTGGTGGCGTTGCCGCATCACCCCAATGCCTTGACCATCACTGCGTATTGCCAAAATAACCTTGTGTATGAAGACACCTATTATTCCATTGGTGGTGGATTTGTGCAGACACAAGCAGAAGCCACTGCCAATGAGCCTGTGATTGAAAACCTCAAAAAACCTGTCCCTTATCCGTTTAACAATGCCCAAACGCTACTAAATATTTGCCAAACCCACACGCTCTCTATCGCACAGGTGGTACGCGCCAATGAATTGACAAACCTAAGCGAGGCTGAGCTTGAGCAAGGGCTCGATGCCATTTGGCAAGTGATGCAAGATTGTGTCAATGATGGCTGCCATCATGACGGTATATTACCAGGTGGGCTCAACGTGCAGCGCCGTGCCAAGGCAATCTATCAACAGCTTTCTGCCACCGACAGCCGCAAAGCCTTCAATGATGCGTTGGCGGTAATGGATTGGGTCAATCTATATGCACTGGCGGTCAACGAAGAAAATGCCAGTGGTGGGCGAGTGGTGACGGCGCCTACCAACGGTGCAGCAGGGGTAATTCCTGCGGTGCTGCACTATTACCGCGACTTTTGTCCCAGCTGCACCAAGCTAGGTGTCCACAACTTTTTGCTGACCGCAGCGGCGATTGGTATCATTATCAAAGAAAATGCCAGCATCTCAGGGGCGGAAGTAGGCTGCCAAGGCGAGGTGGGGTCGGCTTGTGCGATGGCAGCGGCTGGGCTGACTGATGTGCTAGGGGGTACGCCCTCACAATGTGCCAATGCCGCTGAAATTGGCATTGAGCATCACTTAGGGATGACCTGTGACCCCATTGCAGGGTTGGTGCAAGTGCCTTGTATTGAGCGCAATGCCATGGCGGCGGTCAAAGCCATTAACGCCTCACGCCTTGCCCTCAAAGGCAATGGACAACATGTGGTGTCTTTGGACAAAGCCATCAAAACCATGAAAGAGACAGGCATGGATATGATGTCAAAATATAAAGAAACCGCATTAGGCGGACTTGCCACCAATGTGCTGGATCAAGAGCAGCCGCCACACCTTATTCCAACACTGGATGTTACGGTCAATTATAGCCAGTGCTAACCAAACCAAAAACCGATGACGCCATCATCGGTTTTTTGATTGCACTGGGTGACATCTGCAAATAGACGCAGCATTAATCAATATTAATCAATGGCTGGGGTATAAGTCCCTGCAGCAATCGACGCTTTGATGGCATCGGCTTGCTCAAGCACTTGCGCCAGTAAGCCTTTGACATCTTCAAGGGTGACAATCGGGCTTAAGGTGGTCATTTTGAGTGACTGCACGTTTTGCTTTGAGTCAATCACCCGAGTGACGCCGATGTTAGCCTCCCCTTTGGCAAATAGCTCATCTGCCACGTTTTGATTCAAACTATCGATAAGCTGTGCGGGGTAGTCTTTTGGCACCACCCGAAACAGCACCGAGGCAAACTGCGGCTCTACCAACAGCTCAAGCCCTTCGGTAGCTTTGATATAGTCCGCGACTTGACGGGTCAAATCCACGCCGTGGTCAATCATCGAGCCATACAAGTCCTCGCCCAAGGCTTCAATGGTGAGCCAAAGCTTGAGGGCATCAAAGCGGCGCGTGGTCTGTAGCGACTTGGATACCAGATTTGGCACACCATGCGCCTCATCATACGCTGAGTTGAGATACTCCGCTTCGTAGTGCATAAAGCGATAATTGGCGGCATCTTTGAGCAAAAACGCACCGCATGAGATACTTTGAAAATAATGCTTGTGAAAGTCCAAGGTAATCGAGTCCGCTTGCTCAATGCCGCTTAGTTTATCGCGGTATTGATTGGATAAAATCAGCGCGCCGCCCCATGCCGCATCGATGTGTAGCCATGCGCCGTAGTCGTCGGTGATTTTGCGAATCTCTAAAATGGGGTCAATCGCCCCTGCATCGGTGGTGCCTGCGGTGGCGACCACACACGCGACAATTTTGCCATCGGCTTTGAGCTGTTCCATGATTTTTTGTAACGCGTCCACATCCATTTGGGCGTTGTCATTGACAGGCACAGTGACGACCGACTGAAAGCCCATGCCCATCATTGCCATATTTTTTTGCACGCTAAAGTGGGCGTTTTCTGAGCACAGCACTTTGATTTTTTGCATGGCATCGCTTGGGATACCATCATGCTGTACCGACCATTCTGAGCCGTCTGCGTTTTTGTAATGTTTGGCAATGCACCAATCACGCGCCAGTAGCACGCCCATCAGGTTTGACTGGGTACCGCCTGAAGTAAACACCCCTGCCTGTCCGCTACCAAACCCGACTTTTTGGCGTAGCCAGTCAATCAGCTGTACTTCCATCAGTGACCCTGCAGGGCTTTGGTCCCATGAGTCCATCGATTGGTTGGTGGCGTTGATGAACACTTCAGCGATTTGGCTAGTGACCATGGTGGGGCAGTGTAGATGAGCAAGCGAGTGCGGATGATGCACCTTTAGGCTTTTATTCAAAAATAGCTCAACTGCGCGTTTGAGCGCAGCTTCTAAGCCCAAGCCTTGTTTGCTTGGGGCAAAGCTGATGGCAGAACGTAGCTGTTTGATACTGCCACCTGTATACATTTTGTCGTTTTGTAGCCAGTCGCTGACGGCTTGCACGGCGGTGTTCATATTTTTTTGGTAATCGGCAATCGACTGGCTGTCATTGCAAAATAACGCTTGGCGATGCTGCTCAATGTTTGACATGGATTTTCCTTTAATTTTTTAGTTAATGGTAATAATCGTAGGGGCGTATTGCATACGCCCTTTTAGCGATAGTTAACAATTAAAACAATCTTGTTGCCAAGTTAAAGGGTTATTCATGATGTATTCAACGATTATTTGATACGATCTTTCATCTCTGATGATATGTTCATAATAATTACGTTGCCAAACCGCATGACCAATCTGTTGTTTTAGTTGACTGGTGACGGCTGATTTATAACCACGAATCATTGCTCCCACTGTTTGGCTTGGCGATCGAAAAGACGCTTTATTGCTATTGATTGAATTTTGCATATTATTAGTAATATGAATAATACCGTGCATATGATTTGGCATCACCACAAACGCATCAAGTTCAATATTCTGACGTTTATTCGTCGTATTTAGCCATTCGTCTTGAGCAATTAAGCCATTAGCATTTAAAATCATGTGTCCGTTTTCAATCTTTCCAAAACATGGCAGTCGCTGAAAACAGCAAATGGTAATGAAATAATAACCTACCGATGAATAATCAAATCCTTTTAAACGAATACTTTGACGATGATGAATTAATGGGTTGTATGACATAAAAATATCCGCAATCATAATTCAAAGGGGCGTATGCAATACGCCCCTACCAAATCAATCATGATGTAAATAGGCACATTTAACACGCCCTTACAATCATAGCAGAAACATTTAATTACCCACGCACTTTTTGCACCGCTTCGGCAACTGCCTTTTTAAAGCGTTCTAGCACCGTGTTACATTCTGCCTCAGTGATGATCAGCGGACATAATAAGCGAATCACCGTGCCACCACGCCCGCCTTTTTCAAGCAGTAATTTGTTATTAAAACATGCTGTCTGAATTGCCGCTGCCAGTGCTGAATCGGCAGGATAAGCGCCAATACGGTCTTTTGGCTGGCGTTCATCGACAATTTCAATGCCAATCATCAAACCGCGACCCCGCACATTGCCGATACAACCAAACTCTTTGGCAAGTTCGTTAAAAGCGGTTTTTAGCTGTGCGCCACGGGCGTTGACATTATCAAGCAGCCCTTGGTGCTTAATGGCGTTGAGTACAGTGAGCCCTGTCGCCATCGCCATTTGGTTGCCGCGAAAGGTGCCTGTGTGTCCCGCAGGTTGCCATGCGTCAAATTTTTTGTTGACCGCCAAAACCGCAAGCGGCAAACTACCCCCAATGGCTTTACTCATCACCACGATGTCAGGCTCAATCCCCGATTGCTGGAAGGCAAACATATCGCCTGAGCGTCCAATACCTGCTTGCACTTCATCCACAATCAGCACAATATCATGCTTGGCAGTGACTTCACGCACTTTTTGCAGCCACTTGATTGGGGCAGATACCACGCCACCTTCGCCTTGAATCGCCTCTAAGATGACCGCCGCAGGTTTGACCACGCCGCTTTCGACATCTTCAATAAAATTTTCAAAATAGTAGGTGAGCGCGTCAACCCCTGCCTCACCGCCAAGCCCCAAAGGACAGCGATATTCATGCGGATAGGGCATAAACTGCACCCCAGGCATCAAGTTTTGTACCGCAACTTTTGCGCCCAAATTACCCGTCATGGCAAGCGAGCCATGGGTCATGCCATGATAGCCACCTGAGAAGCAAATCACATTGCCACGACCTGTATAGGTCTTTGCAAGTTTAATTGCCGCCTCGGTACCATCTGCTCCCGTGGGGCCACAAAACTGCAGCACATAGCGGTCTTTTGGAAAAAATGATAGCAATTCTTCGGTGAAGGCGTCTTTGAGTGGGGTTGTGATATCCAGGGTATGCAGCGGCAAGCCACTGGTTAATACCGCTTGGATCGCCGCAATCACTTGCGGGTGGTTGTGCCCCAAAGCAAGGGTACCTGCGCCCGCCAAGCAATCAAGGTATTCATTACCTTCAACATCAGTGACAATGCAGCCACTGGCTTTGGCGATGGATAACGGCAGTTTGCGCGGGTAACTACGAACATTAGACTCCATCGTATTTTGACGACTCAAGTAATATTCGTTCGTGGCATTAGAAATTGGCTGAACAGGGGTGGAAATGACAGGGGTTTGAACGCTCATATCGGATTACCATCTCAGATAAGGGTTTAAGAAAATTTGCTTGTGGCTATCTTTCTCGAACAGTGTGAATAAAATATCAGCGGTATTGCTGACACCAAAATAAAAACGTTATACCGCCAAACCCCAAAATGCTGTAAAAAATGCACCCAAGACTCATTGATATAACGCCTTAAAATTATGGGGGGCATCATACCAGTTTTTAAAAAATTTACTACTGATTTTGAGCGGTTTTTGGCAAATATTTTTAGCGATTGACCAAAGTATAGCAGGGCAAAATTTTAGATTAACATATGCCTAGTCCCTCTAGCACACCACCAAAAAAAACCCATTGCATAGGGCGCAATGGGCTGAGGAAAAACAGAAAACCAAGCAAATCACTGATTGAACTCAATAGGACAGACGTGCAGATGATTTTGGGGGTTAGACAATTTTTTAGCCAATCAAAAATTTACATATTTATCATTACATTTGGGCGTGGTTTGGCACACACTATAGCCACGGTAACATAAACCCCATTTTTTTTGACAAACAGGTAAAACTAACTCATTCTTATTGTTATTATTATTTTTGGTCAAGCGCTATCATAGCAATAAAAAAAAGGTACGTTAGCCACACAATTACACCCTGTTACTTTTGAAGTGTTTTTTATACAATGACATATTTGGTAAACAATTTTGTCGATTGATTGCACGGTTGTCTGCCATGGTTTGTCATCATTGTGCCACATGCGGTTACCACATTGGGCAGCCACATGAATTGCACTATGACAGTCACAGCGTACAGGCAGTAAGGGTTTTTTACCTCGGCTGTTTTTTTACGAGGGTTAATGTGACTGTCTTGGTGCCTTGGGCATGCTGCCATCACACCATATCATTTATGCCACTTAATAAAATGTAATACAATTGAAGAGTCCAATGAAAGATCAGCCACCTGCCACCTTGCCGCCAAATCCTGATACCCCTGCCAGCAGTATTTTTAATCTGCCCAATAATTTGACGATTGCGCGTATTGTCATGATTCCGTTATTTGTGGCGATTGCCTATTGGCCCCCTGCCATGGGTATCGGGCAACCTGCTATCAGCGACAATATGATTGCCAATATTGGCATGTACCAATTTAGCGACAGTTTGCTACGGCATTTTTTGTTGACGTTTATTTTTGTGTTGGCAGCGGTGACTGACTGGCTAGATGGCTATTTTGCGCGTAAGCTTAATATGACCTCTGCGTTTGGGCGGTTTTTGGATCCTGTGGCAGACAAGCTGATGGTGGCAGCCGCGCTGATTATTTTGGTACAGTGGCACCCTGATATTATGATGGCAATCTCTGCGATTGTGATTATTTCAAGAGAAATTGCGGTTTCGGCGCTGCGTGAATGGATGGCAGAGCTTGGTAATCGCACCAGTGTGGCGGTGTCATACGTGGGCAAGCTCAAAACCACGTTTCAGATGGTTGCCATTACGGTGCTATTGCTCAATTGGGAGTCACTGGAGACATTGGGCTACGGTTTGATGTTAATTTCGGTAGCACTGACACTGTGGTCAATGATGATTTATCTCAAGGCGGCTTGGCCCTATCTTAAACGACCGTGATAAAGACCGTGGTCGCTATTAGTGGCAATTGGTTGCTGGTTGAATGTGGCAACACAGCAAAAACCCTAGTTTTTTACTAGGGTTTTTTTTGGTCAACTGTAAAAACTCGATTAGTCAATTAGACAGTGGCTGAGCTAAACAGCGACGAAATGAACGAAGTAAATAGGTTGCCGATTAAAAGGTCACGGCGTGATTTTCGCCCATATTGTCCGCAGTTTTGCCCTCTTGCATAGCGGCAGACACCAGTTTAAACATATTGACCACGCTGTTACCGCTCAGCCAATATTGAGCGCCGTTACACGTGACACCAATCACCTGCACGTTGGGGTCTTCTTTGCCTTTTTCATAAAAGGCGTTATAAATTGGCGACCATAGTTCGTCGAGTTTGGTTTTGTCGTCTACCAGTTCTGCCACACCATTGATAGAGACAAAGTCTTTTTGATCCGCCGAGGTGTAAGACAAATTCACTTGAGGATTTTTTGCCAAGTCTTGGACGGTTTCAGACTTTTTGTCGCCAATAAACCAAATTTTGCCATTTTCAAGGTCATTTTTATTGGTGGTCATGGGACAGGCATGGAGGTGTTTTTCATCACTGGTGATGGTGGTCATCATTGCATATTTAACTGAATCAATAACTTTATTAATATTTTCAAGGTGTTGTGCTTTGGTAAGGGTTGTCATGTTATGTCCTTTTTTGTTTTTTATGTGATTGTTGGCGTTAACATATGAGCTGCCAAGGGTTTGCTCAGTGGTTTCTACTATAACCGCGAATGCGATGAGAAATGTATAAAGCGCTTAGTAAAGAGGTAAATATGCGTAACTAATAACTAATGTTGGTAACCAAAATTTTTGGTGGCTGGGTTTCGTGGTCGGCTGCCAAATTAGTCATGCCAGCCAAAGGAATAATGGTATAATGAGACAATTTTTTATTCTTGATTGTTTTTCATTTTGCCCTAACCTCGATACTGTGGAACTTTCTATGACTATCATCGCTGGACACCCGTTTTTAACTGATTTTCAAACTGCCAAACTACTAAAAACCCTAAATCAATGCAGTGATTTTCATTTTACAAAGTTGCAAAGTCAGCAAGTGTATGTATTTTCTAAAGACCTTGGTGAGCAGGATTATCAAAAGGCAATCCAGTTACTCAACCATGGTGACCATCTTGAACTTTCCACCGTCAAGGAAGGCGAGCTTCAAGTGGTTGTTAGCCCCCGTTTTGGTACAATTAGCCCTTGGGCAACCAAAGCCACCGATATTTTTAACAACTGTGATGTGGCGATTGAACGGGTGGAGCGCGTGGTGGTATATACCCTAAAAGCCGATGCAGCGCTACCTACCAAGCTGCCGCATGACTTAGAGCTTTCCTTGTATGACCGCATGACCCAAAGCTTGTGCTATGACCTAGCAAAAACCCAGCACCTATTTGATGATCATGAACCTACGCGCCTAAACCATATTGATGTGATAGGACAGAGGCGTAAGGCACTTGAGCAAGCCAACAGCGAATTTGGCTTTGCGTTGTCTGCCCAAGACATGGATTATTTGGTCAATGCCTATGTCAATGAGCTTAAGCGCAATCCCACCGATGTCGAGCTGATGATGTTTGCCCAAGCCAACAGCGAGCATTGCCGCCACAAAATTTTTAATGCCCAATGGACAATTGATGGGGAAGTACAGCCCAAATCATTGTTTGGCATGATTAAAAACACTTTTCAAAAAAACCCCAACGATATTTTATCGGCTTATAAAGACAATGCCGCCGTGGTCAAAGGCTCTGATGGTCAGCGTTTTTATCCGCTGTTGAACCTAGAAAATAATCACCTTGATTATGATTTTCACCCAGAAGCCATTGATATCTTGATGAAAGTGGAAACCCACAACCACCCCACCGCCATTGCCCCGTACTCGGGCGCAGCGACAGGCTCAGGCGGTGAAATCCGTGACGAAGGCGCAACGGGGCGTGGCGGCAAACCCAAAGCAGGCTTGGCAGGGTTTCATGTGTCGCATTTACATCTACCAGAGATGCCCGAAAAATGGGAACAGTCGGGCAAGGTATCCACCGCGAGCTATGGCAAGCCTGAGCGTATGGCATCTGCCTTGCAAATCATGACCGAAGCGCCACTGGGTTCGGCAGCCTTTAGCAATGAATTTGGTCGCCCCAATTTGGTGGGGTATTTTCGCGCATTTCAGCTAGATACCAGCCCCGAGCAAGACGGTAGCCAAATGCGTGGCTATCATAAGCCCATTATGATTGCAGGCGGTTATGGCAATATCAAACGCAATTTGGTCGAAAAAAATCCGATTCAGCAAGGCGATTTACTCATCGTATTGGGCGGCCCTGCTATGCAAATTGGCTTGGGCGGTGGGGCGGCATCATCGGTAGATAGTGGTGAGCTGGACGCAGGCTTGGACTTTGCCTCGGTGCAGCGCGACAATGCCGAGATGGAGCGCCGCTGCCAAGAAGTGATTGACCGCTGCTGGGCGATGGCAGGAAATTCTGAAGAAGAAGATAACAATCCGATTGTGTCGATTCATGATGTGGGCGCAGGTGGACTATCCAACGCCATGCCTGAGTTGGTCAATGACCACGAGCTAGGCGCTATCCTTAATCTACGCAAAGTGCCATCACTGGAACACGGTATGTCGCCAATGGCGATTTGGTCAAATGAAGCCCAAGAGCGTTATGTCTTGGCGATTCGTCCAGACAGTGCTGACCTGTTTGACAGCATCTGTGAACGTGAACGCTGCCCGTATGCGGTGTTGGGGACTGCCACGGACGTGCGTCAATTGGTGGTCAATGACCCACTTCTCAACCGTGATGGCAGTCAGCAGCCTGTCGATATGCCGCTACAAGTGCTACTGGGTGGTACACCCAAAATGCAGCGTAGTTTTAACCGCTCAGTGCCTAAGTTATTACCGCTTAATCTTGCTAGCGTCAATCTCACCGAAGCGGTCAAAGATGTGCTACGCCACCCAACCGTTGCCAGCAAGTCGTTTTTGATTAGCATTGGCGACCGCTCTATCACGGGTATGATTGTGCGTGACCAATATGTCGGGCGTTACCAAGTGCCTGTGGCGGATTGTGCGGTTACAGCGTCTGCGTTATTGGCACTGGATGGCAAACCAATGACGGGTGAAGCCATGAGTATGGGCGAGCGTACCCCTGTTGCCTTGATTAGCCCTGCGGCATCGGCACGCCTTGCAGTGGGTGAAGCGATTACCAACATTGCAGGCGCAGCGATTGCCAAACTATCAGACATTACCTTGTCTGCCAACTGGATGGCAGCTTGCGGCGAGGATAAAGAAGACCAAGCATTATTTGAAGGTGTCAAAGCGGTGGGCGAAGCGCTTTGCCCTGCATTGGGTATCGCTATTCCTGTGGGTAAAGATAGCCTATCTATGCGTGCCAACTGGCAAGACAAGGGCGGTGACAATGGCTCAGATGAGCAAGGCAATAAATCAGTGGTATCACCGATGTCACTGATTATCACCGCCTTTGCCCCTGTGACAGACGTCACCCAAACCTTAACCCCTGAGCTAAAAGGGGGCGAAACCGCTTTTTATCGCCTTGATTTGTCAAAAGGGCAATTCCGTTTGGGCGGTTCAATCCTTGCCCAAACCATGAGTCAGCTTGGCGATACGTGTCCAGACTTGGATAACCCCCAAGATTTAATCAACTTCTTTAACTTTATCCAAACCGCTAACGCTCAAGGCTTAATCACAGCTTATCACGATATTGGGGATGGTGGTCTGCTTGCCACTGTTGCCGAAATGCAATTCACCAGTCGCCAAGGCGTGAAGTTGGTGCTCAGTGATGATAACCTAGTGGGGCAATTGTTTGCCGAAGAATTGGGCGCGGTGATTCAAGTCAAACCCGAGAACGTCACAGCACTATTAGCCATCGCTGAACAAACAGGCGTCAGCGAGTTATTAAGCCTAATTGGACAAAGCACCGATGAAGATACTTTACTGATTCAAACGCCATCACAGACCTTGCGTTTTGCCCGTGCTGAGCTTGAGCAAGAATGGAGTAAGGTTGGCTACCATATCGCCAAAAACCGTGATAACCCAGCGTGTGTTGAGCAAGCCTTTGACTTGATTTCCGATACTTGTTTTAATGGCAAAGGGCATCAAGGCTTAATCGCCCATGCCAACTATGACCTCAATCAAGCCATTGAAGCGCCGTATATCAATAGCCGCACCGTCCAGCCCAAAGTGGCGATTTTGCGTGAGCAAGGGGTGAATGGTCAGCTTGAGATGGCGGCAGGCTTTGTGCGCGCAGGCTTTGAAGCGGTGGATGTCCACATGAGTGATTTGCTCAAAGGACGGGTCAACTTGCGAGACTTTGATGGTCTGGTAGCGTGTGGCGGCTTTAGCTACGGTGACGTGTTAGGTGCTGGCGCTGGCTGGGCAAAATCGGTGCTATTTCATGATGAGGTGCGTATGCAGTTTGTGCGCTTCTTTACCCGTCCAGAAACCTTTAGCCTTGGCGTGTGTAACGGCTGTCAGATGATGAGCCAGCTCAAAGACCTAATCCCAGGCGCGGAGAATTTCCCCCGTTTTATCGCCAACCGCTCGGCACGTTTTGAGGCGCGTACGGTCAACGTGAAAGTTGAGCGCACCAAGTCGGTATTACTCAAAGGTATGCAAGACAGTATTCTACCGATTGCGGTGGCACATGGCGAGGGTTTTGCCACCTTGTCGGATACGGACATTGCAGGCATGACGGCGCATGGGCAAGTGGCACTGCGGTATGTGGACAGCCACGGCAACCCAACCGAGCATTATCCGCTCAATCCAAATGGCTCACCACAAGGGGTGACGGGGATTTGTAGCACTGATGGGCGCG
>RRZU010577300.1_pt1 | contig 16305 bp, 10 predicted proteins | sample 2165561 | NCBI WGS metagenome assembly RRZU01 (sample SAMN10456909, study PRJNA506462) | wastewater metagenome | isolation source: wastewater sludge | place: USA: Moscow, Idaho
AGTTCCGAGTATTGTATTTAAAATGAAAAAGCGTGGAACTGAAGCCAATCCGTTTCTGAGGCACCGCTAAGAGCCCGACTTCCAGATATGAACTTACAGCCCACGCCAATATAAGACATGGGCGTAAGCCTATCATTTTGGGAAGTCTATTGAAAATTAGCGGTTTTCAGAAACCCGAATAATAGCTTACGCTTTTCGTTGATTTTTATTTTCTAAAGCAAATATATGAAATATTTTAATTATATTTGGACAAATATTGTCCTAAAAATATTTTCAAGAATAAATATTTCAAAAATAATGAAAAAAACATTTGGCGAAATAATTAGAGAATGTCGTGAGAATGAAGGTTTACCTTTAAGAAAGGTTGCCGCTTTTGTAGATATAGACCCATCAACATTAAGTAAAATTGAGCGTGGAGAACGTTCTGCAAATAAAGAAATGATTCCTGCTTTGGCAGAAATTTTAAAGATTCCTGAACACGACTTGACGTTGAGTTTGTTGAGTGATAATGTTGCGGAATCTCTTATCTATGAGAATAATTGTTCAGAAATTTTGAAAGTTGCCGAAGAAAAGATAAAATATTTCAAAAGCAAAAATTACCAACAAGGAAAATTAAGTTTTGAATAGTGGAAATAAGAGATTTAATAAACCGATTTGAGTCCGAAAGAACAAGGTTCACGAATGTTTCATATAATGAAACCCAGCTTCGGACTGACTTCCTTGACCCGCTATTTACAATATTAGGTTGGGATATCACTAACGCTCAAGGAAAACCTACAAATGAAAGAGAGGTTCTTGTAGAAGAAGGTTTGCGTGCAAATGCAAATGAAAACACAAAAAAACCTGATTATACTTTTAGATTATTTGCTGAAAGAAAATTTTTTGTTGAAGCAAAGAAACCTTTTGTTAAAATTGAAACAGACCCTGAACCTGCAAAACAAGTTAGACGTTATGGATTTACTGCAAAATTGAAAATTTCCGTTCTAACGAATTTTGAATATTTAGCAATTTATGATTGTTCAGAAGTGGTAAATATAGATGATACAGTTTCAAAAGGAAGGCTTAAACTTTATCATTTTTCAGAATATGAAGAAAAATTAGATGAGATTAAATCATTAATTGGTAAAGATGCAGTTTACACTGGTGCTTTTGATGAAGTTTGGGAAGACATTGAATTGCAGATTCAAAGATTTAATATAGATGATTTATTTTTAAAGCAAATCAATGGATGGCGTGTTTTATTAGGGAACGAAATACTTCAGAAAAATCCCGAAATTGATGAATTCCAACTTAATGATATTGTTCAGAGCTATATTAACAGTATTGTTTTTTTGAGGGTTTGCGAAGATAGAAATTTAGAAATTTACAAAACCCTTTTCAATTTAGCTGAAAATAAAAATTTCACTACCTTAATTGAGAAATTTAGAAGTGCTGATTCAAAATACAATGCTGGATTATTTTCTCAACCTTTAAGTGAAGAAATTATTTCCAATGACAGTAATGCTTTCTGGACTATTATTAAGCAACTTTACTTTCCTGAAAGTTCTTATTCCTTCACAGTAATTTCCTCCGATATATTGGGGCATATCTATGAAATATTTTTGGGTGAGCAATTAAAAATCAACAGTGGAATTGTTTCACTAAAGAAAAAACCCGAAATTGAAGATAGAGATGTTGTTACAACTCCTACTTTTATTGTTAGAGATATTCTAAATGAAACTGTTAAAGAATTTTGCATTAATAAGACTGCTGATGAAATTCTAAATTCAAAATTTGCTGATATTGCTTGTGGTTCGGGTGCTTTTCTTCTCGAGACTTTCCAATTATTGCAAGATACTTTGGTTGATTATTATATTCAAAATGACAATACTAAACTAGTTCAGACAGGAATCAATAATTACAAGTTAAAATTTGAAGTTAAAAAACAGATTCTCCTACAGTGTATCTTTGGAGTTGATAAAGATTTCAATGCAGTTGAAGCCTGTAAATTTGGTTTACTTTTGAAACTACTCGAAGATGAAGACAATTTGAGCATTTCGCATCCTGCACTTCCTAATATTGATAATAATATTCAGTTTGGAAACAGTTTGATTGAATCTAATCAAACCACTCAAGAAAATCAAGAAGCAATTAATCCATTTGATTTTGGAGAAATAAAATTTGATGTTATTGTTGGGAATCCGCCATATTTGGCAACCGAACATATCAAAAAGTTTACTCCTGCAGAATTACCAATTTACAAAGAAATTTTTGATTCTGCTTACAAACAATTTGACAAATACTTTGTTTTTATTGAAAGAGGCTTTGGTTTATTAAAACCAAACGGAATATTAGGTTTTATTATTCCAAGCAAATTTGCAAAAGTTGGTGCAGGGAAAAAATTAAGGGAGCTTCTTTCGGATAAAACTGCAGTTAAAAAAATTGTTTCTTTTGGTGCAAATCAAATTTTTCAAGATAAAACTACTTATACATGTCTACTTATTTTAACGAAAAATGAGAAAGAGGCTTTACGTTATCACGAGGTTTGTAATTTGAATGATTGGAAATCAAAAAACTATATCATTGAATATGACAATGTTGAGTTTTCTGAATTAAATGAAGAAACTTGGGTTTTGATGCCAAATGATTTAAAACCAATTTTTGGTTCCGTTTCAGAACAAAGTATTGAGCTTGAACAATTAATTGGTAGTGAAAATATATTCAATGGTATTCAAACCAGTAAAAATGAAATATATGTTCAAGTTGCTGAAAGAGATGATGAAGATTATTTTTATTTCACTTACAATGACGAAGAATTTAAGGTTGAAAAAGCACTTACAAGACCATATTTTCAAACGTCAACAGGTATTGACAATCTCAATACTTACCGTTTATTAGAACCAAATTCGTTTGTTATTTATCCTTACAGAAATGAAGGAGGGCGTGTGAATTTTATTGACATTGAAACACTAGAGACAGATTTTCCTGAAACCTATCGTTTTCTTGAGAGCAAAAAGGAACAATTAGAATCCCGAGATATAAAACCTGAACCTGCAACACAAGACGAATGGTATAGATATGGAAGACATCAAAGTTTGGAAAAATGCGATGTTCCTCAAAAACTAATTGTTGGAGTATTGTCACAGGGCAATAAATATGCAATTGATACAAACCACACCTTCATTTCTTCGGGAGGAACGGCAGGATATTGTATGATTACTTTGCCTGAAAACTTACCGTATTCAATTTTCTACATTCAAGCGTTATTAAATTCTAAATATTCTGAATGGTTTGCTTCGCTTTATGGTGAAGTTTTCAGAGGTGGCTTTATTGCAAGAGGAACAAAAGTTTTGAAAAAACTTCCAATCCGAAAAATTGATTTTGAAATTACAGAAGAAAAGGAGTTGCACGATAATATTGTAAGAATTCAGCAGGAATTGATTCAGTTGCAAAGAAATATTGATAGAAATCAAAATAACAACAGGCAATTAATTCCTTTGAACAGAAGGTTTTCTCAAAAGAAAACAGAAATGGATAATTTGCTTAAAGAACTGTATAACCTTGGAGATGACGACCGTCTTATCCCTAAAATTAACGAAAGCTATGGTATTGATTAAAGAAGCAAGTAAAGAAAAGCTTAGAGGTGGTTTTTATACGCCAAGAGATATTGCTGATTTTATGCTAAAATGGGCGATGAATGGCAATCGTGAAATGGATATTTTAGAACCAAGTTGCGGTGATGGAATTTTTCTGCAATTAATACGAGAAAAGCAAATTTCTTACAATTCAGTTACGGCAATAGAATTTGATGAAGTTGAATATCAAAAGGCTTTAAATATCGAGTTGGAGAATGCACATATAATCAATGATGATTTTCATCATTATTGTCTAAATACCGAGGATAGATTTGATTTGATAATTGGAAATCCACCATATATCAGATATCAATATTTCAGCAAAGAACAACAAGAACTTGCTGAACAAATATTTAGAAATTCTAACCTTAAATATTCAAAATTGACTAATGCTTGGGTTTCCTTTGTTGTAGGCTCAAGCCAATTGCTGAAAGAAAAAGGTAAGATTGCTTTTGTGCTTCCTGCAGAAGTTTTACAAGTTTCTTATGCACAACAATTGAGAGAATTTTTGTCTCATTTTTATAATAAAATTAACATCGTTTCTTTTGAAAAATTAGTTTTTCCTGAAATTCAGCAAGAAGTTGTTTTACTACTTTGTGAAAAAAACGGGACAGATTCTCATAAAATAGAACATTTGGAATTAAGGAATGCAGATGCACTTAAAAATCTCGATATTTCAAAATTGAAAAATCCTCAAAAGAGAATAGATTTCAAATCAAATAAATGGACATTCTATTTCCTAGACCAAGATGAAATTGATTTTCTAGAAGAATTACAAGACAGCACGAAAGTTCCGAAAATTGGGAAATATGCAAATGTTGAAGTGGGTATAACAACTGGTTCAAATCCATTTTTTACAGTTCCATTATCAACCGTTCAATTTTACAATTTGGAAAAATATGCAAAACCTTTGGTTGGAAGGAGTGTGCAAGTTCCAAGTTTGCTTTTTACCGAAGAAGACTGGCAGAAAAATAGAGATAGTCAAGCAAGAACACATTTGTTAACATTCCCTAAAATGAAGGATTTGAATGGTTCTATCGGAGCAAGAGACTATTTGGAGTTCGGTGTAGAGCAGGAAATTAATAAGGGCTATAAATGCGGAATCAGAGAAGAATGGCAAATTATTCCTTCCTTAAAAATCTCCGAAGCATTATTTATCAGGAGAAACCATCTTTATCCTAAATTAATAATTAATGAAGCAGATGCCTATACAACAGATACAATGCATAGAGTAAATACTAAAAAAGGAACGAATCTCAGTTCATTTGTTGCGAGTTATTATAATTCGCTCTCCTTTGCTTTTGCAGAAATATCAGGTAGAAGCCATGGTGGTGGTGTATTGGAATTAATGCCAAGCGAAGTTGAAAATATTTTGCTTCCATATCACGAAACCAATAGCGAACTTATTGAAACTATCGACAAAATGATTCGTGCAAACAAAAGCATTGACTCCATACTTGAAATCACAAATAAGAAAATTTTAATTGATAATTACGGATTTTCTAAAAATGATGTTGATTTAGCTGATAAAATTTGGAAAAAATTATCTAGTAGGAGGTTGAATAGGAACTAATAAACTATAATCTATGAAAATTAAAAAAATTGAAGTCGAAAACTTTCGTTTACTTAAGAATTTTTCAATGGATTTGGAAAAGGAACTTTCTTTGGTTATTGGAAAAAATAATACAGGCAAAACTTCCATTCTTTCAGTACTAGATAAGTTTTTGAATGAGAAAGCTAAGTTTACCTACGATGATTTCAATATTGATTTTAAAGAAAATTTTGAAAAAGCAGTTACTGCTTCTGACATTCCAAATGATTTTCCAAACATAGGAATCAAACTAAAAATCTTCATTGAATATGACGAAAGAGATGATTTATCTAATGTGAGTAGAGTGTTAATGGATTTAGACCCTAATAATAACAATATCGTATTAGGATTTGAATATACTATAAAGTACGATGATTTTCTAAAACTAAGAGCTGATTATACTGCGTTTGCTGCAAGTGAAAAATCAAAAGTTGATGAAGGAAAAAAGAAAACAGCCAGAGAATTAAAAGAGTTTTTAAAACAAGAATTAGATAATTATTTCAAATCTCAAAAAAAATCTTTTGAATATGACAATTCTACAAAAACTTTTAATGAGGCTAGTTTTATCGACTTAAAAGATGAAACTATTGCTATTAAGGATATAATTAGTTTCAAATATATTAGCGCAAGACGAGACGTAACCAATAAAGAAAAGGAGAATACACTGTCAAAACAAACTTCAAATCTTTACAAAAGGAAAGAAGATAGCAGTGAAAAAAACCAAGCTACTGAAAACTTTAAAGACCAACTTTCTGAAACCGATAATACTTTAAGTGATATTTACAAAGACTTATTCAAAGGAGTAATTAAAAATGTACAGAAATTTGGTGGCATTAAGCTCAACGAAACTGATATTTCGATTATTTCAACTCTTCAGCACAGAGATTTACTTGAAGGAAATACAACTGTAGTTTACAGCCACAATGATCATAAATTACCTGAACACTACAACGGTCTGGGTTATATGAATTTGATTAGTATGATTTTCGAAATTGAAATACTTGTTCAAGATTTTAGAAGAGATAAAAACAAGAAGCCAGCAGATATTAATTTGCTAATCATAGAAGAACCTGAAGCGCATACTCACCCTCAAATGCAGTATGTCTTTATTAAAAATATAAAAAAATTACTCGCCGAAGGAATTAAAAGGGAGGATGGAATAAATAGACCGCTTCAATATATTATAACAACACATTCATCTCATATAGTTGCAGATAGTGATTTCGATGATATTAAATATTTAAGGGTTGAAACAAAAAATAATGTTTTAGCAAAAAATCTTTTGGATTTAAGAAAAGAATATGATGCAGACCCAAAACAGTATCAATTTCTAAAACAATATTTAACAATTAGCAGAGCTGAAATTTTCTTTGCTGATAAGGCGGTCTTGATTGAGGGAGATACAGAACGAATTTTGATACCAACTTTTATGCGAAAGGTGGATTTGGAAGAATTTACTCGTCTTAAAAATGAAGGAACTGAAGATGCGTTTCTTCCTTTGTTATCACAAAATATATCAATTATTGAAGTTGGCGCTTATTCTCAAATTTTTGAAAAATTCATTGAATTTTTAGGAATTAAATCATTGATATTAACAGATATTGATGCTATCAAAATTGAAAAACAAGACGAAAAAGGAAAAGATGTGTGGGGAGCTTGCCCTGTTCTTGAAGGAACAAAAACGAGTAACTCGGCTATCAATCATTTTTTAAGCGGAGTTATCTGGGAAAATTTAAAAATTTTACCAGTTTCAGATAGAACTATAACTGTTGGTAACTCTAAAGTTTGTATTTGTTATCAACAAGAAGAAAATGGATACCACGCAAGAAGTTTTGAAGATGCTTTCATTCATTCAAATAGGGAATTTGTTAAAGGAAGTAAAGATACTTTTCAAGGAATAAAAAATGCTTCCCAATTTGATGATGATGAAAAAAGTCCATATGAATTAGCAATTAATTGTATCAATAAGAAAACGCATTTCGCACTGGATATTTTATATCATAGTGATGAGAATTTAAGCAATTGGAGTATTCCGGCATATATTAAAAATGGTTTATTATGGTTGAAGAAAGACTAATTTTAGAACCGGAAGTACAAGAAATTTTCCAGTCAATTGATAATGGAAGAAATTTTTTGTTGAGCGGTGGTGCAGGAAGTGGTAAAACATATTCTTTGGTAAGCGTAATACGTGAAGTTATTACTGAGAATCCAACAGCAAAAGTTGCGTGTATGACTTATACAAATGCAGCCGTAAGAGAAATTGAAGAAAGAGTAAACCATAAAAATTTGAATGTTTCTACAATTCACGATTTTTTGTGGGACAACATAAAACATTTCCAAAAAGAACTTAAAGAAGCAATTATTTCATTAGCAAATAATGAAGATGTAAGTCGAATTACAATTGATGAAGCTAATACAATTCCTGCAAATTATTTTGATACTTTAGAAGACGGAATACAATACAAGGAATTTGTAAGACTAAAAGATGGTATTATTTCTCACGATGAATTGCTGATTATTGCAAATTATTTGTTTGAAAAATATTCGAAACTTAGCAGTATTGTAAAAGATAAATATAAATTTATTTTCATTGATGAATATCAAGATACGAGCAAGGCAGTTGTAGAAATTTTTCTTTCCCATTTCAAAAAAAGTGATCGTAAAAATATTATCGGTTTCTTTGGAGATGCAATGCAATCCATTTATGACGATGGAATAGGAAATTTGGATGATTACAAAGGAACTGAACCTGAAACAGTCAATGAAATTCAAAAAAAACAAAACAGAAGAAATCCACAACTAATAATCGATTTAGCTAATAAACTTCGTACTGATGGCATTGTACAAGAGCCATCTACCGATAGTAATGCACCCAATATGCTAGACGGTGTTGTAAAACAAGGTTCTGTTCTTTTTTTGCATTCTACTGAAAGCGACATTTCTAAAGTTGGGCGATATTTGGAAGAAAATTACAATTGGGATTTTAGTAATTCAAAGGTAACAAAAGAACTTAACCTTACCCATAATTTAATTGCCGATAAAGCTGGTTTTAGAACTTTGATGGATATTTATGACAAAGACCAAATTTTAAGTTTTAAAGATAGAATTAGAAAGTATATTAAAGATAATAGTATTGTAACTGATTTTTCTACGAATACTTTTGGCGAAGTATTGCAAACTTTACAACAAGGAAAAAACGGAAGAGAATTAGACAAAGTCAGTCCAACAGCCGGAATGCGAACTTTTATTGATAATAATTTAGAACTATACAGTTATGCAAAAACTTTGAATTATGCAGAGTTTTCCAGAATGTATGTTGATAAAGACCAATTACTTGATGACAAGAAACAAGATGAAAATGATGAAAACAAAAAAGGCTCAAAAAGAGATAATCTTATAAAGCATTTATTCAAAATTCAAACTACAATTTATCTCTACCAAAATAGAAGATATAATGAATTTTTGAGTGCTACGGATTATCGATTTAAAATTACAAGTATAGAAAGCAAAAAAATTTTAAAAGAAAATATTGAAAGTCTTGTAAATGTTGGCGATAAAACTATAGAAGAAATAATTACAGAAGCGAACGAAAAGGAAATATGTTTAATTGATGACAAATTGGAAATATTTAAAGAGAAAAAAGAATATTTATACAACCGTGTTAAAGGTTTGAAATTTAGCGAGTTTCAAAAATTGTTTGAGTATTTAGAAGGGCAAACACCATTTTCAACACAACATAAAACAAAAGGGGCTGAATTTGATAATGTGTTAGTTATTCTTGATAACGGAGGATGGAACAATTATAATTTTGAGAAAATGTTTTTGGGAACGGCTTCTCCAAGTGTTATGGATAGAACTCAAAAAATATTTTATGTTTGTTGTACACGAGCAAAGGAAAAATTAGCAGTTTTCTATCACAATCCTGATACACAGGTAATTGAGAAAGCCAAAGAATGGTTTGGGGAAGGGAATGTGATAAATATAGAAGATGTTAATTGATGATGTATGAAAAGAGAGATTTTAATTAAAGAAATTATTGATGAATTTAGCATCTTGCAACACAGGATTGAATTTTTGTCTGAAAATAATTTACAAGACATTAACCTTATTTCTGAATATCATATACAAGAGTTATTAAATATCCTTTTTGATTTAAAACTGACAAATTCTAATCAAAAATCTAAAAATTGTGTTGGGATTGATTTAGAAGATGTAGATAATAGAATTGCCGTACAGGTAACTAAAAACTCAAGAAAAACAAAAATTCAAGAAACTTTAGATAAGTTTTTCCAAAAGTCTTTACATGATAGATTTTCAACTTTATTAATTGTAATCCTTGGGAAAAAGCTTAAAAAATATTCAGATTTGAAATTTGAAAATGAATTTAATTTTAACGCTGAAGAACATATTATTGATTTTTCAACAGTTGTAAGAAAGTTATCTTTTTTACCAACGAATAAAATTGAACAAATCAGAAATATTTTTAAAAATGATAAATTAAATATTTCAAATGTTAATTCAGTTACTATTTTTAGAAAAAAACAGGCTATAAATAAAAAATTAATAAAGAAATTAATCCGACCTTTAAATCTAAAAGATTTTGAAATTATATATTTTGACCCAGCATGGAAGTTTCTTTATGAAGATTTAATAATACGCCCTATAGAAGATAAATCATTTCCAAATTTTACAGACCCTGTAACTAATAAAGAAGCAAATTGGTATAAAGCGTTTTCACACAATTTAACAGAACATTACCTTGAGGTTCAAAACTATTATGTTTCAGATATAATTGTAAATAATAAAGGAGAATGGAATTATTTTAACATTCAATCAAAAAAGACAATTCCAGAAGGTTTAACGCTTCTTCATGTTAATTTGGTTGAAAGAATTCCATTAGAACAAATTGTAGATGTTGATGATTCATATGAAGCCCCACATGTTTTTGTGAATTTCATTAATGGCAAGGCGACCGAAGAAGAATTGCCGTTTATTAGAGGATATTATTTATCTGAAAAAGAATATAGAAAGGTTCAATATTTCGAATTGAATAAGCAAAATTTTGATTTGTAGTTTATTAATCACTTTTGCACTATAGCATCATAACTATTATACCTCAATGCATTAATGTGCTCAAAATCAATAACATAAAACGATGATTAATAAACTAAAACATAAGTACTCAAAAGCTATTCGGACATCTCTTTTAGCTCAAGATAAGCTGACAAAAAAATGGTATCATTTATTTTCTGTAATTGAACTGCAAACTGACGATGAATATTCTTACAGTATCCCAAACGAGAAATGGGAAAAAGATTGTGTTAGAACTAAACAATCTAATTTAGACGAATATTCATTTTATCTTTCCATTGACGAAATAGCTTCTATTGAAGATGCTTTAAAATTGTTTGACAAACCATTTAAAGACTTTGTCATTGATGGACAAGAAATATCTTTCGTCAATACATCTTTTGTAAAAGAACCATCTGGAAATTATCCTTTAGTTTTTGCTTCTAACTTCTACACAGACAAAGGTGTTGCTTCAATCCTACCAAAAAGAAAGTCAGGTTTATTGGTTTGGTGTCAAATTGACAACGAACGAAAAACCGACAATAAATTTATTTCTGCAAGTGTAACTAAGGAAATGTCAGCAATGCAAGAGCTAACTATGGAGTGGTTAGGTTTTGACATTTTACAAAAAAGAGAGCACATTGGGAACATTTATCTGTCTGCACCAAATCCATATTTTAGAGAAGTAGAAATGTCTCTTTCTACTGACCCAATGGGTGTGTTTTATAAAATACTAACACGTAAAAATAATTTTGAACCACTAAAATTCAGAATTATAGATAAACACGGGGATGCAATAGCATTAGACAAAACATTTGAAATAAAGAAGCAAGCAGACCTTATAGAACTTCCTCACGAACCGCATCTATTTGAACTAAGAATCTACAATCAAGATGATGACTTGATTGCTATTCACGAGCCTGCGACTTTTCTACGAAGCATTCAATTTGGGATGTCTATAAAACAAGCAGATTTTCACGTCAAAGTAGAAACCGATAATGGCAATAAAGAATTTGTCGTAGAGAAGTTTTCTAAAGAAAGGCCGTCTGTTGTAGGTAAAACAAAAGATTTCAATCCTGAATATTATTTCAAAAATGCAGACAAAGAAAGGCAACACATAGAACTCGCTGAACGCAAAGAATTTATTTTTTATTCAGGAGCAAAAGATGAAGCTGAAAAAGCAAAACTGAAAGAAAATGCAAAATCTATAATTAGAGAAATCATAAACAACGCTAACGATACTTGCTATTTATGTGACCCATATTTTAGCAGTATGGACATTGTTGAATTTGCATTTCAAATTAAAAATTCAGGAGTTAAAATAAATATACTTAACAGTAAAGAAGCTGTTTCCAAAGAAGAAGCTAAAAAAATAGCAACCGTAATAAACGAATACAACAGCAAACCATTTGGTAAAATTGAAGTTCGCATTCTAAGAGGAAACAGCATTCTTCACGATAGATTTATTGTTACCGATAAAAATGTTTGGTTCATAGGAAGTTCATTCAATGAATTTGGAAATAGAGCAACGTGCATTGCTAAAGTCCCTGACTCTTCGAGCAAACTCATTATCAAAGAGATTGAAAAATGGTATAGTTCAGATGAGTTTTCTGAAAATATTATAGACTTTGCTAAAGAGACAGAGAATGGCTAATATTTTTTTGACAAATTCTGAAAATACTGCACTTAGAATGCACGAATGTGGACAAGACGAATATTGGTTTTACCACAAAGGTTCTTACCCTAATGATAATCCTCTTTTGTATCAAGAATTAGTTGAATCCGCAACTAATGAAATAATTATTTGGGACCCTTATTTTAATGTATATCCCCGAAATGCTGACCAAAATATCTTTGCGAATATCAGAAACGACATTACTATAAAAATATTAGTTTATACATCGTTACAAAACAAGAGAAACTATCTTAATGATGTTAAGGATGCACTAAAAGCCGTTATACATTCAAACAAAGATTGTAGGTTTGGAATGCGATTGATAAACAACGATGATAAACATAATCAAGGAAGTCGCTTTTTTCACGATAGATTTCTAATAATTGATGAAACTAATGTTTTTCTTGTAGGAAGTTCTGTTGGATACCATATTCAACCAGAGCTATCAACAGGAATCCTTAAAGTTTCAAATAATGAGACAAAAGATTTCATTAAATCAATTTTCAAACACTATTGGGATAATTCAACACAACATCAAATTCCATTAGCTTATTTACATTAACAATGAATAAAGACATTTTTTATAAATACGATTTTTACGCTCTTGAGCGAATATATCCTGAACGCAAATTTGTTGAAATTTTAGAAGGAATTTCATCGCTAAATGAATCTATAAAGCCATTCATAAGCAATGTTACTGACTTGCTACACACATCAATCAAAGATGATAAAAATGTAGAGGTTACAGAAGTTGTTTCTCTCAACATAGATAAAGAATTAGATAATTTTTTAGCAGACAATTCGCTTTATACTTCGTATAAAGCTCATTCAGAAAAAAGTTTATCAGAATTTGTTTTCAATAAATTTCTGAGAAGAATATTCAAAAAAGACGGACACAATAATGAAACTCACGTTATTCAAGATTACATTCATTCGTGGTTAGAGAAAAATTTAGCTCTGAACATTGTTCAAGATTCACGCTTTAGTTCTTTAGAAATATTAAAATCGTTATTGGATAAAACCGAGATGCTTCACGGTTTTTATGTTGATTTAATTGAAAATCTTCCAACAGAATGGGTTTTAAACAAAAAAGAAGAATGGGTAAACGTAAATCTTAGCCCTGATAAATTGCTTGATGCTGTTAGAACGTATGACAAAGAATTTGTTAATGGATATGTGAGTTCCATATCAAAACTACCAAAAGAAAATCTTTGGAATTTTGTTCAAGAAGCAACACGCCATTCGGATTATATGATGTTAAATCAGGAGTTTAGTTTTATATCTTCCGTTCTTATTAGAAAAGACATTTCTCTTTGGATTGAATTTTGGGACAATCTAAAACTTCCAATAATACAAGATTGTGTATTTATATCTTCTTTCAATTTTAGCCCACAAGAGTATTTACAATTGGTTTTTAAACTCACAGATGAAAAAACAGTTGTAAAATCTGATTTGAAAGTTCTCTTGTTCATTGTAGCACACAATTATTTTGAAACATCTAATAAACTAACGGAACGTTTTTCTATCTACGAAGAATCTGAAAGAAAAAATGAAAGAAACGAACAGTTTTTTGAAAAAGGAATTGAGCAACAAAAAGAATGGCTTGAAGTAAAGAAAAAGAACTACGAGAACATAATTCAATCTTTGAAGAAAACACTATCAAATTCGGAAATTGAAGATTGGATTTTTAGTTACAGACCAAGAACAAATAGTCGTAAATACAAGCCAAACGATATTTACAATTTAGAAATAAAATTATTGACGGAAACCTACAAGGAAAAATCTGTTGAACTTTTGAGTTTAGATTTGCAGTCATTCAATTTGCAAAAGTTCAATTTCTATGTAGAAGTTATCAAGGACAAAGAAGACAAAAAAATTGCTTCAATTTTACTTGAGGCAATGACAAATTATATTTCCTCTGACAAATTTTTTTGGGACATAACTTATGCAGAGCCATATTGGTCTGCATTAAAAGGTTTAGGATTTGTAGTAAGCCGACAAGACAAACCTATTCAGACAGCAAAAGAGCTAATCAATAAATTCAAAACTGTTCATCAAGGTTGGAATCTTTCCAAAATTGATTTCTCCCCATTGGTAAAGGAATCTTTCATTTGCTCGGGTGTTGCGTTGCTGTTTGAAAACGAATCAGCATTTAAAGATACAAATGAGAAAGAAAGTTTTTTCAAAGAATTGCTGAATCATATTTTAACGCAAGACAGGTTTTCTCATATTGACAATTCTGAATATTATCAAATGCCATTACATTTATTATTTTTAGTTGCCAACCAAATTTTTTCAGACGTCAAAGAATTCTATGAACAAGAACTCATAGACAACTACGACAACTTCTATTCGCTTTTGGCTATTTTATCAAACGACAAAATTCAGCTTTTGGACAACTCAAAAGAACAGCTCAAAAAACGACTTGACATAGAATTTTTGTTGCTAAAACGACAGTTTAATAATCGTAAGCAAAAGGACAAAGTGCAAGAATTGGAAAAGATGATTGAAGTTTTAGGACTTGACTTATTATAAGGGAATCATTCAAGTTATTTAACTTTATTCCAAATTCTTCAATATTTCAAATTTCAACTTTGATTTTTATAAAATTCTAAAAAATTAATAGCATCCTAAAAAAATATTAATAAATTAGGTTGGCAAAACATATAATTGAGATTTTAAAACATTCCCACAATCACATCATCAACTTCAGAATCCTTAAAATCATCTAAATAATTTTCCGTTGTGCTTAATCGCTTGTGTCCGAGAGACTGTTTGATAATATTGATATTCACATTGTTACGCAGAGCAGTTGTAGCAAAAGTATGTCGAGCAGTGTAAAAAGTAATGTTCTTTTCAATTTCTAAATATTTAAAAATCTCCTTAAGTTTTTTGTTGTAGTAGCAAATAACACCGTATTTTCTGTTTTTTAATCCTTCATCAGAATATTCTTTCATATTCTTTGCCAAAATAGGAAAAATATAAGGAGTGTTGTAAGGTCTGTAAATTTTATAAAAATCTAAAATTTCTTTAATGATGGGTTTTTCGGGAAGCCTAATTTTCAAATTAACATCGGTTTTATTTCTTGTGTAGGTAAATTGAAGATTGTCCAAGTCGCACCATTTCAATTCTGCCAAATCAGTAAAATTCATTCCCCGAGCATAATAACTAAAAATATAGAGATAAAGCGCATTTTTTACCGCAGGCATTTTTTCAACATCAAAATTCAATAACTTTTGAAACTCTTCTTCAGTGAGTGCTTTTCTAACTTTTCGCTTTTTGAATTTTGAAATTTTGTAGTCTTTAAAAGGATAATATTGTGGCTGAACAATTTTGAAATTGATGGCTTTGTTGTAGATGGTTCGGATGTTTCTCATGTAAACGCCAATTCCGCCATCTTGCGCCCCACGTTTTCTCATAAAATTTTCAAATTCTGTGAGAAACTGGAAATCAATATTTTCAAATTTGTAGGTGTCAATATTTTTCTTGAATTTTTTAATTGCTTTTAATGAGTCTTTCATTGACCTGCAATAACTAACTTGACCATTTTGCTGAAAAATTTCAATTTCTTTTTCAAACAAGCCGATAAATCCTAATTCCTTATCATCTTTTTTTGAATAGTATTTATCAAAAAGAATAAGGTTGTAACTACCATAATCTTTTTCTAAAAAATCGAGAATATCGATTGCATCGTCTTTAATTTTTCTTAAAGTTTTATTGAAAGTTAGATTGTTTCTGAATTTTGAATTAAATTCGCCTTGCTTTTCGTTCCATTCATTCAACTTGCAGGAAAATGGAGTGGAGTAGAATTTGGATTTTCTATCAATAGTTACTCTTAAATAGATAGGAAACAAGCCATTTTTTAAAATAGTTTTTCTACATACAATTTTTACACTTGCGCTCATAATTTTGGTTTTTAAGTACAACATAAGTACAACAAGATGTGCCTTTTTGTGCAATTCTTTGAAACCAAAAATAAATTACAATTTCTGCAACTACAATAAAATCAATTACTTTGTGATTAAATGAAAGCGAATGAAAAGGGTGTGTTCGTCTCTCATAATCAGCAAGTCCTTGGTTCGAGCCCAAGCTGGGCCACAAAATCCTCAGAATTTCTGAGGATTTTGTTTTTTTAAGAGAAATTTTAAGAGAAATTTTTTTAATCCCAATTGTAATAAAATCTGTTACAATTAAAAATTTTTATATCTTTGCAACAGAAATGAACAATACTCGATTTTCCACAGCGCTTCATATTATGACTATTCTTGGTAGTAAACCAGAAGAATGGCATACTTCTGATTGGTTAGCTGGAAGCATCAATGTAAATCCTGTAATCGTAAGAAAAGAAATATCTG
>RRZU011438333.1_pt1 | contig 16302 bp, 15 predicted proteins | sample 2165561 | NCBI WGS metagenome assembly RRZU01 (sample SAMN10456909, study PRJNA506462) | wastewater metagenome | isolation source: wastewater sludge | place: USA: Moscow, Idaho
AAAAGCTTGAGCGGTTTTAGTTTCGAGGGTGTTGCGAACTTTGTTCACATCTTCTTTAGATGAGAGTACCCCTTGGACCTTCTTCATCTTCAGTTTCTTCAGTGAATTCATATTATACCTCGCAGAGATTATTGACATAACAATGATATGGAGTGATTTCGGTCGCGTCAACGGCGTGGATACTAAACCGTCCTGGATCATTAGCCAAGGAATCCCGGTTATTCAGAAGGAGTAGATCTGGATAATGGATCGACAAAAAGGCGAAAATGTCACGGGGATTCGCAGTGGCATCAAACAGAATTTCACCTGCCACATTTCCTTCTTTGTATAGTTCAGGCGTGGAAAGCTCACAAACCCAGATAAATTTTGGCATAGCCATTTCGCAATAAACATCAGCGATTCCAAAAGGGATGGGTTTTTCACGAATCGTCTTTTTGAATGATTTAGATGAAGTCAGATAGGTTCTGGTAACAATGTTTTCATATTTCAGCAAATTGGACCTAACGTTTAATCCAAGGACATCATCCGTCAGAATCGCTTTTGATAATTCAATCACATGCTCGGCAGAGAGGTGAATTTTTTCATACAAAGGCACGATGAAAGTATCGATTTCCTCCACCTTGAATCGAGACCAATACCCAGAAGGGGGCGCTGGATCATTTTTCCTGATCGCATGATACGGAAGGAAATTGTCATCATTGGCAACGAGGCCGTACAAATAAGCATCACTTGCACAGGGTGTAGCTGGTGGAGTGATGGAGAAATCCGAGAGATGCCCAATTATCGTTATGGCATGCGAATGCTCTGACAATGCAGCAACAACAGGAAGGCCGGACTCGACGTACATATAAAGCAGTTTGTCAAAAAGATCTCTGTGCTGTCCACGAATATATATTTCCGGAGTGAATCCAAAATTAGAAAACATCTCCGTCACTTGATAGGCTGTCAGTCCTTTTGAGGGAACGAGCCTGCCCATGGAAACATCCCTGGTAAGTTGGCTCACCTCATAGGGCCATTTTTCAGCGTATCGGCTATATCGCTGGCTAAAATAGCGAAAAATCATCCAGCACGCGGCATGAGCGCACACCGTTACATCGGTATCTTGGCTCATGTAGGGAAAGCCTTTAACAAACAGCTCCGCTCCTAGGATGTGAACAGGATATTTGGACACGCAAACGTGTCCTGAAACAAAGGATAACTTTTCTGGATCCAGTATTGTTCTTCCAATTGAAGAGACACGATTCGGCCTTAGCACAATAAAGCCGAGATACGAATCCTGGAACCGATCAAGTTTGAACAACATTCTCGACGATATTTTTTCACTGAAAAAATTCGCACGAATGGTTTTGCTTGGATACTGGGCAAATTTACGCGAAAAGAAATTGAAATAGGTGTCCCGGTAGTCGGCATCAACATAGCCCTTTTCGAGTACTACAGTTATCGCAGCCTCTTTCAGGTAATTATAAATAAGTTCGTAGTCTCTTTGCGTGATAAACCCTTCACAGTTATTGAAAAAGCTGAGCCAATCGTCATAGGATTCCAATTGGATCAAGACATGTTTTTGTTTATCAAAGAAGGTCGCCATATATTTTGCGTTTACATTGATTACTGAAGCGCTTTGGTAATTGCTTGTTTAGTGTATTCGCCTGGCCAGCAATATATCGAGCCAATTTATTCAAATACCTTTTGTAAACGAAACTATCAATCCGCTCAATCGTTCTTTAGCTTATCCATAAGTGGAGGGGAGAAATCAAGATTATAATTGCACAGGAGTCGTGCAAACTGCCTCACAAGCAAAAAAAGGGGCTCAGACGCGACGCCTAAGCCCCCTTGATATTTCTGGCGCGCCTGGAGAGATTCGAACTCCCGACCTACGGATTCGTAGTCCGGCGCTCTATCCAGCTGAGCTACAGGCGCAAATTCAAAGACTCATTACCACAAATCCCCAGTCACTTCAAAGCTTTTCTGCATGCCGCATCACATGCGAGTTTATTTGTGAGGAACGGGGCGCAACAAGGCGAAAACTGAGCTTACGACTCCTGGTTTTTATTCCTGGTGGTTTCGTATAGAGCAACAAAGTTAATCGGTTCCATTAAAAAGGGCATAAAGCCCCCATCCAGCGAGATCTGGCTGACTATTTGCCGGGTAAAAGGAAAAAGCATAATGGGGCAATCCACAGCAAGCACTCTTTTCATGTGCTCTTCCGGAATATTTTTCAGCAAGAAGATGCCCGCATGCTCAATCTCTATAGCAAACATCACTGCATCGCCATTGGCCTTATCAAGCACCTTGGCGGTAATGGCCAGGGAAACTTCCCAGTTATTTTCAGTGATCAGCTCATTTTTCAGCTTCAGATCGAAATCGACCTTGGGATCCTGCTTCTGTGCCAGGAAAACCTTCGGTGCATTAGGAGACTCAAAGGATATATCCTTTACGTACATCTTTTGCAGACGAAAGATGGGTTGTTCATTTTGATTTTCTGCTTGATCCGCCATCACGGCTCCTCATGTAAGATAAATATACAGGGCACACGAATGCCCTCCGTTAAACTGAAGCATGGTAACAGGGAAGCGCCCTGTCGAAAACGAAAAACTTATGCCCCCCCTAGGAGCTGTTTTAGAAATTGCCCCGTATAAGATTGTGAACAGCGGGCAATCTCTTCCGGGGTTCCGGTTGCCACCACCTGTCCACCTCCATCGCCGCCTTCCGGCCCCATGTCAATGACATAGTCCGCTGTTTTTATCACATCTAGATTATGCTCAATAACAATGACTGTATTACCACTTTCAACTAGGCGCCCCAACACAAGCAAGAGATGCCTGATATCTGCCGGATGCAGACCTGTGGTTGGTTCATCTAAAATATACAGGGTCTTCCCGGTTGAGCGGCGACTCAGCTCTTTGGCAAGTTTGATCCGCTGGGCCTCGCCTCCAGAAAGAGTCACCGAGGATTGTCCCAGGGTCAGATAACCCAGCCCTACATCTGCTATGGTCTGCAGACGATTTTGCACCGGCGGTACATTTTGGAAAAATTCCAGGGCCTCTTCCACAGTCATGGCAAGAATCTCTGCAATATTTTTCCCTTTATACTCAATATCAAGGGTCTCTTCGTTATAGCGTTTGCCATGGCATCGTTCGCAGGTAACGTATATATCTGGCAAAAAGTGCATGGCAATGCACAAAACCCCGTCTCCCTCGCAGGTCTCGCAACGTCCTCCCTTCATGTTAAAACTGAAACGGCCCGGTTTATAGCCGCGGGCCCTAGATTCGGGCAGTCTGGCCATAAGTTCACGAATTGGCGTCATCACTCCGGTGTAGGTGGCCGGGTTTGAACGCGGCGTGCGTCCAATGGGGCTTTGGTCAATGTCGATGACCTTATCCACATGCTCAAGCCCAGTTAAAGTACCTTTCCCTTTCTCATATCCCCTCTTATCGACAAAGAACTGCTGTGCCTCGTGCAGCACAGTTTCCATGACAAGAGAGCTTTTGCCAGACCCGGAAACTCCAGTAACGCAGGTAACTACACCAAGAGGAAAATGGACATTAACCTTTTGCAGATTATTGGTAGCCGCGCCGTGCACCTCAAGGCCCTTGCCGGTTCCTTTTTTGGCAGAACGGCGTTGCGGCGGGATATCTATTTTCATCCGACCCGAGAGGTAGGCGCCTGTTAACGATTCATCGCAATCAAGCAGCCCAGGGACCGGCCCGGAGTAAAGCACCGTGCCGCCATGAACCCCTGCGCCTGGTCCAATATCAAGCACATGGTCGGCAATGGCAATAGTGTCGGAGTCGTGCTCAACCACAATGACCGTGTTGCCCAGGTTACGCAGACTGATGAGCGTTTTAATAAGCTTATTATTATCGCGTTGATGCAGCCCTATACTGGGCTCATCCAAGATATACAAAACTCCGGCGAGCCCGGAGCCAATCTGGGAAGCCAGTCGAATGCGCTGGGCCTCGCCCCCGGAAAGGGTGCCCGACTTACGTTCAAGGGCCAGATATCCTAGACCAACTCCTTGCAGAAACAAAAGACGTTCCCGAATCTCCTTGAGAATGGGTTGCGCAATGACTTTCCCCCGTTCGTTTAAGGTGAACTTATCAATTTCATTAAGGAAACGATCAATGGACAGTTTGGTTAAATCAATAATTGACCAGGGACCAATGCGAACGGCCAAGGCCTCTGGCTTCAGCCGCGCCCCATGGCAACCCGGACAGGACTGCTCATTCATAAAGAGCTCCACCTCTTCCCGCACCCGCCTGGAGCTGGTCTCTCGGTACAGACGATTTAAGCGGGGAACCATGCCTTCAAAGGCCAGTTGGGAAACCATCTTCTTCCCGCCCCTGCCATGCACAAGCTCGAGTTTTTCCTTGCCAGTGCCATAGAAGAGGGCCTTTTGCACCTTACCTGGCAAATCCTGAAAGGGCGTATTAATGTCAAAATTATAATGACGGGCAAATGCATCGAGCCAAGGTCCTGCATAGGCTGAAAGTTTTATTTTTGTCCAGGGAACAAGGGCACCCTCAGCCAAACTCAATGAATTGTCAGGCACCAGCAGTTTTTCATCGATGAACATATTCATCCCCAAACCGCTGCAGTCGGGGCAGGCACCCTGCGGGTTATTAAAAGAAAAGAGCTGTGTTGACAGTTCTGGCACAGAAATGCCACAGGTATGGCAGGCTGCTGTTTCGCTGTACAACCGCTCTTCTCCGGTATCAGGAAAAAAAGCGGTCATCATGCCGCTGCCCAGTTCAACCGCTGTACTGACGGACTGGTCAAGACGCCTGCGAATGCCCTCTTTCAGCACCAGACGATCAATAACAGCCTCGATTGAATGATGTTTATTCTTCTCCAGGCGGATATCATCGTTTAAAGGTCGTATTTCCCCATTAACACGAACCCGGATATATCCTTCCTTGCGCAGCCGCTGCAGCACCTGTTCATGTTGTCCTTTTTTTCGGCTCACCAAAGGCGCCAACAAAAGGACCTTGGTTCCTTCTGCTTCAGCAAGCAGAAGGTTAAGCATATCATGGACAGACTGCGCCCTGATGGGTTCACCGCATTGCGGGCAATGGGGTTGACCGGCACGGGCAAAGAGCAGACGCAGATGGTCATAAATCTCGGTCACCGTGCCCACTGTAGAGCGCGGGTTTTTGCTGGTTGTTTTCTGCTCAATGGAGACGGCAGGTGAAAGGCCTTCCAAGAGGTCAACGTCGGGCTTGTCCATTTGCCCTAAAAACTGCCTGGCATAGGTGGAAAGCGATTCCACATAGCGACGCTGCCCTTCCGCATAGAGCGTATCAAAGGCCAAGGTGGATTTTCCCGAACCAGAGAGTCCGGTAAAAACGATTAATTTGTTTCTTGGCAGGTCAACAGAGATATTTTTCAGATTATGCATCCGAGCGCCGCGGATGCGCAGGTATTGAGGTTCCATGTCAACCTTATATATAACCCATGAAAATATTTACAAGAATGCTGCAAAGGCAAAGGTACAGACGGCAAAAAGACAATTTCGTTTACCCTCCTATCCGCCTGTGGTAACATGCAGGACTAAAGTAGGCATCAATTCTAAACAAGCAACCACCAAAGTCGAGTCATGTATTTTCAAGATATTATTGCTTCTCTGAACAGTTACTGGGCTTCCGCAGGCTGCCTGGTGCTCCAGCCCTATGATATGGAAGTCGGCGCTGGCACCTTTCATCCGGCCACGCTGTTGCGCGCCCTTGGCCCCGAACCTTGGAAAGCAGCCTATGTGCAGCCTTCCCGCAGGCCAACCGATGGGCGCTACGGTGAAAACCCAAATCGCTTGCAACACTACTATCAGTATCAGGTAGTGATCAAGCCATCACCCCAGGATGTGCAGGCCATGTACCTGAAAAGCCTGGAAGGCTTTGGGCTCAATCTCCTTGAACATGACATTCGCTTTGTTGAGGACGACTGGGAATCCCCAACTCTGGGTGCCTGGGGACTCGGCTGGGAAGTGTGGCTGGATGGCATGGAAATCACCCAGTTCACCTACTTTCAGCAGGCAGGTTCCATTGATCTCAAGCCGGTTACCGTGGAAATCACCTACGGGCTGGAACGAATTGCCATGTACCTGCAGAAGGTTGATTCCGTATACAATATTGCCTGGAATGCCAAGGTGAGCTACGGGGAAATCTTCCAGCAGGCAGAGCGGGAATTTTCCGCATTTAATTTTGAGCATGCCAATGTGCCGGAATTGATGCATGCCTTCAACACCTATGAAAAAGATGCCCTATCGCTGGTTGAAAAGGGGTTGATTTTACCTGCCTACGACTACTGCCTGAAGTGTTCGCACACTTTTAACCTGCTTGACGCGCGCAAGGCAATAAGTGTGGCAGAACGCACCCGCTACATTGGGCGTATCCGTAACATTGCCCGCCAGGTGGCTCAGCACTACGTTGAACAACGCATGGCAATGGGGTACCCTCTCTTACCAAAGGCAAGTGAATAAACTCGATAAATAATTGCTCAAAAGACCTTACAAATGCATAAGGGCTGCATCATGGCCTGGCAGCAAGTCTCCAAGGCGCCTTGCTACGCCTTAACAACATTAATTTAGTACTGCATAGTCAAAAGGAGAAAACATGTTAAAGACAAAAAACATCATTTCATTTGCACTCGCACTACTTGCCACGACTCTTCTTGCAGGGGCCTGCTCAAACAATGACGAGAAGAAAGCCGAAACAACCCAGAAGCAAGAAGCAACAAAACCAATGACTGAAGCCAAAGAATCCATGAAGCAGGCCGGAGAAAACATGAAAACGGCTGCCTCATCCGTCGGCGACGCCATGCACCAAGCTGGCACTGATGTGGCAGAGAAGGCAAAGAAACTTGGAGAGGATGCCAAAGGTACAGCAATTGATGCCGGTAATTCTCTACACCAGGCAGGGATGAAGGTTCTGGATGACGCAAAGGGAATAGCTGACAATGCAAAAGACAAAGTTGACAAAGCAATGGAAGTGGCAAAAGAAGCTGGAACTGAGGCTGGTCAGGATGCCAAAGTGAAGGCAGAGGACGCAACTGCAGATGCAGCAAAGGCTGTAGAAAAAGGCAGTGAAAAGGTGAAAGATGCTGCCGAATCCGTCGATAAAAAAACCAAGCGAAAACTAGAAGGCTGTTAAAAAAGAGTTCTACTAAACTCGTAAAAGGCCTGCATACTTGGCTATGCAGGCCTTTTTTGTAAAACTTCCTAAAAACGATTTTACTTCATCTGTTTGCGCAGGAGTTGTGCCATATCTTTGGCAAAGTAGGTAAGGATTATATCTGCTCCAGCCCGGCGAATGGCAAGCAGACTCTCTTCCATGATACGTTCTTCATCAATCCAGCCGCGCTCGGCTGCCGCTTTAATCATGGCATATTCGCCGCTCACCTGATAGGCAGCCACCGGTAGATCAAACTCCTCATAAAGACTCTTGATAATATCCAGATAGGCCAGGGCAGGCTTGACCATAAGGATGTCAGCACCCTCCTCTACATCAAGTGTGGCCTCGCGCAGGGCCTCTCGGCTGTTGGCTGGATCCATCTGATAGGCTCGTCTGTCTCCAAACTGGGGGGCGCACTCAGCTGCATCACGAAATGGTCCGTAGAAAGCAGAGGCATATTTCACCGCATAAGACATGATAGGCACCATCTGAAATGAATTCTCATCCAAGGTGGATCGGATTTCGCTGATCCGCCCATCCATCATGTCACTAGGAGCAACCATATCTGCCCCGGCTTCGGCATGGGACAAGGCAGTTTTGGCCAGCAATTCCAAAGTTGCATCGTTATCAACCTCTTCTCCATGCAGGCAGCCGCAATGCCCATGGTCAGTGTATTCGCAGAGACAGACATCCGTAATAATATTTATTGCTGGTACCTTGTCTTTTAACTCCCGGATGGCCTGTTGAATGATGCCATTACGGGCATAGGCGCCAGAACCCAAAGCATCTTTTTTAGCAGGCAAACCAAAAAGAATAAGAGACTGCACTCCAAGCTCCAGGCAGCTCTTTGCCTCCTTTACCAGTTCATCCACAGAAAAACGCCATACCCCTGGCATTGAGGAAACCGCCTCTTTCACCCCTTTTCCAGGCAAAACAAAGACTGGCAGCACAAGCTGTTCGGCAGCGAGCCTCGTTTCGCGAATCATGGACCGCAAAACGGCATTACGTCGCATTCTGCGGGGACGATACTCAGGAAAGACCATAGCTACTCCTTTTTTTATTTAACTGATATTCCAAGCATCTTGAGTTTTCTATGCAGGTGCGTACGCTCCATACCTATCTGCTCGGCTGTTTTTGTCACATTACCATCATTTTCCTGGAGTTTATCCAGAAGGTAATCATTTTCAAAGTGCTGTTTTGCCTCCTTAAAATGGAACTGGGAATAGGGAGAGGTTCCCTCTCTGCCAACTATGGGTTCAGGCAAGACAATCTCCTTGTCCAAAAAGCGGGCAACGTCTTCCCGGCCAATTTCGCTGACCGGACTCATGATAATGAGCCGCTCAACAAAGTTGCGTAACTCGCGGACATTGCCCGGCCAAGCATGTTGCTGCATAAGCAACAATGCCTCGTCGGAAAAGACCTTTAGTCCAAACCCTTTCAGGACAAATTGTTCGGCAAATTCTGCCACCAAAAGGGGAATATCTTCAAGGCGCTCGGTGAGAGGTGGCACCTCAATGGGAACCACATTGAGACGGTAGAAAAGATCTGCCCGAAAAGTACCCTGCTCTATTTCGTGTTCCAGATTTTTATTGGTGGCCGCCAAAATCCGTACGTCAACTTCAATGGTTTTGGCCCCGCCAACCCGTTCAAAACGATGTTCCTGCAGGATACGCAGCACTTTAGCCTGGCTCTTCAGGCTCATATCGCCAATCTCATCTAAAAAAAGAGTGGAACCATTTGCCTGGTCAAACTTGCCTTTTCTGCTTTCTCCAGCCCCGGTAAAGGCTCCTTTAACATGTCCAAAGAGCTCGGATTCTATCAGTTCTTCCGGAATGGCCGCGCAGTTCACCTCCACCATGGGATGCATACTCCTGAGCGATTCCCGGTGGATGGTCTGGGCCACTAATTCTTTTCCTGTGCCATGGGGGCCTAAGATCAACACAGAGGCATCAGTTGGAGCCACACGTTGAATCTGCTCGCGCAGCTCAACAATCAGCTTGCTTTCCCCGGTAATACGATTGCTGACCGGGCCTTTTTCCCGCAGGATTTTATTTTCTCTGCTTAAACGATCAAACTGGATTCCTTTATTAATGGAGAGGATAATCTTATCATAGGAGAGGGGTTTTTCGATAAAATCATAGGCACCATTTTTTGTGGCCTCCACAGCGGTTTCAATGGTGCCATGGCCAGAAATCATAATAACCGGCAGGTCGAAGCGTTTTTTTATCAATTTTAAGGCCTCAAGTCCATCCAGTCCCGGCATCCAGATATCAAGCAAAACCAGGCTGACATGTTTTTCCTCAAGAATCTGTAAGCCTTCCTCCGCCGAAGAGGCGGCAAGGGCAACAAAACCCTCATCATCCAAGATGCCGCAAAGAGACTCACGTATTAAAACTTCGTCATCAATTATAAGGACTGTATTGGCCATGTTTCCCACTCATGCATATCAAAACGCGTTTCTTTTCATTTTTGCAAAGAGACTCTAGGGATATACTATCGCTACCAACGAGGCAAGGGCAAGCAGGAAAAATGCGCACAGAGGCTCTCTTCTGCCATTGTCTACCCATGTATTGGAGTTCCCACTCCATTTTCCATCTTGACAGTCTGCTCATATACGCCTATTTTCTTCAATTCTTACACTTTTTTGTCCAAAGAAGAGGCCCGTCCCTCACCAAACATCATCTATTACACAGTAGGACTTGCCATGAGTAAAATCACCGGAGCAGGAGCAATCATCAAGTGTTTGCAGGAAGAAGGAGTTGATCTCATCTTTGGGTATCCCGGCGGCGCGGTGATTGAACTGTATGATGAACTGTTAAAAAGTCCCATTCGTCACGTTCTTGTGCGTCACGAACAGGGAGCGGTGCATGCTGCCGATGGTTTTTCCAGGGCCACGGGCAAGGTGGGTGTGGCACTACTTACCTCAGGTCCAGGCGCAACCAACGGTGTCACGGCCATTGCAACAGCCTACTGCGACTCCATTCCCCTGGTGGTGCTCACCGGCCAGGTGCCACGGGCACTGATCGGCAACGATGCCTTCCAAGAAGTTGATATTGTGGGCATAACCAGGCCCTGTACAAAACATAACTACCTGGTAAATGATCCCAAGGATCTTGTGCCCATCTTGCGGGAGGCATTTTACCTGGCCGCATCGGGCAGACCGGGGCCAGTGCTTGTTGATCTGCCCAAGGATATTATTGCATCCATGATGGAATATCCCGAAAAAGAGCCCATCAAGATGCCCACCTATCAACCCCACACCATTCCCCATAAAAAACAAGTGGAAAAGGCCTGCCGAGCGTGCTTAAAGGCAAGAAAACCTGTTTTGTATGTGGGCGGTGGGGTTATTTTGTCCAACAGTAACAAAGAGCTCACCACCCTCGCCCGCAGGCTGAATATCCCTGTGACCATGACCTTGATGGGGCTTGGCGGATTTCCGGGCACTGACCCTCTTTCCCTAGGAATGCTAGGCATGCACGGCAGCTATGCCGCCAATATGGCCGTGGCCAAGAGCGATCTCCTTATTGCTGTGGGTTCACGTTTTGATGACCGGGTCACCGGCCGCTTAGACGCCTTTGCCCCTGAGGCAAAGATCATTCATATTGATATAGACCCCTCTTCAATCAGCAAAAATGTGACAGTGGATATCCCCATAGTTGCCGATTGCCGTTTGGCCCTGCAGGCCATGAATGAGTGGTTTGACAGCGCAACGGATTTTAGTGAAGCCGCCATCAAAGAGCAAAATGCGCCCTGGCTTGCCCAGCTAAAAGAATGGGATACGGCGCACCCGCTGCGATATGCGGATGAAGGAGAAATTATAAAACCTCAGTATGTTATTGAAATGTTGCAGGAACTCACCAAAGGTGAGGCCATTATCACCACTGAAGTGGGACAGAATCAGATGTGGGCAGCACAGTTTTACCGTTTTAACCATCCAAGGCGGCTCCTCACCTCAGGAGGTCTTGGCACCATGGGCTACGGCCTGCCAGCAGCCATCGGAGCACAGCTGGCATTCCCGAAGGCAACGGTTATTGATGTGGCGGGAGATGGTTCCATTCAGATGAATATTCAGGAACTGGCAACGGCTAAGCAAGCTGGCACGCCTGTAAAAATAGCCATTCTCAACAACAACTATCTCGGCATGGTTCGCCAGTGGCAGGAGCTCTTTTATAAACGCCACTATGCGGCCACCACCATGGAACATACTCCGGATTTTGTACAACTTGCCGAGGCCTATGGCGCTGTGGGCTTGAGAGCCCACACCAAGGCCGAGGTTGTTCCTGTTATCAAAAAGGCACTGGAAACGGACAATGTGGTGATCATGGATTTTACCATCAGTCGGGAAGAAGGCGTTTTCCCGATGGTACCGGCAGGCAAGCCCACGACAGAGATGCTACTGGTGTAATACGAGAAGCCAATTCTTTAATCTCCATTCTGCTCCATTTATTCGGTATTGTTTGACCAGCTAAGGAAACAGATTATGAAACATACCCTTTCCATCATGTTGCGCAATAAACCCGGCGCTCTCTCCCGGGTCACAGGGCTCTTCAGCGGCCGAAACTTCAACATAGAAAGCCTATGCGTTGCTGAAACGCTGAACCCGGAAGTCTCCTGCCTTACCCTAGTCACCAACGGTGACGCCGCCATCATTGAACAGATCACCAAGCAGCTGCACAAACTCATTGATGTTGCCACCTTAAGCGATATCAGCGAAGGGGAGTATGTGGAGCGGGAAATGGTCTTGATCCGGGTCAAGGCCGATAACAATACCCGTGCAGAAGTTCTGAGGATTATTGATATATTTCGCGGCAAGGTGGTTGATGTCAGCCCAAATTCATATGCCCTTGAGATCACGGGGTCAGAGTCGAAGATTAGTGCGGTGCTTGATATCCTACGCCCCATTGGTATTAAAGAAATTGTTCGTACCGGCAAGATCGCCATGAAGCGGGCCCCTAAAAAGTAAGCTTCCCTTCTTTCGCAAGGGTTGCGCGCGTACGCCAAAGGAGCATTTCCATGCAAAAAATGCAGATCCCCGTTGCCGCAGAGGGAGTTCCTTTCATCCTCTTTAGCGCCTTTGTGGCACTTGTTTCCGCCATACTTGAGTTAGTGCCACTGGCACTTCTCTTTGTCGGAGTGACCGCCTTTGTACTCTATTTTTTCCGCGACCCGGTACGCATCACACCGCAGGATGCAGGAGCAATCATCGCCCCTGCCGACGGCAAGGTGATCATTGTGCAAGAAGTTGACGACAAGCTTTTTCTTGAGACGCGAGTCATAAAAATTTCTATATTCATGAATGTATTCAACGTGCATGTGAACCGTATCCCCCTGGCAGGCCAGGTGGAAAAGGTCCAGTTTGTCCCCGGGCGATTTTATGCCGCTGATAAGGAAAAGGCCGAGCTGCACAACGAGTACTGTGCGGTGACACTGACGACTGCTAATAAGCAAAAATATACGGTAGTGCAGGTTGCCGGACTTATTGCGCGCCGCATCGTCTGCCGCGCCACCCCGGGAGATACCCTTGCAGCTGGCGAGCGCTATGGCCTTATTCGTTTCGGCTCACGAGTTGACCTCTATTTGCCAACAAACAGTACTATCCTTGTCAAACCCGGTGATATTGTGCAATCGGGAGAAAGCGTGCTTGGCCATGTAGCGAGCACAACAGCATAATGCAAACTCACAACCAAAATCTTGTTTTGAATATCATTCTGCCCAAATAAGCTGATGGACAACTCTTCTACGCCTACAACGCGCCTTTATATCGTTCCCTGCATGCTGACAATCAGCAGCCTTTTTAGTGGCTTTTATGCCATCATCTCTGCCTTTAACGGCCACTTTCAGGCTGCGGCCATCGCCATTCTCGTCGCAGCGGTCTTTGATGCCTTAGACGGGCGGGTTGCTCGCATGACTGGCTCAACCTCCTCTTTTGGCATGGAGCTCGACTCACTCTGCGACATGGTCTCTTTTGGCGTGGCTCCAAGTCTTTTGGCCTACCTCTGGGCACTGACTCCATACGGTCGCTACGGCTGGCTCGCCGGTTTTCTCTATGTCGCCACCACAGCGCTTCGTCTGGCCCGTTTTAATGTCCAGACAGAAGAAAACCCGGACGGCAACTTTACCGGCCTGCCCTGTCCTGCCGCAGCTGGCATGATTGCCACCTCTGTGCTTTTTGCCACCGCTGTCTTGAATAAAACAGAAAGTGTGCGACACATCTCCATCTTACTGATGGTCTATCTGCTCTCCTATCTTATGATCTCTACCCACCGTTACCTCAGCTTTAAGCACACCGATGTTGCCAAGGAAAAGCGCTTTCATTTCATGGTAGGACTCATCTTGCTGCTCATCCTGCTCGCCAGTGAGCCGCCGGTCACTTTATTTATAGCGACCTTCCTCTACATACTGTCTGGCCCGCTCTTAGGACTCTTTGGCAGGTTGCGGAAAAATGAGAAAAAGGCAGAAAAAATAAGGCACATTCCTCCAACTGATCTGGATTAGTGCGGGGTTTTGTATGCGCATAACAGGAGGCTTGGCAAAGGGCCGACACCTCTACACCCCCAAAACAAATCAGACCTTTCTTCGCCCCACCTGTGACAGAGTGCGGGAGGCTCTGTTCAATATTCTACCAGAAGAACAATTCAAAGAAGCCCTGGTACTCGATCTCTTTGCCGGTACCGGCTCCTGGGGGCTTGAGGCCCTGAGCAGAGGCGCATCTTTTGCTCTTTTTGCCGATAGCTCCTTGGAATCTGGCCAACTGATAGAAAACAACCTGAATGCCTGTTTTTCAAAACCAAAGGCAGGATTTCTGCAGATCAATCTTGCCAGCGTCACCAAGCTTGGTTTTATCGGCAGCCAACTGCCAAGCCCGCACCTCTGCAACTTTGTCTTTATGGATCCTCCCTACCAAAAAAAACTGGCAGAACCTGTTCTGAAAGTGGTAGAAAAAGCGAAAATTCTTGCTCCAGGAGCCCTTATTGTGGTTGAGGAACACAAAAATGTCTCCTTGCCAGCGCAGATCGCCAGCCTCCACTTAGTAGACCTGCGCCGTTATGGAGAAACCAGCCTGTGGCTTTTCGAGTACCGTACCGAACCCATGCTCGCATAAATTTCCCATGGACGCCTTAGATCAAGTACATCTCCCCGAAGCCTTCCCAGCAAAGAAGCGGATTGCCCTTTACCCTGGCACATTCGATCCCATAACAAACGGACACCTTGACATTATTCAACGGGGCCTCTGCCTGTTCGATAAAATTATCGTCATCATTGCCGCAAACGTGCAAAAGATGCCGCTTTTCTCGCTGGAGGAACGCAGCGCCCTGATTGAGGAATGTTTCAGTGGCTTTAATGGTAGGGTGGAGGTTGATCACACTAGCGGCCTCATCGTCAACTATGCTATCGAAAAAAATATCTCGGCTATTATTAGAGGGTTACGGGCCATATCCGACTTTGACTATGAGTTTCAACTCGCCCTCATGAATAGACGTTTGGCGCCGACGGTGGAAACGGTCTTTCTCATGACTGGCTTTAAATGGATCTATATCAGTTCAACCGGCATAAAAAACGCGGCCCGTTTCCAAGGCACCATCACAGGCCTTGTGCCGACGCACGTTGAAACGGCCTTAAAAAATAAATTCAGACCATGAAGTGCCGAGCTTTATGCCCAAATTTGCAACAGAGCATACGAGAAGAGATGTACTTCAAGCCTGGTCTAAATGGATACTTGCCGTTGGCGCAGCGCTTTTTTTCTATCCCCTTGCTCGTTTCTCTTCCTTTCGCATTCCACGCAAGCCACGCTTAATTGAGGTACCGGCGCCCCTGCCTTTAAGCGGAGTCCATGTCGGCCTGGATTTTCTCCTTTTTAGCACCGCATCCGGGGTAACGGCTGTCTCGCGCACCTGCACCCACCTAGGTTGCCGTTTAAACTACCTGGAAGATAAGCACCTCATCGAATGCCCCTGCCACCAGAGCCAGTTTACGACAGTAGGGCTGCGAATTGCTGGTCCGGCTGAAAAAAACCTGCCTCGTTACCCGGTTCGTTTAAAAAAAAATGAAGAGGGTCTGATCAGCGCGTATGTGGTGGAGATGTGAGCTCTCTTTCGCCTGTAAAAGCCGTTTTCCAGCAGAGTGTGGCTTTTCTGCAGAATTACCGCTGGGGTGGGGCCAGTCTGATTAGTTTGTACATCTCTGTCTTGTCTGGCATTGTCCTGGCCCTGCAGTATGACCCGGCAGAACCGTTCTATTCTCTTTCCACCATAGAACTCATTGCCCCTTATGGGGCTTTCTGGCGATCACTTCATTACTATTCGAGTCAGCTCTTTTTTTTGCTCCTAGTCATGCATCTGGTCGTGGTGTTGTGGAAAAAGAGTGACGACTTTTCCCGTAGTGCCTGGATTCGCCTTTGTCTCTCTCTTCCCTGCGCCATTCTTCTTCTTTTTACCGGCTATGTCTTACGTGGTGATGCCACCGGAGAGGCGGCCGGCACGATTGCCGAGCACATCAGCCTCTCTATTCCCTGGTTTGGCGAAACAGTTAACCACTTGTTTTTTGACCTGCAGGCCAGTGGAGTAAGAAAGGTCTATGCCCAGCATCTTATAGGCCTGATGGTACTCGGAGGGATAAGCGTTTGGCCGCATTTAAGGCGCTACCGAGCAAACGTAAAAGACTTTTTACTCCTGGCAATGCTCATCCTCTTCCTCTCTGCTCTGGTCCAGGCCCCCATTGAGGCAAGTCGTTTTGGTTTACTTTTTATTGCTGGCCCATGGTTTTTTCTTGGCTTGCAGGAATTACTCCGCCATCTTCCTCCCTTTCTGGCCAGTGTTATTATTCCACTTTTACCAGTACTCTTGCTTTGCCTCTTGCCACGGCCTTCGCAACAAAGAGAGCGAGAGGTTTACTTTTTTCTACTGGCTCTCTGGCTTCTCATCTATGCCTGGTTCAGTTGGCTTTGCCTGCAACGGATTTAGAAGAGTCCCTTGCGGGTTTCCCGGTTAGCAGGCAAACACTATGGCGGGAAGGAAAAAGACGAGGTATGCTTTGTAGATATTCAAGTTTCCTCGGCTGCCGGACAGTACTGAACCGGCGTGACAAAAAAGAGAAAGCTGCCTAATATTTTTTTAAAGCAATGCATGTACGTTTTCCATCT
>RRZU010522914.1_pt1 | contig 16299 bp, 16 predicted proteins | sample 2165561 | NCBI WGS metagenome assembly RRZU01 (sample SAMN10456909, study PRJNA506462) | wastewater metagenome | isolation source: wastewater sludge | place: USA: Moscow, Idaho
AATCTGTACGATACCGTCAGATACCATGACAATAGTGCCTTCGTTCTTTGCTGTGGCACCCGCAGTCAGGTCTTGAATTCGCTGCTTAATCAGATTACTGATTTCCGCTGGATTCAATTGTTGCATTGCACTGTTCCTTAAATTTTACTGACTTAATTGAATTATGGAATAATTTAAGCAGTCAGCTGTGTTTTTAACTGTTTTAATTTGCCACGTACAGAGTCATCGATTACTTTGTCACCGACCTTTATCATTACGCCTGCAATCAAACTCGGATCTACCTCTACATGTAATACTGTACTAGCATTTAAAGAAGTAGAAAGTCGGTTTTCAATGAGTAACTCTTGTGCTTGAGTTAACGGATAAGCAGAAGTAACATACGCATGAACTTCTTTTGCATCAGCCGCTTTTAGTAGACCAAAACGCTCATTGATACTTGGTAATAGTGCCAAACGATCTTGCTCTGCAAGTTGCGTCAAAAAATTAACAAAAGCATTAGCATCTGCTTGTGCGCCACCATCAATAGCTAGACTTAATGTTTTAAAAACATTGCTGCTATCTTCTGGTGTGCTTTGGTTATAAAGGTCTGTTAAGGTAGCAACTTTAGCTTGTGCGGCAACTGCTGGATTATTGATGTAATCCGCAAATGCTTTATCGCTCACGATGGCGTTCATCACGGTTAGGTAATCTTGCCACTCATTGACAGCGTGATGCTCTTTAGCATAATCAAATGCTGCTTTTGCATAGGGTCTTGCTAAGGTTGATAAATCAGCCATCATTTCCTCACTATACGGTTGCTACTTATAACTTGGTTGCCAATTGGTTAAGCATATTGGCATGAGTCTCTGGATTGACCTTTTCTTGTAAGATTTTTTCAGCACCGAGTACGGCAAGTTCTGCAACTTGGGCGCGTAAACCTTCACGTGCTTTATTAATTTCTTGATCAATTGCTTCACGAGCTTGCTGGCGAATACGCTCGCCTTCTACTTGTGCTTGCATTCTTGCATCTTCAATCATTTGATTAGCGCTTTTGTTCGCTTGGTCGATGAGAGAAGCTGCTTTTGCTTTTGCGGCGATGAGCTCTTGTTCTGCTGCTTGTGAGGCGGTGGCTAGGTCTGCTTTTGCTTTTTCTGCAGCATTTAGGCCATCTGCGATTTTACGTTGACGATCAGAAATCGCAGCAACCAAAGGCGGCCACACAAACTTCATGCAAAACATCACAAAGATGGCAAATGCAATCGATTGTCCAATTAGGGTTGCATTGATATTCACTTAGAATCCCTCGTTAATTAAGTTTCTTCAATCCTTGTCCACATAAGGGTATGTGGACATTGTACTGATAGTGTACCTATTAACCTAATAAAGGATTTGCGAATAACAATAACATAGCAATACCAACACCGATCATCGGTACGGCATCAAGAAGACCTGCTACGATGAACATACGAGTTTGCAATTGTGAACCTAGTTCTGGTTGACGAGCAACGCCCTCTAAGAATTTGCCACCTAAGATTGCAAAGCCAATACCCGTACCTAGTGCACCTAAACCGATAAGCAACGCAACGGCGATAACGGTCATGCTTGAAATTTGAGCTACTAATTCTGGAGCCATTGAGATATCCTCATTACTATATAAAATTAATGTTCAGTTTGTGATGCAAGGCTAAGATAAACGATGGTTAGCATCATGAAAACGAACGCTTGCAAAGTGATTACTAAAATGTGGAAGATTGCCCACGGTACTGATAACACCCATTGAATCCAAAATGGCATAAGGGCGATTAACACAAAAATCAATTCACCTGCATACATGTTACCAAATAATCGTAGGCCAAGTGAGATAGGTTTTGCGATTAGAGTTACAAACTCTAAGATAAAGTTTACTGGAATTAAAATAATTTTAGCAATTGGGTTTTTTGCACTAAACGGGTGCAAAGTAAGTTCACCAATAAAACCGCCAAAACCTTTTTCTTTAATGCTATAAAATATGATTAATGCAAATACCGAAAATGACATGCCAAGTGTGACGTTAGGATCGGTACTTGGTACAATTTTCATATAGACGTGGTGTGGATCGTGCCCTAATAATCCCCCGATTTTTTGTGCAAGCACAGGGATATAATCAATTGGTAACAAGTCCAACGCGTTCATTAGGAAAATCCATACAAAGATGGTAAGCGCTAACGGTGCGATGACTTTTGAGGTACCATGATAGGTATCACGAACATTACTATCTACAAAATCCACAATCATTTCAATGAAAGCTTGTAGTTTACCAGGAACGCCTGAGGTGGCTTTTTTTGCGACCATATAAAAAATAGCACAAAAAAGCACACCTAACCCAACTGACCACAACATAGAATCTAAATGAATTGCATTAAAACCCATTTCAGAAGCTTGCTGTTTGGTTTCTGCCACCATCCAACCTTCTGTTGGGTGATGACCAAATGTCCAGTTAGTCAAGTGGTGATTGATATACTCATTTGAAGTAATTTCTGCGTGTGCTTCTGCCATAATCTTAACTTCTATTTTATATTGAGCCAATAATAGAGGGAGTTAGCTTTAGATTTATTTCGCTTAATAATTTAAAACAAAAATCATATCTAACTAAACTGATGACTCTCAATGAGAAGGGCAAATATGACGTTAAAGGCACATCTAGGTGGCTAAGCAGTATGCCTAGCGTAAGGATGAGCCGCAATAAACAGCTTGTTTATCAACGTAATAATATAGGCAACAGACCTACTGTGTTTTGCTTGACTCAATATGTGGGTCATCAGTAAAACATGAATGCAATTGGTTGACATGAGTTCAATTTTACTTGGCTTAAGTAAAACCAATTCCACCTTTAAAAAATTTTCACTATATTAATGCAACTGTTACCTTTTTGTAAAGGATTAAATGGATTTATTTGTGATTTAGTTGAAGTTATTTGTTTTTTAATGTCGATGTTTATCAACATTAATTGTGGTTATTGAGGCGGTTACCAACGTTGCCGATAAGTGATGACAATATAGCTAAGCTGTAAGATAAAATAACCCACAAATACCGATAATGGTTGTAAGGGTTTTAGGTATAAAAAGATAATGGTAAATCCAACAATAGTTGTTACCCACTTTAGCACTTGTGCATGATATAGTCGATGCACAATTTGTTTTCGTTGGTGATAACCTTGTTTATTTAGGGAGATTTTGGCAAATAAAATTTGTCCTACCCACGCTAGTATGGCGCCTGCTGCTAGGTTTTTGGTGGTTGTTAGTATTGGATTTTTTTGCCAAAGATCAATTGATAAACCGATGCAGATAACAGTAAGTATTAGCCAAGATTGCTGGTTAATCGCTTGTTGTATGCGTTTTGGGTTGAGTGGTTGTGCAGGTTTTGTCATAGGATAGCTGTAAGTGTGAATGTTAATGGAATGACATGAGTGGGTGTCTTTGGGGCTGTTAGTATTTGGTTTTGTGTTACCACGGTTTTTATTTTTGGCTAATTGCTGGGTTAGTATAGCAAATATGGGCAAAAATTTTATGTGACGAATGCTTTGTGGGGCAAAATTTGGGGTAAATATTTGGCTGCGTGCTGATTGTTTGTTATATTGTAACATGGTTAAATTAGCAAAGAATTTTACTATTTTTCATGGTAAAGTTATGTCATAATTTTTCGATTATTGTTTTTGACTGCCTATGCCAACCCGCTTTTCCAATATCAGTAATTTAGCTGCGCCTAGGGCGTCTAGCTGTCATCACCCTGCAGTAACTTCCATTAATGGCAAAGATTTAGAAGATCAGGTGTTTGCTGTTAAAGACTATTGCCAAATTCATGGTTTACGTTTTACCACACTGCGTGAGCAGGTTTATCGTTTAATTTTACTTGCTAATAAACCGATTGGTGCCTATGAGCTTTTGGCTCAGTTACAATCTTTGCACGATAAGGTTGTTGCGCCGCCTACAATCTATCGAAGTTTAGATTTTTTAGTGAGCCACGGCATTATCCATCAACTTAGTTCTATCAATAGCTTTTTACCCTGTTGTCAACCAACGGGTAGACATGTGGCTGCTTTTTTGATTTGTGAGTGTTGCGGCGATGTGGAAGAAATTAATCATTTGGTCATTCAAGATATGATGACGCAGGTTGCTAAGCACTCTAAATTTTCAATTGATTCTAGTGTTATTGAGCTTTCTGGGCGCTGTCTGCGCTGTCAAGTTGGTGCAGTTTGAGCATTCACTGGTGAGAGCAGTGAGTGGGTAGATAAGGTTTGTCAAATAGTTGATTGTATGGTATAAACCTTCCCCGAAATTGATTAACAATAATCAGTTTTCAATTGATTAAGTTGTGAGGTTTTTATTATTAACCGTGGTTAATTTAAGGAAATTTGGGTGAAGTTACTGTCAAACGCTATTTTGCAACGTAATCCAGATTATGTCTCATTGGTGCAGATAACCGATTTGCATTTGTTTAGTGATACTAATAAGTCTATTCACGGGGTTAATACCCAGTCTAGTTTTGATGCTGTTTTGTCTGTTGCCACCCAAGTTTTTGATTCACCTGATTTAATGCTATTTACTGGTGATTTATACCATGAACCGTCAACAGATAATTACGACCGTTTATTTGATACATTAACACAGACAAATATTCCTTATGTAGCAATGGCTGGTAATCATGATGTTACTTTGGAGCTAGATGAGCATCTGCCTTTTCATCGTCGCCGCCACCTCCCCGTTGAGGTGGATGCTAGGCTTATTGGCTGTGCATGCCTTGAGCTTGCACATTGGGATGTTTTGTTATTGGATACATCATGTGCAGGTCAAGTTTATGGCAAGCTCAGTGCTTGTGCTTTGGATTGGCTAGCAAAAAATCTGGCGGCGTCCGTTCGTCCTTGTGTGATTTTTTGCCATCATCCAATGGTGTCTGTTAATTCCCAATGGATTGATGCGCATATGCTAGCAAATGCTGATGATTTTTGGCAGGTGGTTGCGCCTCACCAACAGCGTCTAAAAGGTATTTTTGTTGGGCATATTCATCAAGAGATGCAGGTTATTAAGCATGAGGTACCCGTGTTTGGTTGTCCCTCAACGGGTGTGCAATTTAAACCTTTTTGCAAGGATTACACCATAGATTGTTGTCCGCCTGGTTTACGTTGGATAAATTTATATAACAATGGACTACTTGCAACTGGCATCAAAAGAATTGATACTATGTGACCCTTTTGAACCCCTATGTCAATCTGGCATTTTGGTTTAGGCGCATAGAAAGAGGTTGAAAAAAAAGCATAGGCAACCATAAAGTGGCAATTTGTTCAATGAATGTTTAAGTTGCAAATATAGTTGCTTTAGAGACAAGGTTGCAGCGAATGGTTGGATGGTATATTTTCGGTTAACCTTTCATAAGCATTAGGCTCATAGGCATTAAGCATTAGTGGAGTTTCATTTTCATCCCTATTTTTGCAACGATACGTTGCGCTGACTCGGTCAAACCATAGTAACGAAACTGTAAACTTAAAGATGTATAAATATTGGTTTTTAGAGGAAATAGTCATGACAGCTGTCCAAAATGAACGTGAATTAAGCTTTACCCCGTATCAGCCAGCCGCTGATGAAGAATATATGAATGATGCCCAAGTTGCCCATTTTCAAAAGATACTTCTTGATTGGAAAGAACAGCTAATTAATGAGGCAGAATCGACCAAATCTTATATCCAAGATGAGTCAACGGCAATGCCAGACATCAATGACCGTGCCACGCAAGAAGAGGAATTTGCCCTTGCGCTGCGTACGCGTGACCGTGAACGTAAGCTTATTCGTAAAATTGATAAATCTTTGGCAGAAATTGAGAGTGGGGATTACGGTTTTTGTCAAACATGTGGTGTAGAGATTGGGCTGCGCCGCTTGGAGGCGAGACCTACCGCTACTCAGTGCATTGATTGCAAAACATTATCTGAAATCAAAGAAAAGCAAGCTTGGGGTCATGCCTAATTTAACTAGGCAAACCCAAGTCATTGGACGCTTTGCGCCTTCTCCGACTGGCGCATTGCATCTAGGCTCGCTGCTTACCGCTGTCGCAAGCTACTGCATCGCAAAACACGCACAAGGTCAATGGTTACTACGTATTGAAGATATTGATACTGAGCGCTGCCATTCTCATTATAGTAAGCAAATTCTCACTGACCTTGAGCGCTTAGGGCTGCACTGGGATGGTGAAGTCCGTTATCAATCAGAGCATTTGGCGCATTATCATAATCTTCTTGATACAAAACTTAACACGCTTAGTTATGGCTGTGACTGTAGCCGTAAATCCATACAACACTATTGCCAATTGCATCACTGTCTAGCCACCAATTATCCACGGATTTGTACACACAAGCATTTGCCAAGATACCATGCCGTACGCTTGGTGTTGCCCGATCACTGCGTGTTGTTTTATGACCAGTTGCAAGGGATAATTAGCGGTAACCCCCAACGTGATCATGGCGATATTGTGGTAAGAAGGCGCGGTAGAGTAAACCAACCAGGCATGATCAACTATATGCTGGCAGTGGTGATTGATGATGCCATACAAGGTGTTAATCAAGTAATAAGAGGCTTAGACATTTTACCTTTAACCATTGCCCAACTGGTTATTGCGGATTATTTAGCACTACCGCCCATTACACAATATTATCATTTACCTATTTTGGTCAATGAATACGGACAAAAACTCTCCAAGCAAACCCTTGCTGAGCCCATAGCGCCCTACCCTACCTCACAACTATTGCAGCTTGTTCTCAAATTACTAGGGCAGGCGCCTGTAGATGTAGATACGCCAAGCACCATGCTACAACAAGCTGTGAGTCAATGGGATAGCCAACCACTTCGTGGTCAACAATCTGTAGTAACGCCGCCGTTAACCAACCTATTGCCAAACTGGCAAGCCGGTGCTCAATAATAACGGCACTTATTAGCAGGAATATTCGGGCTATCCTTGATAATACGTAGCAGTACGCCCACGATAATTAAATTGACTACCATCGATGAACCACCATAGCTAAAAAATGGCATGGTCAACCCTTTGGTAGGTAGCATACCCATCGTCATACCCGCATTAACAAACACTTGACCAAAAAACAGCATCCCCACCCCAAACGCAAAATAGCTCAAACGCGACTGGTGGCGTGCCAATGCTTGGTAACTAATGCGCATCACCGTAGCGATCAAAATAATTTGAAGGACTAACAAAAAGGCGACGCCCACAAACCCTAATTCCTCCCCCGTAATCGCAAGCAAAAAATCGGTATGTGCCTCAGGTAAATGCGATAGCTTTTGAATACTTTCTCCATAGCCAACCCCAAAACCCTCACCACGCGCGAACGCCACAATACTACGCCCAAGCTGGTAATCGCTATTTTTTAAATCATCAAAAGGATCCAAAAAAGACGTTAATCGTTTAAATCGATAACTAGCGCCAACAATACTAATCACACCAGCCACAAACATGGCACCCAAAACAATCAAAAATTGGCGCTTGGGTAGACCACCCACAAAAATCATCGCAGCAATACAACTGGCAATAATGACCACAGAACCAAAATCGGGTTGTGACATAATTAGTAGCGCAAGCAAAAACGCAATACATGTCAAACGTAAAAAGCCCTTCCAATGATTGCGAATTTCCTCAGAGCGGCGCACCAAATAATCTGAGGTAAACAAAATCATTAACAACTTTGCCATCTCGGTAGGCTGAAAATTAATCCCACCAAACTCAATCCAGCGGCGACTACCATTAATAACCGAACCACCAATTAACGTATAAATAATCAGTAGCACACAAAACACCAAGGCATACATAATAAAATCTAGACGAAATATCTTACGCAGCGGCGTAAAATATGCCCCTAACCCCAATATTGCACCAATCGCCATATAAGCTAATTGGTGATAAAAAAAGTAAAAATCGCCCAGTTTTTTGGTTTGGGCAAAAGGAATCGACGCCGATGCCACCATCAGCAAACTAAACACCATAATCGTGGCAATAGTCGTCAATAAAATCACATTTAGCGGTGGCAGCCAGCCAGACTTGCTACCTAAATGAGCGGGGCGAAGGGGTTGAGAAACTGAGCTTGGTGCGGGCATAACATAACCTAAAAATATGATTTAAAGACTAAATGGCTGATTGAACGAGCATCTGAAATTGTTGCCCGCGTTCTACATAACCGCTAAACTGATCAAAACTAGCGCAGGCAGGTGATAGCAGTAGCACACCCAAGCTATGGTGCAGCTTTTGGTCTTGCCAAGCTTGGGCGACTGCTTTTTCAAGGGTGTGACAATGGGTTAAAGTGATATTGGGATTATCATGTACTAAGCCTGCCGCTGCCAAGTCTGCGGCAATTTTTTGCGCATCTTCACCGATTAGATATACCTTAGCAGCGTACGTGAGTAACGGCTTCGCCAGTTGGGCAAAATTTTGTCCTTTGCCCTGCCCACCTAAGATCACCGCAAGCTGCTTGCCTTTTGGTGCATAGACTTTGCCCAATCCCAAAATTGCGGCAATGGTTGAACCAATATTCGTACCTTTGGAATCATCAAAACAGTCTAACGTGTTCACGGTCGCCACAAACTGACAGCGATGCGGCAGTCCTACAAAATGCCTCAAGGTAGTCAGCATACTATCTAAAGGCAACCCTGCCAGCTCACCCAGCGCCAGTGCTGCTAACGCATTGAGCAGATTGTGTTCACCCTTGATAGGCACTTCTTTTTCATGCATCAGGCGTGTCCGACCGCGCGCAAGCCAAATATCCCCTTCACCATCGACAATCAGCCCGTATTGGTTGATATCGGGTGCATGACTACCAAAACTGAGGGTTGGCATATCATCCGCAACCAACGGACGGCTAAGCGGATCATCTCGATTAATGACAATAGACTTTACACCTTGAAAAATACGGTGTTTGGCTTGGTGATAACCGAGCATATCACCATGTCTATCCAAATGATCAGGCGACATATTGAGTACCGTTGCCACTTGTGCAGATAGATTAGTGGTAGTTTGCAGCTGAAAACTTGACAACTCAAGCACTGCCAAGTCAATCGGTTCAAGCAACAAATCTAGCGCAGGCGTACCCAAATTGCCGCCCACACCCACACTCTTACCTGCATTTTTTGCCATCTCGCCCACCAACGTAGTCACCGTGCTTTTGGCATTAGACCCTGTGATAGCAATGATAGGGATCTGACGCTGCAGACAGGCTTGGTGAAACAGCTCGATATCACTCACAATGGGTACCTGTGCCGCCTTGGCAGCAGCAAATACCGACAAATAAGGATCGATACCTGGGCTAATAATAATGCGATCAGCACGAGCAAGCAGTGCTTCATCAAGTCCACCAAATTGGGTAATCACCGTATCTGGCAACTGCTGTGCCAACGCGGGCATACCGCCATCGGTTACAGCCACTTGATAGCCTAAACCACACAAATAACGCACGGCCGACAGACCTGATTTGCCCAAACCCACTACCACTTGCAGACCGTTGCCGCGTTGTATCAAAAAATCATCGCCCTCTACAAGACTGGGGGCGTCACTCGGTACGCCAGATTGAGTTAAAGACATTGGTATAGCAGCCGTTATGGCTGAGGCAAGTTTGCTCACGATAGTTCCTTAAAACGCTCACTTAGGCAAAGAGATAGACAGAAAAAACTTGATGAAAACGTTATCTATAATAGCATTTTAACCAAAAAATTATTGTGGTTAAATCTTAAGTTTTATGATGAATTACCACTCACGCGGTGATCTTAACCATGTATGCCAGCTTTTCGCCCTCATTTGGGTGAACACGGGCAACAAAAAACCAATTTTGGTGCATTTGATGATTTAAATTAGATGAATTTTTGTTTTTTCGTTATAATGAAATTTGCCTTTCAATGTTATGGTCGCATTGAAAAACAAAAAAAGTTTTTGCTTATTTTTCAATAATTTATAGTTTTTACCCCCTTAAAATTATGTGTTTTTTTTAAATTGGCATAACTTTTGAATATTTAAAAATACTATTTTCAACAAGCTAAGTTTGTCCTGTTTGATGGTCAAGGTTATCGCCTGCCACCAAAATAGCGCAACACTTAAAAGGAAATTTTTATGAAATTAATTACGGCTATCTTAAAACCGTTCAAACTTGATGATGTACGTGAATCATTGTCTGAAATTGGCGTGCAAGGAATTACCGTTACAGAAGTAAAAGGGTTTGGGCGTCAAAAAGGTCACACGGAATTATACCGTGGCGCCGAATATGTGGTTGATTTCTTACCCAAAGTTAAGCTTGAAATTGCAGTCACCGATGACATGGTAGAGGGGGCGATTGAAGCCATTACTCGGGTTGCTAGCACAGGCAAAATCGGTGACGGTAAAATTTTTGTGTCTGACCTTGAACAAGTCATCCGCATTCGTACAGGCGAAACTGGCGCTAATGCCATCTAAAATAGTAACCAACTGTTGTGATTGGGCTAAAAGGTTATTGTAACAGCCGACCATATTTGTACCGACAATAACCCCAAAGCCCATAAAAATAACGGTTTTTTATCATCGTTTTAAGGGGGATACCATGCACACACTGTCTTGTGGCATTACACGTGGCAATGCCATGATTGACTTATCAACCACACGCCGACTACTTCAGTCAAGCGTTGGTTTATTACTGCTTCTACCTTGTTTTGCACAAGCTGCGGATAGCCCTACTTTAAACACAGGCGATACTGCTTGGGTGCTCATCGCAACAGCCCTTGTATTAATGATGACTATTCCAGGTTTGGCGCTTTTTTATTCGGGTATGGTGCGAAAAAAGAATATCCTTGGGACGATGGCGCACAGTTACGGGGCAACGGCTATGGTGTCGGTGCTATGGGTGCTATGCGGCTATTCGCTAGCATTTGGTAGCAGTGATATGAATGCATGGGTGGGTGGGTTTAATCATGTCCTCCTTGGCAATATTTCACCCAACGATTTGACAGGTACGATACCCACTTTATTATTTGTTACTTTTCAAATGACATTTGCCATTATCACCGTGGCGATTTTGGCGGGAGCAATCGCCGAACGCATCAAATTTAGCAGCTTTATGGTATTTGTTGGGCTATGGGTAGTCGTGGTGTATGCACCCGTTTGTCACTGGGTGTGGGGTGGCGGATGGCTAATGGCAGATGGTGCTTTAGATTTTGCGGGCGGCACCGTGGTGCATATTAATGCAGGCGTTGCAGGCATTGTGTTAGCAGCCGTCTTGGGCAAACGCAAAGGTTATCATCGAGAGTCCATGGCACCATCAAATTTGGCATTAACACTGATTGGCACAGGACTGCTTTGGGTCGGTTGGTTTGGTTTTAATGGCGGTAGCGCATTAGCAGCCAATGCGCTAGCTGCTAACGCGCTACTTGTCACCCAAGTCGCCGCTGCTGCAGGTGCATTGGCTTGGTTTTTCATTGAAAGATTAACCCGTGGCAAAGCGTCTGTATTAGGTGGGGCATCGGGCGCTATTGCAGGCTTGGTTGGTATCACCCCTGCCGCTGGTTTTGTTAGCGTAGGTGGCGCATTAATGATAGGTATTTTAACGTCTGTGGTGTGTTTTTATTCGGTTAATTACTTAAAACACTGGTTAAAAGTCGATGACAGTTTAGATGCTTTTGGCTTACACGGGGTGGGTGGCATTGTCGGGGCAGTGTTAACCGCCGTTTTTGTCAACCCTATCATTACAGGCAAACCCCTTGCGCTGCCCATGCTAACACAAGTTTGGGTACAAATAGAAGGCGTGCTAGCGGTTGCCATTTACTCCGCACTATTTACTTTCCTTATTGCCAAAGCCATAGAGGCAACCATGGGATTACGGGTCAACGATGAAGATGAATATGTCGGGCTCGACATTGCCGTGCATGGTGAACGCCTAGACTAATCACCGCATATAACCAGCAAATAGCACCCACAAAAAACCAGATGTTAATTAAACATCTGGTTTTCTTAGCGGTTTGTTGCTTGGCTAAACTCAAAGATTAGACGATCAAAACCTGCCTATTATTTGATTTTTTTCCAAGTTTGGCTACCTTTAATAGGCACTGACAAAGTTAAAGTTGAACCACTAAGATTGATATCGGCGCCTAGTCCCAACCCCCAGCGAGGGTCTTTTGCTTTACCTGAATATTTGCCGCCACCTTGGGCAGTAACGCCCGTCAAAACGGTTTTACCAATAAAAGTTTTGGCTTTTTCGGTGTTACCCGCAACGATTTTTCCTGTAAAGCTATTACCAGTTTGCGAAATTTGAACTTGGGCTTTTGGCTGGTTATCTTCATAAGTCTGCCAAGTGCCAACGATAGGGTCTGCTGCCATTGCGCTCATACTTAACGCTGAAAAAACAACACCGGCAGTCACTGATTTTAAAGAGATTTTCATAACAGGTTCCTTCTGTTTTGGCTCTGATAAAAGGGAAGAAAAAGATCAGAGCGATTGATCCTCATTATAGCCAAATTGACTTTTAGGTAAAGATATTTTTTGAATCCAACGTTATCTGTAATGTAAACAATTATACACACTGGTAAAAGAGGTCTCATGATTTTTATTAAGTAATTGTTATATATATGTTTTTTTATCATATAAAATTAACTAGAGAACAATGACTATGTAGTCATTTTGGCAATCTAGCGTTATTAGCTTACCTTTCTATCGCGCTTTAATAGTGAAAAAGGTCGATTAGCCAATCATACACGGCTAATACCAACACCCAACTAGCACTTAGGATATTTTGAACACTAAGGCGCAGGGTAGCAGGTGGTTTATCAGATGACCCTAATATAATTTCTTGATCCGTCATCGGTAAACGCATGGCATGTTGTTGAATGTTGGTTGCTAGACTTGGCATTACCTTGATGCCTGTTCGTCTGTCCAGCTCCGCCAAACTAATTACCTCTACCCGCTGGCTATCGTCATTTGGCACAAAATAAACCGCTGCTTGCTTCAAGCTTGGGATATAGATGGCTTTATAAAGATGACTGGGCACAAAAATGTTGCCGTTAATCTTCTTAATTTGACTGCCAAGAAACACACCGCCCGTAATCACGTAAATATTTTGGTGCTTTATTGCCAAATAGCGGGTGCGTGATTCTATATTTTTCCATATACCACGGTTATTTTTTGGGTGCTGGGGAATAATATTGGCTAGGCTAAAGCTATCATATTGCGCTGCAAGCGTATTCATATCACCGTTAGGCGCCAGATGCCCCCTATCATACGCTACATGCTGATAATCAGCTAAAAAGGCTTTGATCCTTGGCGGCAACTGGCTTTCTTCATGAAAATTATCCACCCTATCTAGTCTGCTAGCCTCCTCTACTGTCTTGTCAGTCAAACGTTCAGCCGACCACAAAGCGGTCTTACTCGTACTTGCATAGCCCAGTGCAAAACCATTAAGACACAGGTAATAAAGCTCGGTCGGATAGTTGGTGCCCAACAGTGGGCTTAAGCGATCCACATAATAACCGCCACACTGGTCAAGATGCGCTTTTTGATAATCTACAGACGTCGCCGCACGTGCGGTAGTAAGTTGGCAAACACAGAGAAACAAGCATACCGACAAATAGACAAATAAACACCATATATAGTGCTTGGTAATCATTGACGGATCCTTTGTGGTCTTTTTGCAATGAAAGAGGTAAATTTAGAATCTATAAATTATAGCATGACATTTATGATTTTTTTGGGTAAAATAGTCTGCTGCTAAATTGCTGCAACCACATATCAGCAGTTTATCGATACGGAGACGTGGCTGAGTGGTCGAAAGCGCACGCCTGGAAAGTGTGTATACGTTAATAGCGTATCGAGGGTTCGAATCCCTCCGTCTCCGCCAAATACTCAAAAAGCTAGCTTAGTGATAAGCTAGCTTTTTTTTATTTATTTTTATCAATTAAGCTAAATCGCGTACCTTAGGCTCACGCGCCCATTCACGAGACTTGGCTTTTTCAATAAAGGTGTCAATTTCTTTGAGCGGCACGACACTGGCATCTTTTTCAATTTGCTGCGGTGTCAAAATAAACTCATCAGTGGCACCGCAATACGCAATCGCTTTGAGATGCGCATATGCATCATTGAACCACGCAATTGCCGCACTATCTTTAGCCAATTTTTTAGCTTGTTCTGGCATAATAATGCTCACAACCGCATCAAATAATACCGACGGCGAGCCTGCTAACTGACCATCAACAGCCATAGTTTCATCATTGTTTAAGGTAACATTGACTTTTGGTGCGACTACAAATGGCGTTGCTTTTTGCGCTTTAATTGCGGCTTTATATTTTTCAAGCATTTCGGCATTAGAATCGTCAGCCACCAAAATAGCCACTTTACGACCTTCAAGCGTTGGTTTGGCTTTACCAATCAATTGCAGCGCAGGCGACACTGGCAAATCCTGTACGGGCACAATTGGCTCAATAGGCGTAGGTAACTGTTTCATACCGAGCCCCTCTGCCACGCGCTTGCCTAGTGTTTCATCCACCGTCAATAACTGAGCAACCATACGCTCACGAATGTAGGGCGTTTCCACTTTTGACAATTCAAATACAGCAGCAGAAGCAATATGCGCTTGCTCAATAGGCGTTTGACTACGATAAAACATACGTGGCTGACTATAAAAATCCGCAAAGCTCTCTGCGCGGATACGTCCTTTAGTGGCATCGTTATGTTGCGCCAAGTTTTCTTGATAGGACTTAAAGCCTACAACAGGGTTTTCACGCGGCTTATCAACCTCTAGGCTTTGCGGCTCATATGCGACTCGTCCTTTTGGCACTTGCATTTGCATATGACCATCACGCTGCATATTGTGAAATGGACATTTTGGTGCATTAATAGGTATTTGGGCAAAATTTGGCGAACCCAACCGTGATAGCTGAGTATCCAAATAACTAAACAAACGACCTTGTAACAATGGGTCATTACTAAAGTCTATCCCTGGTACAACATTAGCGGGGCAGAAAGCCACTTGCTCAGTTTCTGCAAAAAAGTTGTCTGGATAACGGTTTAGCACCATTTTTCCCACCATCTCAATAGGCACTAACTCCTCAGGAATCAGCTTGGTTGCATCTAAATGATCAAACGGAAATTGTTGGGCTTGCTCTTCAGTAAAAATCTGTACACCAAAATCCCATACCACCTCCTCGCCATTTTCAAACAACGTCTCAAACAAATCACGGCGATGATAATCAGGATCAGCACCCGCCACTTTAACTGCCTCATCCCATACATGGGATTGTAGCTGCAAATGTGGACGCCAATGGTAACGAAAAAACACGCTTTCGCCTTTCTCATTAATAAAACGATAGCTGTGAATACCAAACCCCTCTATCATACGCAAGCTACGAGGAATAGCGCGGTCACTCATCGCCCAAAGATAATTGTGGAGCGTTTCTGGGCTTAGAGAAATAAAATCATAAAACGTATCATGTGCCGATGCCGCTTGTGGAAAGCCGCGGTCAGGCTCCATTTTTACCGCATGAATCAAGTCAGGAAATTTGATGGCGTCTTGAATAAAAAATACAGGAGTATTATTACCCACTAAATCCCAGTTGCCCTCATCGGTATAAATTTTTACCGCAAAACCACGAATATCGCGTGGTGTATCGACAGACCCTGCGCCACCAGCTACAGTTGAAAAACGGGCAAAAAGCGAGATCTTTTTACCGACCTCGGTCAGCACCTTAGCCGTTGTAAACTTTGCCAAAGATTTAGTTAACTCAAAATAGCCATGTGCAGCACTGCCGCGCGCGTGTACGATACGCTCAGGGATACGCTCGTGGTCAAAATGGGTAATTTTTTCTCTTAAAATAAAATCTTCTAACAGCGCAGGTCCCCTACGACCCGCTTTGAGCGAATTTTGATTATCAGCAACCACCATACCCTGTTGGGTAGTTAAATTAGGCGAGTGTTTGTCTGACTGTTGGTGGGTTTCACCCGCATTCCCTTGATGAACATTCATATTTGGCTCAGGATTGACACATTTTTGGCTCATTGGGCTACCTTTTATTATAAAAGCTGTTGTTATAATTATTGAATTATATCAAGCAAACTCAAATAAAGAGGCATTTCAAGCCCGCTTGATAGTGGCAGTATATACAATACAGATTTTTAGACTGTTAGCATTGCGTAATTGTATGTATAAAAAGCTTTGACAAAAAAACCCCCACTCGATTGAGTGGGGGTTTAGGTATAGGGAGCTGACGATGACCTACTCTCACATGGGCGAACCACACTACCATTGGCGCGTTGATGTTTCACTTCTGAGTTCGGGAAGGGATCAGGTGGGAC
>RRZU010322220.1_pt1 | contig 16296 bp, 15 predicted proteins | sample 2165561 | NCBI WGS metagenome assembly RRZU01 (sample SAMN10456909, study PRJNA506462) | wastewater metagenome | isolation source: wastewater sludge | place: USA: Moscow, Idaho
CCGTGGACTACACCGCCTACGGCATCCAGGACGCCATCGTCGTCGACAACACCGGCAAGTGGCGCGACGCCGAAGGCCTGGGCCAGCACCTGAAGTGCCCGGGCGTGGCCCGCGTGATCCTCACCGCGCCGGGCAAGGGCGAGATCAAGAACATCGTCCACGGCATCAACCACCAGCTGATCACCGCCGACGACAAGATCCTCTCCGCCGCCTCCTGCACCACCAACGCCATCGTGCCGGTGCTCAAGGCCGTCTACGACAAGTTCGGCATCGTCCATGGTCATGTGGAGACCGTCCACTCCTACACCAACGACCAGAATCTGATCGACAACTTCCACAAGGGCAACCGCCGTGGTCGCAGCGCCGCGCTGAACATGGTGATCACCGAGACCGGTGCCGCCACCGCCGCCGCCAAGGCGCTGCCGGTGCTCAAGGGCAAGCTGACCGGCAACGCCATCCGCGTGCCGACGCCGAACGTCTCCATGGCCATCCTCAACCTGGCTCTGGAGAAGGCCACCAGCCGCGAGGAGATCAACGAGTACCTGCGCCACATGGCGCTGCACTCCGAGCTGCACAAGCAGATCGACTTCACCAACTCGCCGGAAGTGGTGTCCACCGACTTCGTCGGCTCCCGCCATGCCGGCATCGTCGATGCCGAGGCGACCATCTGCAACGACAACCGCGTTGTGCTCTACGTCTGGTACGACAACGAGTTCGGCTACAGCTGCCAGGTGGTGCGCGTGCTGGAAGACATGGCCGGGGTCAACCCGCCGGCCTTCCCGCGCTGATCCGCGCAGGGCACTGAGAAAAACGGGAGCTTCGGCTCCCGTTTTTCGTTTCCGGCGCCGGGCGGCTCAGCGCTCGGCGAGCAGGCGCTGGCGCAGGGGTTCGGAGAGACCGTCGCGGGCCAGCCAGATGCCCATGTAGGCGCGCGCCAGTTCGGCATCGTCGCTGCGCAGCAGTGCTTCGCCGTTGCGCTCCAGGGTCAGGCCCTGGCGCGGGTCGTAATGCAGGGCGTAGCGGTCGCCGGGGCGGATGTCGCGGAAACTGGCGTGCAGCCGCTCGATGCCGGGGCGCAGGCGCGCCAGGGTGGCCGGGTCGTGCTGGCGTTCGAGCACCGTCCAGGCGGCGCGGATCACATCCTCGCGGGCAATCTTCTGGAAGTAGTAGAGCTCCAGGCGTCGTGCGCGCTGTTCGCGCAGCGCCGCCTGCGGGGCGATGTTCGGCTCGGTGTAGAGCGCCGCGGCATAGACGTCGGCCCACAGCCAGGTCAGCAGCGCCCGGTTGCGCAGGACCAGTTGCTGGCTGCCGAGCGGGTGGCTGGCGGCGAAACCGGCCTGGTCGAGGCGGGCCGCCTCGCTGGCCCACAGGTTGCCGCAGACGACGAGGAGCAGGGCGAGCAGCGTGCGCATGATGTGACCTCCGTGGAACCTTTGTGATGCTCTGGCCGGTGCGGGGCGTGGTCAAGCCCGCAAGTGTCGCCAGTTATTGCCAATCTCCGAAATAATCAAGCGCTTAGGTGGCCAGTGCGAAACGACCTCCCTATAATCGGCCGGATAATTTTTCGAGGGTGCGCAATCGTTTAGCGACGATAAGGGGCGAGGCAGATTGTCACACCCCTGGCCGGCGCCGGCGGCGTACCCGAACCCTTTCATAACAGTGATTAGGCAATACGCATGATTAAGATCAAACGAGGTCTGGATCTGCCTGTCACCGGCGTACCCGCGCAGCGCATCGAGGCCGGTCGGCCGGTGCGCAGCGTTGCGGTCGTAGGCTTCGATTACCCCGGTATGAAGCCCACGATGCAGGTACAGGTCGGCGACCGCGTCAAGCTTGGGCAGCCCCTGTTCTCCGACAAGAAAACCCCGGGCGTGGTGTTCACCGCCCCGGCGGCGGGCGTGATCAGCGCCATCCATCGCGGCGACAAGCGCGTGCTGCAGTCGGTGGTGATCGACATCCAGGGCGACGAGCAGGAAACCTTCGCCAGCTATCCGGTCGGTCAGTTGGACAGCCTGGAGGGCGCCAAGGTTCGCGAGAACCTGCAGGCCGCCGGTCTGTGGACCGCCCTGCGCACCCGCCCGTTCAGCAAGGTGCCGGCCGTCGACGCCACCCCCAGCTCGATCTTCGTCACCGCCATCGATACCCATCCGCTGGCCGCCGATCCGGCGGTGATCATCGCCGAGCAGGCTGCCGACTTCGAGAACGGCCTGAAGGTGCTGGCACGTCTGGCCAAGGTCTTCCTGTGCAAGGCCGAGGGCGTCAGCCTGCCGGGCGAGGGCGTTGCCGGGGTGCGTGCCGAGAGCTTCGCCGGCCCGCATCCGGCCGGCCTGGCCGGTACCCACATCCACTTCCTCGACCCGGTCAACGCCACCAAGAGCGTGTGGACCATCGGTTATCAGGACGTGATCGCCGTCGGCAAGCTGTTCACCACCGGTCAGCTGTGGACCGAGCGGGTGGTCGCGCTGGCCGGCCCGGTGGTCGACGCTCCGCGTCTGGTGCGTACCCGCTTGGGCGCCAACCTCGAAGAGCTGACCGCCGGCGAACTCAAGGCGGGCAGCAACCGGGTGATCTCCGGTTCGGTGTTCGGCGGTCGCACCGCGCGCGGTCCGCTGGCCTTCCTCGGTCGCTACCATCAGCAGGTGTCCTGCCTGCGCGAGGGCAGCGACCGCGAGATGATGCATTACCTGCGCGCCGGGGTGAACAAGCACTCGGTGCTGAACATCTTCGTCTCCAAGCTGGCCGCGGGGCGTCTGTTCGACTTCACCACCACTACCAACGGCAGCCCGCGCGCCATGGTGCCGGTCGGCAACTACGAGGCGGTGATGCCGCTGGATATCCTGCCGACCCAGCTGCTGCGCTACCTGATCGTCGGCGACACCGAAATGGCCCAGAAGCTCGGCTGCCTGGAACTCGACGAAGAGGACCTGGCACTGTGCACTTACGTCTGCGCCGGCAAGTACGAGTACGGTCCGATCCTGCGCGACAACCTCGCCCGCATCGAGAAGGAGGGTTAAGCCATGGGTTTGCGAGCATTCCTCGACAAGGTCGAGCACAACTTCGAGAAGGGCGGCAAGTACGAGAAGTGGTACGCCCTCTACGAGGCGGTCGACACCTTCTTCTATCGTCCCGGTAGCGTGACCCGCACCACCGCCCACGTGCGCGACGGCATCGACCTCAAGCGCATGATGATCACCGTGTGGCTGTGCACCTTCCCGGCGATGTTCTTCGGCATGTGGAACATCGGCTTCCAGGCCAACCAGATCTTCGCCGCCAGCCCCGAGCTGCTGGCGGCGCAGGACGGCTGGCGTTTCGGCCTGATCGGCGCCCTGGCCGGCTTCGATCCGGGCAGCGTCTGGGACAACTTCATCCAGGGCGCGGCCTACTTCCTGCCGGTCTACCTGACGGTGTTCATCGTCGGCGGCTTCTGGGAGGTACTGTTCGCCTCGATCCGCCGCCACGAGGTCAACGAGGGCTTCTTCGTCACCTCCGTGCTGTTCGCCCTGATCCTGCCGCCGAGCATCCCGCTGTGGCAGGCGGCGCTGGGCATCAGCTTCGGCGTGGTGCTGGGCAAGGAAGTGTTCGGCGGTACCGGCAAGAACTTCCTCAACCCGGCGCTGACCGGCCGTGCCTTCCTGTTCTTCGCCTACCCGGCGCAGATGTCCGGCGATGCGGTATGGACCGCGGTCGACGGCTTCAGCGGCGCCACCGCGCTGAGCCTGGCGGCGGCCGGCGGCATCGAGAACGTGATCGGCCACGGCATCACCTGGATGGACGCCTTCCTCGGCAAGATCCACGGCTCGATGGGCGAGACCAGCACCCTGGCGATCATGATCGGCGGCGGCATCCTGCTGCTGACCCGCATCGCCGCCTGGCGCATCGTCGTCGGCGTGATGCTCGGCATGGTCGCGACCAGCAGCCTGTTCAACGTCATTGGCTCGGACACCAATCCGCTGTTCGCCATGCCCTGGTACTGGCACCTGGTGGTCGGCGGCTTCGCCTTCGGCATGTTCTTCATGGCCACCGATCCGGTGTCCGCCTCGATGACCAACACCGGCAAATGGCTGTTCGGTGCGCTGATCGGCCTGATGGTCGTGCTGGTTCGCGTGGTCAACCCGGCGTTCCCGGAAGGCATGATGCTGGCGATCCTGTTCGCCAACCTGTTCTCGCCGCTGATCGACCACTTCGTCGTTCAGGCCAACATCAAGCGGAGGCTGGCACGCAATGTCTAGTCAAAAAGAATCCACCGTCCGCACCCTGACGGTGGCCCTGCTGGTCTGCCTGGTGTGCTCGGTGTTCGTCGCCGGCGCCGCGGTCGCGCTCAAGCCGACCCAGGTGGAAAACCGCGTGCTGGACAAGCAGCGCAGCATCCTGGCGATTGCCGGTCTGGGCGAGGACGGCATGTCCGCCAGGCAGGTCAAGGCGCTGTTCGCCGAGCGCATCCGCGCCCGTGTGGTCGATCTGCAGACCGGCAAGTTCAGCACTGCCCATGACGCACAGACCTTCGATCCGCTCAAGGCCGCCAAGGATCCCAAACTGTCCGACGCCCTGCCGGGCGATCAGGACATCGCCTCGATCAAGCGTCGCGAGCGCTTCACCACCGTCTACCTGGTGGAGAGTGCCGATGGCGCTGTGGAAACCCTGATCCTGCCGGTACGCGGCTACGGCCTGTGGTCGACCCTGCACGGCTTCATGGCGGTCAAGGGCGACCTCAACACCGTGGCCGGCTTCGGCTTCTACCAGCATGCCGAGACTCCGGGTCTGGGCGGCGAGGTGGACAATCCGAAGTGGAAGGCCCTGTGGCCGGGCAAGACCCTGTTCGACGCCGACGGCAAGGTTGCCGTGCAGATCGTCAAAGGCAGCGTCGATCCGCAGAGCCCGCAGGCGACCCACCAGGTCGACGGTCTGGCCGGTGCGACCCTGACCAGCAAAGGCGTCGACAACCTGCTGAAGTTCTGGCTGGGCCAGGGCGGCTTCGGCTCCTTCATTGCTAACCTGCGCGCCGGGGAGGCCTGATCATGTCGCAACCGACTATCAAAGAAGTTCTGCTCAACCCGATCTTCAATAACAACCCCATCGGCCTGCAGATCCTCGGTATCTGCTCGGCGCTGGCGGTGACTTCGAACCTGAAGACCGCGCTGGTGATGTCGATCGCCCTGACCCTGGTGACCGGCTTCTCCAACCTGTTCATCTCGATGGTGCGCAGCCAGATCCCCGGCTCGATCCGCATGATCGTGCAGATGGTGATCATCGCGTCCTTGGTGATCGTGGTCGATCAGGTCCTCAAAGCCTATGCCTTCAGCCTGTCCAAGCAGCTATCAGTGTTCGTCGGCCTGATCATCACCAACTGCATCGTGATGGGCCGCGCCGAAGCCTTCGCCATGCAGAACCCGCCGGTCCTGTCGTTCTTCGACGGCATCGGCAACGGCCTGGGCTACAGCGCCATGCTGATCGTACTGGGCATCGTCCGCGAGCTGTTCGGCGCCGGCAAGCTGCTGGGCTACGAGATCATCCCGGTGGTCAATGACGGCGGCTGGTATCAGCCCAACGGTCTGCTGCTGCTGCCGCCCTCGGCATTCTTCCTGATCGGCCTGATCATCTGGGGCCTGCGTACCTGGAAGAAAGGCCAGGTCGAGAGCACGGTCTACAAGATGGCTCCGCATGTCTCCAAGGAGGCTTACTGATGGAACATTACATCAGCCTGTTCGTGAAGGCGGTGTTCGTCGAGAACATGGCGCTGGCCTTCTTCCTCGGCATGTGTACCTTCATCGCCATTTCCAAGAAGGTGGAAACCGCCATCGGCCTGGGCATCGCGGTGATCGTGGTGCAGGCGATCACCGTGCCGGCCAACAACCTGATCTACGCCTACCTGCTCAAGGACGGCGCGCTGGCCTGGGCCGGCCTGCCGGAAGTGGACCTCAGCTTCCTCGGCCTGCTCAGCTACATCGGCGTGATCGCCGCCATCGTGCAGATCCTCGAGATGCTGCTGGACAAGTACGTGCCCTCGCTCTACAACGCGCTGGGCGTGTTCCTGCCGCTGATCACCGTGAACTGCGCCATCATGGGCGGCACCCTGTTCATGGTCGAGCGTGACTACAACCTCTCCGAGAGCGTGGTCTACGGCTTCGGCTCCGGCGCCTCCTGGGCGCTGGCAATCATGGTGCTGGCCGGCGTGCGCGAGAAGCTCAAGTACAGCGACGTGCCGGCCGGCCTGCAGGGCCTGGGGATCACCTTCATCACCATCGGGCTGATGTCGCTGGGCTTCATGTCCTTCTCCGGCGTGCAGCTCTAAGGACGGGATGAACAGATGAACTACGAAATCTTCCTCGCCATCGGCATGTTCACCGCCATCGTGCTGGCGCTGGTGGTCATCATCCTGATGGCCCGCGCCAAGCTGGTGTCCAGCGGTGACGTGAGCATCGAGATCAACGGCGAACGCACCATCACCGTACCGGCCGGCGGCAAGCTGCTGCAGACCCTGGCCAACAACAACATCTTCCTGTCCTCCGCTTGCGGCGGCGGCGGCACCTGCGCGCAGTGCAAGTGCATCGTCGAGTCGGGCGGCGGCGAGATGCTGCCCACCGAGGAGTCGCACTTCACCAAGCGCGAGGCCAAGGCCGGCTGGCGCCTGTCCTGCCAGACCCCGGTCAAGCAGGACATGAAGATCGAGGTGCCCGAAGAAGTCTTCGGCGTGAAGAAGTGGGAATGCACGGTGGAGTCCAACCCCAACGTCGCCACCTTCATCAAGGAGCTGACCCTGCGTCTGCCAGAAGGCGAGAACGTCGACTTCCGCGCCGGCGGTTACGTGCAGCTGGAATGCCCGCCGCACGTGGTCAACTACAAGGACTTCGACATCCAGCCCGAGTACCGCGGCGACTGGGACAAGTTCAACATGTGGCGCTATGTGTCCAAGGTCGACGAGACCACCATCCGTGCCTACTCGATGGCCAACTACCCGGAAGAGCGCGGACTGGTGAAGTTCAACATCCGCATCGCCTCGCCGCCGCCGGGCAAGGACGACATCCCGCCGGGCAAGATGTCCTCGTTCGTGTTCAACCTCAAGCCGGGCGACAAGATCACCGTATACGGACCGTTCGGCGAGTTCTTCGCCCGCGACACCGGCAACGAGATGGTGTTCATCGGCGGCGGTGCCGGTATGGCGCCGATGCGCTCGCACATCTTCGACCAGCTCAAGCGCCTGAAGTCCACGCGCAAGATGAGCTTCTGGTACGGCGCGCGCTCGATGCGCGAGGCGTTCTACGTCGAGGAATACGACCAGCTGCAGGCCGAGAACCCGAACTTCAAGTGGCATCTGGCGCTGTCCGACCCGCTGCCGGAAGACAACTGGAGCGGCTACACCGGCTTCATCCATAACGTGCTCTACGAGAACTACCTCAAGGACCATCCTGCGCCCGAGGACTGCGAGTTCTACATGTGCGGCCCGCCGATGATGAACGCTGCGGTGATCAAGATGCTGCTCGACCTGGGTGTCGAGCGGGAGAACATCCTGCTCGACGACTTCGGCGGCTAGTCTTGAGCCTGGCAGCACTCCTGCGGCCCGTCATCGCTGTCGCCTGCGCGGCAGCCCTGACGGGCTGCCTGTTTTCCGACCCGCTGGAATCCTTCGGCGGTCCGACCATGGGCAGCACCTATTCGGTCAAATACGTGCGCGGCAGCGGCGTGGCGGAGGCGACTACCCTGCAGGCCGGGGTCGAGGCGATCCTCGCCGAGGTCGACCAGCAGATGTCCACCTACCGCGACGACTCGCTGATCGAGCGCTTCAACCAGGCAGCGGCCGGTACCTGCATGGCCATGCCGCCGGCGGTGCTGGAGCTGGTGCGTCTTGGCGAGGACCTGTCGCAGCGCAGCGGCGGCGCCTTCGACCTGACCCTTGAACCCTTGCTCAACCTCTGGGGCTTCGGTCCCAAGTCGCGCAGCGAGCAGGTGCCCAGCGCCGAAGCCATCGCCGAGGCGCGCCAGCGGGTCGGTCATGCGCACCTGCGCATCGATGGCCAGCGGCTGTGCAAGGATGCGAAGGTCCAGGTCGACTTCAACAGCATCGCCGCCGGGCATGCGGTCGACCGCATCGCCGCCTGGCTGGAAGGGCAGGGGGTCAGCAGCTATCTGGTGGAGGCCACCGGCGAGCTGAAGGCACGCGGACGCAAGCCCGACGGCGCGCCCTGGCGCATCGCCATCGAGGAGCCGCGCGACGACCAGCAGGTGGCACAGAAGGTGCTTGAGCTGGACGGCCTGGGCGTCTCCACCTCCGGCGACTACCGCAACTACTTCGAGGAGAACGGCCGGCGCTACTCGCACACCCTGGACCCGCGCAGCGGCGCGCCGATCGGCCATCGCCTGGCGGCGGTGACCGTGGTGCACCCGCAGGCGTTGCTGGCCGACGGCCTGTCGACCCTGCTGATGGTGCTGGGGCCGGAAGAGGGGGCGGCGTATGCTGAGCGCGAAGGACTGGCTGCACTGTTCGTGACCCGCGAGGGCGAAGGTTTCGTCACTCGCAGTACCAAGGCTTTTGATGCGCTGTTCCCGGCGCAGGAGGACACACCATGACCTGGTTGCTGGTCTTTGCCGTCATGCTGCTGGTGGTGCTGGGCATGTCGGTCGGGGTGATCATGGGCCGCAAGCCGATCGCCGGCTCATGCGGCGGCATCGCCAACCTCGGCATCGAGAAGGACGAATGCCCGATCTGCGGCGGCGACACCCAGAAGTGCGAGGAGGCCAGCAGCGAGGGCGGCGACAAGGCCCCGCTGGTGCAGGCCATTGACGCGACCCGCGCGCGCTGAACAACCCGACGGGGGCAGTCTGACTGCCCCCGTCGTCATTTGCGGCCCGCGCAGGCGCGATGCCTGCGCGCCTGGCCCGAGGTATGAGGCCCGCCCAGCGGCGGGCCGCAGTTTGTCCATAAGGAGTGGCAGATGGCTGTCTACAACTATGACGTAGTGGTGCTGGGCTCCGGCCCGGCGGGCGAGGGTGCGGCGATGAGCGCCGCCAAGAGCGGGCGCAAGGTGGCCGTGGTCGATAGCCGCAAGCTGGTCGGCGGCAACTGCACCCACCTGGGAACCATTCCCTCCAAGGCCCTGCGTCACTCGGTCCGGCAGATCCTGCAGTTCAACACCAACCCGATGTTCCGCCAGATCGGCGAGCCGCGCTGGTTCTCCTTCCCCGACGTGCTGAAGAGCGCCGAGAAGGTGATCGCCAAGCAGGTCGCCTCGCGCACCGGCTACTACGCGCGCAACCGTGTCGACCTGTTCGTCGGCAGGGCCAGCTTCGCCGACCAGCACACCATCGAGGTGCTCGGCCACAACGGTGTGGTCGAGCGCCTGGTCACCAAGCAGGTGGTGATCGCCACCGGCTCGCGTCCCTACCGCCCGGCGGACGTCGACTTCAGCCACCCGCGCATCTACGACAGCGACACCATCCTCACCCTCAGCCATACCCCGCGCCGGCTGATCATCTACGGCGCCGGGGTGATCGGCTGCGAGTACGCGTCGATCTTCAGCGGCTTGGGCGTGCTGGTCGATCTGATCGACAACCGCGACCAGTTGCTCAGCTTCCTCGACCGGGAGATCTCCGATGCGCTGAGCTACCACCTGCGCACCAACAATGTGCTGATCCGCCACAACGAGGAGTACGAGCGCATCGAGGGCCTCGACCACGGCGTGGTGCTGCACCTGAAGTCGGGCAAGAAGATCAAGGCCGATGCCCTGCTGTGGTGCAACGGCCGCACCGGCAACACAGACCAGCTGGCCCTGGAGAACATCGGCCTGGAGGCCAACAGCCGCGGCCAGGTCGCCGTCGACAAGCACTATCGCACCAGCGTGGCCAACGTCTATGCCGCCGGCGACGTGATCGGCTGGCCGAGTCTGGCCAGCGCCGCCTACGACCAGGGGCGTTCGGCGGCGGCCAACATGGCCGAGCACATGGGCTACGAGGGCTGGCACTTCGTCGACGACGTGCCGACCGGTATCTACACCATCCCGGAGATCAGCTCGGTCGGCAAGAGCGAGCAGGAGCTGACCCAGGCCAAGGTGCCCTACGAGGTCGGCAAGGCGTTCTTCAAGTCGATGGCTCGCGCGCAGATCTCCAACGAGCGTGCCGGGATGCTGAAGATCCTCTTCCACCGCGAGACCCTGGAGCTGCTCGGCGTGCACTGCTTCGGCTACCAGGCCTCGGAGATCGTCCACATCGGCCAGGCGATCATGAACCAGCAGGGCGAGGCGAACAGCATCAAGTACTTCATCAACACCACCTTCAACTACCCGACCATGGCCGAAGCCTACCGGGTGGCGGCGTTCGACGGTCTCAACCGGCTTTTTTGACCGGCTCCGACCGGTGGCCTGAGCCGGTCGGAGAGTGGCCGCTCAACGATCCCGGAGTATGGCGCTGGCCAAACCGGGAAAGTCTGTGATCAGGCTGTCCACCCCGCAGTCGGCGAGCCGGCGCATCAGCGCCGGTTCGTTGACCGTCCAGACCGAGACGTGCAGGCCCTGACGCTGCGCCTTGAGCAGACGGGCCGGGCTGCACAGCGTCCAGTTCAGTACCAGCATCCGGCAGTCGTGGCGGGCTGCGACCTTCAGCGGGTCCAGCCAGGCATGCTCGGCGACCAGCCCGCGCGCCAGCTGCGGCGCCCGGCGGCGCAGGGCCAGCAGCACGCTGCGCGAGCTGCTGGTGACTATCACCCTCTCTTCCAGACCGAACTCGACGACCAGCGTGGCGATGGCGTCCACCGTGCGTGCGGCGCGCGCCGGCGAGGCGCTCTTGACTTCCAGTTGCCAGTGCTCGAAAGGGCAGTGCAGGAAAAGGCTGCGCAGGCGCGGAATCGGGCAGGGCCAGGGCCATGCGGGACCGGCGGCGCGGGCGTCGAGGCGCTCCAGCTCCGCGGCGCGGTGTTCGGCGACCTTGCCGCGCTGGCCGGTGGTGCGTTTGAGGGTCGGGTCGTGGATCACCATCAGTTCGCCGTCGGCGGAGAGGTGCAGGTCCAGCTCGCAGCGCGTCACGCCCTGGGCGAGGCAGTGCTGGAAGCTGGCCAGGGTGTTTTCCGGAGCCTCGCCCCGGGCGCCGCGGTGGCCATAGATCAGGGTCACGCCTGTACCTCCTTGCGAGGGGAACCATGTCAGCCTTCTAGCATGTGCCGCACGCTTTGGGGAGTGCATGGCGGTGCGCCGCCGGCGGGCTTGCGGTAGACTGCCGCCCGGACCGGCGTGGCGCCGGTCGCCGGCATGTCCTGCACACAGGCTGCAGCCATGCTGCGACAACCGGATGTCTTCCTTTCGCCTGCCAGGCAAGCCCGAGCATGTTCAGACCCTTACCTGTGTTCATCGGCGCGCGCTATACCCGCGCCAAGCGTCGCAACCATTTCATCTCGTTCATCTCCCTCACCTCGATGGTCGGCCTCGCCCTGGGCGTGCTGGTGATGATCCTCGTGCTGTCGGTGATGAACGGCTTCGACCGCGAGCTGCGCACGCGGATTCTCGGCATGGTGCCGCACGCCACCATCAGCAGCTACCAGCCGGTCGACGACTGGCGGGCGCTGGCGGCCAAGGCCGGCGAGCATCCCGAGGTGCTGGCGGTGGCGCCGTTCACCCAGCTGCAGGGCATGCTCACCCACAGCGGCGGCGTGCAGCCGGTGCTGGTCAACGCGGTGCTGCCCGAGGCGGAAAAGCAGGTGTCGATCATCGATCAGCACATGGTCCGCGGGCGCCTCGACGATCTGCAGAGCGGCGAGTTCGGCATGGTCATCGGCGAGCTCACCGCACGGCGCTTCCGCGTCGATGTCGGCGACAAGCTGACCTTCATCCTCCCCGAGGCTTCGGTGACCCCGGCCGGGGTGTTCCCGCGCCTCAAGCGCTTCACCGTGGTGGGCATCTTCAAGGTCGGCGCCGAGCTGGACAGCTCCCTGGCGCTGATCCACGTCGGCGACGCCGCACGCCTGTCGCGCTGGCAGGAGAACCAGGTCGAGGGGGTGCGCCTCAAGCTCAAGGATCTGTTCCAGGCGCCGCGCGTGGCCTGGGAGATCGCCGGCACCTTCACCGGCGAGGACTACGTCGCCCGCGACTGGACGCGCAGCCACGGCAGCCTGTTCCAGGCGATCCAGATGGAGAAGACCATGATCGCCCTGCTGCTGCTGCTGATCGTCGCGGTGGCGGCGTTCAACATCATTTCCACCCTGGTGATGGTGGTCACCGACAAGAAGGCCGACATCGCCATCCTGCGCACCCTGGGCATGACGCCACGGCAGATCATGCTGGTGTTCATGGTCCAGGGCTCGGTGATCGGCGTGGTCGGCACCCTGATCGGCGGTGTCCTCGGGGTGATCGCCGCCCTCAATGTCACCGCCTGGGTCGCCGGGCTGGAGAAGCTGCTGGGACACAAGTTCCTCAGTTCGGACGTCTACTTCATCAACTACCTGCCCTCGCAGCTGCGCGTCGAGGATGTCGTGCTGATCTGCTCGGCTGCGCTGCTGATGAGCTTCTTCGCCACCCTGTACCCGGCCTGGAAGGCGGCGCGCACCCAGCCGGCGGAGGCCCTGCGCTATGAGTAACGATCAGGCGGTGCTGCTGTGCCGCAACCTCGGCAAGCGTTACGAGGAGGGCCCGCAGTCGGTGCAGGTGCTCGACGGCGTCGAGCTGGCGCTGCTGCCCGGCGAGCGGGTGGCCATCGTCGGCAGCTCCGGCTCGGGCAAGACCACCCTGCTCAACCTGCTCGGCGGGCTCGACAATCCCAGCGAGGGCAGCGTCTGGCTGGCCGGCGAGGAGCTCTCGGCGCTCGGCGAGAAGGCCCGCGGCCTGCTGCGCAACCGCGCCATGGGCTTCGTCTACCAGTTCCATCACCTGCTGCCCGAATTCAGTGCGCTGGAGAACGTCTGCATGCCGCTGCTGATCGGCGCCACGCCGATCGCCGAGGCGCGCCAGCGCGCAACCGCGCTGCTCGAACGGGTCGGCCTCGGCCACCGGCTCACCCACAAGCCAGCCGAGCTGTCCGGCGGCGAACGTCAGCGGGTGGCCATTGCGCGCGCGCTGGTCAACCGTCCGGCGCTGGTACTGCTCGACGAGCCGACCGGCAACCTCGACCAGCACACCGCGCGCGGTATCCAGGAACTGATGCTGGAACTGAGCAGCTCGCTCAAGACCGCCTTCCTGGTGGTGACCCACGACCTGGCCCTGGCTCGGCAGATGAACCGTGTGCTGCATCTGGAAGGCGGCCGGCTGGTCGAGCGCGACTGACGGCCCTGCCTCGACAGGCTGGCCATGCACAAACGCCGCCGTCCGGGATCCGGGCGGCGGCGTTTGTGCATCGGCGGACTCAGGAGGAGCGCTGCTGGCGATCGTTCTGGCGTTTCAGCCAGCTGCGCCGCACCCACCAGCGCCAGTAGAGCATGGTGCCGAAGTAACCCAGCGCCGCCAGTGCCAGTCCCGCGACCAGCGAGCCGAGGTACAGCGGCTTCCACAGCACCGCCAGTTCGGCGGTGACCCAGGCCATGCTCAGCTCGTCCGGCATGACGAGGGCCGGCGTATCCATCAGCCAGGTACCCAGTTTGTAGGTGCAGTAGAACACCGGGGGCATGGTGATCGGGTTGGTCAGCCAGACCAGGCCGATGGCGATCGGCAGGTTGGCGCGCAGCGGAATGGCAAGTGCGGCGGAGGCGAGCATCTGCATCGGCATGGGGATCATCGCCCAGAACAGGCCGACGGCCATGGCGCGGGCAACCGAGTGGCGGTTGAGATGCCATAGGTTGGGATCGTGGATCAGGCCGCCGAGAAAGCGCAGGGACTGGTTGTCCTTGATGCGATCGGGGTGGGGCATGTATCGCTTGAATATGCGGCGCGGCATAAGGACTCTCGGCGAACACGAAGCGCGGCTATTATGCACAGATTCCGTATGCCGCGCTGTCGATGGAACGAATCGCCGGATGGACTGTCGCCAGCCTTTCAAGGATGAAGCCGATGCGCTCGGGATTGCTCGCGCTCGCCGCGGGGTTGCTGCTGCTGCGTTTTCTGCCGGCGCTGCCGTCGACGACCGGGCTGCTGGCGCTGGGGGGCTGCGCGCTGCTGCTGGCGCTGCTGCGCTGGCCACCCGCGCGGCTCGCCGCCCTGTGCCTGCTGGGGCTGCTCTGGGCGTGCCTGACGGCGCAGTCGGCGCTGGACGACCGTCTGGCGCCCGCCTGGGACGGTCGTACCCTGTGGCTCGAAGGGCGCATCGCCGGTCTGCCGGAGCAGGGCGAGGGCGTCACCCGTTTCTATCTCGAACAGGCGCAGTCGCGGCGCACCGCGCTGCCGGCGCGTCTGCGCCTGTCCTGGTATGGCGCGCCGCCGCTGGCTGGCGGGGAGGTCTGGCGCCTGGCCGTCAGCCTCAAGCGGCCGCGCGGCAGCCTCAACCCCCATGCCTTCGACTACGAGGCCTGGCTGAGCGCACGACGCGTCGGCGCCACCGGTTCGGTGAAGGCCGGCGAGCGCCTGCTGGCGGCGGGCGGCGCACCGGCCTGGCGCGATGCCCTGCGCCAGCGGCTGCTGGCCGTGCCGGCGCAGGGTCGCGAGGGCATCCTGGCGGCGCTGGTGCTGGGCGACGGCTCGGGGCTGAGCGATGCCGACTGGCAGGCGCTGCAGGCCACCGGCACCGTCCATCTGCTGGTGATTTCCGGCCAGCATGTGGCCATGCTCGCCGGACTGCTGTATGCCCTGGTCGCCGCCCTGTACCGCTGCGGCCTGTGGCCGCGCGAGCGCGCCTGGCTGCCGGCGGCCTGCCTGCTGGCCATGGCCGGCGCGCTGGGCTACGGCGCCCTGGCCGGCTTCGAGGTGCCGGTGCGCCGCGCCTGCGCGATGGTCGCCCTGGTGCTGCTGTGGCGCTGGCGCTTCCGCCAGTTGGGCGCCTGGACGCCACTGCTGGCGGCCCTCGTCCTGGTGTTGCTGGCCGAGCCACTGGCCAGCCTGCAGCCGGGATTCTGGCTGTCGTTCGCGGCGGTGGCGCTGCTGGTCTGGTGCTTCGCCGCGCGCCAGGGGCGGTTCCGCGCCTGGCACCTGCTGCTGCTCACGCAATGGGCGATGACCGTCGGGCTGCTGCCCCTGCTGCTCGGCCTGGGGCTGCCGGTGAGCCTCAGCGGGCCCTTCGCCAACCTGCTGGCGGTGCCTTGGGTCGGCCTGCTCATCGTGCCGCTGGCGCTGCTCGGCACCCTACTGCTGCCCCTGCCCGGCGTGGGCGAGGGGCTGCTGTGGCTGGCGGGCCTGCAACTGGACTGGCTGTTCGCGCTGCTGCATCGACTGGCGGCCGCCTGGCCAGCCTGGCAGGGGCCGGCGCCGCCGCCCTGGGCGATCTGCCTTGCCGTGCTGGGTGCGTTGCTGGTGCTGCTGCCGCGCGGCGTACCGCTGCGCGCGTTCGGCCTGCCGTTGCTGCTGGTGGCGCTCTGGCCGGCGCCGGCGCGTGTGCCGCAAGGGCAGGCCGAGGTCTGGCTGCTGGATGTCGGCCAGGGGCTGGCGGTGCTGGTGCGTACCCGCGAGCACGCCCTGCTCTACGATGCCGGGCCGGCGCGGCGGGGCTTCGACAGCGGCGAGAAAATCGTCGCGCCGGTGCTGCAGGGGCTGGGCGTGCGGCGCCTGCAGGGCCTGCTGCTCAGCCACGCCGACAGCGACCATGCCGGCGGCGCGGCCGCCGTGCTGCGGACGCTGGCGGTGGACGATCTGCAGGGCGGCGAGGCCGGGCGGCATAAGCTGCCGCGTCCGGTTCGGCCCTGTCGGGAGGGGCAGCGCTGGCAGTGGGATGGCGTCGAGTTCGTCACTTGGCAGTGGGCGGCGGCGGACAACCCCAACGACGCTTCCTGCCTGCTGCGCATCGAGGCGGCCGGCGAGCGTCTGCTGCTCAGCGGCGATCTTGGCGTGCGCGGCGAGGACTGGCTGCGCGCCAGCGGTCGCGACCTGCGCGCCGACTGGCTGCTGGCGCCGCACCACGGCAGTCGCAGCTCGTCGAGTCGCGCCTTCCTGCAGGCGGTGGCGCCACGCGGCGTGCTGATCTCGCGCGGCTGGCAGAACCCGTTCGGCCATCCCCATGCCGAGGTGCTGGCGCGTTATGCCGCGCTCGGCCTGCCCACCCACGACACCGCGCGCGAGGGCGCCCTGCGCCTGCGGCTGGGCAGCGGTACGGCGCCGCAGGGCATGCGCGGCAGCGGCGGATTCTGGCAGGAAAAATGAGAACGCCGGCGGTCGGCGGCCCCCGGCCCCTGTGCTAGAGTTGCGCGAATTTTTCGATGGGGATGCCCGACTGTGTGGGAACTGGTCAAAGCCGGCGGCTGGATGA
>RRZU011465865.1_pt1 | contig 16292 bp, 22 predicted proteins | sample 2165561 | NCBI WGS metagenome assembly RRZU01 (sample SAMN10456909, study PRJNA506462) | wastewater metagenome | isolation source: wastewater sludge | place: USA: Moscow, Idaho
ACCCGCTGCAAAAAACTGGCTCTTCACCCCTTTGAGCCAGCCCCAGGCCGACACCAACGCGGCCTTGATGGTGCCCCAGTGCTTCCACACCATGTAGGCCGCCACACCTACAGCGGTCACCGCCAGGCCGATAGGGTTCATCAGCATGGCGCGGCCCAGCCACAGCACCGCCTGGCCCGCCAGGCGCAGGCCAGAAACAAGAGGGCCTACCAGCACACGCCCCAACAGCAGCGCCCCTTGCCCAAGCAGCCTAAGCGGCGCAATAAGCGCCGTCGCAACCCCTCGGCCAAGAAGCAGTGCGAAGCGCCCAACGGCAGCGAGGCCGCTGCCAACTGCCTTTAGTCCAGCGATTGCGGGGGCAAAGCGCCCGGCCTGCCACAAGGCCTGTAGCGTGGTCCAGCGCGCGGCGATTGCCAGCATGCCGCTGCGCACCCAAGCAAACGGCGAGAGCAGCAGATTGAACCCATAGGCAAGTCCAAGCAAGGCCATCTTGCCCAGCAGCAAACCACCCACCAGGCCGATCACGCCTTTGACCAGACCAGGGTTCTCCTTGGCCCAGCCCGCGAAGGCGCTCACCACCGGGCGGACAGACTGAAGCACTTCCACCAAGGGCGGAAGCAGTGCCTCGCCGACGGTGATGCCCAAGTCCATCATCTCGACCTTGAAGCCCTTGAACTGTTCCGAGGCCGTCTGTACACGCTTCTCGTAGTCTTTGTCGATGACGCCCTTGTTTGCCGCGCCCACAGCACCCTGCTTGATGGAGCGCATCTCGTCCATGTTGGCCAGGGCAGGCCGGATGAAGGCCATTGCCTGCATGTCCTGGAACAAGTCGCCCAGCTTGTACGCCTCCGCTAGGCGCTGCAGCGCGACCTCACGCTCTTTGTCGTCCTTGACCGCAAGCGCTTTCTGCAGCTCACCAGCCGCTGCAGGCCCCTTGCTCTGCATATAGGCGGTGACGGTGCCCAGCATGGCCTGCACCGGCGTGAGGCCTTGGGAGCGAAGGTTCATCATCGACCCCTTCAAGTCGATCCCGGCCTTGGCAAAGTCCTTGATGGTGTCGGGCGCAGTGATCTTCTGCAGAAAGTTGCGGAAGTTGTTCGCCGCCTCGTCGTTGGAGCCCGCCCCCTTGCGAGCGATCTGCAGGGCAGCACCAATTTCGGCCACGGCCTCCTTGCCCGTCACGCCAAGCGACTGAAACGACGGCGCAATAGAAGGCACCCATTTCGCCATGTCGCGGATTTCGAACTGTCCACGCTTGCCCGCATAGGCCAGCATGTTCATCGCACCGTCAAAGCCCGCAGCAGTGATGCCCAAGTTGTCCTTGAGCGCCAGGGCTACGCTGCCGAGGTTGTCCATGCTGGAGCGCGTGGCCGTGGCCATCTTTGCCATCAGCGGCGCATAGTTGGCCAGCTCCTTGGCCGACTGGATGCCGCCCGCCACCAGCACACTGACGCCCTGCGCCACATCGGCTTGGGTCTGGTTCCATTTGAGGGCTGATTCGCGCACGGCCGCCCCGACCTGGGCTTCTTCCTTCGCACTGAAGTCCCCAGTGATGGCAATGTCGCGCATACGGTCCTCGTGGCCCGCCGCCAGCCGCACCGACTGCACCACCGGGGCACCCATCGCCACAGCCGTACCCGCCGTCTCCATCACCGAGCCGCGCAGGTCGGCCCGCTGCTGTTTCAACGCCTCGCCGCGCGCCAGGCTGGCGGCCAGTGCGGTCTGCCTGGCCGTAACGCGCTCAATGGTGGCACCCAGGCGCTCGTACTGGCTGCGCAGAGCCCCCACGTTGCGCATGGGGTGGGCCAGGGCCAGCGCCATGGTGTTACCCATACGTTCGTGGCGGGCCTTGAGCAAGTCAGCCGCTTGCCCTAGCTGGCCCATCGTCCCCCTGGCGGTGGCGAACGCAGCCTGGAACGACCCGGCCAGGGCCGCGCCGATCTTGACACCTAAAAGCAGTTCATTCGCCATGTGTGCACCTGGTAGGTTTTTGCTCTATGCTTCGGGCCATGTTTGAGCGCACCTTCACCGCCGTGTACTGGGCCGCCGCCGCCGTCGCAGGCGGCTGGCTCGTTTGGCTGTGCTTCGCCAGCATGCCCTGGCTGATGGCAGTGTTCGTGTTCCCGCTGCTGCTGGCCTTGGCTGCGGCCGTGTTCGGGCCTGCGCTGGCGGTCGGTTGTGCCGTGCTGGCAGGGGTCGCCACCGCCATGTCGGCAGTGGCTCGACTCATTGCGCGGCGCGCCGCTTGACTTCGCGCTCTGCCGCGCCCGCCCACCACACGTAGTCGTCCAGCTCCAAAGCGTCGATCTCCGAGGGCTGCATGCGCAGCACTATCAACAGCACCTCGTCTATCTGTCGTAGGTCGTCGTGACTAGCCCACCATGGCCCGAAAGGCATCCTGAAGCGCCTTCGAGTCCGCGAGATCAAGTGCATCAATGTCCTCCAGCGTCACGCCGCACAGGCGTGCGAAAAGAAAATCTTCTTGCTCGGCCTCGTCCACGCTGAACTTGTGGGCTTCCTTCATGTCTTTGCGCGTACCGCGCCGCATCGTCAGCTTCTCGATGCGGCTGCCGCCCGACTGGATGGGGAACTTCAACGGGATGACGGCTGCTGCCGGGGTGGTGCTTCGGGTAGGCTCTTGGGGTGCTTGCGACATAGAGGCTCCTGTGAAAAGGGTCATTGGTATAGAAGCCACCATCTTTCCCGCGCAGCGCCGTGCAGTCCCTTGAACGGGGGCACAAAAAAGCCCGCACGCGGCGGGCTTTGAGCTGAGGCTGGCGGGGTCAGCCGCCGATGTTGGCGCGGTACTGCTGCAGCAAGTCCTCGCCGCCAACCTTGTAGATGTTGGCAAGGTAGTCCAGCTCCAGCACGTCTTCACCATCGATCACCTGCTTGATGTAGGTGGCGCTGAAGGCCGATGGCAACTCCACGTTGTCATGCGGCTTGAATGTGCCTGCCGGGTTTTTCTTGAACATGACCGTGAGGTGGGTCACCAACGGCAACTGGCTTACCCGCCCGCCCGAGCCGTAGACCTCGATGCTGGAGCGGCACTGCAGCTGCAGGGCCTTGAAGGGGTTCGCCACGACCTTGGCGACCTCCTTGTAGTACGAGTTCCATTTGATCTCGCCGTCCAGCTTATCGAAGCCGCTGGGCAACTCGACCTTGCCGAACATGCCCAGGGCCTTGTGCTCAGACATCATGGCGCTGATGTCGGGCAGCTTGATTTCTTCGGCCCGGCCCAGCAGGTTCACGCCTTCGATGTAGATGTTGGCGTTCGTGACGCGGTTGATAGCGATCTTGGACATGCTGTTACTCCGTTGCGGCCAACTGCTTGAGCAGCTCGATATTGATGAACGATTCGAACGTGAAGCGCTCGCCAGGCGTTGGCACCATGAACTCGATGCCGAATGTCAGGTGCCCGAGCGCGACCTCCGTGGAAGGGTTCTTGGCCTGGTCGTATATGCACTTGCCGTCGATAAGCGCTCCGCGCCCGATCAGGGTGCGAATGAAGGCGTTCACGCTCGCTACGATGGCGTCGATCAGTGCCGGAGTGATGGGCTGGTCGATGAACTGGAGCATGGCGTACTCCAGCGACTCGTGAAGCACGTCGGCCGTCCTGCGCACATTGATGAAGTTGCGCGGATGCGTGACGCTGGGCCAGGCCGCAGAGCGGTTGCCCCAGATGCGTAGACCTGTGCCAAAGCTGTTGAACACCGTCAGGATGCCTGCCTCGTTGAGCAGGTTCACCTCGCACTGCGGATCGTTGAGCATGGCCGTGAGCGGTGTCTCCAGGCCGACGATGCCCAGGATTTCCGTGTTGGACGGGCTCCACCAGTAGCCGCGCGCGTTGTCCTTTGCGCAGATCGCGCCCGCAAGGCGCGGCGACAGCGGCTCCAGCCGGTTCAGGCCGGTAGCCGCGTCGTACACCTGCACATGCGGGTAGCACAGCACCGTGCGTTCGTCGCTGGTGTTAAAGCTGATGCCACCTGCAGAGCCACGGCCCGCCAAGGCCTGGGCGAAGGTCGTACCCACGGGCGCATCGCGCAGCGAGATCGCACGCAGCTTGTTTGCCATCACGGTCAGTGCCGCCGCGACCGACGCCTGCGTGCTAAATCCTGGCGCGATCAACACTTTGGCAAAAAAGCCGAACAGGTTGTAGGTGTCGAGCAGTGCCTGCATGCCCACGCGCAGGCCTGCGGCTGTTACCGCGCCGATCACGTCGGCCGCAGTGACCTTGGTGGGGTCTGCATGCTCGTAGCTCACCGTCAAAGTAGCGCCCGCAGCGATTGCGCCGCCAGCAATGCGGCGAATCTTGCCTGTGGCCGGGTCGGTGGTGTAGTCCACGTCGAGCGTGTGCGGCACGTCGCCTGCCTGGTTTTTGACGGTGGCTGGTCCTGTCCAGCCAGGCTTGGCTGTGGTGCCCGTATCGCCATCCAGCACCACGGGCTCGCCCGCCACTGCTGTCTTGTGAATGGCGGGGTCCAGGACGTTGATTACGATGACGGTGCCCGCGCCCTGGTCGAAGATGCCATTCAATGCACGAGGAATAGTGCAGCCGCCACCGTCGGGACCGAACTGCGCCCCCTGCTTATCCGAAAGCACCAGGGTCGGCGTATTCACCGCCCCGGCCAGGGCTGTGCCGATCAGGCCGATAACGGCGCTTTTGACAACCCGAACCGGGCGCGGGCCTTTCTCAACTTCGACGGTTTCGACGCCGTGAAGAAAATTTGCAGTCATGTCAGCTCCCGGTTTTTAGTGGGGTTGGTGGCAGGTTTTCCGGGCTTGGCCGGAACAGCGGTTTGCGTGGCGGTTGCCTCGGGGGTGATCAGCTTGCGCGCCAGCAGCGTGCGGGTGTACTCATGCTCCTCGGGCAGGTGCACCGTCGCGCCCGTGTGCAACAAGATTTCCTCGCCGTTGCCGAGGGTCACGCCGGAGGGCGGCCCGTGGTAAGTGAATGCAGGGCGTGAGTCTGCTGGCAGCTTCGCGCCTTCTTGGATAGCGGTCATAGGGGATGGTCCTCTTCGGTGATGCTCCCATCGGGGCGTTTCATGGTCTCTGTGCGCTCCAGCGGCCCCAGGCGGGTAACGTGGTGCAACAGCGGCGCTTGCGGGTCTTCGGCGTCTGCGTCCTCCACGGCAATAGCGGGCGCTTCAAAATCAATGTCGTACTGCCACAACCCGGCGATCTGCCCCAGGAAGCGGCTGCGCCGTACCTGCAGGCCGCCCGTGGTGTTAGGCAGCCGAAAGCCCAGCAGTGAGCCCATCACGTCGTCCAGGGCCAGCACCGCGCCATCGCGGCCATGGAGCTGGCGAAACACCAGCGTCACGGTCACCGTTGCCATGCGTTCTTGCGCCTGCAGGTGGCCCGCGTTCACAGCCGCGCCGTATCGGCTACCGCCGTAGCCCACAAGCAGCGCGCCGCGTGGGTGGTTCAGGCGGTAGTCGCCCGGCGATTCGGGGAAGTACTCCGATGCGAAGCCAGGAAGGCTTGCGGCGAGGCGCTGCACTGCGGCCTGCAGCAGGTCCCACGTCACGCTCATACAACCCCCCAGGTGGAGGAATCCGGCAGGCCGCCACGGCGGCGCGGTGCACGTACCTTGTAAGCGCCTGGCTCGGGCGTGGGGGTGCTGGCCACGGGATCGCCGATGGTCAGCTTGCCGTCGCGAATGGATTCCAGCAGGCGCAGGCTGGCCTTGTAGGTCTGCAGCACCACATCGGGCAGGCCGTTGCCTTCAGGGCGGCGCGCATACAGCGCATGGCGCGCAAGCTGTACCACCATGTCCTTGATCACCGTGGGCACGGGATCAAGCGGCAGGGTGTAGCGGCCACGCAGGTGCGCGTCCGCCAGTTCTTCGGCCTGGCGCACCACGTCTTCGACGACCGCCTCGTTGATGTCCACGGCCTGGCTTTCCTCGTTGGACAGCCACACCAGGGTCTGGCGAGGGATGGCGAGCAGCAGATCGGCCAGGGTGCAGTAGCGCATGGTCAGAACGTGGTGGGCTGCGCGATGCCGCGAACAGCCCACATGAAGCCGGTTTGCAGCTCGGTCTTGGCAATCGCCACCGCACGCTGATCCAGGCCGGGCATGGCCTGCAGGCGCTGGATCAGCGCGCCAACCTCTACTGCCTTGGCCTTGACCTCGTTCATGGCGGCGATTTCCTCGGCCGACAGTTCACGGTAGCCCGTGATAGCGCGATGCTGGTTGTCCATGGCGATCAGGCCTCCAGCTCGACCAGCGCGCCGGGTGCCAAGCACAGTGCCAGCGGGTTAGTCTGCGCTTCAAGGTCCCAGCCCTTGCCCATCTTGCGGGGCTCGGACTTGGCATAGAAGGGCTTGCCCAGGGTGTTGGATGTCTCGTTGTAGTTCGCTGGGGCGTTGTACAGTTTGAACAGGCCACGCACCACGGGCACCAGGCGGGCTTTGCCCTGCGGAATAAAGCGTTTGTCGCCCACAGCGGCGTTGCACTCGATGTGCTCCACACCACCATAGATGAAGCCCTTGCGTACGTCGCCGCCCAGTCGGTCGGATGCTTCCTGGTAGGCGGCGTAGGCCTTCTCCACGTTGGGGTGCCTGACCAGCGCGTCCAAGTAGTCCTCGGCGCAGTAGGCGCGCCAGCCCGTGATCACCATGCCGGGTAGCTGCTTTTCGGCATGGCGCTTCGCATCCATGAGCTTGCCGCGCACGTCAGTCGCGTCAGTGCCCAGGGCAGTGACCACCTTCTTGGGCGTCACGCCGAACTCTTCGTACAGGTCGTACAGCACCGAGCCATCGGAGTCCAGAATCTTGCCGCTGATGGCTCCCACACGCTGCCATTCGCGTGTGGCATCCAGCCGGTCGAGCATCTCCTGCAGGCGGTCGTTGATCACGGTAGCCTGGCTCTCCACGGCAGTTTCTTGGCCGAAACCAGCCAGGCCCTGCAGTTCGGAAGGCTGCACCTGGCCTGAGGTGGGGAGGTGGGGCACTTCAAAGGTGCGGCGGCTGCGGTTGGAGCGCTTGACGGGGGTGGGGTCGTCGTTTCGGCTGATGGCAGGCACCAGCGAGAGCTGGCCGTTCTTGCTCTCGACAATGACAGAAGTGGTGTTGACGCCCTTTTCTTCAAAAAGGCCCGACGAGCCGACCAGGCTGGGCGGTCTGGGCAGCAGGTTGATGGCGTCCGTCAGGTTGGCGAGATGAAACAGGTCTTCCAATGTCATGGAAATCTCCGGGAGTTGAACGGGTTCAGATGCGCTTGGCGGCGACGATGCCGCGCGCTTCCAGGTCGGACAGTGCTGTGGCCTTCTGCGCTTCGGTGATGCCTGCGGGCCATACCAGCTCGTCAATATCCAGCGTGGCACCGCGTGGGATGGCAAGGCCCTCGGTATCGGCGGCGGTAGCGTCCACCTTCTCGGCGGCGACCGCATAGGCAGCCTTGGCCGCGCCAGTGCCTGCGGGGTCAAGCGCCTGCAGCTTGCCGCTGACCTTGGCGAGCACGGTGCCCATGGAGGCCACAGTGCCGGAAGCAAAGGCGAGACGCTGCTTCGTCCAGTTGGGTGCTACCTCCACGATGAGCAGGTCGGCGAGCGTCTTGGGTTGGTTGAAAGTCGGCATGGATACCTCGGGGGCTGCTGGGGTTACTTGGCTGCGGCGCGGCGCTCTGCGTCGGCCTTCAGCGGATTGGTCTCAGTGCTTGGCGCGGCGCGGCCTTTGCCAGCCTGCTCACCAAAGTTGACGACCGGCGCACAGTCGGCCAAGAACGCACGGAAGGCTTCAGCGAGCGGCTTGCGGCCGTCGCCCTCGCCGAAGCAAACCGTCTGGCCGTCCGCTCCGGGCGCTTCGGCAAAGTCCAGGAACGCGACCACCGTGTCCTTGTGCACGGGCTTGAAATTGCCGATGTGCTGCTCGGCGAATGCCACGTTGGCGTCGTGCTGCTCTGTGCGTCGCCGCTCTGCGGCTTCCTGCTGCAGGCGCAGGTTCTCCGCCCGCAGGCGGTCGGCTTCTTCTTTCGTCACTGTGGACTCCTGGGGTGATTCGGCAAACGCCGGGGATGCTGAGGGGGTGGCGTCACTGCGCCAAGTTGTGCCAGCCAAGGACACAGCGGGCTCAGGCGCCTGCGCTTGATCGCGCAGATACTCGATGTCGTAGGCCGGGGCAATCTGGTCGGCAACCTCCAGCCCTTCCTTGCCGATAAGCCATTCGCGCAAGCGCCGCCACATCGAAGCGTTTGTGGTGCCCGCCCAGTCGGCGAACTCAACCACGCCATCGGTGCCGTCGGCAAACGCAACGGCACGCAGGCCCTTGACGGCTGGCGGCTGGGCACCCAGAAAGCCCACGTGCTTCAAATACCAGACACCGGGCACGGGGTTAGCGAGCGCATCGGGAGCGTAGAAGCTGGAGCTGATTTTTTTGAAGCGCCCGTCGTTGACCATCTCCGCGAAAGCGGGATCGACCTGGGCGGGGTCGGCGTGCAAGTCCTTGCCGTCGGCGAAGGCGGAGGCAACCCAGCCATAGGCGGGGTCGTCCGTGCGCGGGTGGCCCACTACCAGGGGGGCCTCGTGTTTTGCAGGGTCGTAGGCTGCCGCGCTGGCGGCTATGTCGGCTTCGGTAAGGGTGACCTTGTTGCCGGACTGGTCGGTGTGGGTTCCGGCGCGGAAGATGTGCAGTCGCTTCATGCCGCCGATGATCGGCAGCGCATGGGCGGGAGTCTTTTGAACCGGGGCAGGAAATGCGCCCGCAGCACGGGGCTGCTGCGGTTATGGTGCCATGGGCGACCGGGATGCCACCCCCAAAAGGCCCGACGAGCCTTTTATAAACGTTTACGGCGCGCCAAAGAACCGAGGCCCTGCCGGTAGGGGCCAGTCAGCGCCCCAGCGCATTGCACGGCCCGTGGCTGGATGTCCTGCATTATCGGCGTGCGGCGCGCTGCAGATGGTCAAGCATGAGGGCGAGTATCTCGCGCTCGTCCGCAGCGCTCAAGCCGACGAAGTTACGCGCCGGTATGTCGCCCCACAGGTGCGGGAAGTCGGCCTTCTTGCCGCCGAAGTGCATCATGGCCGCCTGCACCTTGTTGCTCCCCACTGTGACGCCGGTGGGTCCAACGACGGAATGGACTTCTGTAGAGAGCAACCGACTTTCACTGATGAGGGGTTTCTTGCTCGCCACGCGCAGCTCGCCGCGCTTGTTGAGCGTGCCGTCCTTCTTGCGCATGTTGGTGCCGATCAGGCGGCCCATGGTGACCGGGCTGTTGGGCTCCCACTTCGTGCCATCGGGTGCGGTGCTGGTCTCGAAGCGCCGAAGCGTGCTGTTGACCACCTCTTGCCCGATGTCCTCGTACACCGGCAGCAGGTTGACGGCGGCCAGCTCCAGGTTGCGCAGGCCTTTGTCGAAGTCGGCCGCATTCAGTCCGACGACGATCATGCTGCGTCCCCGCTGTCCAGGTGTTTTCGCAGCGCTGCAGCCAAACGTGCGGGGTAGCGCACCAGCCGATCGTCCACCATGCCCTGCAGGCTGGTGCCTTCGGCTGCTGCCGAGCCTGGCGCATAGTCCCAGCCGTATTGCACGCCCTTGGGCAGCGTGACGATTTCCCCGGTGCCTGGCACGGTGTAGTCGTAGGTGCCATCCTGGGGGGGCTTGTCGGGGCCGGTTTTGCCCAGGCGCTGCAGCTCACGTTCCCCAATGGCTTCGACGATGCACTGACAGCCCCAGCCGTTGGGCGCGTAGTGTGTGCGCCACCATGGGTGGTCTGCGGGCAGCACGGTGCCATGCCATGCCTTGTGATCCAGGCGCGGGTGAGCCACCGAGCGGTGGACATAGCGCCAGTATGGGCGGGACTGCAGCACCTCGGGCCGGGTCATTTGCGCGTAGCGACCAGCCGCATGACTCACGCGCAGGTTCGTGGTGTAGATGGTGCGCGTGCGCCAGGCTACGCCGCCCGCGCTGCCTTCGCCCGTCCAGCCGGTCCAGCCATGGCGCTGCACGATGGCATCGAACTGGTCACGGAACCAGCCCAGGGTCTTTCCGTCGTCTATGGCCTGCTGCACGGCCGTGTGCAGGTCTGCTAGCAGATCAGCTCGCATGACGCCCGCTACCACGAAGGCGCGGTCGTGCGCCGCGCCAAGGATGTCGTCATAGTCTTCAGTCGGAAGACGCAGCTTGGCCCGCATGAAGCTGGCCTGCTGTGCGAATGGCAGACGGAAGGCGGCCTGCAGCAGCTCACTCGCCATCGGCCACCTCGGCACGGCCTGCAAGCTGCGCGCAGGAAAGGGCTAGCGTCATGGCCTGCACGAGCTGCGTATCGTCCAGCTCGGCAAACTCGGCCACCAACGCCTCAGGAAGCGCAGCCAGGCTGGGGGCTCTATTGACCACAGCACGGATACGCTCAATCCACGCATCTACCACGGGCTGGCCTATGGCGCCAAGCAGCGGGGCCACAGTGTCGGCATAGTCGGGCGCGTCCTGTGGCTCGGCAAACGCCACGGGCGCAGCGGGCGCGTCTGCAGGAGGAACAACGACCGGGGGCAACAGATCGCCTTCTTGCAGCTTGTAGGCGCGCATGAAGTACTGGTGGGTGAACCGCGCGCCAGCCTTCTGCAGGCTCTCGTCGCGCTTGGCCATGACCTGGTTCACCTCGTCCTCGGCCCACATGCTGTAGGTTGGCGCTTCACCGCCCCAGTTCAGCTCCACCGTCCAGGCGATCAGTTGGTTGATGGCCGAGCACACGATGCCAGCATGCGCGTCGCGGATGTCGTCTGTCACGTCTTGCCCAGCAGTGGCGCTGGCATGATTGGTATCAGCCTCGGTGGTCTGGTTTTGGCCCAGCAGCGCTATCGACACCTCGCTGCGCATGTGCGTGAGAAACTCGCGGTAGACCTCGGCAGAGCCTGCTTTACCTGCGGCCTCCACGATGCTGATGGAGGAATCGTCTGGGATCACCGCCACCGCGTCCTGGATCATGGCCTCCAGCATGTCCAGCAGTTTCTCCGTGGCCTCGTCGTCGCTGCTACGCGGCTGCTTGCCGACCAGCCAGGGCGTGCCGTATTTCTCCAGAAAGCGGAACCAGAAGTCCATGCCGCCCTGCTTGAGCTTGGTAGGCCAAAAGGTGCGCGCCATGTCGGCCTGGCCATAGGGGTTCTCGTAGCTTGGGTCCTGCCGTGGAAGCAGGAATTTGCGCTCGTCCACCAGCTCGCCCATGCGGCCAGCATCCCGCGAAAGAAACCGGAGGCGGTTGTCGGTGTCGAACCCGAACCATTCGGGTGGCTTGCCCACCACGTCCACCGGCACGATCAGGCTGCCCACGCGGCCCCACATGACTTCCAGCGGTTGGTAGCCAAAGTCGGGGGCGTCTAGCGCTTCGCCCACGATGCGCTGCATGTCCAGGTCGGCGAGGAGCGCCTCTACCGACTTGGCAACGCGCGACAGCGCCTGCCCTCGGTTCACGCCGGACTTCATGCTGCGCACAGACGCCTTGCGGCGGCGCACGCAGCCGCCCACATGGGGGTCGGTGCGCAGATCGCGGTACACCTGCATGCTCTTGCCCAGCTTGCGCAGCACAGGGTCGGGGTTGGGAAGAACGCTCAGATCGAACCCAAAGCCTGAGCCCGCGCCCGCAGCGGTTCGGCGCGTGGCGACGGCAGCGCCAGACAGGGCCTTGCGCTGGGTGGATTCGCTGAAAGCGTGAAACCCGCCGTCAGGCAGGTACAGGCCCGTTGCGGGCGAGCGGTGTAGGGTCATAGCCAGCGGCTTCCTTGCGTTTTCTTGCCACGACGGCGGCGGGATTTGGCGGTGACAGGGCCTTTGTTCAGCTCACGGCTGGCGTAGTGCGCCAGGGCAAGCGCCACCGCCATGTCCCCATGGCGCTTGCCCTTGTCGGTGCCGGTGGTGCGGCTTTCGGGAATGCGCGGCACGCCCTTGATGACCTCAACCAGGCGCAGGTCGCCCAGCACGTCGGCATGCTTGGGTAGCTCGTCCAGGGTGCCGTCTTCCAGGGCCGCTTTGACTGGGGGCATGTTCTCGCGGTACCAGGCCTCGGTCAGCATGACCTGCTGGATGCGACTGACACCAAACTTCTGCATGGCCCGCTCGGCCAGGTACTGGCCGTTGCCACGGGCGTCAAATGCCCCACCGCGAAAGCCCGGCAGGTGGCCTAGCAGGTAGAAGCAGATCTGTTCTTGCTGCTGGAACGGTACGTTGCGCAGCTCCAGGATGAAGGGCACCGTGCAACGCAGGTTCTCGCGCTGGATCAATGGCACATGCACCGACAGATCGCCCGTGCGGCCAAAGTCTTCGCCGTTGTAGCTGATGGCGTCCTTGGGCAGCTTGTCCTGCAAAGGCTTGAGCTGCTCCTCGATCCAAGTTTGGCACTCGGCCATGCGCACATGGTCGGGCAAAACCTCAAAGCCCGGTTGGCACTCCCAGCGGATGATGGGGGTGTAAGGTGACATGCGCGATTCAATCAGCGCGCGGCTGAGCCAGGCACCGCCGCTGTTCTTGGGCACGCAGCCGTATTCTTCCTCGGCGCTTTCTATGTTGGGCGCGTTCTTGTACAGATCATCGCGCCATTTTTTCTCGGCCTCTGGGCTCCAGGCCTGGCCGGTGACATAGCAAATGCGCTTGTACAAACCGTCAGCGATTGCATCGTCCAGGCTGATGCGGTGGACGCTGTAGTCCTTTTTGCCCTCGCGGGCGTCTTTGATGTAGTCGTTGAACGGGTTGTCCACCCCGTTGTGCGTGCTGATCAAGCGCACTTTGTTGCCCCACATGGTCAATGCCAGCGCGGCTTTAAGTAGCTCCTCCAGCGACTCGTGGAAAGCGGCTTCGTCAATCACCACGTCGCCCTGCAGACCGCGCAGGTTGGAGGGGCGACTAGAAAGCGCCTGAATCTTGAACCCCGACTTGGGGAAGCGAATCATGTAGGTGAGAATTTCTTCCTTTTTGCCCTCGTCCCAAAAGGTCTGCTCGTACACATCGGCCTGGGCCAACTCGTTGAAAGCCTTGGCAAACAACGCACATGCGGCGATGTACTCCAGCGCCATCTCTTTCTTGCTGCCCACATAGAAGGTGTTGCAGCCCTGGCGACGGCGCGGGCGCGCTGCCTTGACCACGTTGCGGCCTGCCTCGGCCCAGGTCAGGCCTGTGCGGCGGCTCTTCTCGCCAATCATGATCTGGGACTCGTCCGCAAACCAGCGCTGCTGGTAAGGCAGGAACACCGGCTCGTCAGCAGGAATGGCGTCACCCACCTCCTGAGGCACCACTACCCCGGCCAGCTCCAGCTCCTCTGCCAGGTCAATCTTGCGGGGCTGCCCCATGGGCTGCAGCGGCTGCGCGTTGCTCGCCACGGTCACTCCTTGCCAATCAGGATGCGGCGGATGCGGGCCTCCATCTGCTCGCTCAAGCCATCGGCACCGCGCAGCTCTTGCAACCGATCTTCCTGCTCGGCCAGTTGCTTTTCGCAGGCAGCCTTGGCAATGCGTGCCTCTTCCTCGGCCTGGAACTTCTTCAGGTTTACCGAGCTGCGTGTGAGCGTGGCAATGTTCTTGGCAGCGGCAGAAAGCATGCCGACGCGCTCGGCCGGGTCCATAGGCTTGTCGGGGTTGTCCGTGGCTTCTTGAACATCAAGGATGGCCTCGAACAGCTCGGTCTGGATGAGCGCGGTGAGGGCTTCGCTGCGGGCGTCTTTGTCATCGCCTGCCTGTGCCTGGATGATCTTGGCCGCCTCGGTGCTTGCGCGGATGGCAGACAGGCGGCGCTCCAGCTTTTGGCCATAACGGCCCACTGCCGAGCGGCTGGGCAGATCGCCAGCCGTGGCGGCGACAGGGTAGCGCGCCTGCAAGTCGGCGATCAGCTGGTCCAGGGTCATGCCGCCCGTGGCAAGCATGGCCTGGATGTACGACTTGATTTCCGGATCGAGCCGGTCGATGCTGCTCTTGCGGCCCATGGGTTACCAGTACTTCTCTGGCCGGGCGATGCCGGGCTCGCAGGGGATGGTGTATTCGGCCAAGTCAACGCCGATACAGGTCAGGTCGGCAAACCAGCGGCCAGAGGGCTGCTTGTCTACCTTCACCAGCTCGCGGTCATGCAGGTAGTCCAGCTCGCGCCGCAGCTCCAGTGGCGTGGCGTCCGGGTACTCAGACTGGGCCACGGACAAGATGGGGCCTTCATACGCACCGATGGGGCGAGCATTGTTCAGTGTGAGGATGATCAACCACCGCAGGTTTTCGCGGCGGATACGGGCGGTGTCGATAGCGGTGCTCATAGGCTCCCTCGGTCGTTCATGGACGCGCGCAACTGCGCGTTGCTGACCATGGCAGCCAAGCCGTCGAGCTTGGCTTCCACGATAGATTGGCCGCGCACGTAGTCTTCGCGGCGCACGTAGTGCAACGGCAAATCGGCCTGGAAGCGCAGGAAGTCGCGCTCCAGGTTCGTGATGCCTTGGGCCTCGGCCTCGCGGGCTTTCTGTAGTACGTCGAAGCGCTCGTCGATACGCGACTGAAACTGCGAAGCGATCAGGCGCCCCGCTCCGAAAATGATTCCGGCAAAGCCGGAGAGCAGCGTTAGGCCGAAGCCCAGCAACTGCCAAAAGTCCACCTGCAGCGTCATCGCACCGCCCCCTTTCTTTTTTCCCGGCGCGTCTGGCACGCCACACAAAACTGAATCCCTGGCAGGGCTTGCCGCCGCTCTTGGGGAATTTCTTCGCCGCAATCTGCACATTCGGTGGCCGAGTCGGCTACCGTCTTACCTGCGAGCCCGGCGCGGCGGGCCTGTTCGCGCAAGGCGTCGGCCAGCATTTCCGCCTCACGCGCTTGGGCGCGGTCGATGTCGTCTGTCAACGCATGCCCTCCGTGTCGATCCAGTTCAAAAGGTCGGTCATGCGGCCAGCGCACAGGCCGTAAAGGTCGTACATGGACTTCAGCTCAAGGGCGACCGGGTCCACCTGCAGGCCCCGAGGGGTTGGTGGGGGCGGCGGGCAGCGCACTGCGTATTCCGCTGGCGGCTGCTTCTGCAGCCCGGTCGCGGGCGCTTTGGAGGCCGCGCAAGACATCAGCAGGAAACACGCAATCAGCGCGGTCAGGAGCGGTACTGGTGAGCGCATCGGCGATCTCCCTGGTGGTTTGGGTGTTGGCTTTTTCGAACTGGGCGACGGCGGCGCGCATGCCCTTGCTCGCAGCGCCTGAGCGCTTGACCAGGTCGGCGTGTGCGGCGATCTGGTCGGTGATCGTTTCGAGGGCCTTTCCGTCCTGGCGGCCCTTCTCCAAGGCTTTGCCCTGGTCGATGCCGCAGACATAACCAGCAATGCCGGTGCCCACGGCCAGCACAAAGCCCGCGAGTGCAGCGGTGGCGGTACTCATAAGCCCGGCCCCCATTGGAGGTAGCGGGGCTGCAGCACTACAAGGATGCGGTGTGGGTAGCCCAGGTTTTCGCGGCAATGCACTGGCGCTCGCTTGGCGCTCCCGCATGCAGCATCCACCTGGGCCCGCGTAGGCTGCACGGCCCCGGTAGCCGCCGCCTCTGCTTGCCAGTGGCCTAGCCCGCCGTTGTAGCCGCGCAAGGCCACCCACATACGCTCATGGGGCGTGTAGCGGGCAGGTGTGCGGTCATAAAGCCAGCGGTCGTATGTCACCAGGGCGCGCAGCGCCCAGGCCACGTTGAATGGCTGCTGGGCTGCCAGGTCTGGGCTCAGGCCTGCTATCCAGCGTGTAGTTGAGGGCATGAACTGGGCCAGGCCCTGCGCACCGACGTGCGATACGGCATCTGCGCGCCAACCGCTCTCCTGATGCACCTGGGCGGCGAATACGGCCACAGGTGCGTCCAGGCCCCATGCGGCATGCGCGGCGCGCACCAGCAGGGCGCGGTGCTGCTGCGCTGCCTGCGGCACCTGGGCACCCACGGGCAGCGCACAGGCCAGCAGCGCGCAGGCCACTACAAGTAGCGCGGCCTTTGCAAAGTCTTTGCGCACCAGCATCACAGCCCCGCAGCCATGCCAAGCACGACGCAGCCCACGACCAGGGCGCGGCGAACCATGGCGGCAGTGAAAACGCGGATGTAGCCCGATACGACGGGATAGTCCACCTCGCCCTCGGGCTCGTCAGTGCCGTAGCGCCAGTCGCGCGCCAAGTACCCATCGGGCCGCGCATAGGGGAACAGCGCACGGTCAAGCCAGTAGCCCAGCACAGCGGCCAGGGCAATGAGGCAGGCTTTGTAGAGCACCACCGGCAATTGCGGCGGCGCGACGATGGCAATGCAGGCCAGCAGCAGCAAAGCCAGCAGCAGCCACGTGGTGGTGCGCGGCGCACGAAGCCACGCAGGGATGAAATCTTTCAC
>RRZU010276035.1_pt1 | contig 16288 bp, 14 predicted proteins | sample 2165561 | NCBI WGS metagenome assembly RRZU01 (sample SAMN10456909, study PRJNA506462) | wastewater metagenome | isolation source: wastewater sludge | place: USA: Moscow, Idaho
AGGCGAAAGGAGGATGCCAAGATAGCGCCGATGTAAACGAGTGCTTGAAGCTGAAAGGGGAAAGATGCTGCCCAGGTGCTCCCTTCATTCCCTCCCCCCCCAGGCGGAGAAGGGGGGTTTTTTATTGGGGGGGGGGGGGGGGGCGTGTCACCCATTTTCCGCCAGCGGCAGGTGCAGCAGTCGCTGCGGTGCAAAGTGCAAGGTAAAGCTGGAACCATGTCCGACCTGGCTGTCGATTTCCAGCGTGGCCTGGTGGCGCTGCGCCACATGCTTGACGATGGCTAGCCCCAGGCCGGTGCCGCCCGTTTCGCGCGATCGGCTTTTGTCGATGCGGTAAAAACGCTCGGTGATGCGTGAAAGATGCTCGCGCGCAATGCCCGGGCCGGTGTCACGTACGGTGATGCGCAGGCTGCCTGCTGGGGAGAGCGTTGCTTGCAAGGTGATGTGGCCGCCTGCCGGGGTATAGCGCACGGCATTGCTCAACAGGTTGCTGATGGCGCTGCGCAATTCCTTTCGGCTGCCCATGAGTTGCAGCTGGGCATCGATGGTGCTTTCCAGCGTGATGTGGTGCGCAACATGCTGGCCGTTGCCCAGTACGCGCGAGAGCGATTCGGCATCGTGCACGCATTGTTGCAGCAGCTCGGCCAGTTGCACGTGCTCGCCCGCATCGGGCTGCGGGCTGCCTTCCAGCCTGGAGAGCATGAGCAAATCGTCCACCAGCAATTGCATGCGATGGGCTTGTTCGGCCATCAGGTGCAGATAGTGCTGCTGTTCGCTGGCGTCCAGCGGAAGGGTTTGCAGGGTTTCTACAAAGCCGACCAGTACGGTCAATGGTGTGCGGATTTCGTGCGAGACGTTGGACACAAAGTCGCGCCGCACGCGGTCGGTTTGTTCCAGCAGGGTCACGTCGCGCGATAAAAGCAGGCACTTGCCTGCGCCAAAATCAAAAGTTTGTATCGATACTTTGATGGGATTTTGTGGACTGTACTGGCGGCCATGGATGGTGACGTTTTGCTCGCTTTGTTTGTGCATCCAGTAGTTCACGAATTGCGGGTTGCGCACCAGATGGACAATGTGCTGCTGCAAGTCTTGTGGGTCGTTCAGACCCAAATGCTCGGCGGCGATGCGGTTGAACCATTCGATGCGTCCCGTTTCATCCAGCAGCACCACGCCAATGGGCAGGGTCTGAATGGCGCGCAAAAAGGTTCTGAGTTTTTCTTTTGCCTGTGCGGTTTTGCGTTTGAACTTGCGCCGCACGGCCAGGGTGGCATCGCCATATTCCTGCCACGATGGCAAGGTGCGTGGCGGTTGCGAAAAATTTCCTTTTTGCAGCCAGCGCAGCATGCGCATACCCAACATGGCATCCAGCGCCACCCAGGCCGTGACACAGAGTAGATTGACAATCAGCAGCCAAAATGCGGCGCGGGTGTTGCCTTGCGTGTGCAGCAACAGGCCCACGCCCAAGGCGATGATTTGGGTGGTCAGTAGCCAAGTGGTTTTGAGGTTCATGTCAAAGGCCAAGGTTGGTGAGCCGGGTCAATTGTTGTTTGGTCTCGCGCGGCGGCGCGTTGTGCCGCTGGCATGCATGCTTGCTTGTTGCAACCGGGCAGCAACAGTGCGCCTGAAGTGTCGGTAGCCGCAGCAGCCGATGTGGCAGATGCGTTCAATCCGTTTTTTTACTCGCGGGTTGGTTCATGTGCTGACTGAGGCGGTAGCCCGTACCGCGCACGGTTTCGACCATGCTACCAGCTTCTCCCAAGGCTTCGCGCAGGCGTTTGATGTGTACGTCCACCGTGCGTTCTTCGATTTCGGCATGTTCGCCCCACACCTGAAGCAGCAGTTGCGAACGGCTGTGCACCCGTTCGGCGTGCTGCATGAAGTAGTGCAGCAGCTTGAATTCGGTAGGCCCCAGCTTGATCGGTTGTCCGGCGTGTTCTACCCGGCGGGTGCTGGCATCCAGTGTCAGCCCGCCCAGCGCAAGCGCATGGTCGTCGGGCTCGGGGGTACTGCGGCGCAGCACGGCGCGGATGCGTGCGAGCAGCTCTTTGGTGGAAAAAGGTTTGCTGATGTAGTCGTCGGCGCCTGCGTCCAGCCCGGTGACGCGGTCGTTTTCTTCATTGCGGGCGGTGAGCAGAATGATGGGGGTAGCCTTGGTGCGGGCGTCTGCGCGCCAGCGTTTGGCCAGTGCAATACCGCTTTCGCCGGGCAGCATCCAGTCCAGCAGAATCAGATCGGGTAACTGGCTTTCCAGCGCGGCTTGTGCGGCAGTGCCATCGGCAGCCCATACCACCTCGTAGCCGTTGTGGCGCAGATTGATGCGTATCAGCTCGGCAATGGCCGCTTCGTCTTCAACAACCAGAATCGTGGGCGGCTTGCGCATGCGGCCTGTCCTTGTGCGCGCGGCGGTTTATTCGCCCAGCTGCGACTCAATGGTGTGGATGGGGGTATGGCGCACATCCAGCCCATTGACGATGTAAATCACGCATTCGGCCACGTTCTTGGCATGGTCGCCAATGCGCTCGATCGATTTGGCGATGAACAGCAGATCCAGGCTGGGCGTGATGGTGCGCGGGTCTTCCATCATGTACGTCACGAGCTTGCGCATGAAGCCGTCGTACTCTTTGTCGATCAGGTCATCGGTTTTGATGATTTCCAGCGCAATGGGCACGTCCAGCCGGGCAAAGGCATCCAGCGCCTGGCGCAGCATGTCGGAGGCGAGTGCAGCGGCGATGCGCAATTCGGTAAACGGCAGCGTGCGCGCCGAACCGGCCTGGATGATGCGTTGCACCATGCGGGCGATGCGGTCGGCCTCGTCGCCCGCGCGCTCCAAATTGGCAATGGTGCGCGAGATGGCGATCAGCAGGCGCAGATCGCGCGCTGTGGGCTGGCGCCGCCCGATGATGGAAACCAGCTCGTGGTCGATGCGCAGCTCCATGGAATTGACATGGGCTTCGGTGTCGCGCACAGCCCTGGCGGTTTCGAGGTCGTAGTCCGTCATGGCTTCGACCGCCTGGCGCAGCTGTTGCTCGACCAGCCCGCCCATTTCCATGACCATGCCGCTGATGCGGGTCAGTTCTGCGTCGAATTGCGTGGACAAATGTTTGGTAGGCATGGATTGCTCCTTGTGCGTGGCGTGGTTCAGCCAAAGCGGCCAGTGATGTAGTCTTCGGTTTCGCGCCGTTTGGGCTTGAAGAACATGTCTTTGGTGTCGCCAAATTCGATCAGCTGCCCCAGGTACATATAGGCCGTGTAGTCGCTGCAACGGGCGGCCTGTTGCATGTTGTGCGTGACGATGACGACGGTGTAATCGCTTTTGAGCTCGGCAATCAGCTCTTCGATTTTGGAGGTAGAGATTGGATCGAGCGCCGAGCAGGGCTCATCCAGCAACAGCACTTCGGGTTTGACGGCAATGCCGCGCGCAATGCACAGCCGCTGCTGCTGCCCGCCCGACAGGCCCGATCCGCTTTGGTTGATTTTGTCTTTCACCTCATCCCACAGGGCGGCCTTGCGCAGCGCCCATTCCACGCGATCGTTCATGTCGGCTTTGCTCAGATTTTCGAACAGACGCACGCCGAAGGCGATGTTGTCGTAAATCGACATGGGAAAAGGCGTGGGCTTTTGAAACACCATGCCGACCTTGGCACGCAGCAGGGCCACGTCTTTTTTCCTGTCGAGCAGATCCTGGCCGTCGAGCAGGATTTGGCCTTCGGCGCGCTGGTCGGGGTACAGCTCGTACATGCGGTTGAAAATGCGCAGCAGCGTCGATTTGCCGCAGCCCGATGGGCCGATGAAGGCCGTCACCTGTTTTTCGGGGATGTCGAGATTGATGCCCTTGAGCGCGTGGAACTTGCCGTAATAAAAGTGCAGATCGCGCACCGAGATTTTGGCGGGAGCAGCGCTGGCGGCGGGGCTTGTTTCGGGTGTCATGACGGGAGATGTAGTCATAGCGGTAGGGGGTACAAAAAGGTGCTTAATGTTTGGTGCGCGTCAGCACGCGAGCCACGACGTTGAGGGTGAGCACGGCCAGCGTGATTACGAAAATGCCGACCCAGGCCAGTTGTTGCCAGTTGGCATAGGGCGTCATGGCAAATTTCAGAATCATGGTGGGCAGGCTGGCCATGGGCTGGCTCATGTCGCTGCTCCAGAACTGGTTGTTGAGCGCGGTAAAGAGCAGCGGCGCGGTTTCACCCGCAATGCGTGCCACGGCCAGCAAAATGCCCGTTACCACGCCCGATCGCGCCGCCTTGAAGGTAATGGCCCAAATCACTTTCCACTTGGGCGTGCCCAGTGCGTAGGCGGCTTCGCGCAAGCCGGCAGGCACCAGATTGAGCATGTTCTCGGTGGTGCGCATCACCACAGAAAACACCAGCAATGCCCAGGCTACGGAGCCGGCCCAGCCAGAAAAGCCACCAAAGGGCACTACCAGTATTACCGACACGAACATGCCGATGACGATGGAGGGTGCGGATAGCAGAATGTCATTGACAAAGCGCGTGACCTTGCCGACCCAGCCGTTCTGGTCGTATTCGGCCAGGTAAATGCCTGCCATCACGCCGATGGGCGTGCCGATGAAAGTGGCTACCAGCACCATCAAAAAAGAGCCGAACATGGCGTTGGCAATGCCGCCTGCCTCGTTGGGGCCGGGCGTCATGGCAGTGAGCGCCTGCATGCTCAGCCCGCCGAGTCCCAAGCGGATGGTGTCCAGCAAAATCCACAGCAGCCAGAAAACGCCAAATGCCATGGCCAGCATCGACAGGCCCAGCATGATGCGATTGACGAGCTTGCGCTGCGCGATTTTGGCTGCGCGGTAGTCGGTGACAGGAGTAGGTGTAGAGGTGTTGCTCATGATGAACGGCCCTCGTTTTTACGCAGGCGCAGCAGCAGAAGTTTGGACAGGCTCAGCACGATGAAGGTGATGATGAACAGCACCAGCGCCAGATAAATCAGCGATGCGCGATGCAAATCGCTGGAGGCTTCGGCAAATTCATTGGCCAGGGTGGCGGTGATGCTGCTGGCGGGTTGGAACAGGCTCAGAGAAGTGAGGTGGTTCATGTTGCCGATCACGAAGGTGACGGCCATGGTCTCGCCCAGCGCGCGCCCCAGGCCGAGCATGACGCCGCCGATCACGCCGGTTTTGGTATAGGGCAGCACCACTTTCCACATCACCTCCCAGGTGGTGGAACCCAGTCCGTAGGCCGATTCTTTGAGCAGCGTGGGCGTGACCTGAAACACATCGCGCATGACCGAAGCGATGAAAGGAATAATCATGATCGCCAGAATGATGCCCGCCGGCAAAATGCCAATGCCCACGGGTGGGCCGGAAACCATGCTGCCCAGCAGCGGCACATTGCCTAGCAGCGATTGCAAAGGCATTTGCACAAAGCGCGCCAGCACGGGGCCAAACACCATCAGACCCCACATGCCGTACACGATCGAAGGCACAGCCGCCAGCAGCTCTACTGCCGTGCTCAGCGGTTGCTTGAGCCAGCGGGGTGACATTTCCGTGAGGAACAGGGCAATGCCGAAGCTGACCGGCACAGCGATCAGCAAGGCAATGGCCGATGTAGCCAGCGTGCCATAGATCATGACCCAGCCGCCGTAGTGTCCGGTAACGGGGTTCCAGGCGCTTCTGACCAGAAACATCGGGCCGAACTGGCGAATCGCAGGCCAGGCCCCCCAGATCAGCGACAGGATGATGCCTGCCAGCAGCGATAGCGTGATCCATGCGGCCAAACGTGCAGCGCCGCCAAACAGCAGATCTGCCACAAAACCCGTGCGTTGCATGGCGCCCCGGGCTTGCGCGGGCGTGGTCTGCGTCATGGAGGAAGAAGATTCAGTGGACATGAGGCGTTCGCTAGAGGGTGAGGGAAGAATGTGTTTCAAATCCTTGTCAGCAGGCGCCGTTACAAGCGCTGCGTCGTTACTTGTAGGCAATCGGCTGGCCGTTGGCATCCTGAATATGGGTCCAGGATTGCCGGATCAGCGCCTTGACCTCGTCAGGCATGGCGATGTAGTCCAGTTGCTGTGCGGTCTGGTCGCCGTTGCCGTAGGCCCAGTCGAAAAATTTCAGCACCGCCGCCGCGTTGTGTGGCTTGTCTTGCCGAGACTGCATCATGATGTAGGTGGCAGAGGTAATCGGCCAGGCATCGGGTGTTGGCGGGTTGGTCAGTATTTGGTGGAAAGAACGTTGCCAGTCGGCCGAAGCGGCAGCGGCCTTGAAGCTGTCTTCGTTGGCCGTCACAGCGTGGCCAGCAGCGTTTTTCAGCTTGATGGCCGTCATATTGGCCTGTTTCACGTAGGAATATTCCACATAGCCAATTGAATTGGGCAGGCGCGCCACAAACAGCGCCACGCCTTCGTTGCCTTTGCCGCCGGTGCCTACAGGCCAATTCACGGCTTTGCCTGTGCCGATTTTTTCTTTCCACTCGGAGCTGGTTTTACTCAGGTAATCGGTGAAGGTAAAGCTGGTGCCCGAGCCATCAGCCCGGCGCACGGGGGCAATGGCGGCATCGGGCAAGGCCAGCGTGGGGTTGAGCGCCACAATGGCCGGATCGTTCCAGCGGGTGATTTTGCCCAGGTAGATGGCGGCCAGCGTTGGGCCATCCAGCACCATATCGCCCGATGCCAGCCCGGCGATATTGATGACGGGTACCACGCCGCCAATCACGGTGGGAAATTGCACCAGCCCTTTGGCTTTGAGCGCTTCGTCGCTCAGAGGTTCGTCAGAAGCGCCAAAATCGACCGTTTGGGCCTCGACCTGCTTCATGCCGGCGCTGGAGCCTACCGACTGGTAATTGATCTTGGCGCCTGTGGCGGCGGCATAGTTACTGGCCCATTTGGCATACAAGGGCGCCGGAAACGAAGCACCCGCGCCCGTTGCGCCATCACGGGCGGTTGGCGTGGCTGCATTCTGCTTGCCGCAGGCAGCCAAGCTCCATGCCATGGTTGCTGCAAGGCCTGCCAAGGCCAGTCTGCGCAAAATCTGCATGAAAAATCCTTTGTTCTTGGTCATCAGGATAAGCATGGTGGCTTGATGCAGCGGGGCGGCATTTGCACGGTGTGCTACCTGCCCGGTCACATCACTTGCATCCTACTGTAAGTTGCTTACATGACATTTTTGTGACATTGTTCAGGTTCGATTAAGGTGTCTCATACCGTAAACTGCAACCATTTTGTTGACTTTTTGCAGAGTACAACCATGACCATGCGCAACGGTACCCGTTTGGCAGCCCTTGATTTGGGATCCAACAGTTTTCGGCTGGAAATCGGCCAATACGAAGGCGGGCAGATCGAGCGTGTGGAATACCTCAAGGAAACCGTTCGCCAAGGCGCAGGGCTGGACGAGAACAACCAGCTCTCGCTCGACGCCATGGAGCGCGGCTGGGCTTGCCTGGAGCGCTTCAAGGAGCGCTTGGGCGACTTCCCCAAAGATAACATTCGTGCCGTAGGCACCCAAACGTTGCGGCAGGCCGTGAACCGTGAAGAGTTTCTGGCGCGCGGCCAGCAGATATTGGGCGTGCCGATTCATGTGGTGTCTGGCCGTGAAGAGGCGCGGTTGATTTATCAGGGCGCGTCCAGTCTCTTGCCACGTTCCGGCGAGCGGCGGTTGGTGGTGGATATTGGCGGGCGTTCCACCGAGCTGATTCTGGGCAAAAACCTCAAGGCCCAAGAGCTGGAATCTGCGCAAATGGGCAGTGTCACCTGGTCCATGCGTTATTTCCCCAAAGGGGCGTTTACGCCAGAGGCTTTTCGCCAGGCCGATGTAGCCGCCAAGGCCGAGCTGGATGACGTGCTGGCGGTATATGGCGCTGGCAACTGGGATGTGGCCTATGGGTGCTCGGGCACGGTAGCTGCCGTCAGCGAGCTGCTCAGCAACGCAGGCCGCGCAACGCCGGGCCTGGTTACGCGCGAAGGACTGGAATGGCTGGTACAGCGCATGCTGCAAGCGCGCAACGCTTCGGCTTTGCAACTGGATGGGTTGAAAGACGACCGTCGCCCCGTGATTGGCGGCGGCGTGAGCATATTGCGCGCCTTGTTCGATTTGCTGGGCATTGAAGAGATGCATGTATCGGTTGGTGCCCTGCGCCAAGGCGTGCTGCACGATTTGCTCAAACGCCAGCAACCCACGACCGATATCCGCTCGCAAACCGTGAACAAGCTCATGGAAAAATTCCATGCCGACGAGGCCCAGGCCACGCGGGTAGAGCGCACGGCGTTGGCCTTGTATCGGCAGTTGCCTCAACAAGACGCGGTGCTGCAAGAGCGGCGCGAGCGCAAGCTGCGCTGGGCGGCGCGCCTGCACGAAATCGGCAAACACATCTCGTACAGCAACTACCACAGACATGGCGCTTATATTCTTGATAATGCCGAAGCGCCAGGCTTTGCCTTGCCCGAGCTGCATCACCTCAGCCAGTTGGTGCTGGGGCATCGCGGCAAGTTGCACAAGCTGGATATCGATTGGGTGGAGGGCGACTTTTCTTCCGCCTTGCTGGCCTTGCGTTTGGCGGTGATTTTTTGCCATGCGCGGCGCAATCCGCACATCACGGGCATTGGCTTGCAACCCGCCAAAGCGGAGCAATCCGGCGGCAAAAGGGGCTTTGTGATTACAACGCCCAAGAAATGGGCGGCCAAATTCCCACAATCGCATTATTTGCTGGAACAAGAGGCGCAAGCCTGGAGCAAAACCCGCATCGGCTTGAAGCTGGTGGCGGAATAAGCGCATACCGGGGTAACCGGGAGTAAGCACTCACCGCCGCTGCGCCTACTCAGGCAAAAAAGCCACCCTTTGGGGTGGCTTTTGGGTGGCCGCGCAAGGCGACCGTGGAATTGGACGGTATCAGTGAGGTATCAGGCCAACTGCTGCGCCACAAAATCCCAGTTCACCAGCTTGTCGAGGAAAGTTTCCACATACTTCTGACGCGCGTTGCGGTAGTCGATGTAGTAGGCGTGCTCCCACACGTCAATGCCCAGCAGCGCCTTGTTTTCGGTGGTGATGGGGTTGCCCGCAGGCCCCATGTTGACGATGTCCACGCCGCCGGCGGGTGTTTTGACCAACCATGTCCAGCCCGAGCCGAAATTGGCTACGGCCGATTTGACAAACGCTGCGCGAAAGTCCGCATAGCTGCCCCATTTCTTGTTGATGGCCTCGGCCAGCGCGCCGGTGGGCTCGCCGCCGCCGTTGGCTTTCATGCAGGGCCAGAAAAATTCGTGGTTCATGATCTGCGCCGCATTGTTGTAAATGGGGCCAGAGGCTTTCTTGACGATCTCTTCCAGCGTCATGGACTCGAACTCGGTGCCTTTTTGCAGCTCGTTGAGTTTGTCCACATAGGCTTGCACGTGTTTGCCGTGGTGGTATTCCATGGTCTCCTGGCTGCAATAGGGCGCCAGCGCGTCGATGGGGTAGGGGAGGGGTTTGAGCCTGTGTTCCATGACAACTCCTTTTTCAAACGGAAGATTCAATATTCAATAGATGGCTGCGGGCATTCTCGCACAAGCGCTTTGCCTTAGGGCGGGTGGGGGTTTGGGGCAAAGATACTGGTATGCAGCTGCGGCATTCCATGGCAAACGAGCATGGCAGATAGGTATGAATGGGCGCGTGGAACAAATGTCGCTCCATGGCCGCGCTATGATGCCAGCCGCTGGATGATTTGCCGTAAGCCTTTTGTGTGGGATGCCCATGACAGCCTTGACCTTGGATGACTTTGATTTCGACCTGCCGCCCGAGCTGATTGCCCAGCAACCAGCCGCGCAGCGCACCGGTGCGCGCCTGCTCGACGGCACGGGGGCCAAGCCCGTGGATCGCATGTTTCCCGAACTGTGCGGGCTGCTGCGGCCAGAAGACCTGCTGATCTTCAACGACACGCAAGTCATCAAAGCGCGCCTGTTCGGGCACAAACCCAGCGGTGGGCAGGTTGAGCTGCTGGTCGAGCGCGTGCTGCACCAAGACGCCATGCCCTATACCGTGGCCGCGCATCTGCGAGCCAGCAAAAAGCCTGCACCAGGCACGGTGCTGCAAATGCACGGGGGATTTGAGGCCACAGTGCTGGGGCGCTGGCCGCAGGCAGACGGCTCCTTGTACCACCTGCAATTCAGCGATGACCCCTATGCCGTGATGGAACAGCACGGCCATGTGCCCCTGCCGCCCTATATTGCGCGTGATTACGCGAGCGAAGCGGCGATGCAGCAGCAGGGCCAAGAAGACGCGCGCCGCTACCAAACGGTATTTGCCAAACACCCAGGCGCCGTGGCGGCACCCACCGCAGCCCTGCATTTTGACGAAGCCTTGCTGGCGCAGTTGCGCGAACAAGGCATTGCCACGGCCAGCGTCACCCTGCACGTGGGCGCAGGCACCTTCCAGCCCGTACGTACCGACAACATCGCCGACCACGTCATGCACGCCGAGCACTACCAAGTGCCCGACGAAACGATCGACGCCATCGCCGCTTGCCGGGAACGTGGCGGGCGTGTGGTGGCCGTGGGCACTACCAGCGTGCGCGCGCTCGAAAGCTGGGCCGCCAGCGGGCAAACCCGTGCGGAAACGCGCATCTTCATCACACCGGGCTTTCGGTTTCAGGTGGTGGATGTGCTGCTGACCAATTTCCACCTGCCCAAAAGCACCTTGCTGATGTTGGTCAGCGCCTTTGCCGGATACGAAAAAATCATGGCACTCTATCAGTACGCCATTGCCCAGCGGTATCGCTTCTTCAGCTATGGCGATGCCATGTTGCTGCGGCGTGTGTAGCTGCCGTGCCGCATGCCTATGCTGCGTAGCCGATGCGCGCACATGCAAAAAAGCCGCCATGTGGCGGCGGCTTGGTAGAGCGTGCCAATGCTCAGTCAGGCTGCGGTCAAGTCTTTTACCGTCGTGCTTGTGCCATTGCTCTTGACAGAGGCGATGCCTTTTTTGCAGCTGGCCTCGGTTTCATACATTTCGCTGGTGCCGATCACCTGATGGTTGGCCGCCTTGAGCGTGAAGTAAAACTTGCCGTTCGTGGCTGTTTTGCGCTCGTAGCGTTCATCTTGCGGACTATTGCTTTGCACGGAAGCAATGCCATTCTGGGCGGCAGCTTTTGTGGTGTACAGCTCGCTGACGAGTATGGTTTCTGCGTTGCCAGCTTTCAGCACAAAACGGAATTGATCATTCTTGCTTTTACTCAATTCAAACCAGCCTGCCATATACACCTCCTGTGGATTTCACGATCAATAGAAAATTCATTATGGGCGCGCAAGCTGGCAAATATCTGACTTTTTAATGGTGCAACAGCCAAAGGCTACGAGCGTTTTTCCAGTGCCAACACGTAGGGCGGTTGCCCCGGTTGATTGACCAATTGGTAGCGCAGGATTTGTGCGCGTTTCACATCCAGCGTTTGCGCCCATTGCTCCACGGCGGTGCGTTCGGCGTCTGCGCCGGGGTGCCCGCCATACACCACCATCACCAGCACGCCGCCGCGTTGCAGCAGGTCAAGCGCTTGCTCTAATGCCGCGATGGTGCTGTGCGCTTGTGTGACGATGGCCTTGTCGCTGCCGGGCAAATAGCCCAGATTGAAAACGGCTGCTTGCACACCGGGCGGCACGTGGTGTTGCAGTTGGGTGTGGCTGTCAGCAATAAGGGTAACGCGATTCAGCAGCCCAGCCTGTTGCAGGCGGGTCTGGGTGGCCGCCAGTGCGCTGGCTTGCACGTCGAAAGCATAGACCTGGCCTTGCTCGCCCACGCATTGGGCCAGCAATACCGTGTCGTGCCCATTGCCGGCGGTGGCGTCTATGGCCCGATCGCCCGGGCGCAAGGCGCGCCGTAGCAGATCATGCGCAAAGGCAAGAATGCCGGGCAGGTGAAGCAGGCTGTGGCGCGACATGGTGGCAAGAAGGGCCGTGCAGAAAAAAGCCAGCGCATGGCGCTGGCTGTGAATGGTTAGCTGCCCCAGCTGCGGCGCGGCTTGCCCGAGCCGGTGCTGCGCGCGCTGCGGCGAATGCTGTCCACGCTGGTGCGCAGGGGGTCGGGCTGGCCGCTGTTGCTGCTTTTATTGCGTGGCGGCGCTTTGAATTCGTCGCGATGTGTTTTGAACAGGGTGCTTTCGTGGCTGCGCGGTTGCGCTTCGCCCTGGTTGCTGCGGCGCGGACGATTGGGCTTGTTGCCGCCGGGGTGGCGTGCCGCGCCTGATGCCGGGCGGTTGCCGGAGGGCGACTCAGCCTGAAAGGCACCTTGCTCTGCCGTATCAGGCCTTTGGGCGCGTTGGCCGCCACCGCCACTGCGGAAGCGGTTGCGCCGCTTGCGTGGGCGCGGCTGATGGGGCGTGCGGGGCAAGGGGTTGCCTTCGGCGTCTAGCGGGCGCGCGTCCTGTTCGGCAGTGGCGTCCGCATTGTGTGCTGCAATTTCTTGTTGGGCGGCAGGCGCGGCGCGGCGGGTTTTTTCGGGGGCGCGCTTTTCGCGAATGCGCTGCATCATTTCCTGGCGTGCGGCGCGCGCGGCGGCGGCCATCACGGCACGGCTTGGCGGTTTGCCTGCGCCGCCCCACAAGGTTTGGCGGCCCATGGCGATGGGTTCGGCGGTTTCGCCTTCTTCAGGGCCGAAGCCATCTACGGCCTGCACGGGAATTTGCTGTTGCGTAAAGCGTTCGATCGCCTGCATGAAGCCTTCTTCATCCATGCAGACGAAGCTGATAGCCTGGCCTTCTGCACCCGCGCGGCCCGTGCGGCCAATGCGGTGCACGTAGTCTTCTGGCACGTTGGGAATTTCGTAATTCACCACATGGGGCAGGTCGTCGATGTCGATGCCGCGCGCGGCAATATCGGTTGCCACCAGTGCGCGCAGGGCGCCGCTTTTGAAGTCGGACAGCGCTTGGGTGCGCGCCGTTTGGCTTTTGTTGCCATGCAAGGCCATGGCGCTGATGCCTTGCTTGTTGAGGAACTCGGCCACCTGGTTGGCGCCGAATTTGGTGCGTGTAAATACCAGCACCTGGTTCCAGTTGTGTTGCTGGATGACGTGTGCCAGCAGGTCTTTTTTGCGGTTGCGGCCTACTGGGTAGATGGTTTGCGCAATGCGCTGCGCCGTGGTGTTGCGCGGCGTGACTTGCACCTGTTGCGGGTTGCGCAGCAGGGTGGATGCCAGTTCGCGAATCTCGTCGCTGAAGGTGGCAGAAAACAGCAGGCTTTGTTTGTCGGCAGGCAGCAGTGCCAGCACTTTTTTCACGTCGTGGATAAAGCCCATGTCGAGCATGCGGTCGGCTTCGTCCAGCACCAATATCTCGACGCCGGACAGATCCAGCACGCCTTGACCGTGCAGATCAAGCAGGCGGCCGGGCGTGGCCACCAGAATGTCCACGCCTTTTTGCAGGCGGTTGATTTGGGGCTGCATGCCTACGCCGCCAAAAATCACGGTAGAAGTCAGGCTCAGGTGCTGGCTGTAGTCCCGCACCGATTGTTCGACTTGCGCGGCCAGTTCACGTGTGGGGCATAGCACCAGTGCGCGCACGGCACCCGGCTGGTTGGCTGTGCGGTTGGAGAGCAGATGCAGCATCGGCAGGGTGAATGCAGCCGTTTTGCCTGTGCCGGTTTGCGCGCCGCCAAGCAAATCATGCCCGGCCAGAATCAGGGGAATGGCTTGTTGCTGAATGGGGGTTGGCTCGGTATAGCCGATGCCGTGTACGGCTTTGACAATGGCAGGAGCCAGTTCTAATTGTTCAAATGTCATCATGGAAGCGCCTTGGGCGCCAGGTGAGGTCAAGGCTTGCCGCATACAGGCCACCGTGCTGCGCATGGGCAGGCGCGAAAGCCAACCAGTGGGGACAAACCGGAAAGAAGCGTTGCTGGCAAGCGGTGGCGAGAAGGCCAATCCATTCCAGAGCCGAACAACGTACAGCACAAACGCTGGCTGCCAGATACTGGTCGCTGGCAGCGGGGCTATTGTCGCACGAATTTTGCATATCGGGTGGGCACACTCTGCTATCACGATGTGCAGCTGGCCGCAAGCATGTTGGGGCGGTAGCGCCAGACTTGTGGGTAATGGCCGTGCCAGCAGCCTACAATGGGCCATCGCAAGGGCCATGCAGCCCATGTGCCATGTGTGTTTGATGGCGTTTTTACAAGGTGTTTTTGACCATGGCGACCACTACTTTTGGCTACAACCCGGTGGAAGACAGGGTGTGGATGGCGTGCTCCATGTGGCGGCACGAGCGGCTGTGGATTACTCGGCGCTGTGCGCAAGAGGTGATGCAGGCGGTGTGCCGCGTATTGGAACAATCTGCCGCAGACGCATTGGGTGTAGATGCGCCGGCCCGTGCGGCAGCCGAGCATGACGCGGCCATCAATCGCCCCAGCGTTACCGGGCTGATGAGCATGCAAACGGGGCGCGATGACTCTGTGCAAGCGGCCGGCATATCGACCATGCAGTATGTGTTGTGCACTTCGGTCAAGGTGAGTGCGGGGGCAGACGAGGCAGGCTTGTCGTTTCAAACCCCTGCGAGCGAACTGACGATTGCGTTTGATCGCGAGGGCCTGCACCGCTGGTTGCACGGCATGTACATGGTGCTGCAACACGCCAGCTGGAATCTGCCTGCCTTGCCCGAGTGGGTGACGCGCAGCTATTTGCCGCCTGCGCTGCGGGCCATTCTTACCCAGCCCGCACCGGGCACATGGAGCGAAGAGACGGACGAAGACCCCGCGCCCTGAAAGCCGCTTGGGCAATCGGGCGCGCAGGCAGGGGATAATCTCACCTATCGGCGCGGCAGCGTGGCCTGAGCAAACGGCTTCAAGCTGTGCCTGCATGAACCTGTGCATGCGTCATACGGAGCGCTTGGCATGGGGGCACGCCTGTTTGCAAATTTCCCCTTTTCCATCACGTTGGAAGATGGCTATGCCATGACGCGGACTGCATGGCGATTCGCTTTCAGGCATCAAGGCATTTCAGGCATGCGGGCATATCGCCACCAAGCTTGGCATATTCAATCGACTCAATCATTGTTTCAAGGAAAGTAACAAATGGCTCAATACGTTTTCACCATGAACCGCGTTGGCAAAATCGTGCCACCCAAGCGGCACATTCTGAAAGATATTTCGCTCAGCTTCTTCCCTGGCGCCAAGATTGGCGTGCTGGGCCTGAACGGTTCGGGCAAATCCACGTTGCTCAAGATCATGGCGGGGCTGGACAAGGAAATTGAAGGCGAAGCTATTCCCATGCCGGGTCTGGACATTGGCTACCTGCCGCAAGAGCCGCAGCTCAATCCCGAGCACACCGTGCGCCAGGCGGTGGAAGAGGCCATGAAAGAAGTGAACGACGCCCGCTCGCGGCTGGAAGAAATCTACGCCGCATACGCCGAGCCAGACGCCGACTTTGACGCCCTGAGCGAAGAGCAGGGCAAGCTCGAAGCCATCATCGCCGCCGCCGGAACCGACAGCGAGCACCAACTGGAAATTGCGGCCGATGCGCTGCGCCTGCCACCGTGGGATGCCGTCATCAAAAACCTCTCGGGCGGTGAAAAACGCCGCGTGGCGCTGTGCAAGCTGTTGCTGAGCAAACCCGACATGCTGCTGCTGGACGAGCCCACCAACCACTTGGATGCCGAAAGTGTGGAGTGGCTGGAGCAATTCTTGCAGCGCTTTGGCGGCACCGTGGTTGCCATCACGCACGATCGTTACTTCCTCGATAACGCGGCCGAATGGATTCTGGAGTTGGATCGTGGCCACGGCATTCCGTGGAAAGGCAACTACAGCACGTGGTTAGAGCAGAAAGAAGCCCGCTTGGCGCAAGAGCAAAAATCGGAAGACGCCCGCGCCAAGGCCATGAAAAAAGAGCTGGAATGGGCGCGCCAGAATCCCAAAGGCCGTCAGGCCAAGAGCAAGGCGCGTTTGGCGCGCTTTGAAGAATTGAGCGATTACGAATACCAAAAGCGCAACGAAACCCAGGAGATCTTCATTCCTGTGGCCGAGCGTTTGGGCAGCGAAGTCATCGAGTTCAAAAACGTCAGCAAATCCTTTGGCGACCGCCTGCTGATCGACAGCCTCAGCTTCAAAGTGCCTGCGGGCGCGATTGTGGGCATCATCGGCCCCAACGGTGCGGGCAAATCCACACTGTTCCGGCTTATCGCAGGCAAAGAGCAGCCCGACAGCGGCGAAGTCAGCATCGGCAAAACCGTGCAAATGGCCTTTGTGGATCAAAGCCGCGAAGACCTGGCCAACGATAAAACCGTGTGGGAAGACATTTCGGGCGGGCTGGACATCATCACCGTGGGCAAATTCCAGATGCCCAGCCGCGCCTACTGCGGGCGCTTCAATTTCAACGGCGCGGACCAGCAAA
>RRZU012343728.1_pt1 | contig 16288 bp, 10 predicted proteins | sample 2165561 | NCBI WGS metagenome assembly RRZU01 (sample SAMN10456909, study PRJNA506462) | wastewater metagenome | isolation source: wastewater sludge | place: USA: Moscow, Idaho
ACCAGGTAATACTGCAATATTCAATTTCATAATTACTAAATTTATTTTATATTTTTCATGTTACACAAGATTACTTCTGTCAAAAGCTACATATTTGGGTGCAGTAGGTTTATAATCTTCCTTATCCCATAATGTACTTGTTATCATTAAATCGGCACTGTATCGATTACATGCAATAGGCACATTGTGTACACGACATTGACGCAATAGCATCTGGATATCAGCTTCATGTGGCTGAGGATTAAGATCGTCAATTAAAAAAATAGCCAAATCAATTTCATGACGTACAACCATAGCTGCAATTTCAGCATCACCACCCAATGGACCTGAATTCACACAGATAATTTCTGCGTTAATATTTTTTTCCTCAAAAGCTTTTCGTATTAGTCCACCCGTTGTTCCGGTACAAACTAACTTATGTTGAGACAATGTATCACCATTGTGTAAAGCCCATTCTACCATATCTACTTTACGTCTATCATGGGCAACAAGAGCAATTGTTATTTTTTTCATTTTTACTTTTATTTTAAATTAAATTCTGTTTAACATTTTAATAGTCGCCTTAATAGCGGCTTCTGTTTGGTCACCATCAAGCCCATGTGTTTTAAGAAGATGTCCGTTCAGGTTCCAAGTAATCATCGTTTGAACAAGAGCATCCGTTCGTCCACCGGGAGGAATAGAAACCACATAATCGACCAAAATGGGATGTGGTTTGCCCAATTTATCATATATTTTCCACAAAGCCTTCATAAACGCATCATACTGTCCATCACCCGAAGAAGTTTCTTGGTATTTCACACCTTCTATTTCAACCAAAATATTGGCAACCGGCTTCAATCCTTGGGCCAGAGACAATGAATAATTTAGCACTTTTACATGTTCTTCCACATTTTCATCCTTCAACACGTCGGAAACAATATAAGGTAAATCGTGAGGTGTAACTACCTGCTTCTTATCTCCCAACTCAATAATACGCTTGGTTACTTTTTGCATTGATTTGTCATCAAGTTGGATACCAAGGGCTTCCAAATTCTTACGAATGTTAGCTTTACCGGAAGTCTTACCAAGAGCATATTCACGAACACGACCAAATCTTTCCGGTAACAACTCATTAAAATACAAGTTTTTCTTGGCATCGCCATCGGCATGAACACCAGCTACTTGGGTAAACACATTATCACCAACGACAGGTTTGTTGGTAGGAATTCTAATACCGGAATATGTTTCCACCAATTTACTAACATGGTTAATTTCTTTTTCTTTTACATTGGTTTTTAATTTTAATTGGTCATGTAAAACTGCCAATACACTAGAAAGAGGTGCATTTCCAGCCCTTTCTCCCAATCCATTAATTGTTACATGTATACCCTGAATTCCTGCTTTTACAGCAGAAAAAACATTAGCAACCGCCAAATCATAATCGTTATGAGCGTGAAAATCAAACAATAAGTTTGGATATTTTTCTATCATTTCTCGACAATAGCGTTCCGTCTGTTCAGGATTTAAAATTCCAAGAGTATCAGGCAACATAAAGTGCTTGATTTTTAAATCTTTAAGCCCATCCATCAATTGAAAAACATATTCGGGACTTTCTTGTATACCATTTGACCAATCCTCTAAATAAACATTTACAGTAATGCCCATTTTCTCGGCATTTGATACAACCTCTTTAATATCGGCAATGTGCTGTTCAACAGTCTTCTTTAATTGATATTTGCAATGCTTCAAAGAGCCTTTACACAATAAGTTAATCACTTGACAACCGGCATCTTTAATCCAATTTAATGATGTCAAACCATCCACAAAGCCAAGAACTTCTACTCTATCAAGCATTTTTTTGCTTTTTGCCCACTTGGCAATTTCCTTTACAGATCCGAATTCGCCGTCAGAAACACGTGCAGAAGCAACTTCTATTCTATCGACTGATAAATCCTCCAACAGCAAACGGGCAATGCTTAGCTTTTCCTTTATAGCAAAAGAAACACCTGAAGTTTGCTCACCATCTCGCAATGTTGTATCTATAATTTTTATCATACGTCTAATTTACTTTTCGGAGTAAAAATTCGTTTTGTTATTTCGTTCAAAAGTTTCAATATATTCCTTTTTAGAAAGGAGATAATCTATATCATCAAATCCTTTCAAAAAACACTCTTTTTTGTATGAATTAATAGCAAATTTTTCCGATTTGTTGTTGCTATTATTTGTAACTGTCTGATTCTCCAAATCAACTGTTATGGTTGTTTTTGGTTCAGCATTAACAGTTGCAAAAATATCTACCAAGAATGCCTCTGAAATAACCACAGGCAATACCCCATTATTCATTGCATTATTTCTAAAAATATCAGCAAAAAAGCTGGATATAACGACTTTAAAACCATAACCTGCAATAGCCCATGCCGCATGTTCACGACTAGATCCGCTACCAAAATTTTTTCCAGCCACTAGAATCGTTCCACGATAAGTAGGATTATTTAAGACAAAAGTAGAAATAGGCTGATTATTTTTATCATACCGCCAATCACGAAAAAGATTATCGCCAAAACCTTCTTTTGACGTAGCTTTTAAAAAACGAGCAGGTATAATCTGATCAGTATCCACATTTTCTATAGGAAGCGGAACAACTGTACTTATTATTGTTTTAAATTTTTCCATGATATATTAATTTTTACTTAAAAGTTCTTGGATCTGTAATACGCCCGGTAATAGCCGCAGCCGCTGCAACAAGGGGTCCGGCAAGAATAGTGCGAGCTCCCGGTCCTTGACGACCTTCAAAATTTCTGTTTGATGTAGAAACAGCATATTTCCCTGCAGGAACCTTATCTTCATTCATCGCCAAACAAGCTGAACAACCGGGTTGACGAAGAGAGAATCCTGCTTCCATCAAAATTTTATCTAAACCTTCCGCCTTAATTTGTGCATCTACCGCCCAAGATCCCGGCACTAACCAAGCCACAACATTATCTGCTTTTTTCCTTCCTTTTACAAATTCAGTAAAAGCTCTAAAATCTTCAATTCTACCATTTGTACAACTTCCCAAGAACACATAATCTATGGTCTTTCCAACGATCTTTTCTCCCGGCTTAAATCCCATATATTCCAATGATTTGGCATAAGAAATACGACCGGACTCATTGATACTTTCAAGAGTTGGTATGACATCATTAATGCCCATTCCCATTCCCGGATTAGTACCGTAGGTTACCATAGGTTCTATATCTGCTGCATCGTATACGACTTCCCTGTCAAATTTAGCATCTTTATCGGTTATAAGTGTTTTCCAATAAGCAAGAGCTTCATCCCATTTTTTACCCTTTGGAGCAAACTCACGACCTTTGATATATTCAAATGTAGTTTCATCAGGGGCTACCAAACCTCCCCGAGCACCCATCTCAATGGAAAGATTGCATAAAGTTAAACGTCCTTCCATTGATAAAGATTTTACAGCATTTCCTGCATATTCAACGAAATATCCGGTAGCTCCACCCGTAGTCATCTTAGCGATAATATAAAGAGCTATATCTTTGGCCGTTACTCCTTTTTTCAAGTTACCATTTACGCTAATACGCATAGTCTTAGGTTTCGACTGAAATACACATTGTGTGGCTAAAACCATCTCTACTTCACTGGTACCAATACCAAAAGCTACGGCTCCCATGGCTCCGTGAGTAGAAGTATGAGAGTCTCCACAAACCATTGTCATTCCGGGTAATGAAAGTCCATTTTCAGGACCTACAACGTGGATAATACCATTTTTTTTATGTCCAATCGGATAATAATTTACACCAAATTGTTTTGCATTTTTATCCAGTGTATCCACTTGATTTTTGGAAATCGGATCTTGAATCGGTTGATCTTGATTTAAGGTAGGAATATTATGGTCAGGCATACAAGTAATTTGCTCAGGACGGAATACTTTCAAGCCTCTCATTCTCATACCTTCAAAAGCTTGTGGACTCGTAACCTCATGACAATACATACGATCTATGTATAGTTGCGTGGGACCATCTTCTACATGTGTTACCACATGTGCATCCCAAATTTTTTCAAAAAGAGTTTTTCCCATTTTTATTTTTAATCAAAATTTATTTTGTTGAATTATTTTTTCCATTTATCTGATAAATTTATTAATGGCATCAATGTAAGCTTCCAAAGAAGCAGCCACAATATCCGTGTTGGCACCAAAGCCATAATAAATATTACCGTCATATTTTACTTGCATGTGAACTTTACCGACATCGTCACTACCCCTATTAATAGCTTGAATAGTAAATTCTTGCAACACCATCTCACGTTTAATAATTTGTTTCATGGCCTTAATTGCGGCATCAACAGGGCCATTTCCACTTGCTGCAGCTTCAAATTTTTCTCCTGCAATATCCAAGCCAACGCTTGCAACGGCTTTAACACCTTTACCGGACGTTACTTGTAAATAATCTAATTTGATACGACTGTTAGCTGAACGTTCCATACCTGCCAACATCATGATATCATCGTCGTTGACATCTTTTTTTCTGTCGGCTAAGTTAAGAAATTCTTGGTATATTCCGTCCAATTTTGCACCGTCAATATGCACACCCAAAATACCAAGACGATGTTTCAATGCTGCACGACCACTACGAGCAGTAAGAACAATTGAGTTTTCATCTATTCCTACATCTTTAGGGTCAATAATTTCATAACTTTCCCGATTTTTCAACACTCCGTCTTGGTGAATACCGGATGAATGTGCAAACGCATTTCTTCCAACAATAGCTTTGTTTGCCTGTACGGGCATATTCATTAAACTGGAAACCAAACGGCTTGTAGAAGCTATTTTCAAGGTGTTGATTTGTGTGTCAACATCAATACCTTTATGACATTTTAAAATCATAGCAATTTCTTCCAAAGAAGTGTTTCCTGCACGCTCACCAATACCATTGATAGTTACCTCCGCCTGACGAGCACCATTCATAATACCTGATATTGTATTGGCTGTTGCCATGCCTAAATCATTATGACAGTGAGTAGAAATAATGGCTTTATCGATGTTTTTCACATTTTCCATCAAATACTTAATTTTTGCACCAAACTCTGTTGGTAAACAATAACCAGTTGTATCCGGAATATTAACTACTGTTGCTCCGGCTTTAATTACAGCTTCAACTACTTTTGCCAAATATTCGTTATCAGTTCTACCGGCATCTTCACAATAAAACTCAATATCTTCTACTTGTTTTTTTGCATATTTTACTGCAGCAATAGAACGCTCAAGAATCTCCTCTTGTGTAGAATTAAATTTATATTTAATGTGGTATTCAGAAGTGCCCAACCCTGTATGAATACGTTTATTTTTAGCATATTTAAGGGCATCGGCGGCAACGTCTATATCTTTTTCTACTGCACGAGTCAAAGCACAAATAGTTGGCCAAGTAACAGCCTTGGAGATTTCAACTACCGAATTAAAATCACCGGGACTTGACACAGGAAAACCTGCTTCAATAATATCAACACCAAGGGTTTCCAAAGCTTTTGCTACTTGAATCTTCTCAACTGTATTCAACTGACATCCAGGTACTTGTTCACCATCTCTCAATGTCGTGTCAAAAATAAATAATCTGTCCATATTTCTGTTTTTTAGTGTAAGTTTACTTCAAAAAAAAACCTCTCTATACCGAAGTAAGAAAGGTTTATCATTTATTTCACAAAACATACCAAACTCACTCCGTCCTATTGTTACAGAGAATAATGTCTAGCAGAATAATATGTAAATTTGATAAAATCATAATTGTGTATAGTGTTTATTGCTATCCGAGGGCAAATGTAATGCTTTTTTATAAATCAACAAATAAATTATAAGATTTTTAAAGAAAAAATTTACAAAAAACAACTTATGGGATGTTTTAAATTACAAATTCTACTTTTTCATACCTTATTTATCATTTTGATGTACCGTTGTAACTTTTTGTTTCAATTTTCTTGATAATATATTGAAAAAATAAAATAATTCTGATTCCTTTGAAATAAAAGCACTAAATTTGCACCTCAGTACTTGTAACCCAAAAGCTTATAGAGCTATTCTTCAATCACAAAACTTTTATGTTCAATTTCGGTCTATTTGCATCCAATATTCCTTACCTATTAATGGCAGTGTTTTGCAGCATCTACTATTTATCGGTATTATTTGGATGGAATGTAAATGCTGAAGAAATTTCAACTATAAATAGTAAAGAAATATATTGCACCGAAAAAACTATTGAGAATGTAGCAAATAAATTTAGTTCTACTTGTGCTAATTTTAATTTTCCTATCTCTATTGGTGAAACAACTCCCCCAAGAGACTTATCGTATTTGTTCTGTAAAAAGGAAAAATACTTTTATTGTTATCAACTATATCTCTGCTCTCCATATTTAGATAATCTTTTCTGCCGACCTCCCCCTTTTTTTGTGTAAAATATTATTGCTAATAAACAGGTTGATTCAATTCACGTTTATTAGCCTTTTTTTAAGATGATGAAAAGTCTCTTAAGAGTGATTATTAAAAAATTACATAAAATATAATATCATGCTAACAAAAAGAATTTTTTTGGCAAGTATCCTTTTTTCATTTATGGGAAACTTATTTGCCGCCAAAGATGAACAAAACAATATTCTTTTGGACGAAGTAATAATAAAAAATTTGCCCAAAGAACAGAAATCGGAAAATAATCCTTCATCTAATGTTTATTGCCTAAATATAAAGGATATTGAAATGAATCAAATTAATTCATTGAAAGACATTTCCATATATGTACCTAACCTTTACATTCCCGATTACGGTTCAAAAATCACCTCTTCAATTTATGTAAGAGGTATAGGATCACGTATGAATGAACCTGCAATCGGATTATACGTAGATAATATTCCATATATAAATAAAAGTAGCTTTGATTTTAACTTTTTCGATCTACTGCAAATTGAATTTTTACAAGGACCACAAGGTACTCTATATGGAAGAAATACAATTGGTGGATTAGTTAATATTTATACCTTATCTCCATTAGACTATCAAGGAACCAAGTTATTGGTTTCTTATGGAAAATATAATGAAACGTTAATAAAACTATCTCATTACGCTAAACTAAGCAAAAATACAGGCGTTTCTTTGGCAGGTTATATCAACCATAACGATGGTTATTTTGCTAATTCATTCAATAACGAAAAGAATAATTCCGATGAAGCAGGTGCAAGAACAAAACTTAACTGGAACATAAACGAAAAATGGAATACAAACTTGAGCTTATCCTACGATTACAATAAACAAAACGCTTATCCATACGCCATTTACGACAAATCGACGCAAAAATCGGGCGAAATTAATTATAATGATGAAAGTTCCTACTTGCGTCATCTTCTTACGGGAGGATTATGTATCCAACGTAAAACAGACAAATGCTTGTTCACTTCCGCCACAGGATATCAGTTTTTGAACGACCAAATGAAAATGGATCAAGATTTTACCACTGACTCTATTTTTTCTCTCAATCAGAAACAAAATCAGAACTCTGTCACACAAGAATTTACACTTCGTTCAAATAACAAAACCCAATGGGAATGGGTAAACGGATTATTCGGCTTTTTTAATCATAACAATATAGATGCCCCAATGACTTTTGGTTCGGAAGGTATCGATATGTTACAAAACTTTTTGGATAGTGCAAAATCTCAAAATCCGAGTATGCCCAAGATTACCATTTTGAACAGTGAAATGCCCGTTTCCGGCATCTTCAAAATGGAAAACTTCGGTGTCGCACTATACCATCAATCGACCTACAGTTTTTCAGAGAAGTTTGCCGTTACAGCAGGCATACGTATGGATTACGAAAGAACTGGAATTGATTATGAATCGGAGGCAATATTACATACATCTGTCAAACTGCCCTCTCCTTTTATTCCCGCTTTTCCTTTTGATTCTACCTACAGTGCCAAAGGCTATGACGCAAACGATTTTTGGGAATTTTTACCCAAATTATCAGCAAAGTACAAAATCAATGATAAATATAACGTATATTCAACTATTGCAAAAGGTTATAAAGCCGGTGGATACAATTATGCTATGTTTTCGGATATTCTGCAATCACAAATGGAAGGAACGGAAACAAAAAGTGTTAAAGATGTTATCTATTATAAGCCCGAATCTTCTTGGAATTTTGAGATAGGCAGCCACACTGAACCTATTAAAAACCGACTATTTTGTAACATGACATTGTTTTATATTTATAACCAAAATCAACAAATAAATACTACAACATCTAATGGAAGTAGGATGATAACAAATGCAGAAAAAGTTGAAAGTTATGGAACAGAATTGAATATAAAAGCCAATATAGCCAAAAACTTATCAGTGACAGGAACATATGGGTATACACATGCTTCTTTCTTAAAATACGAAGCGAACAATGTTGATTACAAAAATAAAATAATACCATTCGCACCAAATAACACATTTTCAATAGGAGCTGAATACGGATTACCTATTAAAACCGAATGGTTACACAAAATTATCATTTCTTCTCAATACATTGGCGTTGGAAATATTTACTGGAATGAAGAAAATACACAAAATCAATCATTTTATGGACTATTAAATGGTGAAATTTCTTTCTTAATCAGATCAATAAATGTGAATCTCTGGATCAAAAATGCTCTGGACGAAAAATATAATACATTTTATTTTGAATCGTTAGGAAATAGTTTCGTACAAAAGGGAAAACCTCTTTCGCTGGGTATTTCTCTAAAATATTCATTTTAAATAAACAGAAGGAACAAAGGTGTAGATTAAATAAAATTTCACACCTTTGCTCCTTTAATATAATGTTCTACCAAATGCACAAAAAGATGTTTACAATGTTAGTTGGCTTATCGGGACTCTGTGCCATTCTTTTTATAAGCATCCACCTTATCGTTAATTCATTAGTTGTTTTTGACAGTATCAATGCATCGGGAGGAATTGTGTATAACCAAGTCAACCATTTTATCTACAGCAACCCATTTGCTAAAACATTTGAAAGTCTTATTGCTATCGGTTTTTTATGTCACATTTTTATGGCTAGTGTCCATGCACTACAAAAACTTAAAAAAGAAGCTACCTTATCGTCCGCTAAAGAAATGCTGATTTTAGGCTTATTAATTTTTTGTTTTCTAATCATGCATCTACTACAATTCAGGTTAAAGACAGATGTAACCTCAGTTATTATCAATAATATAAAAATGGACAATATGTTTTTAGTTGTGTTTAATACGCTGTCTAATAGCAAAATTTACTGCTTAATTTATATGATAACGGGTATTCTTTTAGGATTACACATGCATAATGGATTTCTATCTATGATGAAAAAAACAGGTAAAAATAGCAACAATACTGCACAAAAAATAGCAACAACCTTTGGCATTTTTTTCAGCGTTGGATTCGTTGCTATTCCTTTGTATTTTATTTTTGCTTAACTACGTTTTTCTGAAATGAGAATTATTGACAAACTTGTTTTATAACATCATAAGCCTGATAAAATCCCAATTGACCGGCTTTATTAAAATCTGAACAGGCTTTCTCTTTTTGACCCAACTGCATTTGTGCTACTCCTCGATTAAAATAAGCCTCTGCATAATTGGCATTAAATTCAATTGCCTTATCGAAATCAGTTATCGCTCCTGCAAAGTCCTGTATTTTACACTTGCAGACACCTCGGTTATAGTAAGCTTCATCATAATCCGAACGAATTTGTATGGCACAATTATAATCGCTTATAGCTCCCTTGCAATCTTCTAGAACACTTTTTACCACGCCTCTATACACGTAAGCCTCACTTAATTTGGGCTTTAGCTGAATTGCTTTATCATAATCAGCTAAAGCTCCTTGGTAATCTTTTGAATAATATTTTACGATTCCGCGATTATAGTAAGCTTCCGGATCTTTCGTGTTTAATTCGATGGTTTTATCGTAATCTGCTAAGGCTTTTGCGTAATCGTTTATATTACGATAGGCAACACCCCTATTGTTATATGCTTCTTCATATTCAGGATTAATGTTGATGGCATAACTATAATCTTCTATAGCTTCTTGGTATTTTTGCAGTTTAGCTTTAGCAATTCCTCTACTTGTATAAGCCTCAAAATCTTTGGAATTAAATTCAAGGGCTTTATTATAGTCATCAACAGCCCCTGTATAATCACTTAAACAAACCTTGGCTAATCCCCTGTTAAAATAAGCTTTAGCATATTTTTTATTCACCGAAATAGCTTGGTTGTAATCAGCCAATGCACCCCTATCATCTTTCAACTTTGATTTTGCAACGCCTCGGTTGTTGTATGCTTCAGCAAGCATTGGTGCATAATCAATAGCTTGACTGTAATCTGCTATTGCTCCTGTATAATCAAGTAGCATACGGTTAACAATTCCCCTATTATAATAAACCTCTGCGTAAGATAATTTAATCTCAAGTGCCTGATTGTAATTTGCTACAGCTCCCGTATAATCTTTTATATAAAATTTAGCTACACCCATATTGTTATAGGCCTCAGCATATATTGGATTGATACTTACCGCTTTTTCATAGTCAGCAATTGCACCCTTAAAATCATGTAAATAGTACTTGGTAACTCCCCTGTTATTGTAAACCTCTGCATACATAGAATTTATTTCAAGAGCTCTATTATAATCGGCTAAAGCCCCTTGATAATCCTGTTGTTCTTGCTTGGTTACCCCTCTATTATTATAGGCTTCAGCATAATAAGGATGTATTTCAATAGCTTTATCATAATCAATAATAGCACCTTTATAATTTTTCATGGCAGCATTGGCAAGCCCTCTATTGTTGTAAGCCTCTGCAAAATTCGCATCCAATTTAGTTGCTTTATCAAATTCCTCGATTGCTCCTTTGTAGTCTTTAATTTTAGCCTTACTAAGTCCTGAATTAAAATAATCTTCCGACTTTTGGGCATAAACTACAACCGGTAGTAAAAATAGTAGTAGAAATAAAATTTTATTTTTCATAGCTTTGATTCGATATTTTATCATTTCATGGTGGATTCAGGGTGAATGGCATTCAAGCAACCTTCTTTACTTCCAATACAACTAACTTCCATAGCAGTAGCCGTGTATCCCATTTTCTTAAAGGATTTCAGCAGATTACTAACGGTATTTTTGTCTGACATAAATGTTATAACTACCGTTTGCTTCTCAACATCAACTTGTAATTTTTTTATCCCCTCTTCAAGTTTCATATTTTCTATAATTTTCTGTTTACAATCCTTGGAACTCAGCATATTCACAAAAAAAGTAGTAGTTATTTTCTGAGGTTTCTCAGCCATACTATCAAAAGAAAAAAGAAAAAATGAAAACAAACCAATCAATAATAAACTCGTTTTCTTCATAAAATACAGAATAATAAGGTTATATATAATTTTTTTCAACATCAGTTGATAATGCCCCGTAAAATTAGTTAAATTGTTCAAAATACACATGTTTTGGGCAATATTTAAAAATATTTTCTACTCCTCATTATTGTTACTGCACAAAGAAATACTTCATGCAATCAGCATAAAACATGTGCGTATTTTGAACAATTATTAAGCAAACCATAATAATACAATTTAGCAGCTCATTTCACCGGCATTTTTCTTTGCCGAAAGTAAATTATATGCCCCCTTAACAACGACCTTTGCTTCTTTAAAGTTGAAACCTTCAGGCAAAACGATTTCTGTAAATCCGTCATCGACAACGCCTTTCTGTACTTGTATCATACGGTATTCAGTAAAAGGTTTTCCGCTTTCTACCTTATTTTTCTCGAATACGAAAATATAATCTTTGTCGTCGAAACTTACAATGGACGCAGAAGGAACTGATGTTACCTGATTACTCTTAGCTTGAATAGTTGCATTTACATACATACCCGGTAACATATTTTTACAACGACCTACTACATTGGCGTAAACTTTGTAAGTCTTATCGTTATTTATAGACTTTCCGGTTTGATAAATAATTGCCTCATGTTGTTCTGTTTCATTGTTGGTATAAAAGCGAATTTTCTCACCGTTCGACACTTTATCAGCATCCTTTTCGAATAATGTTAGTTCAAGGAAAAGTTTGTCGCTGTTTACAATTTCGAACAATACATCGGAAGCCGAAACCGACTTGCCAATGCTTACGTTTACCGCTTTAATATAGCCCGAGATAGGCGAAACCACCGCTACCGACCGGCTGATATTATCTTCGGTCAGTCTGAAAGGATTAATCCCTATAAGCGACAGCTTTTGTTCCAATGCTTTTACCTGAACTTTGAGGCTTTTGTAATTGGAAGTAACTTGCTGCATATTTTTTTGAGAAGACACATCGCTTTTGAAAAGCTCTTTTTGACGGTCATATTCAGTCTTGGCAAGTTCACATCTGTTTTTTGCTTCCAGGTAATTTTGTTGAATGTCAATAAACTCCTGATTTTCGATAATGGCCAGTGTTTGTCCCTTCCTAACAGCATTGCCCGGCATTAGGTTTGTGCTTTTTATAAACCCTCCCATCGGCATACTAACGGTTGCCAAATTTTGTGGTGCAACTGAGACTATACCGTTTACTTTTAGTGTTCCACTCATTGAGCGTAATTCAATTGTTCCGATTTCTATGTTGGCAAGCTTTATCTGATCTTCGCGTAATTCAACAATATTTTCGGGAATAACTTCCGTTTCCTTGGTTTCAACGTTCTGTTTTTTACCTCCGTTGCATGAAGTGAACGTAATGAGGAAAGCTAAAATAATGGTTGATAATTTAAATTTATATTTTGTCATAATGTTTGTGTTTTAAAAGATTTTTCCGGTAATAAAGTCTATTGAAATGACAGTTTGATTGTAATTATTTAATGCATCAAGGTAGTTTTGTTTTATCCCTAATGCCCTATTTAGATTCTGAATGTAATCAAGATAATCCATCTCTCCTGATTTATAGCTGATTGTTGCCTGTTCGATAATCAAATCGGCTTCGGAAATTGCCTGTTTTTCATAATAATCAAGGCTATTGTTATTTTTAGCATATTCGAGCAACAACGAATGATAATTATTTAACTGTGATTTTGCCTGATAATCAGCATTGATAATAGCCGCCTGTTCTTTAATCTTTGCAGCTTTTATTTTAGCTGTGTGAGGCACAAACCACAATGGAATGGAAATACCGGCCTGAATGCCTGTAAAACGGTCACCTGCACCAAAAGTTCGAGGTACTCCGTTTACATCCTGAGATCCGCGAATGGTTTGGCTGGAATAGCCAATACTCAAATCCGGTAAAAGACGGCTACGTTCCAACTGCTTTTCCCAATGTCTAACCTCAATCTGTTGTTTACTGGATGTAATCAATGGATTTTCAATTAATGCCGAACTATCAGCTATTGGTAGCAATCCAATACGTTTTAATACCGTATCTATAGGATAAATAGGCATATCTGAATTTAAAAGCAATTGTAACTTTTGGCTACAAATATTCAAATCGAATTTAATCTGTTGCAACTGATTTTTAATTTCCAAGCTTTGCGATTTTGCAGAAATCATTTCGAGACGTTTTGTTTCTCCTGTTTTTACCCTTAATTCAGCTGCACGCTGAAAACCTGAATAGAGACTATCTTGCTGAACGAATAATTTTTGTTTGGAGTGTAAATATACCAATTGCCAATATAATTGTTTTACCTGATTCGTAATTTCTAATTGCGAATACCTTAAATTATATTCACTAATATTAATGTTCGCTTTTGATAAATTATGCTGATTGATGTAAACCCCAGGAAAAGCCAATGACTGTGAAATGCTAAAGCTATTATCCTTTGTATACGAATTAATTTGCCCATATTCTCCCGAAATTTCGGTTTTGGGAATATCCCAAGCAGCTCCTTTTAACGCTTTTTGAACATTCACATCATAGACAGAAGAACGTATATATGAGTTACTATCTAACGCCATTTGAAGAGCCTGTTTCAAATTAATTTCTTGTGGTTGCTCCGCTTTTACAGAATCAAAGCAAAATAACCCAATACAAAGCAAAGACAAAACAGGCAAGCTTTTTATCAATTTTCGTTTGAATGGATTTTTTAATTTTTTATTTGAAAAACCGATGTAGAAAATAGGCAAGACAATTAATGTCAAAATAGTAGCAGTTATTAGCCCTCCAATAACAACCGTAGCGAGCGGTTTTTGAACTTCTGCTCCTGCCGATGTGGATAATGCCATAGGCAGGAAGCCCAAGGAAGCAACAGAAGCTGTCATAATTACAGGACGTAAACGCGTATTCAACCCTTTAATTACGCGTTCAGTAATATCCAAAATTCCTTCTTTTTCTAGCCGATTGAACTCGGCAATAAGCACAATACCATTGAGCACTGCAATACCAAATAAAGCGATAAAACCAACTCCTGCTGAAATGGAAAAATTCATACCACGCAGCCAAAGTGCCAAAATACCGCCAATGAGCGACATGGGTACGGCTGTGTATATCAGCAAGGCTTGCTTAACAGAGTGAAACGTAAAAAACAACAGCACAAATATAAGTAGCAGAGCTACTGGAACAGCAACAGCCAAGCGAGCTTTAGCCGCTTGAAGATTTTCAAACTGACCTCCATACTTCACATAATAGCCCATTGGAAATTGGACTTGTGCATCTATTTCCTTTGTCACTTCACTAATAACACTTTGAACATCACGATTGCGAACATTAAAGCCAACTGTGATACGACGCTTTGTGTTTTCACGTGAAACTTGCGCAGGTCCTGATTTTATTTCAACACTAGCAATCTGTTCAAAAGGAATCTGTCCACCGTTGGGCAAAGCGACAGAAAGGTTTTTTACATCGTCAATGCTTTGGCGATAATCTTTGTCTAATCGAACTACCATGGCAAAACGTTTTTCTTCATCAAACACTGTACCGGCTTCACTTCCGGCAAAAGCAGTGCGTAGTACACGATTTACTTCTTCAATCGAAAGTCCATACTGTGCCAAACGATCACGATTATATTCAACCTGAATTTGAGCCAGTCCGGTTACCTTTTCAACGTTAATATCTTCTACACCTTGTACTTTCTGAATAATCTTTTCTACACTTGCCGCTTTTTCAGCCAAGGTATTGAGGTCATCGCCAAAAATTTTCACCGCAATATCTTGTTTTGAGCCGGAAAGTAATTCATTAGTACGCATTTGAATCGGCTGTTGAAATTCAAATTTCACACCCGCCAATGGAATCAATGCTTCTTCCATTTTTTCAACCAATTCTTCTCTGGTTTTAGCCGAAGTCCATTCACTCTTATCTTTAAGTGTTATAATGTAATCACCTGTTTCCATTGGAGTTGGATCAGTGGGAATTTCACCTGCACCGATTTTACAAACTGTATGTTTTATTTCCGGAAATTGGTCGAGCAATATTTTATTTGCTTTTTGAACTTGCTCAACCGTATTCGAAAGTGATCCGCCTTGCAAAGTTATTACACCTGCGGCAAGGTCTCCTTCTTCGAGCTGAGGAATAAACTCACCGCCTAAATGATTAAACACAAATAAACTTAATATAAAGATAAGTATTGCTGAAAAAGATACATACACTTTGTGTTTTAAGGCAAACAAAATAGCAGGATTAAATATTTTGTGAAACCAATTCATCATTTTATCTGAAAAATTAGGTTTGTGTGTTGTGTTTTTGGTCAAAAACAAAGACGAAACCATAGGTACATATGTCAATGAAAGAATTGTTGCTCCAACCAGTGCAAATGACACAACTTGTGCCATGGGACGAAACATTTTACCTTCGATTCCCACCAAAGCCATAATCGGTACATAAACAATCAGAATAATAACCTGTCCGAATGTTGCCGAACTCATCATCCGTTTAGCTGACTCGAATACAGTTGCATCCATTTGTGGCTGCGAAAGTTTGGATATTCCTTGATGGTGAGTTTTACTCATAGTTATTCGATGCACCACGCTCTCGACAATAATTACGGCACCGTCCACAATCAGTCCAAAATCAATTGCCCCCAAACTCATCAAGTTACCAGATACGCCAAAAAAGTTCATCATGGATATGGCAAAAAGCATGGAAAGAGGAATTACTGAAGCCACAATCAACCCTGCTCTAAAATTACCGAGAAATAAAATTAAAATAAAGATGACAATCAATGCCCCTTCAATCATATTTCGTGAAACTGTACCTATAGCACGTCCCACTAAATCTGAACGATTAAGAAAAGGTTCAATCTTCACACCTTGAGGCAATGATTTTTGAATTGATTGTATACGAGTTTCAACATTTTTTGTGACC
>RRZU010072620.1_pt1 | contig 16280 bp, 9 predicted proteins | sample 2165561 | NCBI WGS metagenome assembly RRZU01 (sample SAMN10456909, study PRJNA506462) | wastewater metagenome | isolation source: wastewater sludge | place: USA: Moscow, Idaho
AAGCCACGCAGACCGATGTCGAGGATGAGGCCACCCTTGACGACCTCGATGACGGTGCCGGTGACGACGCCGTCCTCCTCCTTGACCTTCTCGATCGTGCCCCAGGCGCGCTCGTACTGGGCACGCTTCTTCGACAGGATCAGGCGACCTTCCTTGTCCTCCTTCTGGAGAACCAGGGCCTCGACCGCGTCGCCCACCTTGACGACCTCACCGGGGTCGACGTCGTGCTTGATGGAGAGCTCGCGGGAGGGGATGACGCCCTCGGTCTTGTAGCCGATGTCGAGAAGAACCTCGTCACGGTCGACCTTGACGATGGTGCCCTCGACGATGTCACCGTCGTTGAAGTACTTGATGGTGGCGTCGATGGCGGCGAGGAAGTCCTCTTCGGTGCCGATGTCGTTGATCGCGACCTGCGGCGTGGACTTCGAGGGGGTAGAGATGGTCATTGAGTCAGTTGCTCCGATGCGGACAGGAAGTAGTTCGAACAGGAAGGCTTGCAGGCAGGACGCGGGCTGGGCCGCACCGCCGGGCGCCGCTCGGCCACGACCTGTTCGGTCCTGACGCCACGACACACCGCGTTTACCCTATCCGATGCGCAGAGCGGGGGCAAAGAAGATCTCCCGGCCGGGACCGTGGGTCCCGCCCGGGAGATCTGGACGGTCGTGCGACGCGTCAGGCCAGCGCGCGAGCCGTGCGCAGCAGGTCAGCGGGGACCGCCTTGACCTTGCCGGCAACCTCGGGCAGCGGCACGAGGACGATCTCCTCGCAGCGGAGCGCGGTCATGACGTTCGACTCGCCACGGGTGATCGCGTCGACCGCAGCCACCCCGAAACGTGAGCCGAGGATGCGGTCCGTCGTCGTCGGGCTGCCGCCGCGCTGGACGTGCCCGAGGACCGTGAGGCGCGTGTCGAACCCCGTGCGCGCCTGGATCTCGGTCGCGACGCGCTCGCCGATGGCACCGGCGACGATCTCGCCGTACTTGCCGAGCTGAACCTCGTACTCCATCGAGCTTCCGGGGACCGCGTGCGCGCCCTCCGCGACGACGACGATCGAGAAGCTTGCGTGCGCCTTGTGGCGGTGCTTGAGGAACTTGATGATCTTGTCCATGTCGAACGGCTCCTCAGGGGCGAGGACGATCTCCGCACCACCGGCGATGCCGGCATTGACCGCGATCCAGCCCGCGTGACGCCCCATGACCTCGATGACCATGACGCGGTTGTGGGACTCGGCCGTCGTGTGGATGCGGTCGATCGCCTCCGCCGCGATGGTCACCGCGGTGTTGTACCCGATCGACAGGTCCGTGCCAGCGACGTCGTTGTCGATCGTCTTCGGGATGGCGACGATCTTCACGCCCGCGTCGGCGACGCGGCTCGCAGCGTGGAGCGTGCCGTCACCACCGATGCAGATGAGAGCCTCGATGCGCTCCGCCTCGAGCGTCGCGAGCACGGCCTCCATCGAGCCGTCCTCCTCGCGCGGGTGGAACCGCGCGGTGCCGAGAAGGGTCCCGCCGACGGGCAGGACGTTACGGATGTGCTGCCGCTCGAGGGGCAGGACGTCGCCGTCGACGACGCCCTTCCAGCCGTTGCGGAAGCCGATGATCGAATGGCCGTACTCCCCCAGGCCCTGCTTGACGACCGCACGGATCGCCGCGTTGAGCCCCGGGCAGTCCCCACCGCCGGTGAGAAGACCGATTCGCATGCCTACACTCCCTCGTCGTCAGTTGTCGTCGGTCCACCGGTGTGTGACGGACGTCTCCGACTGCATCCTGACCGACAAACCACGACGAGCCTACCGACCGTCCACGCTCCGGTCTCAGCCGTTGGTCCTGCCCGGCGAGCCGTCCTGCACGTCCAGCGACGGCGCGCCGCCCGGCACAATGGGTCCGTGGACCTTCGACGCGCTGGATACGCACCCATCCCTGACGACGCGCCCCACCGCGCGGGCCGCTCGTGGTGGGACGAGAACGCCGCGGAGTACCTCGCCGAGCATGGCGACTTCTTGGGCGACGACGACTTCTGCTGGTGTCCCGAGGGCCTGCGTGAGGCCGACGCCCACCTCCTCGGCGACGTCTCGGGCTCCCGCGTCCTCGAGCTCGGCGCAGGAGCGGCCCAGTGCTCGCGCTGGCTCGTCGACCAGGGGGCGGACGTCGTCGCGACGGACATCAGCGCGGGCATGCTGACGGCGCGCTCGTCCGGCAGCGCCGCACGCCTGAACCGGGCGCAGGCGGACGCCCGCCGCCTCCCCTTCGCAGACGCGTCGTTCGACACCGTCTTCACGGCCTACGGCGCGATCCCGTTCGTCGCGGACTCCGAGCGCGTCCACAGGGAGGTCGCACGTGTGCTGCGCCCGTCGGGGCGGTGGGTGTTCTCGGTGACGCACCCGATCCGGTGGGCGTTCCCCGACGACCCGTCCGAGCGGGGCCTGACCGCAGACCGCTCCTACTTCGACCGGACGCCGTACGCGGAGCGCGACGAGGCGGGCCGCCTCACCTACGCGGAGTTTCACCGGACGATCGGCGACCACGTGCGCGACGTCGTGGGCGCCGGGCTCACCCTGCTCGACGTGGTGGAGCCTGAGTGGCCCGAGGGCCACGACAGGACGTGGGGCGGGTGGAGCGAGCTGCGCGGGCGCCTGATCCCCGGGACGGCGATCTTCGTGTGCGAGCGCCGCTGACCGTGGCCCCGCCGGGCTCAGTGCCCGGCGTCGTGCCAGGTCTGCCCCTGCCCGACCGACACCTCGAGCGGGACGGACAGGTCCGCGGCTCCTGCCATCTGGGTGCGCAACAGCTCCTCGACCGTCGCGAGCTCGCCGGGCGCGACCTCGAGCACGAGCTCGTCGTGCACCTGCAAGAGCATGCGCGACGTGAGGCCCTGCGCGTCGAGCTCGCGCTGCACGCCGAGCATCGCGTCCTTGATGATGTCAGCCGCTGAACCCTGGATCGGCGAGTTGAGGGCGACCCGCTCTGCGATCTCGCGACGCTGCCTGTTGTCGCTCGTGAGGTCCGGGAGATACCGACGGCGGCCACGGATCGTCTCCGTGAAGCCCGTCGCCCGTGCCTCCTCGACGACCTCGTGGAGGTACGTCCGCACACCGCCGAAGCGCGTGAAGTAGTCGTCCATGAGCGCCTGGGCCTCGCCCACCGCGATGTTGAGCTGCTTCGAGAGGCCGAACGCCGAGAGGCCGTACGCGAGGCCGTAGCTCATCGCCTTGATCTTCGATCGCTGCGCCGCCGTGACGTCGGTCGTCGCGACACCGAACACGCGTGACGCGACGTAGCTGTGCAGGTCCTCGCCCGAGCGGAACGCGTCGATCAGGCCTTCGTCGCCTGACAGGTGCGCCATGATCCGCATCTCGATCTGGCTGTAGTCCGCCGTCAACAGCGTCTCGTAGCCCTGACCGACGCGGAACGCCTGCCGGATCCGGCGCCCGGCCGCGGTGCGGATCGGGATGTTCTGGAGGTTCGGGTCCGCCGAGCTGAGCCGGCCGGTCGCGGCGACGGTCTGCTGGAAGGTCGTGTGGATCCGGCCGTCGCTCGCGACGTATCGCAGGAGGGTGTCGACCGTCTGGCGCAGCTTCGTGACGTCACGGTGCACGAGGAGGTGCTCGAGGAACGGGTGCTGCGTCTTGGCGAACAGGTCGGCGAGGGAAGCGGCATCGGTCGTGTAGCCGGTCTTGATCTTCTTGGTGCGCGGCATGTCCAGCTGATCGAACAGGACCTCCTGGAGCTGCTTCGGCGATCCCAGGTTCACCTCACGACCGATGACCTGGTATGCGTCCTGCGCAGCCGCCTGGACCTGCTGGCCGAACTCGCGCTCGAGCTCACGGAGCATCTCGACGTCGACGGCGACACCGCGCGCTTCCATCCCCTCGAGGACACCGGCGAGCGGCAGCTCGAGGCTGGTCAGCAGCTCGTACGCCCCCCGGTCCTTGAGGTCGCTCTCGAGCGCGGCTGCGAGCGGAGGCAGGACGGCGGCGCGTTCGGCGAGGTCCGCGGCAGCGCCCGACTCACCTTCGAGGTCGAGCTCCAGGGCGCCCTGACCGCTGGCGGACCCGCCGGTGCCGATCTCGCGGTGCAGGCTGCGCACAGCGAGGTCCTCGAGGTCGTAGCTGCGCTGGTCGGGGTGACACAGGTATGCGGCGAGCTCCGTGTCGATCGTGACGCCCTGCAGGGAGTATCCGCGGCCGCGCAGCGCGTGTGCGCGCGCCTTCCCGCCGTGCACGACGACCTGAGCGTCCGGGTCGGCGAGCCACGCGGCGAGGGCCCTGTCGTCGGCAGGGTCGAGCTGCGTGAGGTCGAGCACGACCGCGTGGCCCTCCGCGTCACCGAGCGCCACCATGTCGGCGTCGCCCGCGCCCGGGGCGAACGATCCGCGGACCTCGAGACCAAGCGGCTGACCACGGCGAGCTGCGATCCAGCTCCCGAGCGCCCCGGGCACGAGGACGTCGATCTCGACGACCGACGCGTCTGCAGCCGCGGACTCACGGTCCTCAGCCGGCATCATCGCGAGAAGGCGGTCGCGCAGCGTGCGGAACTGGAGCGTGTCGAAGACCTGGTGGAGAGCCTCCCGGTCCCACGGCCTGACCACGAGGTCCTCAGGGCCGTACGGGAGGTCGAGGTCGGTGAGGAGGTGGTTGATCTCCCGGTTCAGCCGGACCTGGTCGAGGTGGTCCCGGAGGTTCTGGCCTGCGACCCCGGTGATCTCGTCCGCGTGCGCGAGCACCCCGTCGAGGTCGCCGTACTGTGCGATCCACTTGGCTGCGGTCTTGGGCCCGACCTTGGGCACGCCCGGGATGTTGTCGGCGACCTCGCCGACGAGCGCGGCGAGGTCGGGGTACCGCTCGGGAGTCACCCCGTACTTGGCCTCGACGGCCTCGGGGGTCATGCGCGCAAGCTCAGAGACGCCCTTGACCGGGTACAGGACCGTGACGTCCTGCGTCACGAACTGCAGCGAGTCGCGGTCGCCCGAGCAGACGAGCACCTGCCAGCCCTGTGCACCCGCCTGGCTCGACCAGGTCGCGAGGATGTCGTCCGCCTCGATCATGTCGCGCTCGAAGTGGGTGATCCGCATGGCGTCGAGCACCTCGCGGATGAGCGGCACCTGCCCCTTGAACGGCTCCGGCGTCGACTCCCGCCCCCCTTTGTAGTCGGGGAACCGCTCCGTGCGGAACGTCGTCGAGCCCGCGTCGAACGCGACCGCGACGTGCGTCGGCTGCTCGTTCTTGATGAGGTTCGCGAGCATCGACACGAAGCCGTGCACGGCGTTCGTGTGCTGCCCGGTCGACGTGGAGAACTTGTCGACAGGAAGGGCGAAGTACGCCCGGAAAGCCATCGAGTGGCCGTCGATCAGGAGAAGGCGGGGTCGCGCGTCGTCACTCACACCTGACAACCTATCTTCCATGACTGACACGCCGCCGCTCGACGCCACGTCCTCCCCCAGCGCACCTGCCGGGATTCTCGCCGCGCTCAAGGACCTCGAGGCCGGCACCCTCATCGAGAGGATGCGCATCGAGGTCACGGAGCTGAGCGCGGAGTGCGTCGTCGCGACGATGCCTGTCGAGGGAAACACGCAGCCGGCCGGCCTCCTCCACGGCGGGGCGACGGCGGCGCTCGCGGAGACCGTCGGCTCGTACGGGGCGCTCGTACATGCTGGCCAGGGTCGCTCGGCGGTCGGCCTCGAGCTGAGCGTCTCGCACCACCGCAGCGCAACGGCAGGCACGGTGACAGCGGTCGCGACTGCCCTCCACCTCGGGCGCACGCTCGCGTCCTACGAGATCGTGGTGACCGACCGCGACGAACGACGACTGTGCACTGCTCGGCTGACGTGCATGGTCATCGCCGAGCGCTGAGGCGCGCTGCGAGCGAGGGCGGAGGGGCTGGCAGCCCGAGAGCTAGGCCCGGCGCACAGCGGGGACCAGGGCGTGCCGCTGGCCCCACGTCTGGTCAGCCCGCGTGCGGGATGCCCCCGGTGCCTGCGACGCGGCGACCGCGCGCGGACCGGGCGGGGCCGGACTCCTCGCTCAGGCGAGCACGCAGCTCGCGCAGGTCGACCGGGCCGGACTGGGTCTCGATGCGCGCCTTGCGCCGACGTGCGATGAGGTCTTCGAGCGCGCGCGGAGGCCGGCGCAGCGAGCCCTCGGGCCCCAGCTTGCGCAAGAGCGCCGACGTCTGGACGACACGGTGCGCCGCGGCGGGCGCGAACCCCATGCGCGCCAGGAAACGCTGCACGCCACGCGATCCCGGGACCGGCACCGAGTAGACCTCCTCGGCCCCAGCGGCGACCGCGATCTCCGCAGCAGCGCTCAGCAGGGCGTGACCGACACCACGCCTGCGGAAGGTCCCGTCGACGTAGACGGCCTCGATGTAGAGGACCGGCGCGTCGTTGTACACGTTCGCCTCGATGACACGCGCGAGCAAGAAGCCCACGGGGTTCGAGTCGTGCGTCGCCAGCAGGACGCGCCCGCCCGGGACCGACAGGAGCACGCCGAGATGCTTGCGGAGCTTCTCGACGTCAGCGCTGCAGATCTGCGACGGCGTCGCGGTCTCCTCGCGCGCCGCCGAGCACAGCAGCGCGACGTCGAGAAGATCTGTCGCACCGGCGTGGCGTACGTCGATCACGGCTCGCACCACGGAACACCTCCTTCAGCAGCCCCTGCAGATGAGGACTGCTCCCCTCACCTCAGGCGCTGGGAGCGAGACCCAAGGTACCCAGATAACGGAGAGGTCACAACTCCCTCCAGCGGGCTTCAGTCCTTGCCATCCACCTGGTCGATGACAGCGTCCGCAACCTCGCGCATCGTGAGACGACGGTCCATCGAGGTCTTCTGGATCCAACGGAACGACTCAGGCTCCGACAGGCCCATCTTGCTCATCAGGAGGCCCTTGGCGCGATCGACGCGCTTACGGGTCTCGAAGCGCTCCGTGAGGTCTGCGACCTCGGCCGACAGCGCGGTGATCTGGGCGTACCGGGAGATCGCGATCTCCACGGCGGGCAGCAGGTCCGCGGGGCTGAACGGCTTGACGACGTACGCCATCGCCCCAGCGTCGCGAGCACGCTCCACCAGCTCGGTCTGGGAGAAGGCCGTCAGCAGCACGACGGGCGCGACGTGAGCCTTGCCGATCCGCTCGGCGGCAGAGATTCCGTCCAGCTCGGGCATCTTGACGTCCATGACCACGACATCGGGCTTGTGCTCGATGGCGAGCGCGACAGCAGTCTCACCATCACCCGCCTCTCCGACGACTTCGTAGCCGGCCTCGCGGAGCGTCTCGACGACGTCCATGCGGATCAGCGCCTCGTCCTCGGCGACCACGGCGCGGCGCACCTTGGACGGGGTGGCGGCAGGCGCCTCCTGCTCGGGGGCCGTCAGGGGCGGCAGGTCGAGCTGGAGGGGTTCACGGGTGGTCTCGTCGTTGTCGGTCACAGGGTCATCCTAGTTGCTCGTGCTGGTAGGACCACGCATCTCGGTGCGTGATCGTGAGGACATGCTCGACGGCGTGCGAGCCGTAGCACTGCGGCGATGCGGACTTCGACGCGCACGTGTGGTTCCATAGTGGGCGCGGCCCCGGTAGCCCAACCGGCAGAGGCGTTCGGCTCAAACCCGATCCAGTGTGGGTTCGAATCCCACCCGGGGCACCGCAGCACGAGAGATGCCCCCCGACCGAGCGGTCGGGGGGCATCTCTCGTCATCAGGTCAGGCGATGCGACCGTTGGCCTCGTCGCCGATCTTGTGGACGGTGATCGAGTTGGTCGAGCCGACGACCCCGACCGGCGCACCAGCGACGACGACGACGTAGTCGCCGACCTCGCCCAGGCCCTTGCTGCGCAAGGTCTGGTCGACGAGGTTGACCATGCCGTCGGTGTCCTTGACGGAGTCGACGAGCTCAGCGTGGACGCCCCAGCTCAGCGCGAGCACGTTGCGGACCGAGGGGTCCGGCGTGAAGGCGACCAGCGGGATGGGCGAACGCAGACGCGACATGCGGCGGGCAGAGTCACCGGACTGCGTGAACGTCGCGAGGTACTTGACCCCGAGCGTCTCGCCGATCTCGGCAGCGGCACGCGTGATCGCGCCACCGCGGGTGCCCGGCGTGGAGCCGAGCGGCGCGATGCGCTCGCGACCGAGCTCCTCGGTGCTCTCGATGATGCGGGCCATGGTGCGGACGGCCTCGATCGGGTAGTCACCGACGGACGTCTCCCCCGACAGCATGACCGCGTCAGCACCGTCGAGGACGGCGTTCGCGCAGTCGGAGGCCTCGGCACGCGTCGGACGCGGCGCAGAGATCATCGACTCGAGAACCTGCGTCGCCACGATGACGGGCTTCGCGTTGCGGCGAGCGAGCTCGACCGCGCGCTTCTGGACGAGCGGGACCTGCTCGAGCGGGAGCTCGACACCCAGGTCGCCACGCGCCACCATGATGCCGTCGAACGCGTCCACGATCTCGGCGAGGTTCTCGACAGCCTGCGGCTTCTCGACCTTGGCGATGACGGGGAGGATGCGACCCTCCTCCTCCATGATCCGGCGGACGTCGTTGTAGTCGGCGGCCGAACGGACGAACGAGAGGGCGATGATGTCGGCGCCCAGGCGGATCGCCCAGCGCAGGTCGGTCTCGTCCTTGTCGGACATCGCGGGGACGGAGACGGCCACGCCGGGGAGGTTCAGGCCCTTGTTGTTGGAGACGGGACCAGCAACCTCGACACGAGTGACGACGCGCGGGCCGTCGACCTCGATGATGCGGACGAGGACACGGCCGTCGTCGATCAGGATCGGGTCGCCCACACGGGCGTCGTTCGGCAGACCCTTGTGGGTCGTGCCGCACAGCTCCTTGGTGCCCACGACGTCGTCGGTCGTGATGGTGAAGATGTCACCCTCATCGAGCCAGTACTTCTCATCCTTCTCGAACTTGCCGAGGCGGATCTTGGGGCCCTGGAGGTCGACCAGGATGGCGACTGGCCGGTTTGCCGTAGCAGCGGCGGCACGCACGTTGTGGAAGACGAGCTCGTGCTCGTCGGGAGCTCCGTGGCTCCGGTTGATCCGGGCGACATCCATGCCTGCGTCGACCAGATTCTGAATCTGCTCGGCCGAGGCGGTCGCGGGTCCGATGGTGCAAACGATTTTTGCTCTGCGCATGGCTCCAGCCTAGTTCACTTGCGAAGGACGAATGGTAGGACGATGGTCAGGCCGCGGCGACGCCGCAAGCCTCTACGGCCTGAGCGCGACGGCGCTCGCCGGGATCGGGGCAGGCAGCTCCGTGCCGCCCTGCAGGAAGGCGTCGACCGACGCGGCGACGGACCGGCCCTCGGCGATCGCCCAGACGATGAGCGACTGACCGCGGCCCGCGTCACCTGCGACGAACACGCCGGGGACCGACGTCGCGTAGGAGTCGTCGCGAGCGACGACGCCGCGTCCGGTCAGGTCTGCCCCCGTCTGCTCGCTGAGCGCAGCCGTCTCCGGCCCTGTGAAGCCCATCGAGATGAGCACGAGGTCGGCGGGGACGATCCGCTCGGTCCCCGGGGTCGGCACGCGCCGGCCGTCCGGGAGGTACTCGGTCGTCGCGAGCACGAGGTGCGTCACGTGCCCCTGGTCGTCGCCGCGGAACTCGACGGTCGACGCCAGGAACGTGCGCTCGCCGCCCTCCTCGTGAGAGCTGGACACCTCGAAGAGCGTCGGGGTCGTGGGCCAGGGCTGGTTCGCCGGCCGCTCGGTCGGCGGCTGCTTGCCGATCGCGAGAGTCGTGACCGACGCGGCGCGCTGGCGCAGGGCCGTGCCGAGGCAGTCCGAACCCGTGTCGCCACCACCGATGATGACGACGTGCTTGTCCTTCGCACTGATCGGGTCCTCGACCGTCCCGCCGGTAGCGAGGCGGTTGCCCTGGACCAGGTACTCCATCGCGAAGTGGACGCCCTCGAGCTCGCGGCCGGGGATCGGCAGCTCGCGCGGGACCGTCGCGCCGGTCGCGACGACCACCGCGTCGTACCGGGTGCGCAGCTCGGCCCACGTCATGTCCACACCGACCTCGACGCCCGTGCGGAAACGGGTCCCCTCAGCGCGCATCTGCTCGACACGGCGGTCGATGTGCCGCTTCTCGAGCTTGAAGTCGGGCACGCCGTACCGCAGCAGGCCGCCGATCGCGTCGTCTCGTTCGAGCACGACGACCGTATGACCGGCACGCGTGAGCTGCTGGGCGGCCGCGAGGCCTGCAGGCCCGGAGCCGACGACAGCGACCGTGTGGCCGGTCAGACGCTGTGGCACGACGGGCTGCACGAGGCCGCGTGCGAACGCCTCGTCGATGATCGAGACCTCGACGCTCTTGATCGTCACCGCAGGCTGGTTGATGCCCAGGACGCACGCCGACTCGCACGGAGCCGGGCAGATGCGCCCGGTGAACTCCGGGAAGTTGTTCGTGGCGTGCAGACGCTCGGCCGCGTCGCGGTACTGGCCGCGACGCACGAGGTCGTTCCACTCCGGGATCAGGTTGCCGAGCGGACACCCCGTGTGGCAGAACGGGATGCCGCAGTCCATGCAGCGACCCGCCTGCCTCTTGAGCATCTGCTGGTCCTCCGGGTTCATCGCCCGGTACTCGTGCACCTCGCGCCAGTCCATCAGCCGGACAGGTACAGCACGGTCGGCCGGGAGCTGCCGCTCCCGCACCTTCAGGAATCCGCGTGGGTCAGCCACGGGCCACCTCCAGGATGTGGTCCCAGACGCCAGGGGCGCCCGGGTCGAGCCCGACGGACTCGGCCTGCGCCAGGGCGCTGCGCACCCTGGCGAACTCGGTCGGAAGGATGCGCGTGAACCGCGCTCGTGCGGCCGGGAGGTCCGCGAGGAGCTCGGCGGCGACCGGGGAGCCGGTCTCGTCGAGGTGCTTGCGCAGGAGCTGCTCGACGAGAGCAGCGTCCTCGTCGTCGAGAGCAGAGAGCTGCAGCTCGTCAGAGGCGAGCGCGGCACGGTTGATCGAGCTGCGCCGAAGGTCGAGCACGTAGGCGGTCCCACCCGACATGCCCGCGCCGACGTTGCGCCCCGTGGGCCCGAGGACCAGCACGGTGCCGCCCGTCATGTACTCGCACGCGTGGTCGCCCACACCCTCGGTGACGAGGGTGGCACCCGAGTTGCGCACGCCGAAACGCTCGCCGACGAGCCCGCGCAGGAAGATCTCCCCCGACGTCGCGCCATAGCCGATCACGTTGCCTGCGATGACGTTCGCGCTGCCGCCGAGCACGGCTGTCCGGTCGGGTCGCACGACGATGCGGCCGCCAGAGAGGCCCTTGCCCACGTAGTCGTTCGCGTCGCCGAACAGGCGCAAGGTCACGCCGCGCGGGATGAACGCACCGAGCGACTGCCCGGCCGAGCCCGTGAGCGTGACGTCGATCGTGTCGTCCGGCAGGCCAGCCCCCTTGTAGCGCTTGGTGACCTCGTGCCCGAGCATGGTGCCGATCGTGCGGTTGACGTTGCGGACCGACACCTCGATCCTGACCGGGATCGCGTCCTCGAGCGCGCCGCGCGCCTTCTCGATCAGGACGTTGTCGAGCGCGCGGTCGAGCCCGTGGTCCTGCGTCGTCGTGCAGCGCAAGGATGCCCCCTCGACGGGCCTCGGCACCTCGAGCACGGGGCCGAGGTCGAGACCGGCAGCCTTCCAGTGGTTGACCGCCTTGCGCGTGTCGAGGGCCTGGACCTGCCCGACAGCCTCCTCGATCGAGCGGAAGCCGAGCGCCGCGAGGTGCTCGCGCACCTCCTGCGCGATGAACTCGAAGAAGTTGATGACGAACTCAGGCTTCCCGGTGAACCGCGCGCGCAGCTCGGGGTTCTGGGTGGCGACGCCGACAGGACACGTGTCGAGGTGGCAGACCCTCATCATGACGCAGCCCGAGACGACCATCGGGGCGGTCGCGAACCCGAACTCCTCCGCCCCGAGGAGCGCCGCCACAACGACGTCGCGCCCGGTCTTGAGCTGCCCGTCGACCTGCACGACGATCCTGTCGCGCAGGTTGTTGAGCACGAGAGTCTGCTGCGTCTCCGCGAGACCGATCTCCCACGGCGTGCCCGCGTGCTTGAGCGACGTCAGCGGGCTCGCGCCCGTCCCGCCGTCGTGCCCCGAGATGAGGACGACGTCGGCGTGCGCCTTCGAGACACCCGTCGCCACGGTGCCGACGCCGAACTCCGACACGAGCTTGACGTGGACGCGAGCCGACGGGTTCGCGTTCTTCGCGTCGTGGATCAGCTGCGCAAGGTCCTCGATCGAGTAGATGTCGTGGTGCGGAGGCGGCGAGATGAGCCCGACGCCGGGCGTCGAGTGACGCGTCTTCGCGACCCACGGGTACACCTTGTGACCGGGCAGCTGACCGCCCTCGCCAGGCTTGGCGCCCTGGGCGAGCTTGATCTGGATGTCGTCGGCGAACGTCAGGTACTCCGACGTCACGCCAAAACGTCCGGACGCGATCTGCTTGACCTTGCTGCGTCGACGCGGGTCGTGCAGACGCTCCGGGTCCTCGCCGCCCTCGCCCGTGTTGGACCGGCCGCCGAGCGCGTTCATCGCGATCGCGAGCGTCTCGTGCGTCTCCTGCGAGATCGATCCGTAGGACATGGCGCCCGTGTTGAACCGCTTGACGATCTCGCTGACCGGCTCGACCTCGTCCAGCGGGACGGGCTCACGGTCGGGGGCGAAGGTCAGCAGGCCGCGCAGCGTCATGAGACGCTCCGCCTGGTCGTCGACACGACGCGTGTACTCGCGGAAGACGTCGAACTGGCGCGTGCGAGTCGAGTGCTGCAGGCGGAAGACCGTCTCAGGGTCGAAGAGGTGCTCCTCACCGTCGCGGCGCCACTGGTACTCGCCACCGGTCGCGAGGTTCTCGTGCGCGAGCGGGTTGCCCGACGTCGGGTAGGCGTCCTGGTGCCGCTGCGCGACCTCGGCCGCGACGGTGTCGATGCCGATGCCCCCGAGCCGTGACGTCGTGCCGGTGAAGTACCGGTCGACGAGCTCGTGAGCGAGGCCCACCGCCTCGAACGTCTGCGCGCCACGGTACGACGAGATGGTCGAGATGCCCATCTTGCTCATGACCTTCAGGACACCCTTGCCGAGCGCCTTGATGACGTTCGCCACGGCCTTCTGCGGCGTGACGTCGATGAAACCGTCCTCGGCGAGCCGCTCGACCGTCTCCATCGCGAGGTACGGGTTGACCGCTGCCGCACCGAAACCGATCAGCAGCGCGACGTGGTGCACCTCGCGGACGTCGCCGGCCTCGACGACGAGCGAGACCTGCGTGCGCGTGCGGCGCCGCAGCAGGTGGTGGTGGACCGCCGACGTCAGCAGCAGCGACGGGATCGCCGCCATGTGCGCGTTGCCGTCCCGGTCGGACAGCACGATGAAGTTCGCACCCTCGGCGATCGCGTCGTCGATCTGGTCGAAGATCTCCTCGAGACGCTCCTCGAGAGCAGGACCGCCACCGTCGACGCGGTAGAGACCGCGCACACGCTCCGCCTTGAAGACGCCGGCGAGCTTCGGGTCACGGTCGATGCGGACGATCTTCGCGAGCTGGTCGTTGTCGATCACGGGGAACGGCAGGATGAGCTTGCGCGCGTGCTCCGGGATCTCCGCGAGCAGGTTCGGCTCGGGCCCGATCGCCCCGGCGATCGAGGTCACGAGCTCCTCGCGGATAGCGTCGAGCGGCGGGTTCGTCACCTGCGCGAACATCTGGGTGAAGTAGTCGAACAGGAGGCGCGGCCGCTTCGACAGCACGGCGACGGGCGTGTCGGAGCCCATCGCGCCGAGGGGCTCGGCGCCGCTCTCGCCCATCGGGGCGAGGATGACCTTGACCTCTTCCTGCGTGAAGCCGAACGCACGCTGACGACGCAGCACCGAGGCCGGGCTGTGGGCGACGTGCTCGCGGTCAGGGAGCTGGTCGAGGTAGACCTCGTTCTCCTTGACCCACTGCGCGTACGGGTGGGCAGCAGCAAGCTGGGCCTTGATCTCCTCGTCCTCGATGATCCGGCCCGCCCCCGTGTCGACGAGGAACATCTTGCCGGGCTCGAGGCGACCCTTGCGGACCACCGTCGACGGGTCGATATCGAGCACGCCCGCCTCGGAGGCGAGCACGACGAGGCCGTCCTCTGTCACCCAGAAACGGCCCGGGCGCAGGCCGTTCCGGTCGAGGACCGCACCGATGAGCGTGCCGTCCGTGAAGTTGAGGTTCGCTGGACCGTCCCACGCCTCGATGAGGTTCGCGTGATAGTCGTAGAAGGCCCGCCGGTCCGGGTCCATGTCCTCGTTGTTCTCCCACGCCTCGGGGATCATCATCATCACGGCGTGCGGGAGCGAGCGACCGCCGAGGTGCAGGAGCTCGAGCACCTCGTCGAAGCTCGCCGAGTCGCTCGACCCGGGCGAGCACACCGGCATCAACGGGGCAAGGTCACCCAGGAGGTCGCTCTCGAGCGTGCCCTGGCGCGCCGCCATCCAGTTGCGGTTACCGCGGACCGTGTTGATCTCGCCGTTGTGCGCCACGAGACGGAACGGCTGCGCGAGCGGCCACGAGGGGAACGTGTTCGTCGAGAAGCGCGAGTGCACGAGCGCGAGCTCGCTCGCGTAGCGCGGGTCCGAGAGGTCCGGGAAGAACGGTTCGAGCTGCGCGGTCGTCAGCATCCCCTTGTACGTGAGCGTGCGGGACGAGAGCGAGGCGAAGAAGACGCCGAGCTCGTTCTCCGCGCGCTTGCGCAGCCGGTACGTGAGGCGGTCGAGGTCGATCCCCGCGACGTCGCGGCCGGGAGCAGCGACGACGATCTGGCGGAACGACGGCATGGAAGCGCGCGCCGTGGGCCCGACGAGGTCGGCTGTGACGGGCACGTCGCGCCACGCCAGGACGTCGAGACGCTCCTCGGTGGCGATCCCCTCGATCGCTGCGGCGGCCGCATCGGCCTCAGCGGCGTCCTTCGGGAGGAACGCGATGCCGACGGCGTAGCGCCCCGCCGCGGGAAGCTCGACGTGGATGACGTCGCGCAGGAAGGCGTCAGGGATCTGCGTGAGTATCCCCGCACCGTCGCCGCTGTTCTCCTCAGCACCGACCGCACCGCGGTGGTCGAGGTTGAGCAGCGCCGTCAGGCCCGCGTCGACGATATCCCGTCCGGGCGTGCCCCGCAGGGTCGCCACGAAGGCGACACCGCACGCGTCGTGCTCCGCCGCCGGGTCGTAGAGCCCCTGGGCGGCGGGAGGTGCGCCCCAGATGCCTTGCGGGCCTCGGGTAAGCGACCTGTTCATGTACACCGTCCTCACTGTTGACCAGGTCAGGAGGTGGGGGGGACCTGGTCGTGTCTCATTCGGGGGAAGAATGGGACGCCCTCGGCCCTTGGCGGGCCAATGTTACTCGTCCTTGACGGTGCGAGAGCGCCGGCTCCGCGCGCTGGGCGCTGGGTCGGTGCAGGGCGTCGCTGATAACGCAGGTCACGGAAGACCTGTGTCGGCCCCCGCATTGTCCTCGCGCTGCGCTCGACGCGCGCTCGTGTCGTGCGCCGCGTCGGCGTCACTGCGTCCGGTCGGGGCTGAGGTCGGGATGACGTCCTCCGCCTCGCCGGGTGCGACGCCTCGTGCGGCGTCGTCGTCATCGTCCTCGTTCTCGACGCCGGGCACGGCCAGGTCGGCCGTGAGATCCGTGGGGGCCACCGGGCCCGTGGGGGTGTGCGCACCGTCTTCGTCGACAGAGGCCTGCGCCGCACCGTCGCGGCGAGGGTCGTCGGGGTCGAGGTAGACGGTCTCAGGGCGGCCCGGGCGGGCCCGCCCGAGCAGGACGAACGCGGCGAGAGCCACGACGAAGAGAGCGATCGAGGTCCAGACGTTCAGGCGCAGGCCGAGGATGAGCTGCGCATCGTCGATGCGGAGCGCCTCGATCCACACGCGTCCGAGCGTGTAGAGCGTCACGTAGCCCCAGAACGCGCGGCCGTGCCCGAGCTTCATGCGGCGGTCCACGACGATGAGGAGCGCGGCAGCGGCGAGGTTCCACAGAAGCTCGTACAGGAAGGTCGGGTGGAACAGCGTGCCAGCTGGGAAGTCACCGACGCGCGCGGCGACCGCGGGGTCGATCTCGAGCCCCCACGGCAGCGTCGTCGGGGACCCGAAGAGCTCTTGGTTGAACCAGTTGCCCAGCCGACCGATCGCTTGCGCGACGAGGAGACCGGGCGCGACGGCGTCCGCGAACGACGAGAAGCTGACGCGCTCACGGCGTGCACCGATCCATGCGCCGACCGCCCCGAGTGCGATCGCGCCCCAGATGCCGAGCCCGCCTTGCCAGATGTACAGCGCCGAC
>RRZU012972569.1_pt1 | contig 16280 bp, 17 predicted proteins | sample 2165561 | NCBI WGS metagenome assembly RRZU01 (sample SAMN10456909, study PRJNA506462) | wastewater metagenome | isolation source: wastewater sludge | place: USA: Moscow, Idaho
GCGCTGCCGGACAGCCCCGCCCGGGTCGAGCACAAGCACGGTCGGCGTGCGGGTGACGCCGAACTCCCGGACGAGATCGAGCCGGGTCTCGGCGTCGATGTCGATGTGGGCCAACCTCGGTGCGTCAGCACCGAGGTTGGCCGCCGAAGTGAACTCACTGAGCAACCTGTGCGTGGCTCGGCAGGGTGCGCAGACGCTGGAGGAGAACTGGACGAACGTCGCCCTGCTTCCCAAGCCGGCACCCAATGACCTGGCGTCCAGTCGTGCTTCCTGCGTACGGTCACTGGCGACCGGACGCGGCCCGCGGACGCGGCCGTCGGTACGGCGACGGTAACCACCGAAGGCCAATGCCAGCACCAAGACGACGCCGACGATGTAGAGGCCGGTCACGGTCGCGGCCCACTCTGGTCGGCCTGGGCGCCCAGCACTCGACGGCCCAGCAGGTAGAGCTCGCAGCCGAGGCAGAAATCGAACAAGGCGTTGAGCAGCGCGGCGAGCAGCGCGACGCCGATCGCCCCGTAGAAGACGGCATCCGCGCCGGCCAGCAGCCCGACAAGGCCGACGGCTGCGAAGGTGAGTCCCACAGCCTGGGCGAAGCGGGGCGGCCGGGCGTCCTCGAACTCGGTCGGCGGCCCGATGCGCGGCCGGACCAGCTTTCGAAACAGCCAGCCGTACGGCTGGTATCTCACGCCCAGCAGAGCCCCCGCGGCGAAGGCGAGCAGTTGGACGGCCAGCAGCGGCAGCCCCCAGCCGGGGCCGAGAATCAAGGCTGCGGCCAGTACCGCCGAGGTGACGACGGCCCCGAAGCGGGGCCCTCGGGGATCAATGACATCGTGGGTGCCGGCGAGGGCGGCGGATGATGTGGGTGACATGGAGCAGTCCTCCAAAGCGCTGGCAGGGGGATCCGGAGAGTGTTGGTCAGGGTTTGTGGTGCGATCTGACGCACATCGTGTGGCGACCGCCGAGCGGTAGCTTCAAGTAGACGACCGCCACGCTCAGCACGGGAGCGGCGATCAGGACGCGCAGTCAGACTTCAGGCGCGACAACACATTCGCAGGCAGGGGCGCACCGGCGTGACGGCGACCAGACCCGGAATGAACATGCCGGAAACCCTAGCACATCGACTTAGGACTGCCTAAGTGTCTGCGTGATGGGCAGGTCGCGTTCGCGGAGTCACCAGCGCTCCTATCGCTTGCCCCTGATGAGCGCCGGACGGAAAGTAGGGTTGCCCCATGGCAGTCGACCGCCCCCCTGGCGACCAGAAGCAGGCCCCCCGCGTCCAGTTCGAGCACGTGACCAAGCACTATCCCGGCCCCGACGGTCGGCCTGTGGCTGCGGTGGACGATGTCAGCCTCGAGATGGCGCCCGGCCAGATCACGGTCCTAGTTGGCTCGTCCGGGTCGGGGAAGACGACGCTGCTGCGCTGTGTGAACCGGATGGTCACCCCCACCAGCGGCCGCGTCCTGATCGACGGTGAAGACGTCGCGGGCCTTGATGCCGTCCAGCTGCGCCGCACCATCGGTTACGTGATGCAGGAATCCGGCTTGTTGCCACACCGCAGGGTGGTGGACAACATCGCCACGGTGCCACGCCTGAACGGCCTGCCGAGGCGGGACGCCCACGACCGCGCGCTGGCGCTGATGGACATGGTGGGTTTGGCACGCAGTCTGGCCACCCGTTATCCGCGTGAGTTGTCCGGCGGGCAGCGACAGCGTGTCGGGGTCGCCCGGGCGCTGGCGGCCAGCCCGAAACTACTGCTGATGGACGAGCCGTTCGGCGCGGTCGACCCGATCGTCCGGGCCGATCTGCAGCAGGAGTTGCGCACCATGCAGGCCGAGCTCGCCTGCACCATCATCTTCGTCACCCACGACATCTCCGAGGCCCTCATTCTGGGTGACCATGTGGTGATCCTGGCCGAAGCCGGACGCATCGCCCAGCAGGGCAGCGGCACCGACCTGGTGGCGCACCCGGCAGACGACTTCGTGGCCTCCTTCCTCGGGGTCGACACCGAACGCGAACTGCATGTTCGGGAAGTGGACGGGGTCGAGTTGGTGGTGGACGCTGCGGGCCGGCCGATCGGACGGCTGGGCGGCGCGTCCCCGGTGAAGGAGGCCGCCGGGTGAACTGGCTGGCGAACAACCAGCAAACGATCTGGGCGGCACTGTGGGCCCACCTCGCACTGTCGCTGCCGCCCATCGCGGCCAGCTTTCTCATCTCGCTGCCGCTGGGCTGGGCCGCCCATCGCCACCGGTGGCTACGGTTCCCGGTGGTCACCGGATCATCGCTGATGTACGCGATCCCCTCGTTGCCGCTGCTGATCGTCCTGCCGCTGGTCATCGGCACCACGGTGCGATCGTCGGTCAACGTCGTGGTGGCCCTCACGCTCTACGGGATCGCCCTGATGGTGCGTTCGGTGGCCGACTCGTTGGACGCGGTTCCCCGCGATGCCGTCACCTCCGCCACCGCCATGGGCTACTCCCCCGTCCGCAGGTTCCTGGCAGTCGAACTGCCGCTGGCCGGACCGGGGCTGCTCGCCGGGTTGCGGGTGGTGGCGGTGAGCACGACGGCGCTGGTCACGGTCAGCGCGGTGCTGGGTGTGCACAACCTGGGCGTGCTGTTCACCGACGGCTTCCAGCGCGGCATCATCGCCGAGGTGGTCACCGGGATCGTGGGCACGGTGGCGCTGGCCCTGGTCGTCGACCGGGCGCTGGTGGCGATCGGCTGGGTGTCGATGCCGTGGTTGCGCGTCGGAGCCACGAAATCCGACACCGGGGGTGCGGCATGAACTACTTGACCGAGGCGCTGGCCTGGATCGCCGACCCGGCCAACCAGTCCGGACCGAACGGGATCGTGACCAGGTTGGCCGAGCACCTGCTGTACACGATGATCGCAACCGGCGGTGCCGCGCTGGTCGCGATTCCTCTCGGCTACGCCATCGGCCACACCGGACGCGGTCGCGGTCTGGTGGTCGGGGCCACCGGCGCCGCCCGGGCCCTGCCCACCCTGGGGGTGCTCACCCTGATCGCGCTCCTGGCCGGTGTGGGGGTCGGGGCGCCGCTGATCGCACTCGGCGTGCTGGCTGCCCCGTCCATCCTGGCCGGCGCCTACTCCGGCATCGAGGCGGTCAAGCCGGCCACGGTGGACGCCGCCCGAGCCATCGGAATGAGCGAATGGCAGGTGCTCCAGCAGGTCGAGATCCCGCTCGGGCTCCCCCAGCTGCTCGGAGGTCTGCGCTCGGCCACTCTGCAGGTGGTCGCCACGGCCACCCTGGTTGCCTATGTCGGCGGTGGCGGTCTCGGACGTTTCCTCTTCCTCGGGCTCAAGACGCAGGACTACCCGCAGATGCTGGCGGCGTCCCTGCTGGTGGTCGCCCTGGCGGTCATCTTCGAGGTCTTGTTCGAGGTGGTGACCCGGGCGGGTTTTCGGCATGGGGCGTTGCCTGGTTCCAGCGTCGGGATTTGATCTGGGGCTAGGGTGAACACCACTAATACCGGTCCTTCCTTGAACGGGGAAACCATGTTCCGTCGCATTCTCGCCCTGCTCGCCGCCGGCGCCCTGCTGCTGGGCTTGTCGGCCTGCGGCAGTGCCAACCCGGTCGGCTCGTCGAAAACCAACACACCGGGCGCTGCTGGAGCACTCGTGATCGGCTCACAGCAGTACTACTCGAACGAGATCATCGCCGAACTCTATGCGCAGGCGCTGGAGGCTGAGGGCTACCAGGTGACCCGCGAATACCAGATCGGCCAGCGCGAGGTCTATCTGCCCGAGATGGCGGCCGGCCGCATCGATCTGCTGCCCGAGTACAACGGCAATCTGTTGCAGTACTACGACAAGCAGGCCACCGCGCGCACCCCTGAGGAGGTCACCGCCGCGTTGGCCGATGTCCTGCCCGCCGGCCTTCGTCCGCTCGACATGGCCGAGGCAACCGACCAGGACTCCTACACCGTGACACGGGCCACCGCCGACCAGTACGGCCTGGCCGAGATCGGCGACCTAGCCAAACTGGCACAGCCGGTGAAGATCGGCGCCAACTCCGAGTTCGTCACTCGCCCGTACGGCATCCCGGGCCTGCGGGACGTCTATGGCGTCGAGGGCGTAGTCGTCCCGATTGAGGACTCCGGTTCGGCGCTGACCGTCAAGGCATTGGTGGACGGTGACGTGCAGGTCGCCGACATCTATACCGCCAGCCCCGCCATCCAGATCAACGACCTGGTCAGCCTGGCCGACCCGAAAGCGTTGATCCTGCCGCAGAACATCGTGCCGATCGCCTCCGAGGCGGTCGACGAGCGGGCCGCCGACATCATCAACGCAGTCAGCGCCAAGTTGGGGATGGCCGACCTGATCGCAATGAACACGCGCAGCGTCAACGAGCAACTCAGCTCGTCCCAGATCGCCACCGACTGGCTGCAAGAGAAGGGACTGCTGTGATGGACGCCCTGGACATCCTGCGGGACGGTTTCGGACGCGTCGCCGAGACGCTACCCAAGTACCTGACGGGCTTGGACGCCGGCCTGCTGCTGTGGCAACCCAAGCCGGACGCCAACTCGATCGGCTGGTTGGCCTGGCACATCGGACGTTGCGAGGACGCCCAAGTGGCCGCCATCGCGGGTGTGCGGGACGTGTACTCGCAGGGCTGGGTGGAACGCTTCGACCTGCCGTACGACGCCAACGAGATTGGCTACGGGCACAAACCCGAGCAGGTCCGGGCCTTCCGGGTCACCGATCCGACCGTGCTGCCCGACTACTACGCCGCGGTGCACGCCGCCACGCTCGAGACGCTCGATGGGCTGACTGCGACCGACCTGGAACGCCTGGTGGATGACCCCTACCGGGTGCCCATCGGGGTGCGGCTGGTCTCGATCATCAACGACATCACCCAGCATCTCGGCCAGATCGGTTACTTGCGCGGACTGGTGCGCGGCTGATTCGGCCAGCGACAATGGATTTAGGTCTCCGCAAGGTAGGTGCGGTGGCCGAATCATTCCATGCGATTCCAGGAGGCGCAATGACAGACCCCAGCTTCACCGTCATCCAGGCGATCATCGATCGCTCCGGTTCCATGGAATCCATCCGCAGCGACGCCGAGGGCGGGTTCAACGCCTTCATCGCCGACCAGCGCGCGCAGTCGGGCGAATGCCGGGTGAGCCTGGTCCAGTTCGACCACAAGTACGAGGTGGTCTACGAAGACAAGCCCATCGCGAAGGTGCCCAGGCTCCGCATCACACCCCGTGGCAGTACCGCCATGCTCGATGCGATCGGCCATACCATCACCTCGCTGGGCGTGCGCTTGGCGAACCTGCCAGAAGACCAGCGGCCGGGCACGGTGCTGGTCTGCATCGTCACTGACGGCTTGGAGAACGCGTCCCGCGAGTTCAACTACGACGTGATCAAGACGATGATCACCCACCAGGAGCAGGTCTACAGCTGGACCTTCCTCTATCTGGGTGCCGACCAGGACGCGATCGCGCAGGGTTCGCGGATGGGAATCGACGCCTCGCGTGCCCTCAGCTACGGACGCGGCAACTCCGACGCCGCGTACCACGCGATGTCGAGTGCGGTGAGCCGGATGCGTACCGCGGCGGCCCAGGGCGCGCCCGCCCCCAGGGAGGCTGCTGCGTTCACCGACGAAGAGCGGAACCAGGCCGGCGGGACGTACCTGTAGCCCGGGCTGGCAGCGCACCGGTCCGGGGGCTTGGCTGGGGTCGTGCGAGTCGACCAGCTACCGACTCGGCTGAGGCTGGTCGTTGCGGTTCGCGGTTCGTGGTTTTGTGTTCGGCAGCCGGTTCACGCTATGCTTTCCGAGTTGCCCCGGCAGGGGTGACGCACCTGGCCCCGTAGCGCAGTTGGTTAGCGCGCCGCCCTGTCACGGCGGAGGTCGCGGGTTCGAGTCCCGTCGGGGTCGCCACGGCCAGGTAGCTCAGTTGGTAGCAGCGTTCGCCTGAAAAGTGAAAGGTCGGCGGTTCGACCCCGCCCCTGGCCACCCGTCTTCCCCCCGGCACGCTCTCCAGCTGTCGTCCCCCACCGAGCAACGGCAAACCGGAGTGCCGGCAACGCGCGGCCAAGCTCTTAGAGCTAGCGCACGTAGACCTTCAACCAGCGCGAGATCTCTGCGAAGACGTGGTCACGCACTGGACGCGGCGACAGGATCAGGTCGTGCATGCCATCCGGGATGCGGGCTACGGTCACCAAATCACCCAGCCGCCATGATGTCGCCGCCAGGTGGTCGACGTCCAGCACCATGTCGACGGTCTTGACCGTCTCGTCCCACTCGGTGATCATCAGATCACTTCTGGCGCTCATCATCGACAAGACCGGCGTCCCGATCTCCAAGCCGGACGCCACCTTGGCCTGCCCGACGAGGATCGCCCGTGCCCACCCGAAGCGGACCACGAAGGCCCGGTTCGACTTGTAGTCCGGGTCGACCGGCCACTCACCGTCCAGCCCCGCGGAGACGCTGCGGAAGTACAGACCGGAGTCGTTGACCTGTAGCGCGGTGGCAGGTTTGCGGTTCGCCACCCCGACCACCAAGGGCGCCAGGGCACGCCGCACCACCTCCGGACCCCCCGTGTCCAGCCACGGCGAGTTCAGCACCACACCGTTGACCAGCTTGGTCGTCTGGGACACCCAAAGGCTGACCACCAGCCCGCCAGTCGAGTGCCCCATCACAGTGATCAGGTCGTGCCCGTCGTCACCGATCAGGCGATACGCCTCGTCGAGTTCCGATCCGTAGTGGTCCAGGTCGGTGATGTAGCCCGCGAACAGCCCGGGGCGCAGGTTGCGTCCGTAACGTCGCAGATCGAGCGCGTAGAAATCGAAACCCTGCTCGTTCCAGAAGTCCGCGAGGTGCGTCTGGAAGAAGTAGTCGCTCCAACCGTGGACGTACAACACCGCCCGCTGGTGCTGTGGTGCGTTGCGTCGCACCAGCGTTGCGGTCAGCTGCTCGTCCGGTTCGCCGTCGGCCAGCTCCGCGTCCTCGACCGGCCACGAGCGTGCCTGATACCCAGGCAGCAGACGATCATCGAACCACATCACCGATTCCCACGAGGGTTGGGATTATCGTCGATCCTCGTCATCTTCTTCATATGCGACCAGATCGTCGTCGTCGTATTGAGTCATCAGGTCCGCATACTGGTCGGGGATTTCGTCGTAGAGACCCTCTACCTGGCCAGATTCCCCTCGAAGCTCTCGCTCCAGTGAGGCGGAGTCAAAGCCCACCGAGCGATACTTCAGATCGCGGGCCACCTTTGTCTGCTTCGCCTTTGCACGGCCGCGCCCCATATCGGGTCGACCCCCTCGCTTTGTCCCTCGCGGCGTAACCGCGGCATTTGAATAACTGTCGTGGCGCCAAGGCTACCCAATGCCGCGCGGTGGTGCCAAAGCCTCACAACAGGCGGGCACTTACATCACTGGTCGGACGCCGCCCTGCCGCCGTCGATCCAACCGGACAGCAAAGGCGCCCCCCGAACCGGTGGTCCGGAAGGCGCCTGCCTCGGCGTGCTGGGAATCAGTCGAGCAGGTCGGCGTACAGCGGCGTCGGCAGGTAGCGCTCGCCCCAGTCCGGGACGCCCACCGCGATGGTCTTGCCGGCGTTGGCCGGATCGGCAGCCAGATCGGCAGCGGCGCGCAGGGCGGCACCCGATGAAATACCCACCAGCAGGCCCTCCTCCTTGGCCGCACGCCGAGCCCAAGCCAGCGCATCGTCCGAAGTGACCTTGAGGATCCCGGTGATCACCGAGCGGTCGAGGATCTGCGGGACGAAGCCGGCGCTGAGGCCCTGGATCTTGTGCGGACCCTTGGGCCCGCCAGACAGCACGGCCGATTCGGCGGCCTCCACCGCGTACAACCGCACCTCGGGCTTGCGTTCCTTCAGCACCTGGCCGACCCCGGTGATGGTGCCGCCGGTACCGACGCCCGAGACCACGATGTCGACTTGGCCGTCGGTGTCGTGCCAGATCTCCTCAGCGGTCGTGGCGCGGTGGACCTGGACGTTGGCCGGGTTCGTGAACTGGCTTGCCAAGATGGCGCCCGGAGTGCTGGCGACGATCTCGGCCGCCTTGGCGTTGGCACCTGGGACGCCGTCCGCCGCGGGAGTCAAGATGAGTTCGGCGCCCAGGGCCCGCAGCACCGCGCGGCGCTCCTTGGAGAACGTCTCCGGCAGGGTGATGACCACCTTGTAGCCACGGGCCGCGCCGACCCAGGCCAGCGCGATCCCGGTGTTGCCGGAGGTGCCCTCGACGATCGTGCCGCCGGGCTGCAACGCACCGGAAGCCTCTGCCGCGTCCACGATGGCCACCCCGATGCGGTCCTTGACCGAGTTGGCGGGATTGTAGTATTCGAGCTTGGCAAGCACAGTTGCCTGCGAGTCGCCATAGAGACGGTTGATCTTCACCAGTGGGGTGCGTCCGATCAGCTGGGTCGCGTCCTGAAAGTATGTCATTTCGGGTTCCTTTCGCTTTGATTGCTGGGTCAGTTGATTGCTGGGTCAGGTTCTTGGATGTGCGCGAATCCCCGAGCCGGGCGGCCGGCATGGGATCACGTCTTGGGTGCACGCAAACAGGGCCGTCGTAGCGGCCCGACCGAAGGGGTTGACCGAACGCCACAGAAAAACCGTGTGGCGATCAGGCCGATGTCATGCGGCCGATCAGAGGCAGCGACAACACATTCGCACGCGCGACACAGCCGAAGTCAGCTGGCGGGTGCGAGTGACGAACATGGGGACGACCGTAGCAGGCCCGAGGGCCGCAGCAAAGTCTCGCTCAGGATTTGTGGCTGCCCGACAGGACGACCCGGCGCTGTTCCGGGCCGGCGGCAACGAGCTCACCGCACACCCAAGCTGGGACTCCCCGTTCGCTCAGCAGCCGAACCGCGGCGTCCACTGCCTCGGCCGGGACCAACCCGACCATGCCGACGCCCATGTTCAGCGTGGCTTCCAAGTCGGGCTGCGAGACCTGTCCGAGGCGCTGCACCAGGTCGAAGACCGCCGGCGGACGCCAGCTGCCTCGCTCAAGGCGGGCAGTCACGGTCTCGGGCAGCACGCGGGCAAGGTTGTTGGCCAGCCCGCCGCCGGTGATGTGGCTCATCGCGTGCACCTCGACGCCCCTGATCAGGGCCAGGGCATCGCAGGCGTAGACCCGCGTCGGTTCCAGCAGTTCCTCGCCGAGGGTGCGTCCCAGTTCGTCGACGTGCGAGTCGAGGCGCAGGCCGGCGTCGGTGAGCAGGACACGCCGCACCAGCGAATAGCCGTTGCGGTGCAGGCCTGAGGGCGCCATGGCCACCACAGCGTCGCCCGGACGGACCTTGTCGGGACCGAGGATCTCGTCGGCTTCAACCACACCGACGGTGGCGCCAGCCATGTCGAAGTCGTCGGGGCCCATCAGGCCGGGGTGCTCTGCGGTCTCGCCGCCGATCAAGGCGGTGTTGGCGGCCGCACACGCCTCGGCGATCCCGCGGACGATGTCGGCGATCCGTTCAGGGACGACTCGTCCGCACGCGATGTAGTCGGTCAGGAAGAGCGGTTCAGCACCGCAGACCACCAGATCGTCCACCAGCATGCCGACCAGGTCCCAGCCCACGGTGTGGTAGACACCCATGGCCCGGGCAATGTCGACCTTGGTGCCCACCCCATCAGTGCTGGTGGCCAGCACCGGGTGCCGGAATCCCTTCAGCGCCGACGCATCGAACAGCCCGGCGAAACCACCGAGGCCACCCATCACCTCGGCCCGCGTTGCCGCCTTGACGTGGGCCTTCATCAGTTCGACGGCGCGGTCACCGGCTTCGATGTCGACACCGGCGCGGGCGTAGGCGGATTGGCTCATGCGTCCTCCTGGTCGATTCCCAACGTTGCGGCAGCAGAACCCGGGATGTGGATCGGGTAGTTGCCGTCGAAGCAGGCCGAGCAGAGCAGGTCGGCGTCCAGACCGACGGCGGCATGCATGCCCGCCAGGCTCACGAAACCGAGCGAATCGGCCTCAATGGCCTGCGCGATCTCGTCGACGCTCAGGCCGGGAGCGATCAACTCGGCGCGGGTGGCGAAGTCGATGCCGTAGAAGCAGGGCCACTGCACGGGCGGGCTGCTGATGCGGACGTGCACCTCGGCGGCCCCGGCAGCCCGCAGCATCCGGATGAGCGCGCGCTGGGTGTTGCCGCGCACGATCGAATCGTCCACCACCACCAGCCGCTTACCGGCGATGACCTCACGCAGCGGGTTCAGCTTGAGCCGGATGCCGAGTTGGCGGATGGTCTGGGTGGGCTGGATGAAAGTGCGGCCGACGTAGGCGTTCTTCACCAGGCCGATCGCGAAGTCGATGCCGGACTCCCGGGCGTAGCCGAGCGCGGCAGGGGTGCCGGAGTCTGGTACGGGGATGACGATGTCGGCGTTCGCGGGGTGCTCGACGGCGAGCTGGCGTCCGATCTGGACGCGGGTCGGCTGCACCGGTCGGCCCGCGATGCGGGTGTCGGGACGAGCCAGGTAGACGTATTCGAAGACGCAGCCCTTCGGCCGGGGTGTCGCGAAGTGGTGGCTGCGCAATCCGGCGGCATCGATGGCCACGAACTCCCCCGGCTCGACCTCGCGCACAAAGGTGGCGCCGATGATGTCGAGTGCGGCGGTCTCGGAGGCCACCACCCAGCCCCGCTCCAGGCGTCCGAGCACCAACGGACGCACCCCGTGCGGGTCGCGCGCCGCATACAGCGCGTTCTCGGTCATGAAGACCAGACAGAACGCGCCCATCAACTGCGGCAGGACGTCAAGGGCGATCTGCTCAATGCTGTCGCTCGGGTGCGCCGCCATCAGGGACGTGATCAACGCAGTGTCGTTGGAGGAGTCCATCGTCTCCTTGTGCGGCACCTTGTCGTCCGCGCCCTCTGCGATGGCCGACCGCAGCAGTTCCTCCAGCTTGTCGGTGTTGGTGAGGTTACCGTTGTGAGCCAACGCCAGCCCCTGCCCGGCGACCTGGGCGAAAGTGGGTTGGGCGTTCTGCCAGACAGACCCCCCCGCGGTGGAATAGCGGGTGTGTCCGATCGCGAGATGGCCGGTCAGGGAGTTGAGGGTGCCCTCGTTGAAAACCTGACTGACCAGGCCCATGTCCTTGAAGACCATGATGCGCTTGCCGTCGCTGACCGCGATGCCGGCCGACTCCTGGCCGCGGTGTTGCAGTGCGAACAACCCGAAGTAGGTGAGTTTGGAGACAACCTCGCCGGGCGCATAGACCCCGAAAACGCCGCACTCCTCGTGCGGACGATCGTCGACCTGTGGATGCGACATCACTGGGTGAGTGTAGCGCGAAGCAAGACCGGGCAGGATCGGAGGTTCCGACCGTACGGCAACCCCTCAATGGGTTGCGGCCGGATGTGGGAGCATGGCGAGGACGACCGGACGATCCAGCGTCCCCGATCAGGCCAAGACCGTCCTCACCGAAAGGGACCACAATGCGCGTGACCATCACCGACCTCGACCACGACTCCTGGGCTGTGGAGCAGGGCGTCGCAGAGGCTGAAGGCGTCGATTTCCACTTCCTTGGCGGCGGCAAGGACGCCGGCCTTGATCCCCGGGTCAAGGGCAGCGAAGGGCTGGTCGTCCAGTACGCCGAGATCACCGCCGACGTGATGGACTTCCTGCTTCCCGAATTGAAGGTCGTCGGACGCTATGGCGTGGGGGTCGACACCATCGACCTGGACGCGGCCGAAGCGCGTGGCATCGTCGTGGTCAATGTGCCGGACTATGGCACCCAGTCGGTGGCCGACCAGGCGATCGCGCTGGCCGTCTCGGTGGCCCGCAATCTGCCCGTCCTGGACCGGCAGGCCCGCGCGTCGAAGTTGGATCTCGCTGCCGCCGCACCCATCCATCAGTTCGTCGACCAGACCTTCGGCGTCCTCGGCTTCGGGCGCATCGGACGGGCCTGCGCCGAGAAGGCGCGCGGCCTGGGTTTCCGGACCCAGGTCACCGACATCATCTTCCCCGAGGGCACGACCGAGGTCGACGGCTTCAAGGTGGCCAGCCACGATGAGTTGTTGGCGACCAGCGACATCATCAGCATCCATGTGCCCCTGACGACGTCGACCCGGCACATCTTCGACGACGACGCCTTCGCCAAGATGAAGCCGGGCGCCATCCTGGTGAATACCGCCCGCGGCGGCGTCGTCGACACCGACGCCTTGGTGCGCGCACTGGAGTCGGGCAAGCTGCGGGGTGCCGGCCTGGACGTCATGGAGACCGAACCCGTGCCGGTCGACGCCCCGATCACCCGGCTGGATCGCGTGGTTCTCGCCCCGCACACCGGCTTCTACTCCGAGGAGTCGTACTACCAGCTCAAGCGCCGAACGATGCAGAACGTCATCGACGTGCTGAAAGGTCGCGAGTGCCACAACATCGTGGTGCCACGCCCGCAGTGACCACCCCTTGATCCGCGCGGCGTCCCCGGGGCCTAGGGTTGATGGCCATGGGACGCCTCCATGCACTTCGCAAGAGCTACGAGCGCAGCGAACTTGACGAATCCGACACCTCGGCAGCGCCGCTGGCGCAGTTCAAGAAGTGGTTCACCGAGGCCGAGCACGCGAAGGTCCCGGAGCCGAACGCGATGACGCTGGCGACCGTCGGTGCTGACGGTCGGCCGTCCACCCGGGTGGTGCTGATCAAGGACGTCGACGAGCGGGGCATCGTCTGGTACACCAACTACCAATCCCGCAAGGCGCACGAACTCGCAGACAACCCTTGCGCGGCGTTGCAGTTCCACTGGGTCGAGTTGGAGCGGGTGGTGCGCATTGAGGGGCGTGTCGAGAAGGTCGACCCGGCCGAGTCGGACGCCTACTTCGCGGTGCGGCCGCTCGATTCCCGGATCGGGGCATGGGCGTCGCCGCAGTCCCAGGTGATCGCCAATCGGGGCGTCCTGGTGAAGAACGTCGCCGAGGTGACGACTCGGTTCGGGCTGAACCCGCCGCGTCCGGAGCACTGGGGTGGCTTCCGGCTGGTGCCCGACACCTGGGAGTTCTGGCAGGGACGCAAGTCGCGGCTGCACGACCGGATCCGCTATCGCCTAGTGGCTGGGCTGTGGACGAGGGAGCGGCTCGCACCATGAGAACAGACCGGGAGTCATCTGGTTGACTGGGGCTATGAAGATCGGAATAGGCAGCGACGGATCGGGCTTCGGCCTCAAGGGCATCGTCGTGGAGCACCTGTTGGAATCGGGCCACGAGGTCGTCGACTACGGCCCGGGTGAAGACGAACAACCCGAGTACTCCGCGACCTATGCGCGCAAGGTGGCCCACGCCATCCGCGATGGGCAGGTCGAACGCGGTGTGCTGATCTGTGGCACCGGCATCGGCATCTCGATCTCGGCGAACAAGGTGCGCGGCATCCGCGCCGCGGTCTGCTCCGAACCGTTCACCGCCCGGCACACCCGCGAGAACAACGGCTCCCAGATCATCGCCTTCGGTGCCTTCGTGGTCGGCCCCGAAATGGCGAAGGCGATCGTGGACGCCTTCCTGGGTGCGGAGTTCAAGGGCATCAACGGCGGTGAGTTCGCCGAACGCTTCGCCAAAATCGCCGCGATCGAGGACGAGGAGATCGCGCTCGCCAAGTAGCACGGCCCACCCGGGTCAACCCGGTGGCTCGCCGTCGGACAAGGGACGGCGATACCACCCCACCGATCAGCCCTAGAGTCTCCACCATGACGGTCGCGGGCTGGGTGATTGCGCTGGCTTTCGTGCTGGCATTCAGTGGCGCCGTGATCCAAGGCATCATCGGCTTCGGCATGGGGGTATTGGCCATTCCGATCCTGTCGCTGGCCGACCCCGGGCTGGTACCGGTGGCCGGGATCGTCGGATCGGTGGCAATGCCCGTGATCGCCCTGATCGACGAACACCGGCACCTTGACTGGCGGGTGGTGGCTTGGGTGGTACTCGGTTTCATTCCCGCCACGGCATTGGGGGTCTGGGTCGTCAAGGTGCTGCCCACCGAGACTTTGCAGGCGTCCATCGCGGGGGTGGTGCTGGTGATGGTCGCGCTGAGCCTGGTCCGGGTCTCGGTTCCCAACAACGGCCTGGCCCTGCTCGTGTCGGGCCTCATCTCAGGAACCTCCGGGACAGCCGCCGGCATCGGCGGCCCACCGATCGCCATTGTGCTGGCAGATGAGCCACCACCCATGGTTCGCGCCACACTGGCGACCACCTTCATCTTCGGTACCGTCATCTCGCTGACCGGCCTGGCCGTGGGCGGTGTGCTGACCACCAATGCCGTCGGGGTGGGGCTCATCATGATCCCCGCGACCATCTTGGGCATGCTGGTGGCCCGCAGGCTGCGAGGCAAAGTCAACCGGCAGGGATTTCGGCTCGGCGTCCTGGTGCTGTCCAGCGTGGCCGCAGTGACACTGCTGGTGCAGGCGCTGGTGTGATCGTCAGACGGGGCGGATGCTCCGGACGACCGTGAGCACCCCGCTGCGACGCGTCTCGATGCGTCGGAAGCCGGCCTTCGCCATCCGATCCACCAGGTCCGCCCGTGGGTCGTCTGCTATCTCCGTATGGCAGACGCCCCTGGCAACCGCTCTTCCGAGGCGTCCGAACGGCGGCGCGAACTCGGCCACCAGCAGCCTGCCGCCGGGGATCAGCATGCGGAAAGCCTCCGCGAAGACCGCGTCCCGATCTTCCGGCTCGACGTGGTGCAGCGCGAGCGCCGAGACGACGACGTCGAAGCTGTTGTCGGAGAACGGTGGACGCGCCACGTCACCGACGCGGCTGTCGCCGCCGAGCCGCTGCGCGTGGATCACCATCTCGGGCGAACTGTCGAGACCGATCACTTGACCGCTGCTGCCGGCCAGGTCGGCGGCCGCCCGGGTGAGCGTCCCGGGCCCAGAACCCAGATCCAGGACGCGGTCACCGCTGCCGATCCCGGCATCAAGCGCAAGCCGCCGGTAGGCGGCCTGGCGGCATCCCAAGAAGGTGGCTGCCGTGAACCCGTCGTAGGTGGCGACCGTCCAGGTCGCGGGCTTGGGAAACAGATGCATCAGCGGGCCAACTCGGCAAGCAGCAACGCCTCGGCGAGACAGGCAGCCTCCCAGTCGGGTAGGTAGAGCGACTCGTCGATGCCATGCATCCGGCTGTCGGGGTCGGCCACCGCGGTGCCGAGCACGCCCGCATCAGGGAAGGCCCGCTGGAACTCGGCGATCATGCCGATCGTCCCGCCGGTACCGATCAACAGCGGCTCGGTGCCATACGCGGCACGCCAAGCCCGATTCGCCTTCTCGGCCAGGTCACCGCTGAGCTCGATGATGCAGGGTTCGGCTCGTTCCTTGTTCGTGACCGTCAACTGGGCACCCCACTCGATGTGCGAGTCGAGGTGCGCCTTCAGACAGTGCCAGGCGTTGTCTGCGGTGTCGCCGGGCGCCACCCGCACCGAAAGGCGGGCCCTGGCCGACGGGATCAGCGTGTTGGACGAATCCGCGATCGAAGTGGTGTCGAGCCCGATGACCGAGATCGCCGGTTTGGTCCAGGTCCGCGCCGCCAGCGGGCCCGACCCGATCGGCTGGACGCCCTCCAGCAGGCTGGATTCGGCTCGCAGCGTGGCCTCTTGGTAGTCGACCAGGGTGTCCTGGCGGGAGACCAGGCCGGCGACTGCCACATTGCCCTGCTCGTCGTGAAGCGTAGCCAGCAGGCGGCAAAGCGTAGTCAACGCATCTGGCACCGCACCACCGAACTGCCCGGAGTGCACCGCATGCTCCAAGGTGCGCACCTCGACCAGACAGTCGACCACCCCGCGCAGCGACGTGGTGAAGGCAGGGACGCCGGCGGCCCAGTTGCCGCAGTCGGCGATCACGTAGAGGTCGGCCTCCAGGTCGTCCCGGTGCTCCGCAAGGATTCGCGCCAAGGTGGGCGAGCCCATCTCCTCCTCGCCCTCGATCAGCACCACGACATTGACCGGCGGCTTGCCGTCGAACGCGCGCAGCACCGCGAGATGCGCGGCCACGCCGGCCTTGTCGTCCGCGGTCCCGCGTCCGTACAGCCGGTCGCCGCGCTGCGTCGCAGTGAACGGCTCAGTGGTCCACTGCGCGATATCACCGGACGGCTGGACGTCGAGGTGGGCGTAGAGGCAGACGGTCGGCAGTTCGGGCGCGACGTCGAAATGGGCGATGACCGCAGGCTGGCCACCCGACTGGACGACCCGCACCCGATCGCAGCCCAACACCTTGAGGTGCCCGACCACCGTATCGGCGGCCGCCGCGACATCACCGGCATGCTCGGACTGCGAACTGACCGAAGGGATGGAAACCAGATGGACCAAGTCGTCCAGC
>RRZU012807851.1_pt1 | contig 16278 bp, 13 predicted proteins | sample 2165561 | NCBI WGS metagenome assembly RRZU01 (sample SAMN10456909, study PRJNA506462) | wastewater metagenome | isolation source: wastewater sludge | place: USA: Moscow, Idaho
GGAGAGAGTAGCTCGCTATGAGCACGAGCTTCTCACGTACGCCACACCTCGACTCGCGGCGATTCCCGGCGTGACGATCGTGGGCACGGCGCGCCGGAAAGCTTCCGTGTTGTCGTTCGTTCTTGCCGGTCACGATCCCATTGACGTGGGCAAGGCCTTGAATCGATACGGCATCGCCGTTCGGGCGGGGCACCACTGCGCCCAGCCGATCCTCCGGCGGCTCGGATACGAGACAACAGTGAGATCGTCGTTCTCCCTCTACAACACGCTCGGCGAAATCGACGTCTTCCTGAATGCGGTCAAGGATATTGCATCAAGGAAATTGAGCCTGTGAACGGCACACTGCCCGATCCCCCGAACAAAGGTGAACTGATGGCCAACCATTCCCAGCGGACGTACGAATCCATCCTCGAGCTTCTACCCAGCGTGGACAACCCGACTCCACTCGTTCGCCTTCAACATGTCACCGGATTCAGGCATGCCAAGGTGTATGCCAAGCTCGAATGGTACAACCCTTTCGGTGCTGTCAAGGACAGAGTGGCGGCGAATCTCATTCGCGACGCCGAGGAGCGGGGTGAGAAGCTGGAGAACCTTGTGGAGCCCACGTCCGGTAATACCGGAATCGGCTTGGCGATGGTTGCCAATGCGAAGGGGTACGGGTTCGCGGCCACTCTCTCGAAGGATGTTCCGTTCGAGAAGAGAGCCTCGTTGCGGCTCTTCGGAACGGAACTCGTGGAGCTCGATGACGATCTGTGCCCCCTCCCCGGGCAGCCGGAGGGGTCCATGCAGAAGGCCGAGGAATTGGCCGAACGTCCCGGGTGGACCGAGCTCAACCAGTATGAGAACTCGGCGAATCCGGATGCGCACTTTCGCACGACCGGGCCCGAGATCTGGCGCCAGACAGGTGGCGAGATCACTCATTTTGCCGCATCGCTCGGAACGTGTGGCACCATCACCGGCACGGGGCGATTCCTCAAACAGCGTGATCCGAACGTGAAAGTGATTGGTGTGCATCCCACGGAGGGGCACGACATCCCGGGCGTTCGCAGCCGCCGCGCGCTCGGCGTGACGGAGTTTTTCCACCCGGGGGAGTACGATGCCGTCGTTGAGATACCGGACGACGAAGCCTACCGACTCGCGCGGCGCCTTCACCAAGAGGAAAGCATCATCGCTGGTCCGAGCTCCGCTCTCGCCTTGGCCGGCGCGCTACGGGCGATTCCGGACGAAGAGGGCGTGATCGCCGTTGTCATCTTCCCGGACAACGCCTACAAATACATATCCTCCTTTCAACGGCACCTGCCCGATCTCTTCCCCGCTGAGGAGAAGGCCGTCGCGGCCCCGGAGAATCCCTTCGGGGTGCATCTGGAGGCGGCTTTCCAGTTCGCCAAGAACGGCCCAGACGTTGTCGATGTGGCGGAAGCGAAGGCTCTCCATGATGCCGGGGTTCCCATTGTGGACGTGCGCAATCCTCCAGAGGTTGCCCTGACGCGTATTGCGGATACGGCCAATGTCCCCCTGCCGGAACTGTCCGAGGGGCGGACTCAGGGGCTTCCTTCGGACAAGGATGCTCCAGTCCTGACCCTGTGCGCGGCCGGGACCAGATCGCTCTACGCGTTGCTGCTGCTCAAGGCGCAGGGCTATCGCAATGTGAAGAGCGTCGATGGAGGTATCGCCGAATGGAGGGCCGCAGGCTTACCGACGGAGTGAATGAGGTGGTGGGCCAGTCGCTTGGCCGGCCGTCGTGGCGGCCTCTGGTTTCTTGGTGGCGGTGAGAGCGCAGCCACTGACTTTATGGTCAGATGGTGCGGTCTCACCGCCGTGAAATTTCGGAAAGGGTAACGGCCCCGCGGAGTGTTCCGCGATTCCGCTGGTAGGAGCCGTGGGGCGACCGGGGAGTGCCGCAAGTCTGCTGGTGACAGTGACGAGCTCGTGGAACTTGCCACGCACCCGCTGGTAAGTGCGGCAGTTTGCCTGATGCCCTCAGTTTGCCTGATGCCCTCGTTGCCAGGCTGGTTGTGGCCGTGTTCTACTCCCGCGGACCCGTCACCTTGCGAGCCAGAGCGGAGGCCTCACGTTCGAGGCGTCGCTGATTGGCCGCGGCCCGCCGCTCGGCCTTCGGCATCCACACTGGCCGGCGCTCGCCCGTCACCATTCCCAGAATCCACCACAGCGCCTCGATCAGCGCCGCAGCGATGAGGCCGGCGATGGTTGCGAAGCTCATCATGGAGGTGTTGGAGGAGTCCAACATGAAGAATCGCTGAGTGACGTCGAGACTGAAGATCAGGCTGTAGCCCACAAGGGGCAGCAGAACCAGCAGCAGCTTCCACCACTCGTAGGGCCGGGCCACCACGGCCAGCACCCAGCTCGACGCGATGATCAGTGCGACGAGTGCCGCAGTCGAGGCCTGTATCGCTCCAGGATGGCCCGGTGGCCCCGGAACCCGCACCGCGGCATAGGTGATGAACGATGCCGCAGCCACGAGAACACCCGCGGGAAATCCGAAGGACATCACTCGCCGAACGAAGTGAGGCCGCGCCCTTTCATTGTTTGGGGGAAGTGAGAGCAGGAAGGCTGGGATTCCGATGGTGAACCAGCCTGTGATGGTCACGTGGATGGGTTGGAAGGGGAAGGGCAGTGAGAAGAGCAGCACCAGAATCGCGATGGTGGAGGAGTAGACCGTCTTGGTGAGAAACAGATTGGCTACTCGCTCGATGTTTCCGAGAACTCGCCTGCCCTCGGCAACCACATGGGGCAGCGTTGCGAATTTGTCGTCCAACAAGACGATCTTGGCAACGGAACGAGTCGCCGCCGTGCCCGAACCCATGGCCACGCCGAGGTCCGCATCCTTGAGGGCGAGCACATCATTGACGCCATCGCCAGTCATGGCAACCGTGTGGCCACGCTCCTGAAGGGCGGCCACCATCGCACGCTTCTGTTGCGGTGTCACGCGACCAAAGACCTGCGCATCGTTGACGGTCTGGATGAACGACTCGTCGTCAATGTTCCTTGCGTCGATTGGATCGCCAGACGTCATGCCCAGCGAACGGGTCACGGCGCCGACGGATTCGGCGTTGTCCCCGGAGATCACTTTGACCTCGACGCCCTGATTCCTGAAGTACTCCAAGGTGTCGGCAGCGTCGGGGCGTATGCGCTGCTCCAGCACGACGAGCGCAACTGGTTCAATGACTCCGGGAGCATTCTCGCTGGTGACCAGTTCGCTGCACCGCCCGAGCAGCAACACTCGCAATCCCGAGGAAGCGATTTCGTCCGATTGGCGCCCCGCCTCGGAGGCGGGATCCACCAGCACATCCGGTGCGCCGAGCACCCAGTGGGCGGCGGATGAGTCCGCCTGCTCGAAGCTCACGCCGCTCCACTTCTTCGCGGATGTGAAGGGCTGCAAAGCCACTGCCTTCCACGGGTTCTCAGCAACACCCATTCCCTCGATGATCGCTTCCATCGAGGAGTTGGGGGCCGGGTCGGCGGCGGCGAGTTGACGCAACGCCTCCGTGGAGAAGTTTGTATCGGACGCAATGGCGGGTGCCAAGCCAGGCCCCATGCCGGCTTCCACCAAACCGGCTTCCGCCCGACCGGCTTCCACCAAACCGGCTCCCGCCAAACCGGCTCCCGCCAAACCGGCTCCCGTCAAGCCGGGCCCCATACCGATTGCACCGATGGGAATGATCTGCGAGAACGCCATCTTGTTCTCGGTGAGAGTGCCGGTCTTGTCCGCGCACACCACGTCCACGCGAGCCAAGCCCTCGATGGCCGGCAACTCGTTGACGAGGCATTTGCGGCGCCCGAGCCGAATCACTCCCAGGGCGAAGGCCGTGGAGGTGATGAGCACCAGACCCTCGGGAATCATCGGCACCAGCGCGCCGGAAACGGATAGGACAATGGCGCGCCAGTCGGATTGTCCAACGCGAATTTGTCCCAGAATCGTCAGCAATCCCACGGGGATGAGAACCCAGGTGATGACTTGGAGGATGCGGTTGATTCCGGCTTGGAGTTCGGAATGGACCAGTGAGAACTTGGCGGCCTCCGCGGTGAGCCTTGCGGCATAGGAATCCTTGCCCACCTTCGTGGCCTGATACGCGCCGGTTCCCGAGGCGACGAAGCTGCCGGAGAGGATTTCGTCCCCCTCCTCCTTCGCGACCGCGTCGGATTCCCCGGTCAGTAGTGACTCGTCCATTTCCAGATAACTGGCGCTTGCCACGATTCCGTCGACGACGATCTGTTCGCCAGGCGTGACCACGATGACGTCGCCCAGCACCACCTCCTCCTGGGTGATCTGCTGTTTGGCGCCGTCGCGCATCACGGTGGGGTGGGCCTCACCCACCACGGCGAGCGAATCGAGAGTGTGCTTCGCCCGCATCTCCTGCACGATGCCGATGATGGAGTTGGCGATGATGAGCAGGCCGAACGCGCCATTGATCCAGGACCCGGTCAGCATGACCAGAACGAACAGGATCCCGAGCAGGGCGTTGATTCTGGTGAAGACGTTGGCCCGAACGATCTGGCTCGTTGTGCGCCCCGAGCGAGGGGGCAATTCGTTTGCCTGCCCGGCTTCGCGGCGGGCGGTTACCTCCGCGGTCGTCAAACCAACGCTCGGTCTCACATGTGCCATGGGTATGACGTTAGCAGGCACGCCCGTTCGGGAGCATCAGGCGCCAGCTCGGGGTTGACCCGGACTCAAAGTGGCGTCATCATGGTGTCATGAACATGTCACAGTATTCCGAGAGGCTACGGGAGTCTCTCCTGCGCGCAGCTGCCATGGGAGAAGAGTCCACCCAGATGGTCGCTGCGAGATTGGTCGAAGCGCTCGAACCCGCTGTTCAGCTCCAAGGGCTCGCAATGGCTGCGGACCTTGCCGATGAAGTCAATCGCCTGTCGAATTCGGTGCACGTTGACGTCGTGATGACACCAGATGGTGCCAGCCTGCGCGTCGCCGCGGTCGAACTGCCGGATCCGGAACCCGAGGCGTGGGTGGACGAATCCGAAGGTGACGAAACCGTCCGCATCACGTTGCGCATCCCCAAGGGTCTCAAGAAGCAGGTGGACGGCTTCGCGCAGGCGGCAGGCAAGTCCCTCAACTCGTGGATCGTGAGCGCCATGCGAATCGGCGTGGCTCACGAGGGCAAGCGCGAGCGGGCGAACTACGCATCCACCTCGAACTTCGCGTCGACCTTGCGCGGCTGGGTCAAGTAAGGAGAATGGCAATGGCTCACACATCAGATGACTCCCGTTCCGGAACCTTCCAGGTGGGATACGAACCCTTCCAGCTCGATCTGGACAGCCAGTTGGGAAATGTTGACATCGCGGTGGTCCCGGAATCAGACGAGATTCATTGGACCGTTCGGGGCGCAAGCCCGGCAGCGGAGAAAGTGGAAGTTTCGTTCGACGGCGACGTCCTGCGAGTCTCCACCGGGCACCTCCAGAAGCTCACGTTCCTGGACTACATCGTCAAGACGATCTCGAGCAATGACAGCGTGGACATCGAACTCACACTGCCGCAAAATCTCAGGAACGCCGTGCTGCGACTGGAGATGGGCAATCTTCGGATTCATGGCGCAACCTTCGGGCCTGCGACGATCTCCTCGGGCAAGGGAAACGTGGAGATCGAGTCGTTTGCGGATGCCGAGCTGGCGGTTGCCGCGGGATTCACGCGGGTGCCGTCCGGGGGCACCGCGGGCAGTGTAAAGACGGGTGTCGGAAACATCAGCGTTGGTATGGGCTCCGGTGTGCGCTTGGAGAGTGGCATGGGCAACGTGCGGGTCGATCACTTGGTTGGCGACGCCCGGCTGAAGACCGGCACGGGTGACGTGCTCGTCCGCGAGATCTCGTGGGGAAACCTCGAGGCCAACGCGGGGGTGGGCGAGATCAAGATCGGCGTCCCGCGGGGAACGGCAGCCCTGCTTGATTGCTCCAGTGGGCTGGGTGAGGTGAAGTCCGAGCTGAGGGAGAATGCGGCACCCGAACCGGACGCCCCGCACGCGGAGATCCGGTGCAAGTCGGGAGTGGGTGGAGTTTCCATCCGATACGCTTGATCACCATGGGCTTTCTCCTCAACATCATCTGGGTGGTTCTCGGCGGCTTCTGGCTCTCCTTGGGCTACGTACTCTTCGGGCTGCTGGCGCTGATCCCGATTGTCACGATTCCGGCGTCGCTCGCCAGCTTCCGTATCGCGGGTTATGTGCTGTGGCCGTTCGGGCGCACGGTGGTGCGTCAGCCGGGATCCGGGACGGGTTCGGCACTCATGAACATCGTGTGGTTCGTCATTGCCGGTGCTTGGCTGGCTGTGGGGCACATCCTGACTGCCGCGGCCCAGGCGGTCACGATCATCGGAATCCCGCTGGCGATCGCGAACCTCAAACTCATCCCCGTCACCTGCTTCCCCTTCGGCAAAATGGTCATCTCCAAGCGCGAAGCACAGCGGCGCGGAATCTCGACCCTCGGCGAGGTGGCGCTGTAGTCGCGGCCGGAGGTCAGGAGAACCGTTGCTGTTTCAGGGCCGGAAACGCCGGAAAATATGATCGGGAGGAGGGGACATGTCCGCATCAATATCAATGATCCCGAAAACGACTCAGCCCGACCGGGAGCAGCCTGTCTTCGAACTTCCTGCGAATAGTGAGAGGCAGCAGTAGGGACAAGACGTCTGTCCATCAGTGGTCAGCCTTTGCTCGTGCGCACCAGCTGCATGATCATCCGCGCGGCCATGATGAGCTGGAACGCCGCGAACAGGTAGTTGCCAGTCCGGGCAGGGATCGCCACGGCGGACAGCACCCCCAGAGGGGAGGTCAGGCACGCTGCGATCCCGAGGGTCAGCGCCGCCTGCAGGTCAACATTGCGCCGCCTCAGGTTTCCGAGCGTTCCGGAGACGGACGTGGGGATGATGACGGCCAGAGACGTGCCCTTGGCAATCAGATCGGAAGCCCCGAAACCCACGATCATGCCCGGCACGAGCACCACTCCGCCGCCCACGCCAACCAGCCCCGCGAGAATTCCCGTGACCAGCCCCATCGCCACGAGGGCAATCGCGGTGATCACGGTGATGTCGATGACGGCCCCGCGCGGAGGAATCACGAAGAGCAGCGTCACCGCCGAGACCAGCAGGAACCCCACGAAAGCCCACCTGATGACAAGCACCGGAAGTTTGTTGAGCAGATAGGTGCCGATTTGGGCGCCGACGACGGAGCCCACCACCAGTATTCCTGCCGCCAGCCAGTTGATGTAACCGTGCGTCACGTAGGTGATGACGCCCGCCGTCGCCGGAAAAATGATGGCCGCCAGCGAGGTTCCCGCCGCTTGGCGCTGGCTGAATCCGGCGAACGCCACGAGCGCGGGGACCATGATCACTCCGCCACCAACGGCGAAGATGCCCGAAAGATAGCCCGTTGCCAATCCGATGAGGACGATGCGCAACCACGGCTTGGGCTGTTTCTGCTCCGTGTTTTCTTCCACCATGTCTCCTTGCCAACTGTGCCCGATCAGTTTAGCCGCAGGTGACGCCATTGTTTCTGGGACGTCGTCTCGCGATTGTGCTGTACGTTTGCCCGCGTCGGATTCCGGATAAGCTGGTCACGGCCTGCCAACTCGGTGTCCTCGCCGGGAGGATGGTTCAGACCGTGCCATTCAGCCATCGCGGGCCGGAGCGAAACACCACGAATGGAGCAGTCATGAAGCCCACGGAGTTCACTGTCGAATTGGTGCGTCGGGTGGACGAGTCCTATCCGATCGTCGTCGGGCGCGGGCTGGAGGAGAAAGTGGTGGAGCTGGCCGCTCGCCCCGGTCTCTCGCAGCGGCGCATCGCCCTGATCACCGACTCGACCGTCGTGGATCTCGTGGCGGAACAGCTCACAGGTGCGTTCGAGGCCGCCGGGCGCGCTCTCGACGTGATCACGTTCCCCGCGGGCGAGATCAACAAGACGCGCGCCACCAAGGAGCGGATCGAGGACGAACTCATCGCCCGCGGTTTCGGGCGCGACACCCTCATCATTGCCGCCGGCGGAGGGGTGGTGACCGACCTCGTGGGTTTCGTGGCCGCCACGTTCACCCGCGGCGTTCCCTACATCTCCTACGTGACCACGCTGCTCGCTGCTGCGGACGCCGCCGTCGGCGGAAAAACGGCTGTTGACACACCGCAGGCCACCAACCTCATCGGTGCATTTCACCAGCCCAACGCGGTGGTGATCGATCTCGACCGCTGGCTCACCCTCTCCGACGCGCAGATTCGTGACGGGCTGGGGGAGACGGTCAAGCACGGCTGCATCGCCGACGCCGAATTCTTCGCGGCCCTCGAGGGCGCCTTCGTCCGCCGCGGCCTCACCCCGGCGCAGTTCGTGCGAGACGATTCCCTCGCGGAACTGACCGCGCGCCGCAACTGCGAGATCAAGCGGGACTTCGTGGTGTCCGATGTGTTCGAGGGCAATCGCCGCATGGGCCTCAATCTGGGCCACACGATCGGGCGTGCGCTCGAAACCGCGATGGGCTACACGATGAGCCACGGCGAATGCGTGGCGGTGGGCACGAACCTGCAGATACGGCTGGGCGCGCGCTTCGGCTACTGCACGAATGCGGAGCAGCAGCGGTTCGAGACCCTGCTCAAGGCGATCGGCCTACCGCACGAGCTGCCCGAATCGGTCACCGTCGATTCGATCATGGACGCCATGCTGCATGACAAGAAGGGGAGGGCTGGGGCCATCCGTTTCGTGTTCCAGCGCGGCATCGGGGATTTGATGGTGTTCGACGGCGGATCGTACGCCCGTCCGGTTGACGCCGAGGAGATCCGGACGTTCCTGAGCGAGCAGAAGTAGGTTCAGCACCCTTTCGGGAGTTCTTGTAGCCCATCGGTGTCAGCGGATTCTGCCATGCATCAAATGTGGGCTGTGGAGGTGGTGTAAGAATAGGGGCAGCGAGGTGATGGCGGTGGTCAACGGTGTTGTGGGGCCCGGGGCAGAGGGTCGGCATGAGGGAAAGAGTCTTCCGGAAGGGGTCGATGAGGCCGCGTTGGAGACCGCGTCCCTTCTCTTCAAGGCTCTGGGTGATCCCACGCGGTTGGCGATTCTTGCCCATCTGTCACTCGGCGACCACCGCGTGGTGGACTTGACGAATCATCTGGGATTGTCCCAGTCCACGGTCTCGGCGCATTTGGCCTGTCTGCGCGGATGCGGGCTGCTCACCTCGCGCAACGTCGGGCGCGCCACCGTGCATTCCTTGGCGTATCCGGAGATCATGCCATTCCTGCGCCGTGCCGAGGATTTGCTGGCCCTCACTGGCAATGCTGTCACGTTCTGCCCCGTGCAGCACGAGGGGCAGTCGTGAGCTGACGTCCGGGTGCCGGATTGTTGGTGATTGGCACGGCGCGGGCATCTTCGCCACATTTTCTCCAGCCAAGTGGGTACACAGCGTTGAGGCACGCCCTATTTGGCACAGCTCAACGCTGTGTAGCCACGAAGGAATTCTGGGAGCCACCGGTGGCGTGATGCGGGCTGAAACCGCACCGCGAGCGCTGGCAAGGAGGGATTCTGGGGCCAAGGTGTGGGCGGCCGGTCCAAGGATCATGCTAAGAATGCTGATGTGAGCACGAAAACCCCTTGGCGACTGTACGACGATCTCATCGATCTGTTGCCCGCTGATCTGACAGTCACCGAGGCGTTGCTGAGCCGCGTGGCTCTGGTGGGAAACTCGGCCGGCGGGATGGGAACCGCCTCCAATGATCGCGGAGGCCGCCGCGAACGCGCCGTCAACCGGCACATTGTTGGCCGATCCCTGCGCGATGTCGCGGCCTTCATCAAGTCCTGGGACTTCGAACTGGCGAGCCTGGGCGTTGCCGCGTTGAACAGCTGGCTGAACAGTGAGGAACGGCTGACCTCGTTCGCGTCCTCCCCACAGATGAAGGTGGACCGCAGCGACAGGGACATCTTCGAGTCGCGCGCCAGCGAGTTCGCAGGCCAGAAGGTAGCGCTCGTCGGGCATTTCACCCCGGGAATCAAGGCACTGGCGGACTCGGTTGAGCTCACTGTGCTCGAACGGGAGCCGCGCGGGTCCGACCTGCCCGACTCCGCCTGCGAGTACGTCCTTCCCTCCTCGGACGCCGTATTCATCACCGGGATGACCATTGCCAACAAGACGCTGCCGCACCTTCTGGAGCTGGCCGCCGACGCCCGCGTGTTCCTTGTGGGCCCCTCCGTTCCGTGCGCGCCGGAGGTCTTCTCCGGCTCCGTTCAGCACATTGCGTCCAGCTACGTGTCCGATTCCGCCCGCGCCCGCGCGCTGGCCTCCATCGGCGCCCGCACCCCCGAGATGCGCCCCGCCACCAGCCGTTTCACGCTCGACCTCCAGGAGCCCGCATGTCCATTCCCGTTTCCCCCCGGCCACCTGAAGGATGTGCTGGCGCGCTTCGGATCGGCCAGCCTGATCACCAAGGCTGACCCGTACGTCAAGATCCTGATGGTGGACCCGTTCGTTGAGGGAGATGCCGTAGTCATTGACCACGTCCGGAACTCGACGCGAACGAACATCGCCGCGGACCCGCACGTCACCCTGATCTGGCAGCCGCTGGTCCGGCACGGCTGGACGCTGATCGTGGACGGCATCGCGCGCGTCGAGGGCGATCGGATGCTCGTCGCCATGGAGAGCGGGATGCTGCACCGTCCGCGTGCCCATGCGGATGGGCCGGCGTGGGAGCCGTGACGGCTGCGCTTGGGACGAGTGACGATAGCGCCCGGGAGTGGTGACGGCTGCGCTCGGAAGCCGTGACGGGTGGTGGGCCCGCTTGGGAGCGCGTCGGGCCCGCCTCGAGGGAGTGCCTGGCCAGAGCGGTGCAAGGGCCAGATTGGAGCGAGCAGCCAGATTGGAGCAAGGGGCCGAATCGCGCGGCCGAATCGCGCGCTACAGCCCTTCGCGCATCTCCATCAGCCGCAACCCGGCATCCTTGAGTACCTCGGGATCGAGCTCACCGGAACGGACGGCATCCGCGATTCCGTCAACCAGAACTTGGGTGTCCGCCGCGCTTGTTCCCGAGGCGGTGAGAACAAGAGTGGAACCGGCATTGAGCGTCTGCACCGCATTCGCCACCGGATCGGCGTATTCGGGCAGTTCGGAGCCCTGCAGCATCTCCATGGCGTCCGTGACGATGATGCCGTCGAAGCCGAGGTCCTCGCGCAGGATCTGATGCCATCTGGGCGAGAGCGATGCCGGTTCCGCCGCGATCTCGGGGAAGAGGAGGTGGCCGACCATCACCATCTCCGCGCCGTTCTCGATGCCTGCCTCGAACGGCGGGGCGGCCAGCTGTTTCCATTCCTCGAAGCTGACGCCGCTGGAGGGAATCGAGACGTGGGAGTCTGCCGCCGAGAGCCCGTGGCCCGGGAAATGCTTGAGGGTGGAGTACACGAGCCCCGATTCGCCGATGACGGCGGCCTCCACCTGCTGTGCCGCGGAATCTGGAGTGGAGCCCAGCACGCGTGGCCAGATGAACGAGGTGGGATCGTCCGTGACGTCGGCGATGATTCCGAAGTTGGTGTTGATGCCCAGGCCGCTCAGGAGCTCGGCTCGGGAACGGAAGGCGCTCTCCGTCGCGGCTGGGTCTCCATCGCGCAGATCCGGGGCGGCGGGGAAGGTATCCAGATCCAGGCGCTGGACTGTGCCTCCTTCCTCGTCAATGCCCACGATCAGTGGCAGGGGCGAGACCTTGTTCCAACTCGCGATGCTGTCCGCCAGTTGAGTTTCGTCCTCCGGGATGTTGTCTCCCATGAGGATGAGCCCACCCGGTTCGATCTGCTCGACGAACTCGGCGATCGCCTGCGCATCGGTTCCCGGATAGTGCACCATGAGCACGCTGGCGGCCTGCTGCTCCGGACTCATTGCGTTCCAGCGCTGCTCGCGTGACTGATCCGTGGTTGGCGCGGACGGCGTGCCGGAAATGGGCGCGGATGGCGTGCCGGTGGTGCCCGTGGCACCGGGACCATCCGGTGAGGACGTCCCGGTTGTGGGAGTGTTCGCTCCCGTTGAGGAGGAACAACCGGCCATCATCCCCGCGCCCGCGAAGAGGAGGGTCAATGCGGCAAGAGATCTCGAGCAATTCATGGTTCGGCCACGCTACCAGCATCGATTCCAGTTGGAAAGGGCGGTGAGACTCGCCGAAGGCCTTGCTGGTCCTCCAAGGAAGAGCCACGGAGGCACCCTGCCTTCCTGATTCCAAGGGAACCCGATCCTAAGTGGGCACCACAGCGGCCGCGCCGCCGTATACGGCAGTGTGACCGCTGTGGTGCCCTCCCAGGAATCGAGAGGCCCACAGAGAGGGCGCCACTCACCGAGCGCGGGTGCAGCTCACCAAAGATGGGAGCTGTCAAGCAACCGCTGGGTGGAGTCCCAATTCTGACCATGGGCCCGATGGCTCACCGGGAAGGTGGGAGCCTTGTTGTATCCTCGATTGGAAGACTTTTTCCTTACATTTCGGCGCCGACGCCGGAATCGGGTGCGTCAGGGGACCACATGAGTTCGCAGAAGAGCCGCAGAGTATCCGCCATGTCCGTCCTACGGCTTCTCGTGTGGACCATCATTGCGGTCGCTCTGGTGAAAGTGGCGTTCTTCCCCAGTACGGCGGCCAATGAGAATGACGGCCTGGAGCCCGGCGGCCAGTACGGGCAGATGACGGTGTTCCCGGAGGTCGGCACCATCACCAACTCCCTGACGCTGGACGGGACGGTGCAATCCGATCCGTCGAGTTCCATCAAGGCAACCTTCGAGGGGCAGGTGACTGAGTTCTACGTCAATGATGGAGCCGTCGTTTCCGAAGGTGACACCCTCCTGATCCTGGAGCGGGAGGAACCGGGGCCGGACGTGGTCACCAAGGACGAGGAGGGCAACGAAATCGTCACTCCCGGCGAGCCCGTGTGGAAGCACAAGTACATCACGGCGCCGGCGTCCGGCACCGTGAGCTTCACGGCCATCCTCAACCAGCAGTTCGCGATCGGGGACTCGCTGGGCACGATCCAGCCGCCCACCTTCTCCGCCGTGGCCGCCCTGACCCCGGACCAGATGTACCGGATTCAGGATGTGCCCTCCAAGGCCACCATCACGATCAAGAACGGTCCGGCTCCCTTCGAGTGCGAAGGCTTGGAGATCGTGACCCCCCAGGGCGCGCAGCAACAGCAGACCACCCCCACCAATCCCGACGACGGCGATTCCGGCAGTACCACCATCCAGGCCCGCTGCGCCATTCCGGATGGTCAGAAAGTGTTTGCGGGCCTGCAGGTCACGATGGACATCGTGGCCGGCGAGGCCACGGATGTGCTGACCCTTCCCGCCTCGGCGGTCGAGGGCCGATACCAGAAGGGCTTCGTGTACGCGCCCACCGAGGATCCGGACAAGCCGAAGAAGATCGAGGTGGAGCTGGGACTCACGGACGGCACCCGCGTGCAGGTGACCGGCGGCATCGAGGCCGATCAGGACATTCTGGAGTTCGTCCCCGGCAGCTCGGAGATGGAGTGCAACCCCTTCACCGGTGAAGGCTGCTGACGTGGCTCTCATCGAACTCGGCGAGGTCACCAGGCATGTGCCATTGCCCACCGGCGAGGACCTCCACATCCTCAGAGGCGTGAACCTGCGGGTGGAAGCGGGGGAGCACATCTCGATCGTGGGCAGGTCCGGAACCGGAAAATCCACATTGCTCAACATCATTGGGCTGTTGGATCAGCCGTCCTCGGGCAGCTACATGGTGAACGGGCGCGATGCCCTGAAGCTGGGCGAGGGGCGCCGTTCCAGCATGCGCGGCACCATGTTCGGCTTCGTCTTCCAGCAGTTCAACATTTTCAACGCCCGCACCGCCCAGGAGAACGTCGAGGTGCCGCTGCTGTACACCTCCGGCAGTCAGTTCTGGCGCCGGCACGATGCGGCAGCTCACATGTTGGGCCGTGTGGGATTGGAGGATCGCCTCGACTCCTACCCCACGGAGATGTCCGGTGGTGAGCAGCAGCGGATCGCCATCGCCCGCGCCCTGGTGCGCAGGCCGCGGATCATCCTGGCGGACGAGCCCACGGGCGCGCTGGACCCGGACACGGGCCGCTCCGTCATGAGCCTGCTTGAGGACGTCGCAGCGGAGAACGACGCCGCGCTGATCGTCATCACCCACGACCTCAACGTGGCCGTTCGCGCGGACAGGGTGCTCTCCCTGTACGACGGCGTCCTGCACACGGTGGACAACCCCCGCGAGGTGCTCGTTCCCACCCAAATCGGTGCCGTTGCCGCCCATAGTGACGGCGCGACGCCGGTGCCTGCTGACGATGCGGCAGCGCCCACCCACGGCGATGATCCGGACGCGCCCACCCCCGACAACCGCTCCATGCCCGAGCCCGTCGAAGGCGAACCTGCCCACGGCCCACGGTCCATGGAGGAACCGGAGGACGTCACGAGGGCGGGCGATACGGCCGTCGTCGTCGAAGAAGCGAAACCACCCGCCCGGTCCTTGATCAAGCGCTGGAGGAGGGGCCGCAATGGGAATGATTAATCAGATCATTGGCGCGCTGGTCGAGGCGTGGGGCGAGGTCAGGGTTCAGAAGGCGCGGGTGATTCTCTCGCTGATCGGCGTGACGGCCGCCGTGGCCGCGATGGCCACCGTGATCGCGATGGGGGACCTGCTCCAGCAATCGCAGCGCGAACTCAGCGAGTCGTGGAGCGGCCGTGAGGTCACCTTGCGCGTGGGCGCCTATCAGAGCAACGACGACGGCGGCGCAATGTCCGATCCGATGATGGGTTGCGTCGGCCCGGGCTGCTACGGGGAATACGGCACCGCGGAGGTTGAGACCGCGGACGGGGACGCCGGCGCGGAGTCCGCGCGTCAGGAGCGGCAGGCCGAGACCTTGGGGACCCTGAACGATCCGCTCGGCAACGCGATGCTCACGGTGGGCGAGCGTTTCGAGATCGAGTACTGGTCCCGATTCGAGCAGGGGTGGGACAGCCCCGGAATCATGCAACTGCGTGAGATGAACGAGGTCATGATGTCCGGCACGTTCCAGGGGCGTCCCGTTTCGCCGCCGGGGGACGACATGGGATACATGGGCGTCGAATACCAAGCGGTGGATCCTGACTATCAGGTGCTGTTCCGGCTGATGATGCTCGAAGGCCGCTGGATCGCCAACGGGGACGTCAACCAGCGGGTGACTCCGGTGGTGCTCAACTCGGTGCTGTGGGAGTACTTCGGCAAGCCGGACATCGAACGCGAGCCCGTGATCCTGAATCTGGAGGGATCGGTCTCTCAGCAACTGCGCGTGGTGGGGATCGTCAAGGCGCAGGATCCGTGGTCGGCGCGCGTGTACGTGCCCTACGATTCGTGGCAGCTTCTCAAGCCCGCCGATGCCTCCCAGATGGGTGGAGGATCGGCCGAGATGTTGGTGTGGGTGGGCCCGGACCAGGCGAGTCAGGCGCGTGAGATCCTGCCGGCGGCGCTGGCCTCGGTGCTCGGCGACGGCTGGGAGGCGCAGGCCTCCGGCGGCGAGATGTGGGGCGGCGAGGGCGACCAGATGGCTTCCATCCGCACCATCATCATGGCCATTGGCGCCATCGTCATCTTCCTGGGCGCGCTGGGGCTGCTCAACGTTGCCATTGTGACCGTGCGCCAGCGGATCCGGGAGATCGGCATTCGCCGGGCCATGGGTGCCTCCGCCAAGCGCGTGTTCTTCGCGGTGTTCATGGAATCGGTGGTGGCGACCTTCGTGGCCGGGGTGATTGGCGTGGGAATCGCAGTGGTTGCCATGCGCATGATGCCGCTCGAAAGCATGGGCATCCTGCTGCAGGAGCAGCCCGCATTCCCGATGTCCGCCGCGATCGCGGGCGTGGGAATTGCGACGACGATCGGCGCCCTGTGCGGCATCATTCCGGCGTGGGCCGCGGTGCGAGTTCGTCCGATCGACGCGATTCGCTACTGAGAGATCACGCCAATGGGTGGGTGTTGGGCGTGTTGGGGCAGGTGCGGGCACGAGGTCAGGTAGCAAGGATTTCGACCAAAAAACCTACTCGCCGCCAAGGATTCTCGTGTCCGCACTCCCGGTGCAGGATCGTCCTCCACCTTGCCAGTCAAGCCCCGCGCCATCCTCGTGACGGCCGAACCTGTCAGCGCAGTCTCCAAGTGATTGATTCTGGGGGGCTGGGGTGGGGCTTTCGCTCAGTAAGTGGCTACCCAGCGTTGAGCTGTGCCAAATACGGCACAGCTCAACGCTGGGTAGCCATCACGAAAGCTGACGGTCGCCAACGCACTCCGAGAGTGCTTGGGACACGGCAGGATCA
>RRZU012084313.1_pt1 | contig 16273 bp, 10 predicted proteins | sample 2165561 | NCBI WGS metagenome assembly RRZU01 (sample SAMN10456909, study PRJNA506462) | wastewater metagenome | isolation source: wastewater sludge | place: USA: Moscow, Idaho
ACCGACGAATAGGTAGTTTTTCCGCCCGAGGGCGATGGCGCGCATGCCGCGTTCGGCGGCGTTGTTGTCGAGTTCGAGGATGCCGTTGTCGAGGTAGGGGCGCAGGCGTTCCATCCTGGTGAGGGCGTATCGGATGGCGGCTGCGAGCGGGGATTTGCCTGAGATCGTGGTGAGTTGCATGGCCAGCCATCGTTCCAGATCGTCGAAGACTGGGGCGGCGTGGGCTTTGCGGAGTTCCGTGCGGCGGTCTGGCGGTGACCCTCGGGCCTGTTTCTCGACGGCGTAGAGTTGCGCGATCCGGCCGATGGCCTCTTCGGCGATTGGGGAGGCCTGCGACCGGTGAATGTCGACGAACTTGCGCCGGACATGGGCCATGCAGGCGACCTCGCGGATGGCGCCGGAACGGTAGAGGTCCTCGAAGCCAGCATAGCCATCGGCATGCATCCAGCCGCGGAAGCGGGCGAGGTGATCCTTCGGGTGCTGACCCTTGCGGTCGCCCGAGAACCGATACCATGCAGCGGGCGCGGCGTCGCCGCCCCAGGGCCGTTCGTCGCGGGCATAGGTCCAGAGCCGTGCTGTCTGGGTCTTGCAGGTGCCGGGGGCCAGCATGCTGATGGGTGTGTCGTCGGCAAAGATCGCCTCGGCCGACAGGACATGGCGGCCGATGGCATCGGCCAGAGGCTCCAGCAGGGCGGTGGTCTTGCCGACCCAATCGGCCAGGGTCGAGCGGTCGAGATCGAGCCCTTCACGCTCGAAGATCTGGCTCTGGCGATACAAGGGAAGATGGTCCGCATATTTGCTGACCAGAACATGGGCCAGCAGACCGGGCCCGGGGCGGCCCCGCTCGATGGGGCGCGAAGGCAACGGGGCCTGCACGAAGCGTTCACAGCACGAACAGGTCAGCCGTGGGCGGACAATCCGGTTCACGATGAAGCGGCCGGGGACATACTCGAGTTCCTCGGTCACATCTTCGCCGATCCGGCGCAGGCGCCCGCCGCAATCGGCACAGGCGTCGGCGCCGGGGGTCAGTTCCACCTCCATGCGCGGGATGTGGTCCGGGATCGGACGACGCCTGGGTTTGTCCTTCTCCTCGATGTCGGGCAGCTTCATCCGCGCCGTCATCGCGGCGGCGGCGATCTCGCTGGTCTCAAGGGCAAATTGCAACTGTTCCGCGGTCTCGGACGAGGCCCCGAACCGGTGTGCCCGGTGCCCGGCCAGCTGATGGCGCAGCTTCTCGATCAGGATCGCCTGTGCCTTCACCTCGGCCAGAAGCCGCGCGGTGAAGCTGCGCAGTTCCTCGGGGTCTTCCGGCAGGGTCAAGGTTTGATCGAGCATGCGGGAAGTTTATCCCACTGTATTCCTTCTGGGAATCATTGATTGCAGGAGCGCAGATCATCCCGCCGCCAGCGGGCGCCACGTCCGCTGTGGTGCCCGCCAGTCGATCCCCTCCAGCAGCATCGACAATTGCGCAGGCGTCAGCGCAACCTTCCCCTCCTTCGCCGAGGGCCAGACGAACCGGCCCTTCTCCAGGCGCTTCAGGAACATGCAGGCGCCTTGACCGTCCCACCAGATCACTTTGACCAGGTCGCCACGGCGGCCGCGGAAGACGAACAGATGTCCGGCAAACGGGTCCTGCTTCAGCGCCGCTTCGGCCTGCGCGGCGAGCGCCGCAAAGCCCTTGCGCATGTCGGTCACCCCGGCCGCCAGCCAGACCCGCGTATTGCTCGGCACCGGGATCACGCCGTCAGCCCCCGGATCAGCCGCGCCAAGGCTTCCGGATCATACCCGCCGCTGATCCGCATCCGGTGGCCGCCAGCCAGCTCGATCTCGATCCGGTTCTCGGTAATAGGTGTGGTCACAGGCGCCGTCGCCTCCGCAACGATCTCCACCGGCAGAAAGCGCGCTGCCTCTGAAGGGGGCGGAACCGACGCCGGGTCCGGTGCATAACGGGGATCGCGCAGCCATTTGAAGATCAGGTTCGCATTCACCGCGTAGCGCCGCGCAACCTGCGCAACCGAAACGCCCGGCGCAGCCGTCTGAAAACAGATCGACCGCTTCTCCTCATCCGTCCAGAGCCGCTTTGTCCGACGCGCCACGCCATCACCATCGTGGCCACCATCAATAGTCGACACGATCCCGCACTCTCATGCCGCGGCAGAGCGGTCAGACCGGACGGTTACGCTATAGCCCTATAAATGTGCCTTCGCTGACAGGGAGTAGCTTCTCTGAAATTAAAGATGTTTCTTGCGCACTGGCCTGACTATCGGCGCAGGTGGTTTCGGTGGCCTTTGCTGCGCCAACGGCCTTCTGCGAGATCAGGTAAGCGTGACAACGGCGGCAGGTGGCCGCCGCTTTCTCTTTGCATTTGAGCTAGTCTAGACACCGACTCGCTTGCTTATCTCTTTGTAGTAAGCGTCCTCAAAGGCTCGGGAGTGATTAGCTCTTAAGGTTGTAATCTGAGCGACCGGTGCGGCAGGATTTTTCAGTGCGGATAGGAGGCATAGAAATTTTGCGTGTGTAATGCCGGTCCCACGGGATGGATTTGGGGCCTTTAACGCGTCAAACATTGCCTTAAATGTTGGAAGATCGGTCGCAAGTTTCATATGGAATTTGTATGTGTCGCGCACCCCAGAATTTAAGGTATCCGCGAGGAGCCGCTTAAGAGGCTTCTCTTCAGGCGAACCGTGAAACAAGGGAAGGAACGAAGCCGCCAGACGACCCAGCCGCTCATGGGGCGACCAAATGTTTCGGGCGTCTCGAAGAGTTGTGAGAATCTGGGCCGGCGTCCCATATTTCGACAGCAGCCAAAGCCTTGAATAGAGTCCAAAATAGCTTTGTGGGTCATTGCTCGCGATGACCGCTTCAAGCATTGCGTGACATCGCTTATTCTTGACAAATGTTTCAACAAGATAGTTTGACATCTCCACCATCGCGGCATCATCAACAAGAAGGCCTGACTGACTTGCCCTTGCTAGAATGCCCGCAATCGATGGAGTGAGGGGGCGACTTCTTATAAACGAATAAACATTCTCTCGAACTGATGGTCTTCTTTTGATGAGATCTTCGAGGACTTCAGGCTTCACCACAGCGCCAGTTTTAGCCGCAAGCCCCAGCCATCGCTTCAGAACCTTTTCGCCATTCCCTGCGTCGAATGATTTTTTGCGAAGTCCTTGCCTGATTCTGGCTTCAACATGAACTCGCTGCCGGTCCAACGGAAGTCCGTGTTTCACGCGGTGATCGACGCTTGCCCGAACCGAATCTAGCCGCGCGTTCTCGAAAATTCGGAAATGTCGAATAGCCTCGGACCGTGTAAGAATGACTGTCTTGCCGCTGTTCAAACGAACCTGCTTCGTCTGAAGGACGAGATCGACGGTCTTCAATGCCCGTTTGGCATCCACGATCGTGTCTACACCTATATCGATGTCATCCATGTAACGCACGAAGTCTCGTCCGGGATCGCTCGCAAGGTACGAATCTAGCTCGTAGAGGAAGCAGTGGGCTAACAGGCGAGGTGCATCAAGATTGATTTGGGGCAACCCAACCTCGATGCGAGGAGTGTAATCCGGCTGCCAAAGAAGATCACTGAGGACGTATATCAGCATATCAATCACACATTCATCGACGCCGCTGATCGAGGCAATGGCGTTGCGGAGATGAACGTATGATATACTGTCGTAGTAGTTGGCGATGTCTGTTACGACGACGAACTTGCGCGTCTTTGAAAACTCGAACAGCTCTTTCTGGAAATTCAACCAAGCTGCGAACGTCCCGTAACCACTCGGTGGTGACGAGAACTTATGATCCTTCGGTTCAAAGAATGCCTTGCTCGTAGGCGCTTTGCCTTTGATTTCAGAATATAGAGCATCAGATAGACACTGCAAAACGATGGCATCTCGTATGCTCGGAATGACGAGCTGCCTGCAAAGCCCTTTGCTTTTTTCGACAAGGATCCGTTGCGCCTTCTGCGGTACATAATCACCCGATAATATCAAATGCGAAAGTTTTTGGCTCTCTACTTTGCGTGACACATGGAAGTCGAAATTCTCTATCCCATCGCACATGAACTGATCGCGCATTGAGACTTTAACTTTCTCTTTCCAAATCCTTTCGATGTTCTGTGGAGAAAATATCGTTCGCAGCTTCTTTGCACGTATATCAAATCTAGGAGATCTCATGAGGTGGATCGCACGGCCATGGTCTTTATTGTTGAATGATGTCCACTACTCATCGCTACCCCCTCTGCCTGCGAAAAGGTCCCCCTGATCTGTGTCGATTTCGCTAAATGCACCCAAAACCGCTGACAGAGCATTATCGTCTAGAGGCTCAGACAAGGCATCGCCATTGAACTCTAGAACGCGCAGAACCCTAATATTCTTGGGTGAATTGGCCTTTCCCTGAAAAGCCCACTGCACCTTGATCGTGTCCATGATGTGGATGTTGAGCTGTTCGGCTTTCACCAGCCCCCAGAACTGTTCATCTTCAATCCGGAACAGCCGCTCGCGGCCTTTGGCGTCTTTCGCCTTCCAAGCACGCTGACGATCTTCCCTTTCCCAATTCGGGGACGTCACCTTGAGGTCAACGATAGCCGTCTGCCACGGCTCGTCGTCTTCGTCCTTCACCGGCGGGAGAACAACCTGTAGGCGCGCGAAGTCGCTTCGGTCGATTGGGAAAACAGGCTCGTCCTCGAACCCGACTGCGCGGATATCAGGTGTGGCGGCGCAAGCTTCGTAGAACTCGTTCCGTGCGGCGAATCCATCGCGGAAGCGCGTCGTGGTTATGCCAACCGATTCCAGTCCGGCGACATCTGTTTGAAGGAAGGATTTTGTTGTTTCGACCAGGAATTCAGCAGCGGCAAGGCATTTCGCTTCGTCATCTTCTGGCGCTTTGTCCGCTTCATCGAGGGCCTCATCATCCTCATCAGAAACGATCTGCTCCCTGATCGCCGAACCTGCCTGCTCGGCCCAGTGTGCCGGTTCCTGTAATGTCAGACCACGGATGAAGGCCTGACCGATATCGCTTTCCGTAAATGTCCAAACAGCGATCCAGCCGCCAAGCAAATAGACGCCGATCCTGCTTTTGAAGGAGCCTTCCTGTGGCGGAAGAACCAGAATCTCATATTTCAGCCTTCCATCGAAAAGCTCTCTGTTCAAAGAGGCAATGATGGTTTCCGCTTGTTCGGCGGTGCGCACAAACGTACCGAGAGGTATGGCATGCGCCGGTAAGTTGAAATGGATCGGCAAGACGGCTAGCACGCCATCTTTACCTAACCAGATCTCATCCTGCATGTCCCCTCCCTACACAGCAACACCCAAACTATTTATTTATAACTAATTTGCCAATACAAATGACCAAGCGTTAACATTTTCAGATAAATTACGTAATCAAAACGGAATCTCATCATCCAATTCTGTTGACGCAGAAGGTACATCCGGAACTTGAGAAGATTCTGACTTCTCTGATTCAGGAATTGGCTTTAGACCCCAGCTCTCAACCACCTCAGCCAATGGAAACGCATCGCCCTTAGCCCAATCAATATATGGAGCTGCTGTTGCACTCCATGGCTCTCGTTTCGGCAATCTGATCTGGACGCGCACCGGAACATGCAATGCGCTACCAAAAACGATAGCTTCACCAGCAGCGAGAACTGTTACCTGATCCAGCATACGCTGCGCTTGCTTTGGAATTATTCGTCGGAAATGATCGATATCATCGGGGTTCTGTAAACGGTGCGAAAAAAAGTTGGCGCACTGGCTTATAATGGTAGGGCTAATCTCGCTCGGCCTCTGACTAGCGACGATGAGCGATAGCCCGAATTTCCGTCCCTCTTTCGCAACTCGTTCAAATGCACGCCGCGAAAGTGCCTGACCTCGATCTTCGACCTTGCCAGCGGGGCGGGCATAGTTATGCGCCTCTTCCAGAACCAAAACCCACGGATACTGACTTCGCGTATCTGGGCGAAGCATTTCTCGTGCTTCGAGCAACAACCGCCCCAACAGCGCACATGCGAATGGCAAAACCTCGGATGCCAACATGGAAAAGTCGAGCACCGACACACGGGGACCAGTTCTCTTTCCGACCCCCAGCTTCTCCATCCAGCCCTGAAAGCTGCTAATGCTCTGCTTCTCGTAGCTGAAAAGCGACTGCCATCGCCTGTCGTCAAGACGGGTGCGCAGACGCAGCTTCAACGTCGTCAGATACTGGTCAATCTTTTTTCCGCTTTCCTGATCCGTTGTTCGATCGACAAGGCGGGGGTCACGGAACTCAGCAACCGCAACAAAGCGCGGAGAATCTGCTGACTTTGCGAAGTTGATACCTTCATTCTGCCGATCGGAAATCGCTGTAAGCAGGTTGGATCGGACTTCTACAAGCTTGTCTCGAACGGCCTTTTCATTGGTCAACGAGTCCCAATCACCGAAACCGCTCCACTTTGGAAGCGATTTTATTTCGCTCCAATCTATGTTCGTGACATATTCCGATGCTTGATCGAGTTGGATTTTAAAGCCGTTATTGTTCTTATTTCCCTGCCTATCCATCCACTCGAATGCAGCATCGATCTTCGAGACAGCAATTTGAAGCGGGTCATAAGCTCCGATGCCAGAGCCGGATATTTTCGCAATCGCCCACCAATCCTTCAGCACAGGCTCCTGCGTTGCTTCAGATGCTTGAAGCCATTCGCAAAGTTCTTCGCCGTTCATCAACCACGCGGGGAGACAGAACTCCTCTCCGTTGAGGTAAACTCGGTTAGGTTCGCGCTGATAGGTTGTCTTGGTGGGATCAAGAAATGCGTTTGCGTATTCGCCATTGATATCAAGGATGAAAATATGGGGATCGGCCTCCGCATCTGAACCAAATCCATCATGCTCTCCGATACCCCGGATTAGGCTGGCAACCGTGTAGGATTTTCCAGATCCGGTATTTCCTACAACCGCGAGCGGCCGGGAAAATAGGTCATTAAAGGATGCCCTGACCTTGGTATTCTCGTCACCTGTTTGGTGCCCGATCTCCAGAGCAAAATCAAAAGGCTTGTCAGCCCAACCATGCGGACGGTTCCGCTGAGGTGGATGAGCAAAAATACCCGACAAAATTTCTGGATTTGCAACCTCGGCAGGCGTGTCCAATGTCGGAAGAACGGTAATTCCGGTATCGAACTTCCATTTATTTTTTCCCAAATGGCGCACAGTGCCAAGGAGCTGCACAGAAGCAATTCGGCGCGGCTTGGTCAGCTCAAGGGACAGTTCTTCATCCCGTGTCGGATCATAGCTCTCACGCGCTTCGAGGTCGCTGAGCATACCGATCGCATGGGAACCCGCCCCAAGGTCAAAAGTCAGAAACGAATTGATTGCAACCGCACGCTGCACGCCATCGGGCGTCGCACGAGAGGACGATTTCGCATCCTGCGACAACTCAACCTTGAGTCGAAATCCATTTACCGAAACGACGTGGCCGATGACGCGCGGCTGTTCCATCAAACGGCCTCCGTTTTCCCGTCAGGCTGCCGTTCCTGAGTTTTACGAAGCTGCTCCTCAAAGCTACGAAGATGTTTGTAATCATCGAGCCACTTCACATCCGGCATGATGTTCTGCGCGAAATCAGAGAAGGTTGCGACATTATAGGAACAAGCAGCACCTTCACCGACGCGCTCGGTCAACACGAAAGCACGCTGTCCCAAACTCTGATAGCTGCGGATGCGCCCGACGATTGCACTACCGGGATTCGGCTCCACGACCAGCAACACCAGTGACGGGTTCATAAGTGCCGTTTCAATGATGCGGGTTACATGATCGTCACCAAACCCATACCCCAATACCAGCAAAAAGGTTTGCGGCTGATTCAGGCGAGCGTGGAAAAGTCGGAACAGATGCGCGTAGGGCATATCCAGCGTCTTCGTAAACTTTTGCGACGTTGGCAGAATTCCGAATGAATCTATTCCCTCAAATTCAGGGGACGCAAGCAGTGCAGCTTTCTGTTCAGCGCCTGCTTGTCGGTACTGCTTCGCAAATCCAAGTTCCCTATGGCGGGCGCGCACAAGGCCACGCTCATCTGGCTGCCAGTGGATAGAACCGTGTAGCTTATAAAATTGGAGAAACTTATCGAAACGACGGACACGCCCTTCCGCCACATCACCCGGATAGTAGATATCCAACCCATAGACGGAGGGGTCAAACCGCGAATTTGCTTTGCCGGTAAAGCCATCGAAATATTGAATGCCCAGCTCTTCCATCGCCTGCTCGAACAGGGTGTCGTAGTTGAGTGTGAAAAGGTGTGTGCGGCCAAGATTGGTGTCGCGGGCGATGAGTTTGGCCAGAAACGGGATATGCCCTGTGGTATTTTGGGCGCTTAGGTCAGAGAGCTCGCTGCGATCGATCTCAAGAGCGCATTCGGCATAAATTGCTCTCTCGATCAGCTTTCTCAGTAACTTTAGGTCTTCATCACCGAGAACGACATTGCAATCCAAACCGATGCTATCTTCTCCTTTCCATTTCACCGTACTGATGGGAGATTTCTCGGGCTTCGAAAGCTCCGAGGCGTTGAAGAGGTAGCTTAGCCAATCCTCAAAGCCCAGAGGTCCAGAATCTACTTTGGGGGGCCACTGCGCTTTTCGCTGGCGGATGATGGCCTGCACATCATCTGCGAGTTGGCAATTCTCGACAGCACCCAAAACCAAACATTCGAGATTGTTCGCCCTTGGCCCAGCCATCAATCTCCCGCCAGCACTGAACGATGTGCCTGCTGCGGTCAGAACGACAACATTTTCCATTCGGAGCCAGTCTGCGAGCAGCGCCTGCACCCGTCGCAGCCCGTCTTCGGGGGATTTATCTGCCAAAAGATCATCGCCTTCACCTGCGGAGACCGGCGACAAAAGCTTATATTTGCACAGCTCCGTCATGACTCGATCTCCAACGCCGGGAGGCTGCGGACGATTTTCATCGTCTCCAAGCTGACGGTGATGACGCGCTGGAAAAGTTCCAGCGGATAGGCCGGATTGCCAACGGTTTCGATGGCATAGCGGTTAGCGTCATTTTCGATGCCGCTGTCCTTGTCCGTCTTTACGCACTGACGTTCCATTACCCATTCAAGGGCAGACTTACCGTTGACGACATAATCGTACGCCTCAAGCGGGATGTCCTGCATGGTGATGTTGGCATTGTAGATGACGGTACTCTTATCGATAGAGCTTCGCTTTCCACCAAATTTCATGCCGGTTACACGGAAGAACGCTTCTGGGTTCCCGATGTTAGCAAATCGTAGATCGCCCTGTTTAAATGTTACAGGGTATGGCTCCACCCCATCAAAATTCAGATGCAGGACGCCAAGGGCGCGCCCTGCCTCCCTGAAAGCGTAAAAGTCACCGGCCATAGGCAGGCGCGGATGGACCTTTTGAAGATCGGATTGGAAATTCTGCCGATATTCCGGCGAATGAAGTATGCCATACGTGTACCAGAATATATCCTCTTTGCGGATCGACTGATCGCGAAAGTAGCTCTGGAACAGGTCGAGCGACCAGTCGGAAATTCCATCACGACGCCCATAGGCTTCGTCCGCGTTACCTTCGAAGAGATCGCCGTTCGCCTTGTTTCGCTCTTCATAATAGTAAAGCGGATAACACATGCCCGTGTCAGTCAGGTGCATGCTTGGCACTTGGTCGGTGACGAGGCAGGAAAAACCCTTACGGTCAGTTACGCCGGTACAAGAAATGACAACATTCTGATGGGCGGCGGTCGGGAACATCCGTTTGGTCAGATTGACCATCTCATTGAGGCGGCGATCAAAATACATAAACTGCCGTCCGAACGGCCTGTGTGCAGCGGCGATGACGCTTCCGGCATTGAACTCGATAAGCTTACCTCGTTCAGCATCCTTCTTAAGCGCGCGCGACCAACTGATGCGCTTTGGATCGTTTGACACCACATCCGCGAGCGCGGGCCAGCTCTCTTTGGCAAGACCGTCGCATGCTTCTCGGTACTTTTCGCTCTCTTCGTTGAACGCTACGACGAGACGGCCAACCGACGCTTCAAGGGCAGGAATAGAACTGTTGTACACCCATGGATCGCGGTTGGTGACGACCCCATAGGAGTTTGACACGAAAACAGACTGACCGCTTTGACCATCGCGTTCGGCCAACGGCAGGAAGCTCTGGAAGGCCGGGTCTCGCTGATTGATCCAATCCGCATTTTCGTTGGGAACAATCCGCTTCCAGTTGATACTGGCGATCGAGCCTAAGCCATCGATGACTTTTAGCTTTTCCTCCCGGCTTAGATAGTCGCCTATATCATAGTATTTAAGTTCGCCAGCCGGTGGCATCTCAGGGCTTTTAATCATCAGCGTGATAGCAACAGGCGTGCGTGAACCTGATCCAAAGACTTTTCCACCCTCACGACGGGACGCTTCTCCGGAAGTTCTCTGGTCGCCGCGCAGGTCAAAGACATAGATAATGCCGAACTCGTCGGTCAAAGATTTACGCAGACCGTCCATGTTCTTGGCGTCGATAAAAGAGCCGTTGGTGACAAATGCAACGACACCCTTGTCCTTGATCCTATCCGAAGCCCATCGAATGGCGCGAACATAGGAATCGTAATTGCTCTTCGCGAGCTTCGAACTGGAAGCCTTGGCGTAGGTGTCCCGAATTCGCGCATCCAAACCGGGATAGACGGTATTCTTATTATTCTCGTTTTCGCTACCTTGCTGTCCGGAATACGGCGGGTTCCCCACGATCACGCGAATATCCGTGGCCTTCTGTCGCTTCCGCCGTTCCGAGTTATCCGGCATGTAACGCGATATCAGGTCATCGCTCTCGTACATCTGGAAAGTGTCGGTCAGGCAGATGCCCTCGAACGGCACATAGTCGCCACCCATGATGCCGTGATAGACCGCTTCGATGTTGATGGCGGCGATGTAGTAGGCCAGCAAAATAATCTCGTTGGCGTGGATTTCATGCCGGAACTTATGTTCCATTTCCTCCGGCGCGATCAGGCCGGATTGCAGCAAGCGCGTGATAAACGTGCCGGTCCCCGTGAACGGGTCGATGATGTGGACGCCTTCCGAGCCAAGTGTCTGCCCGAATTCCTGCTGCAAAACCTCATTCACTGAATGGATGATGAAGTCCACGATTTCGACCGGCGTATAGACGATGCCCAATTTCTCGGTCGTGCGCGGGAAGGCTTTGCGGAAGAACTTGTCGTAAAGCTCGACAATCAGCCGCTGCTTGGCCTGCGGATCGGTGATGCCCGACGCGCGCAATCGCACACTGGCATAGAATTTTTCGAGGTCTTTGGATTCCTTGTCGAGATTGGCTTCGTCCAGCACGTCCAGAACACGTTGCATGGCGCGGGAGACTGGGTTTTCGCTGGTGAACTGATGGCCTTCAAACAGCACCTCGAACACCGGACGGGTGATGATGTGCTGCGCCAGCATTTCGACGGCATCATCTTCGGTGATGCTGTCATTGAGGTCGTCTTTCAGCTCGCCGTGGAATTCATCGAAGGCACGGCGGGCTTCGGTGTCCGGATCGGCAAGGATGCCTTTCAGACGACTGATATGGTTCTTGGCGATTTCGGCGATGTTGGTCGCCCAATCTTCCCAATAATCACGGGTGCCGCACTTCTTGACGATCTTCGCCATGATGGCGCGGGAGAATTCGTCAACGGAGAAGGCAAGCTCGCCCTGCACCTCGCCGGTGATGATCGGATCGCGCCCCGGTGTGCCGATGCCCGACCGTTCGGGTTTCGAGCGCGTCGGCAGGTCTTCCACAACGGCAGTGACTGCCTGCAATTCGGCATTCTGGGTGACGCCGATGATCTCGATCGCGTTGCTAACATCCTGCCCAAGCGATGCCTTGTTGATGGTCGCATCAAACCGATCATCATGGGCGCGCAAGGCGTTGAGGATTTGCCAGACAACGCGATACTTCTCGTTGTCGTTCAACGCCTGTTCCGCCGGAACGCCTGCGGGGACGCCAACGGGTAGGATGACATATCCCATCTTCTTACCCTCGGCGCGGCGCATCACGCGCCCGACCGATTGGACAACATCAATCTGACTCTTGCGCGGATGAAGGAACATGATGGCGTCGAGCGCCGGAACGTCCACGCCTTCGGACAGGCAGCGCGCATTGGTCAGGATACGGCAGATATCGTCGCCTGCATCGGCTTTCAGCCAGTCGAGTAATGCGCCACGGGACTTGGCGTTGAACGTGCCATCAACGTGTTCGATCTCGCACCGCAGGGACAATCTGCTTTCGGCGCCGTCTTCGTCGGTGTAGTCGAGATATTCATCGACAACCGTGCCGAACTCGTCACGGATCAGCTTGGAGCTGCGGATGTCTTTGCAGAACGCCAATGCCCGGCGCATGGGATGTGGATCGGTGGCAACATCGGCTTTCATGTCGGCTTTGGTCAGGGCTTTGTAACAGCCGATGATCTTGGTCGCGTCATCAAGGACAAGCTCGGAACTGCCGTCACCAAGGCGCTTCTGGATCGCCGAGCTGACAAGCCCTTCATCCATTGCCAGCACGACAACCTTGTAGTCGGTCAAAAGGTTGTTCTGCACCGCCCATGAGAAGCCACGGTAAAACAGTGTTTTGCCGAACAGCTTCTCGTCATCCATGGAAGTCAGAACAGCATCGGCTTCATCGGCACGGCTCTTCACGTTGTCGCCGAAGATGCGCGGCGTGGCCGTCATATAGAGGCGCTTCCTGCCGCGAATGATGTCGTTGGAATGGACTTTGACGAAATTGGATTCGTCCTCGCCCGCCAGAGTTGCGCCCGTGGTACGGTGCGCCTCGTCGCAAACGATGAGGTCGAATTCCGGCAGGCCGTGCTTCTGCTGCGCGTCTGCGACAACCTGAATGGATTGGTAGGTTGCAAACACCACGGTCATCTTGTCCGGCACGGCCTCGCCCGCGCTTTCGGAAAGCTTGGCGGCATTGGTCGTGGCAGGGAATGCGAGGTCCAGCACGTCGATTTCGGCAATGTCATCATTGCTCTGACGGCGCTTGCCCACCTGCGTATCGGAACATACCGCGAAGGATCGCAACGGGGTTTCGGTGTCCGCTGTCCACTCGCGTACCGTCTGCGACATCAGGGCAAGGGACGGCACAAGGAACAGGACAAGCTTTCCTTCGCCGGCCAGGTCTTCGGCGATCTTGAGGCTGGTAAAGGTCTTGCCTGTTCCGCAGGCCATGATGAGCTTGCCGCGATCGGCTTCGGCCAGTCCGGCGCGCACCTCACGCAAGGCGTCCTGCTGGTGTTCGCGCAGCTTCTTTTTGTCTGCCAGCACCACTTCGCCCTTGGCCGCGAAGGTTTCCCAGCGGATCGGGCTTTCCTGCATTTCCGAAAGGCTGATCCGAAGGACGGGGATGGCCTGCCCACGGATCATGGTTTCGGCGTTCTCGCTCCAAGCCTTTTCGGTGCTGTCTATAATGACGCGCCGTTTGAACGGGGCCTTGCCCGATGCCGATATGAAGCTGTCGATGTCCTCTTTCCTGATGCGGTAGGCAGCATCATAGAATTTGCACTGGATCGCGGCGAAGCCGTCTTCGTCGCGAAGCTTGGCTACAAGGTCGATTCCGGTGTCGCGGGCATCCCAGCCGTTGGCGTCGGCCCAATCCTTGAAGGTCTGAACCTGCTCATACTGTTCAAGCTGGATCGGATCATGGGTGAGGTAGGCGATGGCGAAACGCTCGAAATATGTTCCCTTTTCCCGCTCGGTACGCGCTGCATCACGGTAGGTCTGCAAAAGCGATTGCAGCGTCTGTTCGGCCATGTCTTCCCCCAAGCCCCTGTTCGGGCATTCACCTGTAGCGCCGGAACCGGCATTCGTGCCTGTTCCATTAGCGCATCGTCACGTTCGGTTTCGTTGCGGGTTGCGCGTCCGACGACGCGCTGTTCCTACGGACAAAATCGCGCATGAACTCCCGTATGACCTGCGCGGCAGGCCGATCCAGAACCTGACAGGTTGCAAGGAATTCATCCCGCAGCTCGCGCTCGATCCTGATTCGCATACCGGCGTCTTTTTTCATAATTCGTAGTGTATCCGGCGGATACACAAAAACCAGCCCTGAGGGTATGCTTGCCGCCAGCAAACACGGTGAATTCGTCTAGCGGCCGTCCAGCTCTCTACCACGCAATCTGTGAGCGCGTTCGCCTGCGGGCCGGCGCGGCTTTCGCCGCGTCCCATCTGATAGCTATTTCTAAGGGCGCTGCCCTCGCGCGGCGCAAGAAAACTCTCCGGCCTTTCGCGGCATAAACGGCCCGCTCCCCGCAAGCGGGTCCCCTCTATTTATTCCACGGTGCCAAAGGGTTGTCTGGCATCTTACTACCCCGGTCTCGCCGACGGGCAAGAGTTCAGGAGCGGCGCTTCGCTGCTCTGAACCCCAAACCTGAAGGAACAGAGACATGACCAGCGCAGCCGACAGCAATCCTCGCATCTATGTTGCGTGCCTTGCCGCCTATAATAACGGCTATTTGCATGGAGCGTGGATCGACGCGGATCAGGACGTGGACGAAATCAGGGACGAGATCGCGGCCATGCTCGCACGGTCTCCCATCGAGCACGCGGAGGAATATGCCATCCATGATTATGAGGGCTTCGAGGGCGTCGCGATCAGCGAATATGCGGGCATCGACACCGTAGCACGCATGGGCGCTTTCATCGCAGAACATGGCGCACTTGGCGCGGGCCTGCTGGAGCAGTTCAGCGGCGACATGGGCCAAGCCGAATCCACCTTGGAGGACTGCTATCACGGCCAGTTCGCCAGCCTTGCCGACTATATGGAGGAGTTGACCACTCAAAGCGTCACGATCCCCGAGGCGCTGCGCTACTATGTCGATTGGGACGCGATGGCGCGCGACGCAGAAATGAGCGGCGACCTGTTCACCATCGAAACCGCACACGGGGAGGTGCATGTGTTTTCCAACAGGTGAAAACATGACTGCCTGTCCGTGCTCATACGGGCAGGCATCTCGAAAGCACCGGCTGCCGCCAAGCTAAAAACACCAAATAATGATCGGGTTAGCCGCTCAAGGTATCTGCTTTGAGCGGGTTCTATATTTCCAGTGATCCTTGAACCTCTTTTTGCCGGGCGCTGCCTAGCATCCCGGCTTGGGGAGGTGACGCCATGCTCAGCATCGATTGGCGATCTCCGGCGGCATACGGGCACACAAAGCACATCCCTGCCGCTGGTTTCGCTTGGGAATATTTGCGCCGCAACGACGAATATCGTCGGGACTGCCAGACCATCGCATCGACCGGCGGGGCGGCTGCCCGCGACCTTGAAGCGTTCGCGCATCGCTGGGGTTTGCGATTTCCCGTGCGATCCCGACGCGCCGCATGACGGGCCGCCACCAATCTGGAGTCCTAGCCTTCATCCGCAAGCGGTGATGCTTTCGCCGGTCGAGCATAGGGACGGCGACACCGAACCAATATTGACGCTGGCGCATCTCGACGGCCTCGACCTGCGCCGCGCGGCCGATGGCTGGCACGGCATCTGGCAGGTGGATGGCGTCGCGCATCAATTCTGGCTGCCCGAGGCAACGCCCGACGCCGCCGCGTTTTATGCCGTCACGCTGCAGATGGATTCATTTCTGGAGCTACGAACGCATGCGGCACGCCGCTTGTGGCGATCCCTCAACGGCCGCGCGCCCGGTCCCAACTTCCGGGCCGTTCCCGCGCAGCTCCGGCAATGGCATATCCTGTCCCTGCGCGCGCTCGACGCCCGGCTGCGCGGCGAGAGCTATCGCACCATCGCCGAAGTCCTGCTCGGCTTTCGGGGCACCAAGGAAGACTTTGAGAACGATCCGCGCAAGAACAAGGCCCGCCGCCTGGTCGCGCACGGTATCAAGATGATGCGCGGCGGCTATCGCTTGCTGCTTCACTACCCGATCAAGCCCGGCAAGCGTTAACCGGGAGACATGGCCCTCACGCCTTGTTGGCTGCCGCCTGCTCCAGAATCTTGCGATAGCCCTCACGCGATAGCCATTGCGCGCGTTCGAGATGACTTTGCCAGCAACGATAGGTCCGAAGTTCCTCGGCAGCCGGATCGCGGTGCAGCACGATCCGCGCGACTTCCTTCCAGTCCGCGCCCTCGGCCTTCGCATCCAGCAGTCGCAGATAAGTCACGAAATGCCGTTCGTCATAAACGGTTATTGTGTCGCCGGTCGGCGCTTCATCATCTACATCGGGATCGAGTTCGACGGGAACCCGCATAGTCATTCCCCCGCATCCGACAGGCTTTGTCTGCGGTGCGCCCCCGCAAACGATTCTCTCTGACTCTTGG
>RRZU010308853.1_pt1 | contig 16265 bp, 9 predicted proteins | sample 2165561 | NCBI WGS metagenome assembly RRZU01 (sample SAMN10456909, study PRJNA506462) | wastewater metagenome | isolation source: wastewater sludge | place: USA: Moscow, Idaho
GGATAATCCGGCGCATGGCGGCTGCCGCTGTCGAATGTCGTCAGCTCACCGGCAAGTGCGATCAACTCGCGATACAGCGCCTCGGGATGGACGGCGAGCGTGCGCGACAGGTGGCGCAAGACGCCGATCTGGCGGTTTAGCGGCGTCTGCATCCGGTAGTCGCTGGCCTGCAAGCCGCCCCCGGCCGCAGGGTCGGTCGCATAGCGCGCAAGGCTTTCCAGCCGCGCCTCGATCCAGCCGATGACGCGGGTCAGATAGCCCAGCACCTGCGGATGCGCGCCGATGACCAGCGCCGGCGGGGGAAAGGTCTCGTCCAGCGTCACCACGCCGTCGCGGACCTCGGCGATGCGGGCAAGGCGCAGGTTCTGATAGCCGGGGCGCGGGGTCTTGCGCACCGCCAGCTCGATCCGCGGCACGGCCAGTTCCAGCACCTGCTCGATCCGCGCGGACGAGGCGCTGTCGCTGACGGTCTCGGTAATGACGCCCCAGCGCGTGGTCGCGGCCTCGTCCTCGTAAGGGGCGGCGTCGCGCATATTGGGCGAAATGTCGGGCAGCGTCAGCCAGACGAACTGGCCCGCCGCATCCTCGGGGACGCGCACCGGCACCGGCAGCGGCCCGGTGCCCGGCGCGTCAAAGGGCGTGCCGTCGGGCATGATGCCGGCGACGGCGCGCAGCGCGATCATGCCCTGCTGCGCCTGATCGCGGTCCAGCACCAGTTCGCCGACGCCCCACGGATAGGGGGTGATCAGCCGCGTGCGGGCATTGACCAGATGTTCGTGATAGCGGTCGGCCTGTTGCAGATGCTGGGGCTGAAGAAAAAGCCCTTCCTTCCAGGCAACCTTGCTGAACCAGGACATGCGTCACTGACCCCCGTTGATACTCGTTGCGTTCGGGCCGCCCCGCAAAATACGCGGCTGCGGCAGCCTTGACGGTTGCCGCAGACTAACGGCCCCCCTTGCCAAGGGCCAGCCGGAATTGCCCATCAGAATTGCCAGCGGACCTGACCCGAGACGCCAACGCTGTCAAGCTGGTCGCCGAAACGCGCGTCGATGCGGGCGCCCGCGCTCAGCTGGCGACCGCGCGAGCGGGGACCAAGCACCTTGATCCAGTTCGCGCCCAGGCTGATTTCGCCATAGGAACCCAGGTTGTCCGACTTCAGCCGCTGCGGGGCAAAGCCCGCATCGCCATCGCGGCTGAAGACCGAGACGGTCGGATCGGCGAAGTCCTTGTACCAGGTCGCGGTCGCGAATGTGCTCAGCGCGGCGTTCTGGTTCGGCTGCACAAAGGTCTTGGCCACCGTCGCGCCGACAAAGCCGACCTTGCGGGTGCTGTCGTCGAAGGTCAGGCGATAATCGTCCGAGAAGGGGATCGAATCCGTCGACATCTTCGACCAGGCAAAGCCGACCGTCGGCACCACCGCCCAGCCATTGTCCAGCAGCATCCCGTAGCTGAGCGAGCCGCTCAGCGTATAGCCGTCGCTGGAGAAGTCGTAATCGTCCAGACCAAGCCCGAGATTGCCGCCGACGCCCTTGTTGCTGATGGTGAAATCCGTGCGCTCAAGCCGGTATTGCAGGTCGGCCTGCCATGGACCTTGGGTCGCGGTCACATAGGCGCCGATATAGCGCTGCTCGAAATCGGTCGAGGTGGTGCTGATCCGGTTGTTGGACAGCACCTGCGAGTTGTTGGCATCATAGCCATAGACCGGCTGGCTGGTATTGCCGCGGTTGATGCCGCCCAGCATGCCGAAGGCCATGTCCCAACCGCCGAAGCGGTCGTCGAAACAGGCCAGATCGGTGCCGACCTGCATGCCGTAATAGTTCGCCGTCACCTCGCTATCGACGACGCTAACGCCGTTGTCGGTCGCGCCGGTGGCCTTGGCGTGACCGCCGGTCACGCGGCCCCAGCTGCCGACGCCGCAGGGCTTTTCCTTGTCCTCATAGGCCAGCGCCGTCACATAGGGGCTGGTCGGGCGGTTGATGACCGAGCCGATCAGCGACTGGACCAGCGCCACGTTGCCGAAGATGGCGCCGATGGCGGCATTGGTCTGCGCCACCAGCGAGACATCGCCATAATTCGGCGCGCGGTCGATCGAGTACGAGATCTGCGCCGAATATTCCGGCAGCGCGCCCGGGATGACGGTAAAGCCGTTGGCCGCGCTTTCATCGACATCGATCAGCGTCAGCCGGTTGCCCGTGCCAAGAAGCACGGTCGGATCAAGGAAGTTCAGCTCCAGCCGATAGGTGCCGGTCGCAGCACCACCATCGACAACGATGCGGTCGGCGGTGGCGTTCAGGGTATCGACATCCAGATAATAGGTGCCGCTGCCGGCAAGGCCGCCGACGGTCAGCACATCGGTGCCGACATTGCCCCGCCCGGCGCCATTCGACAGCGAGACGACGTTGTTGTTGGTCATCTGGCCGCTGACGCTGGCCTGATCGCCGCGCGTCTCGACCCGGCCATTGTTCAACAGGGCGCCGACCAGCGCGCCGTTCAGGTTCAGCGTGTTGCCGGCGGTCACGACGGTCCGCCCGGCGTTGATCTCGCGCCCGGCACCGATGGTGTAATCGCTCTCCAGCCGGAAGTCGCCGCCGACGCGGAAGGTCTCGCCGGTCAGCAGCGTGCCGCCCTGATAGATCAGGCCGCCATTGATGAAACCGGAAAGATCGGCATAGCCCGAGGTCGTCAGCGTCCCGTTCAGCACGCCTGTCCGGGTCATCGCGATCCGGCCGGCATTCGCAACCGCGCCGTTCATCGTGCCGGCAAGGCTGAGGTTGCCGCCGCTCTGGTTGGTCAGCGTGGCGGTGGTCAGGCTGGTATTCGCGGCAATGTTCATCTGCCCGCCCGAGGCGTTGGTCACACCGCCGCTGCCCCCGACCTCCAGATCGCCGGTCGTGGTCAGGCGGCCGCCCTGCTGGTTCACGACATTGCCGTTGACCGAACCGGAAAGCCGGGCCACGCCGCCATTGGCAAGATCGCCGCCGATCCTGCCCGAGTATCTGGCGATACCCGTATTGTTCACCGCGCCCGAGATCGCGCCGCCGCCGGTCAGCGTGCCGGCGTTGTTCAGCGCGCCGGCCAGAGTGCCGGCAACCTCCAGCTCGCCGCCAGTGCCGTTCTCGGCGATATTCGCGACCGTCAGGGTCGTGCCCTCGCTGATGGTGGCGACGGCGGCGGTCGCGTTCGTGCTGCTGTTGGTGAAGCTTGTCGCGGCAAGATTGCCATCGGTGGTCAGGTGGCCGCCGGACAGGTTCACCAGATTGGTGACGGTGCCGCCGATGCTGGCGATGTTGCTGTTGCGCAGCGTGCCGTCGATGGTGCCAGTGCCGGTCAAAGCACCGGCATTGGCGACATCCCCGGTGATCGTGCCACCGTTCAGCGCGGCGGTGCCGCTGTTGGCCAGATCCCCCTGCAACCTGCCCGCGACCGTCAGCGAGGCATTGTTCTGAACCGCCTGACCCGAAATCAGCGTGCCTTGCCCGGTAATCGTGACATTGTTGTTGTTGACCACCCGGCCGATCGTCAGCCTGTCATCGACCGTGACGGCTCCGGCGTTGGTCAGCGTGCCGTTGACCGTCCCCGTCCCCGAGAAAGCCCCGGATACCGCGTTCGTCACCGCCCCCGCGATGGTGCCTCCGGCCATGACCAGACGGTCATTGTTCAGCAGACGGGCACCGTCGTCCATGGTCAAGGTCGAGCCGGAATTGACGTTCATCAGCTCATTGTTGGTCAGGGCGCCGGCGCTCATCGCGCCTTGGGTGTTCAGCGTGCCGCCATTGGTCAGCGCATCGACCCGGCCGCCGATGGTGGCGGTGCCGTTGTTGCTCAGCGTCCCGATGGTGCCCGCGCCGGTCAGCGTGGCTCCGACGACATTCGCCACATGATCGGTGTCAGAGCTGCTGGTCAGCGTCGCGGTCCCGGCATTGGTCAGCCCGGCGATGTTACCGGCGCTGGTCACGCTGCCGCCCGCCGCGTTGGTCAGGTTGTTGAGACTGCCGCCCGCGCCGATCACCGCATTGGCGGTGTTGTTCAGATCGCCCGCAAGCGCCCCGTTGATATTGACCTGACGGTTGTTCTGGATCACCTGATCCGCGCGCAGGGTTGTCCCCTGCGCGACATTCAGCGTGCCGGTATTGGTGATCTGCCCGGTCACGCGTCCGGCCAGCGTGGCGGTGCCGGCATTGGCCAGCGTGTTGTTGATCGTGCCGGTGCCGTTCAGGGTGCCGCGCGCGGCGTTGGTGACGGCGCCGGAAATCGTGCCGCCGGCCAGCGTCGTGGTGCCGCTGTTCGCGACCGCGCCGGTGACAGCGCCGCCCAGGATCGCGGTCCCGGCGTTGTTCAGTCCCGCCGCCAACGTGCCGTGGACATTCAGGGCGCCGCCGTTCTGCACCTCGGTCCCCGATTGCAGCGTGCTGCCGGTGGCCACGTTGACCTCGCCGTTCGCGGCGTTGCTCAGCCCCGCCACAGCAAGCGTCCCGGCCGAGGTCAGCGTGCCGGTATTGGTGACAAGGCCGGTGACGCGCCCGCCAAGTTCCGCTGTCCCCGCATTCTCCAGCGTATTGTTGATCGTTCCGTTGCCGCCCAGCCTGCCGTTGACGCCATTGGTGACCGGCCCGCCGATGCTGCCACCGGCAAGCGTCAGCGTGCCCGGTTGCAGCGCGGTGCCCGTATTGATGACCCGTCCGGCGACAGTACCGGCAATGGTTGCGCTGCCAGAGTTGGTCAGCGAGCCGCTGATCGAGCCCGTCCCCGCAAGCGTGGTGGTGCCGGTATTGTTCAGCGCCGCAACGACCTGCCCGGCGATGGCCAGCCCACCGCTGTTCGCGATGGTCTCACCGGATTGCAGGACACCGCCCGCGTTGACGGTATAGTCGCCGCTGTTTTCCATGCTGCCGACCTGCAACCGGCCCGCCAGCGTTCCGGTGCCGTTCGCGCCATTCGTGAGGCGGCCGCCCACGGTCCCGGTCATGCTCATCGTGCCGTGGTTGACCAGCGCGCCGGTCACCGTGCCGTTGCCGGTCAGGCTGCCGGCATTGGTCAGGCTGGAGACAAGCGTGCCGCCGATCGTCATCGCACCCCTTTGACCGTTGGTGACCGCGGTCGCCGTTACCCGGCCGCCGTTTTCGATCGTAAAGGTTGCGTTGTTCGTCAGTTGCGTGACGTTGGTCAGGTCTCCGGCCGGGGCGGTGGTCCCCGTGACAAGGAAGTTGCCGTTATTGACGATATTGTGGTTGGTCATGTCCAACCCGGCCGAAACCGTGACACTGCCGCCGGTCATGTTGGTCAGGCTGCCCTGAATCGACGCATCCTCGGTATAGTTCAGGGTGCCGTAGTTCGCCGTGTTGCCGATGATGTCGACATTGGTGACCGTGCCGCCGCGATTGCTGTAGGTTCCGGCCTGGATGGTCAGCGAACCGGGGCCCGTTCCATCGACCGTGCCGCGGTTGGAGAAGTCATTCGTGACGGTCAGCGTGACGTCCTGGCCCGCGACCGCATCCGAGGTCAGCGACAGGTTGTCGTTGTTGGTCAGGCTGCCGTTGATCGTGGATGAATTGATCACGTTCATGTCGCCGTCATTGGTGACACTGCCCGTGATATTGGCGCCCGACAGGACCAGCGTGCCCGTCGCATCGTTCCTCAGCTGGTTGGCACCGCTCAGCGTGACATCGCCGTTGACGTTCATCCGGCCCCGGTTCGCGATCACGCCGTCCGCACTGAGTTCGCTGCCGGCGGCGACCGTGACCGTGCCCGCGGTCTGGTTGGTCAGACTGCCCACCGACAGATCGCCCGTCGTATTCAGGGTGCCCGAGTTGCTGACCGCGCCGGTGACATCGCCCCTGGCATTCATCAACCCGGCATTGGCGACGTCGCCATCGATCGTGCCGCCGGCCACGACCAGCGTTCCCGTATAGCCCCCCAGGGCATCGTTCAGAATATCGCCGCTCAGCGTGCCGGCAATCGTGGTGGTTCCGTAGTTCGTGACCCTTTGATTGGCCGTCAGGGTGTGATTGGCGTTGATCGTGGTGTTCCCCGACGCGCCGACATACATGCTTCCGACCTGAACGTTCCCGCTGGTGACGACCGACCCGCGATCCTCAAGCCGGCCGCCAATCGTCCCCTGGACGCTCATGGTGCCGCGGTTCAGAACGTTGCCGGTAATGCTTGCATTGGCATTGGTCATATTGACCTGGGCGCCCACATCGTTCGCGATCCCGCTTGCCAGGGTGCCGGCAATATTGATCGTGTCCTGGTTCTGGACCACCTGATCCGAACTCAGCGTATCACCCGCGTTGACGGTCACCGTGCCGCTGTTGGTGATGGTGCCGGCGATCCTGCCGCTGCCGGTAACGGTGCCCGCATTGTCGACTGCGCCCTGCACGCGCCCGCCGTTCACCAGCCGCAGGGTGGCACCGGCTGCGTTGTTCACGTCCGCATCCAGGATCGCCTGTTCCGGCCCGGTGTCGCCGCCCACACGAATGACACCCGAGTTCGCGATCTGGTTATCGACCGTCAGCGTCTGGCCGGGACCGATAAAGACGCTCGCGCCGGCGCTGTTGGTCAGATCGGTCGCGCGGCCTCCGGTGCCGGTCGTCACCATCAGGTCGTTATTGGTGATCGCTCCGGTCACGGTGCCCGCCAGGTTGAAGGTCCCGCTATTGGTCACACCGCCGTTGATGGTTCCGGACAGCGCAGTCAGGGCACCGCTGTTGGTCGTGACGCTCCCGTCGTGCGAACTTGTCAGCAGCAAGCTGCCGTTGTTGTCGATCTGCCCCTGCGTATCGCCGGAAAACCGGACCAGCCCACCGCGTTGAGGATTGGTGGGGTCGGGACTCGCCGGGCGGTTGATCACGATCTGGCCGACATTCGGGTCGACCTCGATATCCGAGTTGATCGTCAGGGACTGGCCCTGGGCGACAAGGAACGACAGGCCCGCCGTCGTCCCGCCGCGAAGCGTGCCGTTTTGCAGCGTGTATTGCCCGGAATCGACCCTCAGGCCGCCTGCCGAGATATTGCCGTTCAGCGTCAGCACGATCGCGGAATTGTCGGTGCTGGTCAGAATACCGACCGCATCCGCCGGCAGCGCGCCGTAACTTCCATCCGAGCTGTTGGTCCAGATGTCGCTGCCATTGTTCCAGGTGCCGCTTTGCGTTTCATAGCTCGTCCCGCCCGGAGCGGCATTGTCCAGGTAATATTCCTGCGCCCGCGCCATGCCGCCGACAAAGGCCATCGGCGCGACCGAGATCAGTGCAGTTGTCAGGAGAAGGTGCGAGCGGCAGACCAGGCGCATCGAGTTCTGGAGAATAGGCAACATAAGCTGGTGTCTTCTTTTCGTTAAACGCAGCGGCGATATCGTTAAATCATTAGCTACCAGCGATACTTTGACGAATATCGCCAGCACAAGCAAATATGCGCGCAAACCGGGTGGAATCTGCATGAAATCAACTTTCACGCATCACCCCTGCGGGCGTCAGCCTTTTGCGTCGGGGCGCAGGCGGTCCATCTCGGCCATGAAGGCGCGGATCGCGGCCGAGGCGGGGATCTCGGGCACCACCAGCACCGGAACCGGGGCGCCGCCGCTCATCTTGCGTTCGGCCCAGTCCTGAAGCTGGGCGATGGACCAGCCGCGCAGGAACGGGTTGGCCGAGACGACCGCCGCGCCCATCACCCCCTCGACCGATTGCGCCGGATCGGCGCGCAGCGCCATGTCGGCCCCCGCCGGGCCCAGGAAATGCGCCAGATAAAGCCGCCCCGCCGAAATCGCATGGCCGCGCTGGCGCAGGTAGCCCTCGTTTTCCTGCGCAAGGTTGCGCACCATCTGGCGCGAGATGCCGGGGTCCAGCCGCAGCTCCAGAAGCTCGGCCTGCGACAGGCTGACCACCAGATCGGGGCGATAGCTGCGCATCATCCGCAGCCAGGTGCTGTCGATGAACTGCCCAAGGCCCGTGGCGGTCGAGCGCGGATTCCGCGCCGCCGCATTGCCGGCGCTTTCGATGCGGATGATATTGCCGATCAGCGATTCGATGGAATCCGAGGCCAGCGCCTCGGTCGCGGCGCCGAAATAGGGCATCGGGTCGACGGGCTTGCCGCCTTGCAGCAGCATGAAGGCCAGTTCCGGCTGTGCGCCCCCCGACGCCTGATCGGCCATCTGCCCGGTCTGGCCGATGACCGCGCCGCGGATGACCGTGGCGCCGCCGGCGATGTCCGGGGCCAGCCGGGCAAGGCCGATATAGCGGCTGACAAGGCCGCCCTCCTGCGTGATCTCGACGATGTCCCCGGCGACGCGGGTGACGCGCCCCGCACCCGCCGCCAGCACCGGCGTGCCGGGTGGCGCGGTCCAGGCGACCAGCCCGCGCCCGGCCTGTTCATCGGCGCCCGAGGGCGGCACGAAACGCTGCGACAGGACGCCCGCGACCGGCGGCGTCAACTGCGCCCCGGCCGCGCGCATCTGCACCCGCGCGCCGGGGGCGTAACATTCAAAGCCGCCGTCCTTTGCCGGCACGACATAGCAGCGCTTCTGCCCCGAGGGGCCGCTGACGCCCACGAACATCACCGCGCCGGGGCGGCCAGAGGCGCCGGCGGCATAGATCAGCTCAAGCCGGTCGGCGGCATCGGCATAGCCGTCAAGGTCATAGACCTGCGACATCAGCGCCAGCGCCTCGCCGATGATCTCGGTCGGGACCTCGTTGCGCAGCGCCGCCGAATAGATCACGTCCAGCAGCCGCTGCGGGCCGGCAGGGGCGGGCGCGTCCTCGCCCGACAGCGCATTCTTCAGCAGGGGCTGGTCGGCCCAGGGGTCGGCGCCGGGCACCAGTTGCCCCGCCGCCGACAGCGCCAGCGACCCGACATAGCCCTGCCGGTCGTAAAGCGTAAGCTGGATCACCTCGCGCAGGCCGCCCCGCGGCCGATAGCGCAGCGCCAGAACCGCGCCCGCAGGCAGCGTTTCGGCCAGCGACAACTGCCCGCGCAGCCGCGCAGCCAGCCGCTCGGCCTGCCCGGCGTCAAAGCCGTTTGCCGCCAGCAGCGCCTCGGGGCGGGTGTCGGCGGTGGTCTCAAGGATCAGTTCGCGCCACAGGGGCACCCGGCTGGCCGCATCGCGCAGAAAGGCGATGCCGGATTCGGCGCGCTGATCCGCAGGCGTCATGAAACCCGGCACCGCGACGGCCGGGGCCGGGGGCGCGGCCATGCCGGCATTCATCAGCCGCGCGCGGCCACGCTCGGCCTGAAACAGCGCGAACTCCTCGCGGGTCGAGGGCAACGCCGCGACCAACTGGCGGTCCTGCGCCACCAGCCGGCTGTCCAGCACCGCAAGCCGGGCGCCGGTGGACGGCAGCCGCCGCGCCGCCGCCAGCGCCGGGGGCGCGGGCAGGAATTGCGTGTCGGGCGCCGCGCCGTCCTGCGGCGGCGGGATGATCAGCGGATCGCCCGGCAGGTCGGTGAAGGTATCGACGCGCACGACCGGGACGATGTCGAATTCGGCCTCGACCTGCACCATGGCCGGTTCGGGCGCGGGTGCCGGACGCAGCCAGTCGCCGGCCACCGGGGCAAGGCGCAGCCATGCCAGCGCGCCAAGGGCGGCCAGCACCACCAGCCCGGCGCCGGCGCGCAAGGCCATGCCGCGACGGCGCCGGCGCCGCGCGCCCTGGCCCATCTGGCGGAAACGGGGATCGACCCTTGTCATCGGCTCAGCGGAACACCCCGGCGCCGATCATCGACGGGTTGAACTGCGGGGCCGTGGTGGCGGGCTTTGCCGGCGCGTCGGGCTTTCTTTGCACCGGCGTCGCGGGCTTGGCGGCGGCAGCAGCGGGGTTTCGCGGCTTGCCGGGTTTCGCGGCATTGCCCTGCCGCCCGCCATCGCCGCGCGGCGCGACCGTCGCCACCGGCTGGACCACCGCCGCGCAGCGCATGTCGCCGCCACGGGCGATGGCGCGAAAGAGGCCCGGCAGCGGCTGATCGCCCGCCCCCGCGCCGCCCCCGGTGTCACCCGAGGCCTGCCGCCAGCGCTCGACCGCGCGGGTCGAGCCGGCGCCCCAGCTTCCGTCGATGCGGCCGCCATAGCAGTCGGCGCGCTGCAATTCGGTCTGGATCGCCTCGGCCATGCGGCCGGCATCGGGGTCGAAAACCCCGCGCTCCAGCAGGCGCTCGAACAGGGCCGCATCGCGCTGGCGGATCGCCTCGCGCAGGGCAAAGGGCAGGCCCAGCGGCCCGCGCGGCCCGATCGCGGCCATGATCGCAAGATCGCCGACGATGATCGAGGGGCGCGGCAGATCGCTGCGCAAAGCCGCGGGCATGGCCGACAGGCCGGGGTCGGCGGGCGTCAGCGTCGTGGCATGCACCGTCTGGGCCGAGGACACGACCGCCGGCACCACCACGCCGCCCTCTGCCCCGATCACCACGTCCGAGGGCAGGGGCGAAATCACCAGCGCCTGCGCAAGACCCGCCGAGGCGCAGCCCAGCCAGCCGCCAAGCGCCAGCGCGGTCCATGTCGTCGCGGTCCTCAACCCCCTACTCATCACCCCGTCCCGTTTACCCCTTCAATTCGGTCTTGGCGCCACGAACACCGTCCAGTTCTGCTGACCGCCAGTATCGACTTCGGCGAAGCGCGCGTCCAGATAGCCGCGCAGCAGGCAATCGCGCTGGCCATCGATTTCAAACCGGCGCGGCGCCACGCAAAGCGGCATCGACCCGGCCAGCACCTCATTACCGAAAACATCCGCCGCAAAGACATAATAATAGCGTGATTGCAGGGCCTCGCGCTGCAAGGTCGCGCATTGGTTCGGGGCGACGCGCCACCAGCCGCGGGTGACGAACCCCTGCCCCGAGGGCGCCGCAACCGCCACGTTCAGCACGTCAAAGGACTGGTTGCACAACCGCAAGCCCGCCGCCGCCGTGCCGGCAAGGGCGGCAAGCGCCAGCGCGGCCAGCAGGCCGAGACGCATAAAATGCAACGCAGGGTTGATGTTCCGCCGATTGAGCAACGCTTCCAGCCGTGTTACAGCCCATAGACATAGGAGTTTCGATCCATGAAGCCGATCCTGACCGCTTTCGCAACCGTGGCGTGCGACCCGCGCCCGCGCGGGCGGCATGGACGGCGTCACGATCTGCGCGCGCGGCGGCCTTTCCCCGGGCCGGCGCCCGACTTGTTGACTGGTTCTCTGAAAGGAATGCCATGCGGCGCCATTTTGGAAGGTTGCTCATCGCCATGAGCCTTGGCCTCGCGCCCCCCGCGCTGGCCTCTCCCGCGCTGGCCGAGGATGCGGCACCGGCCGCGCCCGACGGCAAGATCGTGCTGGAACTGAACGGCGCCGCCGACACCGAGGATGGCGGCTGCAAGCTGACCCTGGTGGCGACGAATCGGCTGGACAAACCCATCCGCCGCGCCGCCTGGCAGGTGGCGATCTTCGACAGGGCGGGCGCGGTGCAATCGCTGCCGATCCTTGATTTCGGCGGCATGATCGCGGGCAAGACCCGGGTCGGGATCTTTCCGCTGCCGGGCCGCTCCTGCGGCGATATCGGCCGCATCGTGGTGAACGACGTCGCCGAATGCAGCGCCGAGGACGGCGCCGACCTGCGCGACACCTGCCTGGGTGGATTGGCCACCCAGAGCCGCACGGATATCGACTTCGGTTTGTGATGTTCTGGAATTTGCCTTTGACGACACAGGCCGTCTTCGCCGCACTTGCGGGGCTGTCGGTGCTGACGCTGACCATCGTGATCTTCAAGATCATGCAATTCCGCCGCATGGGCGTCGGCCATCACAAGCTGGGCGAGACCATCCTTGACGACTGGCTGAACGGCCGCCCGGACGAGGCGCAGCGCAAGGCGCAGGCCGGGCGCACCGTGCTGGCGCGCGTGCTTGGCGCGGTGATGTCGGGCCTGCGCGCCCGCCCCGGCGACCCGGCCTACGGCGAGGAACTGGCCCGCCAGGTCGCGCTGGCCGAGCTGGTGCAGATGGGCGCGCGCATGCGCCTGCTTGAGGCGGTGGTGCAGATGGCGCCGATGCTGGGCCTTCTGGGGACGGTGATCGGCATGATCGACGCCTTCGGCAATCTCGCGCTCAGCCAGCAGGGATCGGACCCGCGGCTTCTGGCCGGGGGCATCTGGACGGCGCTGACCACCACCGCGGCCGGGCTTGCCATTGCGCTGGTCGCCTATTTCATCTCGGCCTGGCTGGACGGCCGCATCGAGGATGAACGCCAAAGCATCGAACTGGCCGTCTCGGCCGCGATCCACGGCCGGATCGCCCGGCCGCAGCGGAGCTAAGCCATGCCGGGCGCGCCAGGCCCGATCCGCGCGCCGGGGCTGGGCCTGCCCGTCCGGCCGCGGCGGCGCGTGGCGTTTTCCATGACGGCGCTGGCGGACGTGCTGTTCCAGTTGCTGATCTTCTTCATGCTGTCGGCGAACCTTGCCGCCTATTCGCTGCTGCCCCTGCGCAGCGGCGCCTTGCAGGGCGATGGCGGCGCCCATGACCCCGCCGGCGCCGCGACGGCCCCCGGCACGGTGACCGAGGCCAGCACCACCGCCGTCTGGACGCTGAACCGCGATGGCATCGTCGCCTCGGGCCAGCGTTTCGGGCTTGAACGGCTGGGGCTGCTCGCCAATGCGCTGGCGCTGCAAAAGACCCGGCATGTCCTGATCGTCCTGCGCCCCGACGTGCCGGTGCAAAGCGTCGCCACCGTGCTGGAACTGCTGTCGGCGCAGGGCATCACCTCGGTCCAGATCGCCGAGACGGCGACGACCACGCCCGGCAGCACCGCGCCCGGCAGCACCGCGCCAGTCAGCGGCGGGGCCACGCCATGAGCCTGCGCCTGCCCGCCACCGCCGGCCGCAAGGTGCAGGTCGACACTTCGCTGGCGATCGTCAATATCGTGCTGCTGCTGATCTTCTACTTCCTGCTGGCCGGGCAATCGGCGCAGCCGCAGACGCAGCTTCGGCTTTCGACCACCAGCACGCTGTCGCCCGACAACCTGCCCTCGCCCGTGCTTGAGGTCATCGGCCCCGAGGACTGGCGGCTTGACGGCCAGCCGATCCTGCCCGAGGCGCTGCCCGGCGCGCTGGCCGCGGTCGATGGCCCCGTCCACCTGCTGCTGGACCGCGACGCGCCCGCCGGGCTGCTGGTCGGGCTGATCCGCCGCCCGGAACTGGCCGGGCACGAATTGCGGCTGGTCACGATCAAGGGGCCGGGCGGATGATCGGCATGCAAGCCTCGACCCGCGGCTGGACGCTGGCGGCGGCGATCTCGGTCGCGGTGCATACGGCGGCGGCCTCGGCGGTGATCTGGCGCCCGGCATGGTTTTGGGGCGGGGCCGAGCCGGCGCGCCCGGCCGAAATCCAGGTCACCGCGCTGACCCTGCCCGGACCCGATGGCGCGGCCGAGGCGCTGACCCCGGTCACCAGCCCCGTCCCCGCCCCGCAGATCGAGGCGGCGGCCACGCCCGAGCCTGCGCTTGCGCCCGACGCCTCGCCCATCCTGCAAAACGAGGCGCTGCCGGTCGCGCCCCCGCCGGAAACGCCAAAGCCGTCCGCCGCCATGCCCCCCGCGCCGGAAGCCCCGCCCGGCGGCGACCCGGCCGCGGAAGCCGACCCGCGCCTGATCGACCTTTTCGACCGCATCCGCAGCCGCCTGACGGCGCCCTGCATGCTGGCGCTACCGGCGCTGACGGCGGACGGGCGGATCCGGCTGAACCTGCTGGCCGCCGATGACGGCCAGATCCCCGCCCTGCTGCGCGAGCTGACGCAGGGCTTCGGCAGCGATGTCACCGGCCAGGCGGTGCTGCTGGACCCGCGCCAATGCCCCGGCCTTGCCTTCGCGCGGCGCGACCTGCGCTATCCGGTGTTCCCGCTGGCGGTGCAGTTGCAATCGCCCGATGTGACCAGCGGCAACTCGCTGCGCGGCACCATCTCGGGCGGGGCCGGGCGCTATGTCACGCTGCTGATGGTCGACGACAACGGCGTGACCCACGACCTGCGCCGCTTTCTGGTGAAGTCGGGCGGCAAGATCAATTTCGACGTGCCGGTGGCGCGCGACGGCAATATCCGCGACACCCACCAGCTTCTGATCGCGGTGGCGACCGCCTCGCGCCCCGAAACCGTCAGCCGCGCGGCGGGCGAGCTGGCCGAAGACTTCTTCGATCAGCTCCTGCGCGAGACCGGCCCCGAGGCGCTGGTCGGCGTCGCCAGCGTCTACATCCGCTAGGCGAAATATCCTTCAGCCGAAGTCATAGGCGAAACCGCCCCCCGCGACCCTGATCGTCACGTCTGACATCGCCTGACCCGAGACCATGCGCGACAGCACCTGCCGCGACAGGTCCGGCAGGATCGAATTGGTGATGATATTGTCGATCATCCGTCCGCCGCTGTCCGGGTCGCGGCATTGCGCCACGATATGGTCGACCACCGCATCGTCCCAGCCCAGCCGGGTGCCGTGCGACTCGCGCATCCTGCGCGCGACCGAGCCCAGCTTCAGCCGGCTGATCCCGCCCAGCACCCCGGCCGACAGCGGCACATAGGGGATCGACACGATCCGCCCCAGCAGCGCCGGCGGGAAGGTGCCCAGCAGTTCCTCTTTCAGCGCGGCCTCCATGGTGTCCGCATCGGTGATCGTGCCCTCGGGCGCCAGCGCCATGATCGTGCCGGTGCCCACGTTCGAGGTCATCAGGATCAGCGTGTTGCGAAAGTTGATCGGGCGGCCATTGCCGTCCTCCATCCGGCCCTTGTCAAAGACCTGAAAGAACAGCTCATGCACGTCCGGGTGGGCCTTTTCCATCTCGTCCAGCAGGACGACGGAATAGGGCTTGCGGCGCACGGCCTCGGTCAGGCGGCCGCCCTCGCCGTAACCGACATAGCCGGGGGGCGCGCCCTTCAGCAGGCTGACGGAATGGGCTTCCTGGAACTCGGACATGTTGATGGTGATGACGTTCTGTTCGCCGCCATAAAGCGCCTCGGCCAGGGCCAGCGCGGTTTCGGTCTTGCCCACGCCCGAGGGACCGCAGAGCATGAAGACCCCGATCGGCTTTTCCGGGTTGCCCAGGCCCGCGCGCGCGGTCTCGACCCGCCGGGCGATCATCTGCAAGCCGGGGTCCTGCCCGATGACGCGTTCGCGCAGATGGTCGGCCAGCCCCAGCACCGCCTGCAATTCGTCGGCGACCATGCGCCCCGCCGGAATGCCGGTCCAGTCGCTGATGACGCTGGCCACCGCCTGTTCGTCGACATGCGGCCAGATCATGCGGTCGTCGGCGTGGATCTGGCCAAGCTGGTCCATGGCGCCGGTCAGATCCGCGCGGACGGCGGCTTCGTCGAAATCCTCGCCCTCGCGCGCGGCCAGACGGCGGCGCAGGTCAAGGATCTGCTCTACCAGCGACTTTTCGTCGGCATAGGCGCGCTCCAGTTCGGCCAGTTTCGCCTGCGCGTCGGTCAGGCGCTGGCGGGTTTCCCCTAGCCGGGCCTGATCCACCTCGCCCAGCTCATGCTCGGCCTCGCGCGCGGCGATCTCGCTTTCAAAGGATGCGATTTCGGCGCGCAGGTCGGCGATGCGGGCGGGGACGGCGGACTGGCTGACCGCCACCCGCGCGCAGGCCGTATCCAGCAGCGACACCGCCTTGTCGGGCAGTTGCCGCGCCGGCAGATAGCGCGCCGACAGCTTCACCGCCGCCTCAAGCGCCGCGTCCGAGATGCGGACCTTGTGATGCATCTGCATCGGCCCCAGCAGCCCGCGCATCATGTAGCAGGCCACCTCGACCGAGGGCTCATCCACCGCGATCGGCTGAAAGCGCCGGGTCAGCGCCGGGTCCTTTTCGAAATAGTTCCGGTATTCGGCCCAGGTGGTGGCGCCGATGGTGCGCAGCGTGCCGCGCGCCAGCGCCGGCTTCAGCAGGTTCGCGGCATCGCCGGTGCCCGCCGCGCCGCCGGCGCCGACCAGCGTATGCGCCTCGTCGATGAAGAGGATGATCGGGACCGGGCTGGCCTGCACCTCGTCGATGACGGAACGCAGGCGCTGCTCGAACTCGCCCTTCATGCTGGCGCCGGCCTGCATGGCGCCGATATCCAGCATGTGCAGGCGCATGCCTTGCAATGTCGGCGGCACCTCGCCGGCGGCCAGCTTCTGGGCAAAGCCCTCGACCACGGCGGTCCTGCCGACGCCGGCCTCGCCGGTCAGGCTCGGGCTGTTCTGCCGCCGCCGCATCAAGACGTCGCTGATCTGGCGGATTTCGTCGCCGCGGCCGACGACCGGGTCCATGTTGCCATCCCCCGCCTGGGCGGTCATGTCGACC
>RRZU011408461.1_pt1 | contig 16263 bp, 19 predicted proteins | sample 2165561 | NCBI WGS metagenome assembly RRZU01 (sample SAMN10456909, study PRJNA506462) | wastewater metagenome | isolation source: wastewater sludge | place: USA: Moscow, Idaho
CAATTTTTTAAAGATAGAGAGAAAAATCTCGATAAAATGATTTTAGAAAATTCTACTGATGGTTACGTGAAAAGTACTTTGGAATCTGTTGTAGAGAATCTAAAAAAAGAGGTTAATGAAGCTTTAGCTCAATAAATTATATAAGGAATAAAATGTTTAATAAATCAATAATAATACTTGCAGCTGGTCAAGGTACTAGAATGAAATCAGATACTCCAAAAGTATTACATAAAATTTCTGGAAAACCAATGCTTTATTACTCTATAAAAGAGGCTTTAAAATTAAGTGATGATATTACTGTAGTTTTATATCATCAATTTGAAAAAGTTAAAGCTGAAATAGAAAAATATTTTACAAATATAAATTTTGTAATTCAAGATCACAAAAATTATCCAGGAACTGGTGGTGCAGTTATGGGAATAACACCAAAATATGGAAAAGTTTTAGTTTTAAATGGTGATATGCCCCTTATTCAAGCAAGTGAATTAGAAAAATTTGATATAGATGCAACTATTGTTATGTCAGTTTTAGAATTAGAAAGTGCTGATGGATATGGAAGAGTAATTATTGAAAATGGAAATGTAAAAAAAATAGTTGAGCAAAAAGATGCAAGTATTGAAGAGCTTAAAATTAGAACTGCAAATGCAGGAATTTATCAGTTTTGTTCAAAATTTTTACTTGAAAATTTACCAAAATTAAATAACAATAATGCTCAAAAAGAGTACTACATAACAGATTTAGTTGAAATGGCTATAAATCAAGGAAAAGTTTTAAAACCTTTAATTGTAAATGAAGAAAATTTTAAAGGTGTAAACTCTAAAGTTGAATTAGCTGATGCTGAGATAATTCATCAAAATAGAATTAAAAAAGAGTTCCTAAGAGCAGGTGTAATTATGAGATTACCTGATACTATTTACATAGAAGAGGGAGTTGTTATAGAAGGAGAATCTATTATTGAAAATGGTGTTTCAATTCTTGGAAACTCAAAAATTATAAATTCACATATAAAAACAAATTCAGTAGTTGAAGATTCAGTTATTATTGATAGTGATGTTGGGCCAATGGCAAGAATAAGACCAGCAAGTGAACTAAATAAAACACATATTGGAAATTTTGTAGAGACAAAAAAAGCTAAATTAAATGGTGTAAAGGCTGGACACTTATCATATTTGGGAGATTGTTCTATTAATGAGGGAACAAATATTGGTTGTGGAACAATAACTTGTAACTATGATGGAGTAAATAAACATCAAACTATTATAGGAAAAAATGTTTTTGTTGGAAGTGATACACAATTTGTTGCTCCTGTAACTGTTGAGGACGATGTACTTATAGGTGCTGGTTCTTGTGTAACTGGAAATGTAAAAAAAGGCGAATTGTATTTAACAAGAGCAAAAGTAAAAACTATTGATGGTTATTTTTACAAACATTTTGAAAGTAAGAAAAAATAATGCTTTTAAAAAATAAAAATATTCTTGTAGGAGTTACTGGTTCAATAGCTATTTATAAAGCTTTAGAATTAATAAGATTATATATAAAAGCAGGAGCAACTGTAAGAGTTGTTATGACAGATGCTGCAAAAAAATTTATAAATCCAATTACTTTTGAAGCAATTTCACAAAATAAAATTTTAGATGAAAGTAGTGAGAATTGGGATAAATCACAAGATTATAATCATATTGATATTGCAAAATGGAGTGATATATTTATAATTGCACCTGCTAGTGCAAATACTATAAATAAATTATCAAGTGGAATTGCTGATAATTTATTGCTTCAAACAGCTTTGGCTTATACAAAAACTATTGTTTTAAGCCCAGCAGCAAATACGAATATGATTGAAAATTCAATTACAAAAAAAAGTTTGGAAAATTTAACAAAATTGGGTTTTGAAATTTTAGGTACACAAACAAAAGAGCTTATTTGTAAAGATGTTGGAAATGGAGCGATGGCTGAGCCAATTGATATTTTCCATAAAACTTGTAGAGAACTTTTAAGAAATTTTTATTGGGAAAATAGAAAAGTTGTTCTTAGTGGTGGAGGAACAATTGAAAAAATAGATGATGTAAGATATATATCAAATTTTTCAAGTGGGAAAATGGCTTCAAGCCTAGCAACAGCTCTTTATTATTTAGGGGCAGATGTATCTTTGGTAGCTTCTAGGGGATTAGAATATGCACCAAAAGGTATAAATAGAATTCAAATTTTTAGTACTTTAGAATTTAAAGAGAATTTAGAAAAAGAGTTAAAACTAAATCAAAATTCTAAAAAAACATATTTATTTATGGTAGCTGCTATTAGTGATTATGTACCTAGTTTAAAAGTTGATGGAAAGATAAAAAAAGAGACTTTAGGGGAGACTTGGAATTTGAAACTTAAAAAAAATATAGATATTTTGGCTAGCATAGAAAAAAACAATATTATTTCTGTTGGTTTTAAAGCTGAAATGGACAAAGTAAATGCAAAAACGAATGCAGAGAATATGTTGATAAATAAAAATCTTGATGCAGTTTGTTTAAATATTTTAGATGAAAATAATAAATTTGGAGATGAAAATAATATTATTGAACTAATTTTTAAAGATGAATCAAAAAGTTTTAGTGGAAATAAGTTAGATATTTCATTTTCTATTTTAGAAAATCTAGAAAAAAAGTTTGAAGCTCATGAATAACTCAAATTCCCCTAAGCATATTGCGATAATTATGGATGGAAATGGACGATGGGCTAAAGAAAGAGGTCTTAAAAGAACAGCTGGGCATGAAGAAGGAGCTAAGGTTGTAAGAGAGATTACAAAACACTGTTCAAAAATAGGTGTTCAATATCTTACTTTATATGCTTTTTCTACTGAAAATTGGTCAAGACCAAAACTAGAAGTTGAATATCTTATGAAACTTTTAGAAAAATATTTAAAAAATGAAATTGAAACATTTCTAAAAAATAATATTAGATTTAAAGCAATAGGAGATTTAAGTAAATTTTCCAAATCTTTACAAATTACTATTAAAGATATAGAGAATAAAACATCAAATAATTCAGGCCTTACTCAGGTATTAGCTTTAAATTATGGTTCAAAAGATGAAATTTTAAGAGCTATAAAAAAACTTAATGAGAATAATCTTGAGGTAAATGAGAAAAATTTTGAATCTTGTTTAGATACAGCCGGATTTAGTGAAGTTGATTTATTAATAAGAACGAGTGGAGAAATAAGACTTTCTAACTATTTACTTTGGCAAAATGCTTATGCTGAAATGTTTTTTACATCTACATTGTGGCCTGATTTTACATCAAATGAGTTAGATGATATAATCGATGATTTCAATAAAAGACAAAGGCGATTTGGTGGAATTTGATATTGTTTGGGCAGTAGCTTTAGTAGTATATATTATAAATTTACTAGCTTTATCTTTTTATGATTTAAAATTTAGAGTAGTACCTGATTATCTTTTATTAATAGCTTTAATTACATCTTTTTTTGTTACTAAATTTGATTTCTTTGAGGCATTAAAAAATGCATTTATTTGTACTGGAGCGATAGTTTTATTAAATTTTATTGTTACATTTTATATACAAAATATAAAATCTAGAATTTTAAAAGATGAAACTCTTAAAACTCAAACTGCTTTAGGAGAGGGTGATATTCCTCTTATTGCTTCTATTGGAGTTGTTTTAGGTTTACAAGCTACAGTTTTTGCTATATTCTTAAGTGCATTTATTGCTATAATACATGCAATTTATCTTAAGTTTTCTAAAAAAGAGAATGAAATTCCATTTATTCCATCATTGGTTGTGGGATTTTTTATAGAGTATTTTTTTAGTGTATCAACAATGATTAAGGATTTTTATTGAGATTAAACAACTATCTACATTCACAATTTGCAGTTACATTTTTCCCTATATTTTTGGGATTATTTTTTATTACTTCTATGGTATTTTTGGTAAAAATTGCTAGTTTAACATCGATTATTACTATGAATTTTTTTGAATTATTCAAATTATTTTCATATTCAATTCCTCAAATTATTTTTTTTACTTTACCTATAACATTTTTTATATCTTTAGCAATAACTTTATCTAAGCTATCTAGTGAATATGAGCTAACAGTAATAACATCTTTTGGTTTAAATCCAGAAAAAATATTAAAAATCTTTTTCCCCATTACAGCAATTTTGACACTTCTTCTTTTAGTAGTATCTGTTGGGTTGATACCAAAAGCAAAATATTTATCTAAACAATTCATTGAAATAAAGAAGAAAGAGGCAAATTTCAATATAAAAGAGAGTGAATTTGGACAAAAATTTGGAGATTGGCTTATTTATATTGATGGTAAAGAGAACAATATATTTAAAGATTTAAAACTTCTTCAAACAGATAAAGATAGAGATCAATTTGTGATTAGTAAAGAGGCAGTTCTTGAAAATTTAAAAGGTTTCTTAAGTTTTAGATTGGACGATGGAACAGTTTATATTGTTGATAATAAAGAATTTAGCCAAATAAAATATGATAGATTATTTATAAATGATTCAATTGCTGATGATAAAGAAGATAAATTTTTAGATAGTTATACTTTTTGGAAGGATAATTTTAAGCAAAATAAAGATCTAGATGATATAACTTTTTATATCTTAACATCTATTTTTCCACTAATTTCACTATTCCTTATTATAACTTTTGGATATTTTAATCCAAGATATGAAAAAAATAAAACTGTAGCATACTCAATTTTAGCAGTTGTGGTTTATTATGTATTAATAAAATATATTGGAGATAGATTGTTGATTCACTCTATTTATATAATTCCAATTATTTGGCTTTTAGGAAGTTATATTTTATATAGTAAAACTACTAAAAAAGAGTATTAAGCTTTGAATTTAAAGTTTACAATATCTTATGATGGAAGTGTTTTTTTTGGAAGTCAAAAGCAACCAAATAAAAATACAGTTGAAGATGAACTTTTAAAAGTATTCAAAACTTTTAATATTGATACAAAAATAATTTTAAGTGGAAGAACAGATAAAGATGTTCATGCCACAAAACAGGTATTTAATTGTGAAATACCATCTTATTGGACTGATTTAAAAAAATTCAAAACAATTTTAAATAAAAGAATAAACCCAAGTATAAAAATACACAAAATTGAAAAAGTAAGTGATGATTTCCATTCTAGATTTAGTGCAAAAAGAAGAGTTTATCGATATTTAATTACTCAAAAAGAGACAAATCCATTTAACCAAAAATATATTTTACATTGTAAAGAAATAGATGAAGATATAATTAAAGAAGCCATAAAAGAGTTTATAGGTGCTTATGATTTCAAATATTTCTTTAAAACAGGAAGTGAAAAAGAAAATACAAAAAGAGAGATTTTTAATGCAAAATTTTATAAATATAAAGATATTTATGTTTTTAGATTTGAAGCAAACTCTTATTTAAGATCTCAGATTAGACTCATGGTAGGATTTTTACTAGCAATAAATGAAAAAAAATTAACTATTACTGATTTAAAACAACAGCTAAATCTTCAAAATCATATCTTTAAAACACCTATTTTAGCAAATGGTCTTTATTTAGCACAAATAAAATATTAAAAAATACTTACTAAGACTTGACAAACATTGACTCAATAAGCTATAATTCTTTAGCAGTTTAAGATATAGAGTGCTAAAGAATAAAGAGAGTTGGATTTATGATAGATAAAAAAGAGTTTTTATTACAATCTATTATTAAAGCATACATTGAACATCTTGAGCCAATTGGTTCAACGCAATTAAAGTCTATGTATGATTTAGAGTACTCAGCTGCAACAATCAGAGGTTATTTTAAAAAGTTAGGAGAAGAGGGTTTTTTAGCTCAAGAGCATATAAGTAGTGGAAGAACTCCTACAAATGAAGCTTTAAAACAGTATTGGATAGGAAAGTTAAATTTTAAACTATCTGGTATAAATATTAAAGCTTTAGAATATTTAGCTAATAAAATTGGATTAACGGTCTTTTTAAAAAAAGAGAAAAGTGAAATTTTACAAAACTTGATAAACGTTGAGAATAAATATATAATTTTAGAGTTTTCTAGTTTTGCTGTTAATATAAAATTTAGTTCAGCTTTATACAGATTTTTGAATGATTTGAAGCAAACTTCTTTAGAAGATATTTTAAAGGTCTCAAAAGATGTTGGAGCTTATGAACTTTATAGTGCTATAAATCAAACATTACAAAACAGTGATTTTGATATATTCAATTATAAAGAGTTTTTGAATCTTGCTTTAAACTATGATTTTGATGAGTTTACAATAAATAGATTTTTAAAAGGTAATATTATGAATGAGCTAAAAGAAGGTTTGTACTTTGATGGCTTTTTACCAGAGAACTATATTGGAATATGTAAATTTTGCAAAATCAATAATGAAGATGTAAAGATGTTTATTATTGGTGAGTTATCAAAAGATTATGAATACTTTCTTGAACAAATTACAAATTTTTAGGAGAAAAAATGAGCGAAAATATTAAAGAAGAAGTTATAACTGAAGAGATTGAAAATAATAAAGAGTGTTGCAATGAAGAAAAATGTTGTGAAGCAACAAAAGAAGAGAGCTTAGAAGATGTTATTGTTAGGCTTGAAGAAGAATTAAGACAAAGTGAAGAGAAATTTTTAAGAGTTCATGCAGATTTTGAGAATATTAAAAAAAGATTAGAGAGAGAAAAATATCAAGCGATAGATTATGCAAGTGAAAAGTTTGCAAAAGATTTATTAACACCTCTTGATACTTTAGAAATGGCATTAAAATCAGCTAGTGTTGATATGAGTGCAGATGAGCTTTTACCAAAGTTAAAAGAAGGAATAGAGCTTACTATTAAAAGTTTTATCACAACTTTCGAAAAACACAATATTACAAAAGTTGATACAGATGGGGAGTTTGATCCAAATGTGCACAATGCAGTTATGCAAGTAGATAGTTCAGATCATGAAACAGGTCAAATTGTAAGTGAATTACAAAAAGGTTATATGTTAAAAGATAGGTTATTAAGACCTTCAATGGTTAGTATCGCTAACTAAAAATATTGACCGTAATGTCATTAAACTATAGAATTTAAAATGATTTACAAATTTAAAAATGAAATTTAATAAAAGGATAAGAAAATGAGTAAAGTTATAGGTATAGATTTAGGAACAACAAACTCTTGTGTTGCAGTTTATGAAAATGGTGAAGCAAAAATTATCCCAAATAAAGAAGGGAAAAATACAACTCCATCAATAGTTGCATTTACAGATAAAGGTGAAATTTTAGTTGGAGATCCAGCAAAAAGACAAGCTATTACAAACCCTGAAAAAACAATTTATTCTATTAAAAGAATTATGGGTCTAATGATGAATGAGCCAAATGCTAAAGCTGCTCAAAGTAAAGTAGGGTATAAAATTGTTGATAGAAGTGGAGCTGCTGCAGTTGAAATCGGTGGAAAAGTTTATACTCCACAAGAAATTTCTGCAAAAATTTTAGGAAAATTAAAAGCTGATGCGGAAGAGTATTTAGGAGCAAAAGTTACAGATGCTGTTATTACAGTTCCTGCATACTTTAATGATGCACAAAGAAAAGCTACTCAAGAAGCTGGAACAATTGCTGGGTTAAATGTATTAAGAATTATTAACGAGCCAACTGCTGCTTCATTAGCGTATGGACTTGATAAAAAAGGTGAGGAAAAAGTTTTAGTTTATGATTTAGGTGGAGGAACTTTTGACGTTACTGTTTTAGAAATTGGTGATGGAACTTTTGAAGTTTTAAGTACGGATGGAAATGCTTTCTTAGGTGGAGATGACTTTGATAATAGAATTATTGATTGGTTAGCAAAAGAGTTCAAAGATGAAAATGGATTTGATGTTAAAAATGACAAAATGGCACTTCAAAGATTAAAAGATGCTGCTGAAAATGCTAAGAAAGAGTTGTCTTCTGCTGAATCAACAGAGATTAACTTACCATTTATCTCTATGGGACAAGCAGGACCAGTTCACCTAGTAAAATCTTTAACAAGAGCAAAATTTGAGTCAATGACTGAAGATTTAATTGATGAAACATTAAGTCATATTAAAGTTGCTTTAAAAGAAGCTGGACTTGAAAAAGGTGATATTGATGAAGTTATTATGGTTGGTGGAAGTACAAGATTACCAAAAGCAAACCAAGTAGTTAAAGAGTTCTTTGGAAAAGATTTAAATAAAGGTGTAAATCCAGATGAAGTTGTTGCTGCTGGAGCCGCTGTTCAAGCTGGAGTTTTAAGAGGAGATGTTAAAGATGTTCTTTTATTGGACGTTACTCCATTATCTTTAGGAATTGAAACTTTAGGTGGAGTTATGACTAAACTTATTGAAAAAGGAACAACAATTCCAGTTAAAAAATCTCAAGTATTCTCTACAGCAGATGATAATCAACCAGCTGTATCTATTCATGTATGTCAAGGAGAAAGAGAATTTGCAAAAGATAATAAATCTTTAGGTATGTTTGAACTTTCAGATATTCCAGCAGCTCCAAGAGGTGTTCCTCAAATTGAAGTAACATTTGATATTGATGCAAATGGTGTATTAAATGTAAGTGCAAAAGATAAAGGAACAGGGAAAGAGAACAAAATTACAATCTCTGGAAGTTCTGGATTAAGTGATGATGAAATTGCAAAAATGGTTGCTGAAGCAGAAGCAAATAAAGAAACTGATGCTAAGAAAAAAGCTTTAATCGAAACAAGAAATCAAGCTGATGCTATGTTGCATAGTACAAGAAAAACATTAGAAGAAAATGAAAATGCAATTTCTGAAGATGAGAAAAAAGCTATTATTGATGCAGCAGCAGATTTAGAAGAATTATTAAAAGATGATAATGCAACAAAAGAGCAAATTGAAGAAAAACTAAAAGTTTTAACTGAAAAATCTCACAAATTAGCTGAAGCTATGTATAAAAAAGAGGGTGAGCAAGGAGCTGGTGCAGCAAATCAAAAAGCAAAAAAAGATGACGATGACGTTATTGATGCAGAGGTAGAGTAAAACTCTACCTTATGCAAACTCTTCTTTTCTTATTTTTAACTTTCCTTATAGTAGTATTACTAATATATATTTTTTTTAAATCAAAACAAAGTCGATTAGAAAAACTTTTAAATGGCACTTGTCCTAGTTGTCTAGAAACAAAAAAGAGTTTTTTCGATATGAATACAAATACAAAGTTTACTCAAGAAGTAATTCAATCTAGAATCTTAAGAGATCATGGATGTTCAGGAGTAAAAGAGGTTGAATTCTCTTGTAAGAGTTGTGATTTAAAAGAGATACACTCTATAAATTCTCAAATGGGTTGCAGCATATGAAAAATTTGATACTTATAATTTTAGCTATATTTTTAGCAACTGGTTGTTCAAAAAAACAAGAACAAATTCCTCAAGCACCTATAGTAGAAAAAGATAAAGAAGTTGTAATCGAAGAACAAAATGAAAATTTAGAAAATGGAATGCAGAAAGTATCGTTTTTAGAAATTGATGGTTTTTTTGATGATGATTTAAATCATGCTTTAGAAGTTTTTAAGAAAGATTGTAAAAAATCAAAAAAATATGATGAATTCAGAAATGTTTGTAAGAAAGCAGAATTTGAAAAAGATGGAAGAAAATTTTTTATGTTAAATTTTGAACCATATAAACTTTTTGATAGTAAAGCTAAAGATGAAGGAACAATTACAGGTTATTATGAGCCATTATTATATGGTAGCTTGAAAAAAAGTGCTAGATACAAATATCCTATTTATAAAACACCTAAAAATTTAATAATTACAGATAGACTAAATTCAAATGGAAGCAAAAGAGGAAAAATTGTAAAAAACAAAATTGTTCCTTATGATACAAGAGAACAAATAGAAAAGAATCCAAAAAATAAAAATTTAGAGCCAATTGCTTATGTTGATGATAAATTTGATTTATTCTTTTTGCATATACAAGGTAGTGGGAAAATAAAACTTGATACAGGTGAAATTATAAATGTGGGATATGCAGAACAAAATGGTTGGCCATATCTTAGTATAGGTTCATATTTAATAGAAAAAAATTATATTACAAAAGACGAGATGAGTGTTCAAGCAATGAAGGATTTTTTTAAAGCTAATCCTAAAATAATGGATGAAGTTTTTAACTCAAATCCTAGTTATATATTTTTTAGAGTTTCACTAAATGGTGCAACAGGAGCTTTAAATACAGTTTTAACTGCTAAAAGAAATTTAGCTGTTGATAGAAGTTATATTCCTTTAGGGATGCCAGTATTCTTAAGTACAAAAAATCCTGTTACAAAAGAACCTTTAAATCAATTAATGGTTGCAGCTGATGTCGGTGGGGCTATAAAAGGTGAGATTAGAGCGGATTTTTTCTGGGGATTTGGAGATGATGCCTTTCATTATGCTGGAAGAATGAAAGAAAAAGGCAAAATGTATATATTAAAGCCTAAATATTAATTAATCTATTTTAAGATGGCTGTTGTATTTACATACAACAACCATTTCCACAACATGAATTTACTGGTTCATCCTTATAAAATTTAATAACTAAATTGTTAAACATTTCTTGAATTTGAAAATCATGTTTTCTACAAAATGTTTTATTCATTATATTCTTCATTTCAATGGCTTTTAACATAGCATCATCTTTTGAAGAAAAATTTAAATCATTTTGTAAATTACTTCTTTTAAAACAACCACATTGGTCTTGTACAATAACTTTAAACATAAAAAATACCTTTAAATAATAAAAATTAAAGGCAAAATATTATCTAAATTTACTTTTTAAAGCAAATAAATAAGAAAAAAGGGTATAATTTAGTTAAACTTTAAAGGAAAGCAATGCATATAACAAATCTTCTATCACAATACTTTGGTAAATTTGCAAAGAGAAGGTTTCCATCTTTTATTCAAAAAATTATAAATTCAAGTTATGTAAAGCTTATGAAGCTTGATATGACAGAGTTTAAAAACGCGAAACATTATAAAACTTTAAATGAACTTTTTACAAGAGAGTTACTTATAAATAGAGAAATTGATAGTTCACCAAATATTTTTATATCACCAACAGATAGTTTAATTACAGAATGTGGAAAATTAGAAAAAGATATAGCTTTACAAATTAAAGGTATGTCTTATAGCGTGGAAGAACTTTTAACTTATTATTGTAGTTCAAATTTTAGTAAATTAAAAGATGGTGAGTTTATGAATTTTTATCTATCTCCGAAAGATTATCATAGATATCATGCCCCAATAGATTTTAGATTGAAAAAATTGATTCATGTTCCAGGAAAACTTTATCCTGTAAATTTAAAATATTTAAATAAAGAATTTGAACTTTTTGTACAAAATGAGAGAGTTATTTTAGAGTGTGAAGCTGAAGGTAAATTATTTTATATGGTTTTTGTAGGTGCGTTAAACGTAGGTCAAATGGTATTTGAATTTGAAAAATCTGTTGAAACAAATTGTGATACAAAAGAGATTAAAGTTTATAATTATGAAAATATTGAGATATCAAAAGCTGAGTGTTTAGGATACTTTAAAATGGGTTCTACAGTAGTTATGCTTTGGGAAAAAGATTTTGTAGAATTAGAAAATCTTTTAAATAAAAATGTTAGGTTTGGTCAAAAAATTTCAAATATAAGATAGAAAATGAATACAAAACTTTTTTTCAAAATTGCATGGTTACTTGTTGTCAGTTTATTATTTTATATCATATTTGTAATTTTCTTTTTATCTCCAAAAATAAATGATTATTTATCTAATATAGAGTTAGAAATATCAAAAGTACAATTTGAAAAAATTGCACAGGCAATAAATATTGAATCAAAAAAATATGAAGATGAAAATCAGTTAATTGAGCAAGTGAAATTAATAGTTTCTAGTTTAACATTAGGGAAAGCTGGTTATATTTTTATTTTTGATGCAAATGGAAAAGTTATTTTTGATCCAAGTGGAGAGTTTGCTTCTAAATCTTTAGAAGATGTAATAATTCCAGGGGTTGGCAAAAAGTATCTTTATGAAGAGATGAAAGCTCATGCTCTTACTAAAGAGGCTTTAGAATACGAGTGGAATAGAATTTATGACCCGTATAATTATACTTATAAAAAAATATCATGGATTGTTCATAATGATAAATTTAATTGGTATATAGCTTCTAATGTATATAAAGAGGATTTTCATAATTTTACTGAAGGTGTTAATTCTTTAATTTTAAATATTTCAATTCTTCTTTTCATGGTTTTAACTTTAATTGGAATATTTATTACAGTTAAAATAGTTTCACCTATTAATAAAATGTTGATGGAAGTAAATAAAATAAATGTTGTATCAAATTTAGATAAAACTGATAAAACAACTAAATCAAAAGATGAAATAGTTTATCTTTCTAAGCAGTTCAATACTTTGGTTGATGAAGTTGAAACAAATAGAAAAAATATTGAGATTCAAGAAAGAGTTTTTAAAGATAGACTTTACATAGATTCTTTAACTGGAATTAAAAATAGGGTAGCCTTAGAAGATGATATAAAAGAGTGTGAATTTGTATCTATTGTTTTAATAGATATAGACTCTTTTGCAGATATAAATGAACTTTATGGATTTAAAGTAGGAGATTTAGTATTAATTGAGACAGCAAAAATTTTGAATAATTTCTCAGAAAAATTTGGTGTAACTGCATACAGATTGTATGGAAATGTTTTTGCACTTGTAAATACTACAATGATGAATTTTTCTAAGTATGATGAGTTTATTAATGAAAGTTTAAAAGTATTTAAAGAGAATGCTTTATTTATTGAGGAAGAGAATTTAGAACTTTATATACATGTTACATTAGGTATATCTATTGCTCAAGAAGAACCAATAAAAACTGCAACAATTGCACTAAATAGAGCAAAAAAATCTAGTAAAAGATTTTTTGTATATAACACAGAAATTGATACAAAAGAGTCAATTAAAAATTCTATTCATTGGAGAGAGAAAATAAAAGAGGCTATCAACAATGATTGTGTAGTACCATTTTTTCAACCAATATATAATACAGAAAATCAAATTATTAAGTATGAAGCATTAATGAGAATAAAAGATTTTGATATGCATGGAAAAGAGATTTACCATTTACCATATCTATTTTTAGATACAGCATTTAAAACAAAACAGTATATATCACTTGCTAATCAAATGTTGGGAAAAATAATAGATCTTTTACCAGCTACGCAAAAATATATATCATTTAATATAAGTTTTGAAGATATTATGAATAATGATTTTATAGATATGTTAGATAAGTATATTGATAAATTAGATATTGAAAATAAAGCTAAATTAGTATTTGAAATTTTAGAAAGTAATTCTATAGGTGAATATCAAATTTTAGATGATTTTGTTAGTAAATACAGAAAACAGGGAATTAAAATAGCTATTGATGATTTCGGAACAGGATACTCAAATTTTGCACATATTTTAAAAATTAGACCTGATTTTATAAAAATTGATGGTTCCTTAATTAAAAATATTACAACAGATAAAAACTCAAGTGAAATGGTTAAATCTATAATAGATTTTTCTAAAGCTTTAAACATAAAAATTACAGCAGAGTTTGTTCATAATGCAGAAGTTTATAAGAGATTATTGGATTTAAAAGTTGATGAATTCCAAGGTTTTTATTTAGGAAGACCTGAAGCAACTATTGAATAATTTAATAGAATAAAAAGTAAATTTTAGTAAGAATTTATAAATCAAATACTAAGGAGAATTTATGTCACAAACTACGAAAATAACTGAGCTTGAATTAGCTGGTACAAAACAAGGTAAGATTATTGTTTCAAATGTAGCAGAACCTTATGGAAAAGATACGGATGATGTTGTAAGTATTGCAATAGCATTAAATGGGGAAGATATTCAATGGAAAGCACATATTCCATATGAAAATATTGATGGTGTAATTCAAGCTTTACAAAAAGCAAAAGAGCTTAAAAAGTAATTTTAAAAATTCAATCTTGTGATATAATTAAGCAAAAAAAGGCTTATTATGTCACAACTGTCTATAATAGGAAGAATTGAACCTATTTCAATTTTAGATTTAGAACTTTTTGATTTAGATGCAAAAATTGATACAGGTGCTTATTCAAATTCTCTACATTGTGATGATATAACTGTTGAAGATGGTTTTGTAACTTTTAGACTTTTGGATAAAGTACATCCTTCGTATCATAATAAAAAAATAAAAATCCCACTTTATCAAGAAAAAAGAGTAAAGAGTTCAAATGGAATAATTCAAAAAAGGGCCTTTATTCAAGTAAATGTAAAATTTGCAAATAAAATTTATAGAACTGTTATTTCATTGACATCAAGAGCAGATATGAAGTACCCTATGTTAATAGGAAGAAAATTTCTAAAAAATCGTTTTTTAGTCGATGTTTCAAAAAAGAATTTATCTAAATAGGAAAAAAGATGTTAGTTTATATTTTATCAAGAAATGAAGAGTTATATTCTACAAAAAGATTGTATGAGGAAGCGAATAATAAAGGTTGGGAAGTAAGAGTTATTGATTATTTGAAATGTACAATAGAGATAATGAAAAATGAGTTAGTTGTAAACTATGAAGGAGAGATACTAAAAGTTCCAGATGCAATAATTCCAAGAATAGGTGCAAGTAGAACATTTTTTGGTGCTGCGATGGTAAGACACTTTGAAATGCAAAATGTTTTTTCAACTACTGGAAATTTAGCACTTACAAGAAGTAGAGATAAGTTAAGAAGTCTTCAAGTTCTTTCTAAAAATGGAGTAGATTTACCACGAACAGTTTTTGCTTCAAATAAATCAAATGCAAAAGATGTTATTGCTTTAAGTGGAGGAACACCTTTAATCTTAAAGATTTTAGAAGGTACGCAAGGTGTAGGTGTAGTTTTAGTTGATAGTAAAAAAGCTGCTAAGTCAGTTCTTGATGCATTTTATGGAATGGATGTAAATTTACTTGTACAAGAGTATATAGAAGAAGCAGGGGGAAGTGATATTAGAGTTCTTGTAGTAAATGGAGAAGTTGTTGCAGCTATGAAAAGACAAGGTGCTGAAGGAGATTTTAGATCAAATCTTCATCAAGGTGGAAATGCTACAATTTATAAACTAAATAGAAAAGAAAAAGCAACAGCAATTGCCGCAGCAAAAGCAATGGGACTTGGAGTTTGTGGTGTTGATATGATAATTTCAAAAAGAGGTCCTCTTGTAATGGAAGTAAACTCATCTCCAGGTCTTGAGGGAATAGAAAAATCTACAAATATAAATGTAGCAGCTAAAATTATGGATTACATAGAAAAGAATATAAAACCTAGTGATTCAACAAGTACTGTAAAAAGAAAAATTAAAAAAGATACTATAGGCGCGTAAAGTAGACTTTAACTTTTTTTATAAGCTAAAGTCTCTTTTCCTTCGTCTAACCAATATGCTATTCCACCATATAAATGTGATACGTTTGTATATCCTTGGTCTATTAAGAAATTTCCAATAGATCTTGTTCTATTTGCATGTGCACATATTAAAACAAATTCTTGATCTTTTGATTTTATATATTTTTGGAATTCATTCATCCAATTTTCTATATCGTAGTTACCAAAATCATCAAAAAATGTAAGAGGAATACTATTTTTTATAATTCCTGTACTATAAAATTCACTTTCTCTTCTTACATCTATCATTATAATATTTTTATCAATAAGTTTTTCTACTTCATTTGGATACAAATTTATTAATTTATTCACAATATACTCCTTTAAAAATGGAATATTATCATAAAAAATTATAATTTAATTAAAACAAAATATAATAAATACTAATAAACGAATTCTTTACAAAAATTAAATATAATAAGCAAAAATTTTAAAAGAGGATTAGATGAGAAAATATTTTTTTGTAACTTTGTTGACAATTACAGCATTGTTTTCTTACGAAGAATTAACAGCTGATAATTTTGACGAGAAAATAAAAGGTAAAAATGTGATTATTGACTTTTATGCACCTTGGTGTCCACCTTGTAAAGTTCTGGCAAATAATTTAGAGGACTTTGAAATTCAAAAGCCAGATAATGTTGAAATATTTAAAGTAAATATTGATAATGAGGTAAAAAAAAAAAAAAAATATAAAGTTAAAAAACTTCCAACTATAGTTTACTTTAAAGATGGAAAAGAGGTAAAACAAGAGTTTGGTATAAGAAGTGTTGAAGAACTTTTAGAAACAAGTAAAAAAGAGTTTAATTAAGGATATTCATGAAA
>RRZU012179194.1_pt1 | contig 16259 bp, 14 predicted proteins | sample 2165561 | NCBI WGS metagenome assembly RRZU01 (sample SAMN10456909, study PRJNA506462) | wastewater metagenome | isolation source: wastewater sludge | place: USA: Moscow, Idaho
ATTGCCGGTACGGTTCTCTCAGCGGAGAACGCAACTGTGTCGAACCCTCAAACCCGCACTCTACCGGGGGTCGCCACGGGGTCTCGACCTTGAGCGTCGCTTTCAAGATGGCCAACAGCGCGGGTGGGCAGACGGGGCGATCGAGCAAATTGACGCCGTCGAAAGACAGATTCAGCCCGACAGCGCCCGGCGCAACCGCTCCACGCCCTCGGCCAGCACCGGGATGGCGTTGGTGTAGGCGAAGCGAAGGTGCCGCTGCGGCAGGTGGTGGCCGAAATCGATGCCCGGCGTGATCGCCACCCCGGTTTCCTCCAGCAGTCGCAAGGCGAAGTCGTGGCTGTCGTCGGTGAAGCGGCCGCAGTCGGCGTAGAGATAAAACGCGCCGTCCGGGGCGACGGGGATGCCGAAACCCAGTTCCCGCAAGGCCGGCAGCAGAAAATCTCGCCGCGCCTGAAATTCCCGGCGCCGCGCCTCGAAGACCGCTTGCGACTCCGGGGCGAACGCCGCCAGCGCCGCGTATTGCGCCGGGGTGGAGGCCGCCAGGAACAGGTTTTGCGCCAGCTTCTCGGCGTCGGCCACGCAGTCGTCGGGCGCCACCAGCCAGCCCAACCGCCAGCCGGTCATCCCGTAATATTTGGAAAAGCTGTTGACGACCAACACCCGGTCGGAATACGCCAGCGCGGTCTGGATCGGGGCGTCGTCGTAGACCAGGCCGTGATAAATCTCGTCCATGATCACCCGGCCGCCGCGCGACTCGACCGCCGCGACGATCGCCGCCAACTCGTCCGGCGCGACGACCGTGCCGGTGGGATTGGCGGGCGAGGCCAGCAGCACCGCCGCCGTCTTTTCGTCCCAGTGGCGCTCGACCCGTTCGGCGGTCAGCTGATAACCCGTCTCTGGGCCGACCGGCACGCCGACCGCCTCGCCCTCGACCAGCCGCACGAAATGTCGGTTGCAGGGATAGCCGGGATCGGCCAGCAGCACCCGGTCGCCGGGGTTGACCAGAAGCGCCGTCGCCAGTTGCAGGGCGCCGGAGGCGCCGGGCGTGATCAGGATGCGCCGGGCCGGGATTTCGACGCCGTAGCGGCGCAGATAGTGCGCGCCGATGGCTTGGCGCAGCTCCGGCAGGCCGGCGGCGGCGGTGTAGCGGGTGCGGCCCTCCGCCAGCGCCCGCTGGCCGGCGGCCACGATCGGCGCGGCGGTCGGAAAGTCGGGCTCGCCGATTTCCATGTGGACGATGGAGCGGCCGGCCGCTTCCAGCACCTTGGCGCGGGCCAACAACGCCATGACGTGAAACGGCGCGATGGCCGCCATGCGCCGGGCCGGCGCGCGGAAGCGAAGAATCACAGCATCCGGCCCCGATTGGTGTCCTCGTCGCGGATGGTCAGGTCGATGGGGCTGCCGGACGACTTGCCGGCGCCGACTCCGGTGCCCTCGGACAGCCGGATCTGCAAGCCGACGTTGTTCTTGGAGTCGGCGTTCTTGATGGCTTCCTCGCGGGAAATCTTGCCTTCCTTGTACAGCTTGAACAGCGACTGATCGAAGGTCATCATCCCCGACTCGGTGGATTGCTCCATGGCGTCCTTGACGTAGTCGATCTTGCCCTTCTGGATCAGATCCGAGATGTAGGGGCTGTTGAGCAACACTTCCACCGCCGGCACCAGCCCGCCGTCCAAGGCGCGAACCAGCCGCTGCGAGACGATGGCGCGCAGGTTCAGCGACAGGTCCATCAGCAACTGGGGCCGGGCGTCTTCGGGGAAGAAGTTGACGATGCGCTCCAGCGCGCCGTTGGCGTTGTTGGCGTGCAGGGTGGACAGCACCAGATGGCCGGTTTCGGAGAAGGTCAGCACGTATTTCATCACGTCGCGCTCGCGGACCTCGCCCACCAGGATCACGTCGGGCGCCTCGCGCATGGCGCTGCGCAGAGCGTGCTCGTAACTGTGGGTGTCGATGCCGATCTCGCGCTGGGCGACCACCGACTTTTTGTGCTGGTGGGTGAATTCGATCGGATCTTCGACGGTGATGATGTGGCCCGGCGCGCTGGAGTTGCGATGGTCGATCATCGCCGCCAAGGTGGTGGATTTGCCGGAGCCGGTGGCGCCCACCAGCAGGATGAGGCCGCGCTTTTCCATCACCAACTGTCGCAGCAGCGGCGGCAGGCCCAGCTCCTCCACCTGCGGGATGTCGCCCTTGATGAAGCGGATCACCATCGACACTTCGCCGCGCTGCTTGAACACGTTGGCGCGGAACCGGCCGACGCCGTGCAGCGGGATGGCGAAGTTCAGCTCCCACTCGTGCTCGAACTCCTTGATCTGGTCGTCCTTCATGACCGAGTAGCCGATCTCGCGCACCTGGCCCGGCCCCAGCACCTTGTTGCCGATCGGGCGCACCACGCCGCCGATTTTGATGTTCACCGGCGCGCCGACGTGAAAGAACAGGTCGGAGGCGCTCTTGTCGACCATCAGTTTGAGATAAGGCGTAATGTCCATGAAAGTCTCCCTCAGGCCAGCCGATTCAAGCCGTTCAGGGCCGCGACCCGGTAAGCCTCGGCCATGGTCGGATAATTGAAGGTGGTGTTGACGAAATATTGGATGGTGTTGGCCGCGCCTTGCTGAGCCATGATCGCCTGCCCGATGTGGACGATCTCGGCCGCTTGGTCGCCGAAGCAGTGGATGCCGAGCAGTTCCAGCGTGTCGCGGTGGAACAGCAATTTCAGCATGCCCACGGTGCGCCCGGTGATCTGGGCGCGCGCCAAGCTCTTGACATAGGCGTGGCCGACCTCGTAGGGCACTCGGGCCTCGGTCAGCTCACGTTCGGCCCGGCCGACCGAGCTGATCTCCGGAGAGGTGTAGATGCCGGTCGGGATGTAATCGACCAAGTGGTGGTCGCAGGCGCCGTGGACCAGGTGGGTGGCGGCGAACCGGCCCTGATCGTAGGCGGCGCTGGCCAGGCTGGGATAGCCGATCACGTCGCCCACCGCGTAGATGTGGGGCAGGGCGGTGCGGTAATTGTCGTCCACCGTGATCTGGCCGCGATTGTTGGGCTCGATGCCCAGCTCCTCCAGCCCCATGTTCCGGGTGTTGCCGGTGCGGCCGTTGGCCCACAGCAGGGCGTCGGCCTTGATTTTCTTGCCGGATTTGAAATTCAGCAGCACCCCGTCCGGCAAGCCTTCCACCCGCTCGTACTCCTCGTTGTGGCGGATCATCACGCCCTGATCGCGCAGGTGGTAGCTCAGCGCGTGGGCGATCTCGTCGTCGAGGAAAGACAGCAGCTGCGAGCGGGTATCGACCAGATCGACCTTGCAGCCCATGTTGCGGAAGATGCTGGCGTACTCGCAGCCGATCACGCCCGCGCCGTAGATCAGGATCGAGCGGGGCGTGGTGGTCATGCTGAGAATGGTGTCGCTGTCGAAGATGCGGGGGTGGTTGAAATCGATGTCGCGCGGCCGGAACGGGTGCGAGCCGGAAGCGATGATGAAGGCGTCGGCGGTCAGGCGCGTCGCTTCGGTGCTGGCGCGCACTTCGATGGCGTGGGCGTCGAGAAAGCGGGCGTGACCGTGCAGGAGGTCGATCCGGTTGCGCTCGTAGAAATCCCGGCGCATGGCGGTCTGGCGGGCGATCACCGATTCGGCGGAGCGCAGCAGTTCGGGATAGGACAGCCGCAGCGCCGAACCGAGCGCGTTGCGGAACGCCGGGCTGGTGTTGAACTCCAGCATCCGGTTGATGGCATGGCGCAGCGCCTTGGACGGGATGGTGCCCCAATGGGTGCAGCCGCCGCCGACCAAGTGGTATTTCTCGATCACCGCCACCGATTTTCCTTCCTTGGCGGCTTTCATGGCGGCCCCTTCTCCTCCCGGGCCGGTACCGATCACGATGACATCGTAGTTCTGATCGCTCATTCTTGTGCTCTTCCGGGTATTGGCGCGGGGAATAAGCGCGTTTCCGTCCGTCTTCCGTCTCGGGCGAAATAGTGTATTCCCTTTTCCAACATCAGCCAAAGTGGCTTGGCGGGCGGATGTCGGCGCGAGCGTGACAATTTTTCGTCGGTTCGACGCTTGATAGGCAGAATCCATGCCATGGTTCCGCTGTTGCCGGGATGGCGCCGATCTGCTAATACCTGTCTCCATCACCGCCTTTTCGGAGATGCCCCCGCGTGAACGTCGAACGCTCTCTTCCCACCGTTTCCGAGCCGGTGCGGACCGCCTTGCGGTTGCTGATCATCGGCGGGCTGTTGCTGGCCGTGCTCTACATTCTGCGGCCGTTTTTGCCGAGCATGTTGTGGAGCGCGTTCATCGTGATCGCGGTCTGGCCGGGGCTGGCTTGGTTGCAAAGCCGCTTCAACTGCAGCCGGGCGGCGTGCGCCCTGCTGTTGGCCGCCGCGTTGATCGGCTTCGTCATCGGCCCGCTGTTGGCGGGCATCTTCACGCTGGCCGAACACGGTGAAGGGCTGTTTATGGACACCAAGGCGGCGGTCGAGCGGATTCCCGACGATCCGCCCGCCTGGGTGGGGGAGTTGCCGTTGGCGGGGTCGTGGTTGGCGCAAGCTTGGCGGGATGCCGCCAGCGGCGATGCCGGCCTGCGGGCGCGGCTCGGTCCGGCGGTGCAGGCGAGCGGACGCTGGCTGTTCGGTCAGGTGGGGGCGGTCGGGGGATTGTTTCTCCAGTTCCTGCTGGTCGTGGTCTTTTCGCTGGTGTTTTACCTGAACGGCGAAACGCTGGATGCGCTGACCCGGCGTCTCGCCGAGTGCATCGGCGGGGATCGGGCGCTCCACGCCCGCGATCAGGCGCGGCAAGCCGTCCGCGCCGTGGCGCTCGGCGTGGTGCTGACCGCCTTGCTCCAAGCCGGCTTGGCGCTGCTTGGCCTGCTGATCGCCGGCGTGCCGCTGGCGATTCTGCTCGCCTTCATCTGTTTCCTGCTGGCCATCGCCCAGTTCGGGGCCGCCTTGCCGTTGCTGGCCGTGGCGGGATGGCTGTACTGGTGGCAGGGCGAGGCGGGCTGGGCGATTTTCATGGCGGTTTGGGGCCTGCTCGTGGTGGGCGGCGTGGACAATGTCATTCGGCCGATGCTGATCACGCGCGGCATGAGCATGCCGCTGACGCTGGTGTTTCTCGGCGTGATCGGCGGCCTGCTCGCCTATGGCCTGATCGGGGTGTTTCTGGGGCCGACCCTGGTCGCCATCGCCTACACGCTGCTGCTGGCGTGGCTGGCGGAACCCGAGGCCGGTTGATTGCGAATCATCCCTCGTCCCCTGCCCCTCTCTCTCCGAGAAAGGGGCGGTTTCACAAAGCTTTTCGGGCGGCGTCCGATTTTGCCCACGCTTTTCCCGTTCGAGCGCACATGATCGCTCGGTCCGGCATCGAACAGCGGTGGGGATTGCTGCGCTCGGTGCTGATGTATCACGGCATCCCGCTCCGCCGCCGGCGCCTGACGCGCTTCTACGCCCAATTCATCCGGCCCGGCGATCTGTGTTTCGACATCGGCGCGCACGTCGGCAGCCGGCTGCGGGCTTGGTTGCCGCTGGAGGCCCGGATCGTCGCCGTGGAACCGCAGCCCCATTGCATGGCCTTTCTGCGCCGCTGGTTCGGCGGCGATGCCCGCGTCGCCCTGATCGAGCGAGCGGTCGGCGCTCGTCCTGGCGCGGCGGAGCTGCTGATCAGCCCGCGCACGCCGACCGTCACCACGCTGTCGCGCGACTGGATCGCGGCGGTGGGCCGGGATCGCGCTTTTGCCGGCGTGCGCTGGGACGAGCATTTGCCGGTGACGGTCACCACCCTGGACGAGTTGATCGCCCGCCACGGTTTGCCGGCGTTCTGCAAAATCGATGTGGAGGGCTACGAGCTGGAGGTGTTGCGCGGGCTGTCGCGGCCGATTCCGGCGCTGTCCTTCGAGTACCTTTCGGTCTGCCTGGACCGGGCGCGGGCTTGCGTGGCGCGGCTGGCGGAACTCGGACAGTACCAGTTCAACTGGTCGGTCGGGGAATCGCACCGCTTGCGGTCGGACGACTGGCTCGACGCCGACCGGCTGCTTGCTCGGCTGGAAACGCTGGGCGCGGCGGGCGGCTCCGGCGACATTTACGCGCGGCTGCGAGCGGGAGCGGCCGATGCGTGATCGGTCGCGGGCGCCGAGCGAAACCGCCATTGGCCCGGAACGGGCGTGGTCGTTACTGTTGGAATTGCGTCGCCGTGCCAGGCTGCCGGAGCCGCTGCCCAACCGCTTCGGCCTGGATATGGATGAGCAAGGCCAGCCAAACATTGTTCCGGTAGCCGATGGGTCGGCCTTGTTGGAAGTCGCCGCCGATGGTTCTTGGTCCGCCAGGGTTCCGGTCGCCGAATCGGCCGCCGAAGTGATCGATCTTTATCTGCCGATGGCGCTGGCCCGTGGCGCCCGGCCGCTGACGGTGGCGCATCTGGGACAAAGCCTGGACGGCCGCATCGCCACGCTGGAAGGGATGTCCTGCTACATCAACGGCCCGGAAAACCTGACCCACCTGCACCGGATGCGAGCGCTGTGCGATGCCATCGTGGTCGGGGCCAACACCGTGGAATGCGACGATCCGCAACTGACCACCCGACGAGTCCCCGGCCCCAACCCGGCGCGGGTGATTCTCGATCCGCGCCGCCGGCTCGCCGCCGGTCGCGGCGTGTTCCGGGACCGGACGGCGCCGACCGCGCTGATCTGCCACGAGGCATTGGCGGATCAGGCCGGGCCGGATCACGCCGAGATCATCGGCGTGCCGTGTCGCGGTCGGCGCCTGGACCTGCGCGTGGTGGTCGAGCGATTGCACTCGCGCGGTTGGTTCGGGATTTTCGTGGAAGGCGGCGGTTTGACCGTGTCGGCTTTTCTGGAGCAGGGCTTGCTGGATCGGCTGCAAATCGCGGTGGCGCCGCTGATCGTCGGCTCCGGCCGGCCCGGCATCACTCTGCCGCCGATTCGGGATTTGTCGCAGAGCTTGCGCCCCCGCCATCGCCGTTATGTGATGGGCGAGGACGTGCTGTTCGATTGCGAGCTGGGAGATTGAGGCCACTCCGTTGGCGCTACTACTCCTTCAACCAGGCCAACAAATCCCAATGTCCGACATGCAGCCGCGAATGGCCTCGCTCGATCAGGCGACGGCGCTCTGTGGCCCAGTCGTCCAGCCAGCCAGCCGGTTCCGGCGCGAGGGTCCGAGCGGTCTTGGCCCAACCCTCCCGCAGCACGGTTTGCAACGTCACGTGTTCCGACCCCAGCCGCCACGGGCTGGGCCGCAACATCACCCAATAACCGAGCTGTCGCAACAGGATGGCCAGCGTGGCGGGGGCGTCGGGGCCGAGCGCCGGACCGAAGCCCTTGTCGGTTCGCTGGTGGCGGTTGATCCGCTCGCGTAGCGCTTCGTCGCCCTCCAACGCCGGTTCCCAGATGATGGCCCCGTCATAGCTGAGGGTGACGAACACCGCCGCCCGCCATTCCCGGCAGCGCCGGGCGAATCGCTCCAGCCAGGCCGCCGAGACCAGATCGAACAGGGCGGAGGCGGTGACCAGATGGACATCCGGCAGGTCCAGCCGCTCCCAGTCTCGGTTCAGGTCCAATAATCGCCATTCCAGACTCGGGTTCGATTCCCGCGCCGCCGCCCACTGTCGGAGCAGTTCATCGCCGCGCGCCAGCATGGTCGGGTCGTGATCGACCAGAAACCAGTGCTGCTCGCCGCCCAGCAGCGGGGCGAGATAGCGGAGGTTTGCGCCGGTGCCGCTACCCAAATCGAGCACGCACAAGCGACTACGGTTTTGACGCCAAGCGAGCAACTCGGCGGTCGATTCCGGGTTGCGGGACGCCGCGTCCGCGGGTCCGCGCAGGGCGAGCCAGTCCACCGAAAAGCCGCTCATCGGGCCGATACCGTATCGAGCGTGGCGGCGAATCGGGCGCAAACGCTCGGCCAGTCGGGCAAGGTCTCCCGCGCCTTGCGTGCGCCGGCCGCGAGCCGCTGGCGCAGTTCGGGTTCGGTCAAGAGTCGCGCCAAGGCGTCGGCCAACGCCGCTTCGTCGCCGGGCGGGACCAGCAGCCCCGCCTCCGCCGGCACCGTGTCGGGAATCGCGCCGGCGGTGGTGCTGATGATCGGCAAACCCCGAGCCAGCGCCTCGGCCAGCACCATACCGTAGCCCTCGTGGAAGGAGGGCAGGACGAAGGCATCCGCCTCCTGGTAGCGGGCTGCTAGTTGGTCCGCGTCCAATTCGCCCAGCATCGCCATCCGATCCCCCAGCCCCAACTCATCGATTAAAGCCCGCAGCCGAGCGGCGGTCGCGGGATCGAGCGTTTCGCTGCCCGCGCAGCGCAACCGCCAAGGCAGGTGTCGGAGCCGCGCCAGCACCCGGAACAGGACCGCGTGGCCCTTGCGCGGGGTCAGGCTGGCCGCGCAGAGCAGCGCCGGTTCGCCGCCATTCGATCCGGTCGCCAGCGGGGCGGGATCGGTGCCGGGCGGGACCACGGCGCAGCGTTCCGGCGAAATGTCGTAATCCGCCAGCGCCCGCGCCGTGCTGGGGCTGGTGACGATGACCTGCCGGACATGGCGCAGCGCCTCGCGCTCGCTGGCGTGAAGCTGCCGTCGCCGCGCTTCGTCGAGGCCGGTTTCCAGCGCCAGCGGATGGTGGACCAGCCCGACCAGCCGCAGCCGTTCCCGATGGGGGGCGACGGCTTGGGGCATCGCACCCAGCGCCAGACCGTCCGCGACCACCAGCGATTGATCCGGCAGCGCGGCCAACACTTCGGCGGCTTGCTGCAGCGCCATCGGCGTCGGCGTCGGGAACGAGGCATCCAGACCACGCAATTCGACGTGCCAGCCCAGAGCCGTCAGTCCTGCCATGATACGACGGTCGTAGATGTAGCCGCCGGTGCGGCTATTCGGATCGCCCGGAATCAGAAAATGTACCGACTTCAAGCGAGCGGACCCTCGTAGGCCGCCCAGGCGGTGTGCGATTCGTGCAGGGCGACACGCATGGAACTCAGTCCGGCGGTGTTCGGCCCCAATTGCCCGTCCTCGATGCGGGCCGCGACCCGGTCGAAAATCTCCCGCGCCAGAAATTCCGTGGTGGTGTTGCGGCCGGCGAATTGCGGCATCTCGTCGAGGTTGCGGTAGTTCAGTTCGCCCAGCACCGCTCGCAGGCAGTCGCCGAGCTTGCCGATATCGACCACCACGCCATCCGGGTCCAGGTCGGGCCGGCGCAATTCGAGATCGACCACGTAAGTCGCGCCGTGCAGGCGTTGGGCGGGGCCGAAGGTGTCTCCCCGGAAGCTGTGGGCGATCATGAAATGATCGCGGACGCAAACGGTGTACATCATGGCGGTTTCACCTGGGGTTGGGAACGTCGAGTGACGGGTTGTTAGAGCGCGAATCTAACGGGGTAAAAGCGGGAGCGCACCTACCCGGCATAGACGATACGATGGCACAACGCGCCGCGCGGGTCACGGCATAGTTCGGCCATGACCTGCGGCAGCTCGGCAAACGGGCTTTCCCCGCTGATGAGGCTATCCAGGATCGGATCGTCCAGCAGGCCCATGACGGTCGCCATGCGCCGCCGATGATCCCAGCGGGCGCGCTGCGCGGTGGCGACGGCGCCGACTTGGGAACTGCGGAGAGTCAGCCGCTTGGCGTGAAAATCCTCGCCCAGCGGCAAGCCGACCGAGCGCGCCCCGAACCAGCTCGCTTCCACCACGACTGCCTCAAACCCGGCCAGCCCCAGCGCCGTCGTCAATCCGTCGGGCGATCCGCTGGCGTGGACCAACACATCCTGCTCTCCGGCCGCCTGCTCCGGCAAGGCAAACCGGACCCCCAGCCGTTCGGCCACCGCCGCCTTGCCTTCATCTACATCCACCAACTGGACTTGGCAACCCGGCAACCGGCCAGCCAAACGGGCGATCAGACAGCCGACCACGCCCGCGCCGATCACCGCGATTCGATCCCCCAACCGGGGCGCGGCGTCCCAAATCACGTTGAGCGCGGTTTCCAGATTCGCCGCCAGCACCGCCCGGCCGGGCGGGATGTGGGCCGGTATCGGCGTCACCGCCGTCGCCGGCACCACGTAACGATCCTGGTGGGGATAAAGGCAAAACACGGGCTGTCCGCGAAGATGTTCGGTGCCGATTTCGACCACGCCGACATTGCAGTAGCCGTACTTCACCGGCGCCGGGAAATCGCCCTGCTGGAACGGGGCGCGCATGGCCTGATATTGGCTGACGGGCACCTCGCCGCGAAACACCAGGCTTTCGGTGCCGCGACTGATGCCGGTGTAAAGCGTGCGCACGAGGATTTCGCCGGCGCCAGGAGAGGGGAGGGATTCCCCGCGAATTTCGCCGCGACCCGGCGCGGTCAGCCAGAACGCCCGCGCGGTCGCGCTAGCCTGGACCATCGAAAACCGCCTTCAAGTCGGGCGACGTTCCGGCTCGGCCGAGCCGATGGCGGGCGGTTCGCTCAGGTCTTCGTAGACCCCCTCCACCGGGCATTCCAGATCGATGCTTTCCAGTCGCAGGCGTTCGCCGGGACCGGCGCTGTCCACCAGCCATCGGTCGCCCAGTCGTCGGTAAATCTGGACGCGGACTCGTTCCTGATCGACCAGCACGTATTCCCGCAGGCTGTCCAGTTGCCGGTAAGCGGCGAACTTGTCGCCGATATCGAAAGCGGCGGTGCTGGCCGACAGCACTTCGACCACCAGCACCGGAGCGCGTTTGACGTAGCGGTCGGCGCGGTCGCTTTCGGCGCAGGTCACCTGAATATCGGGGTAGAAGCCGCAGTCCGCCGCTTCCACTCGCACCTTGACATCGGTCATGAATACCCGGCAGGGCGTGCCGCGCAAGTGTTGGCGTAACATCGCGCCGAGATTCAGGCAAATTTCATTATGCAGATCGGTGACGCCGGTCATGGCGAAGACCTCGCCGCGAATGAATTCGTGGCGGGTCGGTTGCCGGTTTTCCCATTCGAGATAATCGTCGTAGGTGAAGGTCAGGCGGGATGCGGGCTGGGACATGGTTGGACTCCAAAATAGCCTGCCATGACGCAAGCTTAACATGGTGTGAGTTCAAGTTAATGATCTTTGCAAAGTCAACATGTTGATGTCGTTTTGGGCCAGATTGAGCGAGGGTTTGCGGCTGGTCCGCGCACGCCACCAACGCGGCCAGAACATTGACCATGGCGTTGGCGGCGCTGCGGTGGCGAGTGTGCCCGACCTGCCGAAGGCAGTGATGCCAGGTCAGCAGGAGCGGTCGGCAGAAATCATCGACGCCGCAGCACAGGTCGTCTAAGTTCATGGGGGAAGTTCATGGAGCAGCAGGGTGTGACATTCTGGAACCTTAGCAGGTTCCGCTCCAGAGACCTCCCCGTCCTTATCTGGAACTCACGTTATTTGGCATCATGTCTGTCCACTCTACCAGCGCGACCACCAGCGCCGATCCGGGCGCTTATCTGCCGGGCGATCTGGTGACGTGGCGCTTGCCGATGGGGGTTCACCACATCGGCATCGTTTCCGAGCGGCGTTCGGAAGCGGGGACACCGCTGGTCATCCACAATATCGGGGCCGGGGCGGTCGAGGACAATATCCTGTTTTCCTTCACCATTACCGGGCATTAACGCTATCTGCCCCAGCGGTTGGCCGAGGAGTGCAAGGGATTGAAGTGAGTGGGTTTAGCGCGTTTTGCGAGCGCCCTTTTTGCGTTTGGGCGGAGGAGCTTTGCCGCTTTCCTCAGTTGTTGCCGTCTGGGCACGGCGGGCGCTGTCCAGCCAGTCGTAAATTCGCTTGGCCGCGCCGCGAACTTCGGGGTTGACATCCATCAGCTTGGCTTCGCCGTGCAGATAGGCGTCGAAAGCCACGCGCAGAGGCCAGTAATGATCGGCATAACCTTGCTCGTCCAGCCAAGCGAGTAGTTTGTCGCCGTAGCCGCGTGCGGCGGCCAGACGCAACACGCGCAGAAGGTGGTAGTTCATAAACATCACCGCTGGGTTCCCTGCCAGCGCCGAGGCCAAGGCTTGGGTGGTTTCACCGAAGTTGTCCAGGGCCAAGGCCCTGAAAGCGCGCAATAAATCTGGGCCTGGTGAAGGTAGGCGATCTACCAGCGTCTCGAACAACGACTCAGCTTCCCCATACCGATCAGGTTTTATGTAGTACAGGAATAACAAATTAGTTTGGGGGATTTCTGGGGTTGTTCCCAAATCTAGCGCACGTTGATAAGCCGCTTCGGCCTCCTCGTAGCGAGCGAGATGGTCTTGCAGCAGAAAACCGAGGTTGTTCCAAGGGGTGGCATCATTGGAATCCAGCGCAATCGCTTGGCGGTAGGCAGCCTCGGCTTCGTCGTAACGTGCAAGCTCGCCCAGCAAATTACCTAGGTTATTCCAGGGGCTAGCAGATTTGAAACCCAATATGATTGCTTGGCGGTAGGCAGCCTCGGCTTCGTCGTAACGCGCAAGCTTACGCAGCAGGATACCCAAGGCGTTCCACGAAAAGGGATCGTTAGGATATAGTTTAATAGCTTGGCGGTAGGCAGTCTCCGCGTCGTTATAACGACCTAAATCAATTAACCACCATCCCATGCCAGCCCATTCGCTTGCGGTGCTCGGCGTGGGTAAATCCTCTGGGTCAACGATGTCTTCCAGCCGTTTGCCACTGGCGGCAGCGAAATGCTCGAACTCGGCACGAGCTTCTTGTGTGAGTAGATGGCGCAAACCCTCATCGTCTATAGCCTCACACAAAGCCAAGGCGTAATGGCCTCGCTCCAAACCCTGCCGGTTGTTACCCTTCAGTAATTCGAGCGCCCGCTCGTTCAGTTGAGCGGGGGAATAGAAATCCCGCAGAAAGCTTGTTAGCCAGCGCAGCCGGGTTTTCTGGCGACGCGGGCCGTGGCGCATCAAATACCAGATGTTAAAAAAGCGCTCGCCCAGTTGGAAACCGGCGCGGGCGGTCGAGGACAAGCCGACCTTTTCGACCACGCCGTTTTTCTGCAAGCGGTCCAGTTGCGTGGAAACGGCGGAGGTGTCCAGCGCGGTGGCGGCGGCTACATCAGCGGCGGTGATCGGATTCCAGGCCAGGGCCACGGCGTCGAGCACCACGCGGGCTTGCGGCGCCAAGTCTTCCACGCGGGCCTTGTACAGCACGGTCACTTGGTCGAGCAGGCGTTCGAGGTCGGAGAACACATCGCCCTCGGCATCAAGTTCGAGCAGGAGATACAGCAACACCAAGGTGCGCGGGTTGCCGCCGGTCAGGTCGTGCAGGGCGCGGATACGTCCCGGATCACGGTTCAGGACGTTCAGCACCTTGCGCCCTTCCTCGCCGCGCGCTTGAGCGAGTCGCCGCAGGCAAGCGATGAGTTCGTCCTGACCGAGTTTCTCCAGCACCGTGATCTGGAAGAAGTCGTAAAAAGCGCCCTTGGGGTCGGCGGTCGCTTCGAGATAGGCGGCGGATGCTCCCACCACCACGATGCCGCCCGCTTCCTGCATTACCCGGCGCAGGCTCCAGTGCTGCGCTTCCAAGCCGTCGAGGATAAAATCGATATTGTCCAGCAGTAACAGAGGGCGGCGGCCCTCGCGCTTGGCCCAACGCTTGAAGACGTCGAGCGCGGCGGTGCCTTCAACGTCTATGTCGCCGCGCATCAGCGTCGCGGTGTCGCGGTCGATTTCGTCGGCCTTGTCGGCTTGGCCGGTTTTCTCGAAATAATCGCCCAAGGCGTCCAGGCAGTTGAGCCAAAACGTGTGCAGGTTGTGGACGTTGTATTGCTCTTCCCGGAAGGTGAGCGGCAACAGCACGGCAGCCAGTGCGGCGTCTTCGCGCACGCCGAGGGCCAGACGGCGCAACAGGCTGGTCTTGCCCATGCCGCGCTGGCCGAGAATGAGATGGTGTTTGGCTTGGCCGCGCGGTGTGATTTCGCCCAAGCGGGCGAGCAGCGAGGCGGTCAAGTCCCGGCGAGCGACAAAGCCGGCGAGAAAATCCGCGTCGTCCAAAATGGCCGGATTGTAAACGGCGAGGTTGATGAGCTTGCTCATCGTGGCCTCTCACAACACCACGTAGCGCAGCCACCACTCGCGCAGCAGGTTCATGCGGAAGCTGTAGCGGCGTTCGCTGTCCACGGCGAGATAGCCATCAGCTAACAAAGTATCAAGCAAGTGGCGCAAGGCCGCTTCGCCGACCGGATCGCTACCCCGGTTGAGCGCTGGCAGCAGCGCGTCGGAACCCGTCCCCGCGTCGCTCTTGGCAACCGTTTCCAGCACGGTATAGAGGCGGCTGCGTTCGGGATCGATAAAGTTGCGGTCCAGATGTTCCCGCCACGTACTCCAGTAGGTGCGTTTCTCCAAGTCGAGCATCCGGTCCAGAGCGGCTTGGGCGCGCGACAGGTCCAGCACGCCACCAGTCCCGGCCAAGGTACAGGCGTCCTCGGCGACTTTTTCCAGGTAGTAGGGGGAAAGCCAGCCCAAGCGGCGCAGGATAACCTCGGCGGCGTCTTCGTGCAGGATACGGCCGCGCCGCTTGGCGATGTCGGCCAGAAAGGCGCGAGCCGTATCGGGAGCGAAGGGAGCGAACGGAAAAACGTCCAGATCGTTCAAGGCTCCCTCCACGCTATCGCGGCGCGCAACGCTGTCCAGACCGATGGAGCCGGTGTAAAGCCAGCGCACTTGGCGGTATTTCTGGCGCATGTTCCGCAGCCAATAAAGAAAATTGCTGACCGCCTGAGCCCCGCCGCGCTCTCGCAGAGCCAAAACGAAGATGGGCAATTCATCCACCAGAATCAGCCAGGGCGGCTCATTTTTGTGCTCGTCCAGGTGCGCCAGCAGGTGACTGGCGAACTCCCGCGCATCGGTTTGCTGTAACCACTGTCGCCAATCGCCGCCGCTTTCTTGGCCGCGCCACACTCGCGAAAGTCGCTCGCCGAAGGCGGTCATGACTTTGGCGCCGGTCGAGAGCTCTTCCTGAATGGTCGCGCAACATTGGCGGAAGAAATCTTTTTCCTCCCGAAAGCCCGCCACTTCCAAAACGATGGCGCGAAAATCGTGCTCCGCCGCCGTATCGCGCAGGTGATTGATCTGAACCGTCTTGCCGATCCGACGTGGCGCGAGCATCAGCAGATTGCGTCCCTCCTTGAAAAGGCGCCAAAGCTCGGCGGTTTCCGTGGTTCGGCCGAAACACGTCATGGGATTCTCCTCAAGCTGTCAAACTAAACATATCACAACAGAATTGTAGCAAAACAATATTGTTGTGATGCTGAAAAATATATTAGGGCTCTGCCGAGAACCTCACCGATTTCCGGGTCAAGTCGTGAGAGGGACTGGATAACCGCCTTTTGGTAAGCTATTGATAAATCCTGCTCCATCAAATCCGCACTCCATGGCCACCATCGACTTCGAGCACATCGACAAAATCTATCCGGGCGGAACCCAGGCCATTTTCGATTACAGCCTGACCGTCGCCGACGGCGAACTGGTGGCGTTCGTCGGGCCGTCCGGCTGCGGCAAATCCACCCTGCTGCGATTGCTGGCCGGACTGGAAACCGCGACGCACGGCACGCTGCGCATCGGCGGCCAAGCCGTCAACGCCTTGCCGCCGCAACAGCGCAACGTGGCGATGGTGTTCCAGGACTACGCGCTCTATCCGCACATGACGGTGCGGCGCAATCTGGAATTTCCGCTGAAGATGCGCGACCTGCCGCGCCCCGAGATCGAGCGGCTGGTCAACTGGGTCGCGGAACTGCTCAGTCTCGGCGGCCTGCTCGACCGCCTGCCCAAGCAACTGTCCGGCGGCCAGCGCCAACGAGTGGCGATGGGCCGGGCGCTGGTGCGACAACCCACCGTGTTCCTGATGGATGAGCCGCTGTCCAATCTCGACGCCCGGTTGCGAGTGCAAATCCGCGCCGAAATCGGCGAACTGCTGGATCGAACCGGCATCACCACCGTCTACGTCACTCACGACCAGGCCGAGGCGATGACGCTGGGCGACCGGGTGGCGGTGATGGATCGTGGTCGCTTGCAGCAGGTGGCGCCGCCACGGGAATTGTACGAGCGGCCGGCGAATGTCTTTGTGGCCGGCTTTATCGGTAACCCGCCGATGAATCTGTTTTCCGCCCGCCTGACCGCCACCCATGGCGGGCTAAGCCTGCATCTCGGCGAACAGTCCTGGCCGCTGCTAGCCTTGCCCACGCCGACCGTCGAACGCTGGCGGGCTTGGCTGGACACGCCGTTGACCGCCGGCATTCGGCCCGAACACTTGTATCTGGTCGCCGCCGAGGCAAGCGGTTTGCGGGCGACGGTCGCCGATGCCG
>RRZU012904412.1_pt1 | contig 16255 bp, 16 predicted proteins | sample 2165561 | NCBI WGS metagenome assembly RRZU01 (sample SAMN10456909, study PRJNA506462) | wastewater metagenome | isolation source: wastewater sludge | place: USA: Moscow, Idaho
ACCAAAAAAAATAGGAGGAAACATGGCAGTAATTACAATGAAACAATTATTAGAAGTAGGAGCACATTTTGGACATCAAGCAAAGAGATGGAATCCAAAAATGAAACCTTATATCTTTACAGAAAGAAATGGGATTCATATATTAGATTTACATCAAACATTAACATCAACAGAAAGAGCTTATGAATTTGTTAGAGAAGCAACTGCAAATGGTGGTAAAGTATTATTTGTAGGAACTAAAAAGCAAGCACAAGATGCAATAAGAGAAGAAGCAGAAAGATGTGGAGGATTCTACGTAAATCATAGATGGTTAGGTGGACTTTTAACTAACTTATCAACAATCAAAACAAGAGTAAAAAGATTAAAGGAATTAGAAGAAATGGAATCTAATGGAACTTTAGATGAAGCTTATACTAAGAAGGAAGCAAGTTTATTAAGAAAAGAAATGAGTAAACTTTCTAAGAATATAGGTGGAATTAAAGATATGCACAAATTACCAGTTGCATTATTTGTAGTTGATATTAAAAAAGAATTTTTAGCATTAGAAGAAGCTAAAAAGTTAGGAATACCAGTTGTAGCATTAATAGATACAAATGTAGATCCTGATTTAGTAACATACAAAATACCTGGAAATGATGATGCTATAAGATCTGTAAAATTATTTTCTCAAGTAATAGCAAATGCAGCTATAGAATCTAATGGTGGAGTAGAAGGTGTAGCTTCAGAAGGAACTACAGAAGAATTATTCTCTACTGAAGAAGTTGCAAAAGAAACAGTTGCAGCAGAATAATAATAATTAAAGAAGGAGGCATATTATAATGGCTATAACAACAGGAATGATAAAAGAATTAAGAGAAAGAACAGGAGCTGGAATGCTTGATTGTAAAAAAGCATTAGAAGAAACTGGTGATATAGAAAAAGCAATCGATTGGTTAAGAGAAAAAGGAATAGCTAAAGCAGCTAAAAAATCAGGAAGAATTGCAGCAGAAGGATTAGTATTTGGAGCTGTTACATCTGATAGAAAAAAAGGTGTTATTTTAGAATTTAACTCTGAAACAGATTTCGTTGCTAAAAATGATGAATTTAAATCATTTGGAGAAAAATTAGTTGAATTATCATTAACACATGATGTAACTAGTGAAGATGAGTTAAAAGCATTTGAATTAGATGGTAAAAAAGTAGAAGATGTTTTAACAGAATTAATAGCTAAAATCGGAGAAAATATGAATATAAGAAGATTAACTTATGTTCAAACAACTGGATTTGTTGAAACATATATTCATTTAGGAGGAAAAGTTGGAGTTTTAGTAAATGCCAACGGTGAAGCAACTCCTGAAAATATAGAAAAAGTAAAAGGTGTAGCAATGCATATAGCAGCTATGGATCCTAAATACTTAGAATCTAGTCAAGTAACTACTGATGACTTAGATAGAGAAAGAGAAATAGCTAGAAAGCAATTAGAAGCAGAAGGAAAACCAGAAGCAATAATTGAAAAAATATTAACAGGAAAAATGAACAAATTCTATGAAGAAAATTGTTTATTAAATCAAAAATATGTTAGAGATGATTCTCAAACTATAGAAAAATTTGCAGCTCCAGTAGAAATAATAGGATTTGACAGATATAAAGTTGGAGAAGGAATAGAAAAAGAAGAAGTAGATTTCGCAGCAGAAGTTGCAGCTCAATTATCAGCAAACTAAAAAATAAGGGTTATGCCCTTATTTTTAAAATATATGGAGGGAAATATGCTTAAATACAGAAGAATTCTTTTAAAATTAAGTGGAGAAGCTCTAGCAGGGGATAAAGAATTTGGTTTCTCTGAAGATGTTTTGGAAAGTTTTGCACAACAAATTAAAACAGTGCATGATGAAGGTGTTCAACTAGCTATAGTAATAGGTGGAGGAAATATATTTAGAGGAATGACAGATGCAAAAAAAGGTGTTGATAGAGTAACTGGAGATACAATGGGAATGCTTGCAACTATCATGAATGCGTTAGCATTACAAAATTCAATTGAGAGTTTAGGTGTTCCAGTGAGAGTTTTAACTTCAATTCAAATGCCACAAGTAGCAGAACCATATGTTAGAAGAAGAGCAGTTAGACATTTAGAAAAAGGAAGAGTTGTTATTTTTGCAGCAGGAACAGGGAATCCATATTTTACAACAGATTCAGGTGGTGCTTTAAGAGCATTGGAAATTAATGCAGATTTATTAGCAAAAGGAACAAAAGTTGATGGTATATATGATAAAGATCCAATGAAATCTACAGATGCTATAAAGTATGAAGAGGTTTCGTTTGAAGAAGCAATATCTAAAGACTTAAAAGTTATGGATATGTCAGCATTATCTTTATGTAGAGAAAATCAACTACCGATTGTTGTATTTAATGCATTAGAAGAAGGAAATATACTTAAAATGGCAAAAGGTGAAAAAATAGGAACATTAGTAAAATAATAAATACAAATACAAATAAAAATAGGTGGTGTATTAAAATGTTAGATGCTATTATGAAAGAAGCAGAAGACAAAATGCAAAGAGCAATTGAGAATACGAAAGAAAAATTTTCACATGTTAGAGCAGGAAGAGCAAATGTATCTATGTTAGATGGTCTAATGGTTGAAATGTATGGAGCAATGACACCAATAAATCAAGTTGGGACATTATCTGCACCGGAAGCAAGATTATTAACAATAGATCCTTGGGATAAGACAGCAATACCATCAATAGAAAAAGCTATATTACAAGCTAATTTAGGATTTAATCCTTCAAATGATGGTAAAATAATAAGATTAGCTATACCTGAATTAACAGAAGATAGAAGAAAAGAGTATGTTAAATTAGTAAAAAAAGAAGCAGAAGAAGGAAAAATAGCTGTTAGAAATGTAAGAAAAGATATAAACAATAAGTTAAGAAAATTAGAAAAAGATGGCGATATAACAGAAGATGATTTAAAATCAAAAGAAGATGCTGTTCAAAAATTAACAGACAAATCAGTAGCTACAATTGACGAATCTCTAAGTAAAAAAGAAAAAGAATTATTAAACATCTAATAAGGAGACAAAAATGTTTAGAAGAATTATAAATTTCTTTAGATTGAAAAAAAGCATATCTATTGATTTGGGAACGTCAAACGTCTTAATTTATGACAAACAAAGAGATGAAATAGTATTAAACGAACCATCTGTTGTAGCTAAAGATAGAAAAACAAATCGTATAATAGCAGTAGGAACAGATGCAAGAGAAATGCTAGGGAAAACACCAGACAGTATAATAGCAGTTAGACCACTTAGTGATGGTGTTATTTCTGATATTGATGCAACAAGAGATATGATAACAGAATTTATCAAAAAGATATATGGACCAGGTTTATCAAAACCAGAGGTTATTATTTGTGCGCCTATAGAAGTAACGACAGTTGAAAAAAGAGCACTTTTTGATTCAGTAATAAATGCAAAAAAAGTTTACTTAATAGAAGAAGGAAGAGCAGCACTTATAGGTTCAGATGTAGATATATCAAAACCAGAAGGAAATATGGTTATAGATATAGGTGGAGGAACAACTGATATAGCAATTCTATCAATAGATGAAATAGTTGCAAGTAAATCAATAAGAGTTGCAAGTAACTCATTTGATCAAGATATTGTTAGATATGTAAAAAATAAGTTTAATCTTTTAATTGGAGATAGAACAGCAGAACGTATTAAAAAAGAAATATCAGTTGCTATTAAAGAAGAAACACCAAAGGTAATGGGAATAAAAGGTAGAGCATTAGTTGATGGTATACCTAAAGAACTTGAGATAACATCAAATGAAGTTCAAGAGGCAATACTTGATTCAATAAATCTAATAGTTTCAGCCACTAAAGAAGTATTAGAAAAGTGTCCGCCAGAATTAGCTGCAGATATTTTAGATAATGGGATAATATTAACAGGTGGAGGATCACTAGTAAGAGATTTAGATACGCTATTAGAAAAAGAAACAAAAATAAAAATAGTTAGACCTGAAAATCCATTAGAGTCAGTTGTGTTAGGTGCAGGATATGCATTTGATAATAGAAAATTATTAAGAACATTACAACATAGAGAATTATAAAATAAAGTACTTGTAATAAGTACTTTTTTTTTATACAATATAATAACTTAGTAACATTAAAATGTTAGGGAGTGAATTAATGAATAAAAATATAACAATTCTAGGATCAACAGGAAGTATTGGAGAAAATGCATTAAATATAATTAGAGCAAATAAAGATAAATTCAATATAGTAGCATTAAGTGCACACTCAAATTATAAAAGATTATTAGAGCAGATAAATGAATTTAATCCTAAATATGTTTCGATAGGAACTGAAGAAGGATATCATTATTTGAAAAATAATAATGTAAACTGTGAAATATTTGTAGGAACTGAAGGATTGCAGGTATTAGGATCATTAGATGAGACAGATACTATACTAACAGCTGTCAGTGGATCTATAGGACTTGAAGCAACAATAGAGGCAATAAAAAAGGAGAAACGAATAGCTCTTGCTAATAAAGAAACATTAGTAGCAGGAGGATATTTAATAAAAAAGTTATTACAGAAATATAAATCAGAAATCATACCTGTAGATAGTGAACATAGTGCTATATTTCAATCACTTAAATCAGGATATCATAATGAAATATCAAAAATACTTTTAACAGCTTCAGGAGGACCATTTAGAGGAAAAGATAGCGAATTTTTAAAAAATGTACAACTAGAAGATGCATTGAAACATCCAAATTGGTCAATGGGAGCAAAAATCACAATAGATTCTTCAACACTTGTAAATAAAGGGCTAGAGGTTATAGAAGCACATCATTTATTTGATGTTAATTATGATGATATAGAAGTTATAGTACATCCACAATCAATTATTCATTCAATGGTTGAATTTAAAGATAAATCAATAATTGCACAATTGGGAGAACCTGATATGAAAATACCAATATTATATTCATTTACATACCCAAATAGAATAGAAAATACATTAATGAGTCATTTTGATTTTATGAAATATAATAATTTAACATTTGAAAAACCAGATTTAGAAACATTTAAAGGATTAAAATATGCATATGAATCAGGTAAAATAGGAAAATCTATGCCAATTGTATATAATGCGGCAAATGAAGTAGCTGTAGAATTGTTTTTAAATAAGAAAATTAGATATACAGAAATATATGAAATAATAGAAAAATCTATTTTATCACATAATACAGTAAATGCAGATAACATAGATGTAATAAAATCAGTTGATATTGAAACTAGAGAAAGAATTTATAATGAATACAAATAAAATAATTTAAAAGATGGAGAATTAAAATGAAAAGAATAATGATAGTTATGTTATTAATGTTATCATTTTCTATATTTGCAGATGAGGTTAATATAGAAAATATTTCATATGAAGAATTATTTAATCAAGCTTTAGAATATCACATGAATAAAGATTACGACAACGCAGAGAAATATTATAAATTATCTATTAAAAAAACACCCAATGCAGATTCAGCATATAATTTAGCTATTTTGTATGATACTAAAAAAGATTATAAACAAGCAGAAATATATTATAAGCAAGCAATTCAGCTAGGTCAAACAAAAGCAAACCATAAATTAGCTTATTTGTATTCAAATCAAAATCAAAAAGATTTAGCAATACAGTATTATATAAATGCAATTAATAGTCAAAAAAATGTAGATTCAATGTATAATGTAGCAGTAATATATCAAGAACAGAAGAAAATGGATTTAGCACAAAAATATTATAAAATGGCTATAGATAATGGAGATATTGGATCATATTACAATTTAGGATTATTATATGATGAATCAAAAGATTATTTTAATGCAGAAAAATATTATAAGTTATCAATATCAAAATCACAAAATACATTAGCTATGAACAATTTAGCAATTATATACGAAAAACAGAATAGAACAAAAGATGCTATCAAATATTATGAAATGGCTTATCAAGGAGGATTTGCAAAGCCAGCACTATATGAATTAGGACTTCTTTATGAATTAGATAAGAATTATAAAAAAGCAGAAGAATACTATAAATTAGCAATAAATCAAAATCAAGATGTGGATGCTGCATATAACTTAGGATTATTGTATCAAGTATTGAATAGATTGGATGATTCAAATAAATATTTTGAAGCTATATCAAAAACAAATAAAAAAGGTAAAGTAGCTTTAAATTTAGGATTGAATTATGAGAAATTAAAGAAATATGATTTAGCAGAACAAAATTATAAAGAAGCAATATCAAATGGAGAAGAGAAAGAAGCTATTTATAATTTATTATTTTTATATGAAGAAACTAAAAATATTAAAGCAATGGAAGATTATTTATTGTCATTAGATAAACAAAAATTAGATCCTGAGTGGTTATATAATTTGGGTCTAGCATATGAAAAAATGAATAATAAAGATAAAGCAGAATCATATTATTTACAAGCTATAGAAAAAGGAAATTTAGTAAAAGCAAAAAAGAATTTAGCAATTTTATATTATGAAAAAAATAAAAAAGAAGAATCTTTATTACTGTATAAAGAACTTGTAGATAAACATAATGATTACGAATCAGCATATAATGTTGGAATAATAGATAATCAATTAGGAAAAAAAGAAGATGCACTAAAATATTTTATGATTTCATATGAGAAGGGGAAAAATGATAAATCATTGTATTATTTAGGAAGTGTAAATTACGATTTAAAAAGATTAGAAGAAGCAAAAAAATATTTCAAGAGAGCAGCAGAAAAAGGCGATAAAGATGCAGTATTATTTTTAGAAAGTATGTAATAATATAAAAAAATATAATAAAAATGGCAAATCATGGGTTATAAATGAAATGCCATTTTATTTTATTCATATTTTATTAATTAAGTTAGTTTTTCATAGCTTGTAATGGTGGTGCAACACGACCACCTCTATTTATTAATATAGAACAATCAAGATTATTTATATTAATAATATCAGCTTCACCTAAAAGTCCTCCAAATACAACTCTATCTCCTGCTTTTTTATTAGGAACAGGAATAAGTCTAACAGCAGTTGTTTTTAGGTTTATCATACCGATTGCCATTTCATCAGCTATAATTCCAGAAATTACTGCTTCTGTAGTATCTCCAGGTATTGCTATCATATCTAAACCAACTGAACAAACACATGTCATTGCTTCTAATTTTTCTAATGTTAAATATCCTTTACTAGTAGCTTCTATCATTCCTTGATCTTCACTTACAGGAATGAAGGCACCTGTTAGTCCACCAACTCTACTAGCTGCCATTGCCCCACCTTTTTTTACAGCATCATTTAATATAGCAAGCGCAAATGTAGTACCATATGCTCCAACAGATTCTAATCCAAATTCTTCTAGAACGTTAGCGACACTATCTCCTACTGCAGGTGTTGGTGCTAATGATAAGTCAATAATACCAAATTCAACACCTAATTGATTAGCTACTTCTCTACCTACAAGTTCACCCATTCTAGTGATTTTAAAACTAATTTTTTTAATTGTTTCAATAACATCATCTATTTTTGCAGATTTATCTATTAATGATAGTGCGTGTCTAACAACTCCTGGACCACTAATACCAACATTTAAAACTGTGTCTGCATTTTCAACGCCGTGAAATGCTCCTGCCATAAATGGATTGTCAGAAACAGCATTTGTAAATACTACAAACTTAGCTGCAGCAAGTCCATCTTGATCTTTAGATAATTCAGCTAATTGTTTAACTGTTGATCCCATCATTTTTATAGCATCTAAATTGATACCAGCTTTAGTAGAACCAACATTTACAGAAGAACAAACACGTTCTGTTTGGCTAAGTGCTTTAGGGATACTATCTATTAAATTAATATCTCCTTTAGTAAATCCTTTATCAACGAGTGCAGAAAAACCACCGATAAAATCAATTCCTAATTCGATAGCAGCTTTATCTAATGCTTTAGCAAAGATTGTATAATCTTCTGCATCAGTAGCATTACCTATTATTGCTATTGGTGTAACAGAAACTCTTTTATTTACTATAGGTACATTATATTTTGTTGAAACTTCATTTGCAAATTTTACTAAATCTTTTCCTTTAGTAACAATTTTGTTATATATATTGTCAGCAGTTTTTTGTGCACTTGGATCTATACAATCTAAAAGACTAATACCAAGTGTTACTGTTCTAACATCTAAATTTTGCATATCAATCATATTTATCGTTTCAAGTATTTCATCAGCTAATAACATGTTATTCCTCCTAAACTATTAAATTTTATATTCTATGCATTGCATTAAAAATATCTTCATGTTGTGCAAATATTTTTACATTTGTACCATTTTCTAATTTTTTTAGTTCATCTTGAATAGACTTCATATCTAAATTACTACTAGTAGCTTCAGCTAACATAATCATGGCAAATATTTCGTTTTCAAAGATTGTTTGAGAAATATCAACAATGTTTATATTCATATCTTTTAATTTAGTTGAAACATCGGCAACTATACCTGTCTTGTCTTTACCTATAACCGTTATAACAAATTTACCCTTCATAAATAGGTCCTCCTTAAAGTTATTAGTATTATTTGTAATTATCTCACAAATATAATATTATGTAAAGTTATATATATTGTGTTGCAAATGTAGGAAAAAAAGGATAAAATATATAGTAATTAAAGGAGAAAATTATGGTAATAGGAATAACAGGTGGTATAGGTACTGGGAAATCAACAGTAACTAAGTATTTAATCGATAAAGGATATATTGTAATAGATGCAGATAAAATCGCAAGAGATGTTATAAATTATGAACATATTATAATTGAGTTAGTCAAAACATTTGGAACTAAGATACTAGATGCAAATAATAAAATATGTAGAAAATCATTGTCTAAAATAGTATTTGCAGATAAAAAAAATGTTGAAATATTAAATGCTATTATGCATCCAGCAATTATAGAAGAGATTAATAATCAAATAAATAAACATAAGAATGAATTAATTATATTTGTTGATATGCCGTTAATTTTTGAAGCACATTTAGAATATATGTTTGATGAAATACTCTTAGTTTATGCAACGAAAGAAACACAGCTAAGACGAGTTATAACAAGAGATAATAAAACAAAAGAAGAAGCATTGAAAGTTATAGAATCACAAATTGATATAGAAGAAAAAAAGAAAATGAGTGATTATATAATAGAAAATATGTCAAATAAAGAAACTCTATATAATCAAATAGAAGATTATATTAAAAATATAAATAAAAAATTAGAAGAAAAGGTGTTAAAAAATGAGAATTAAAAAATCAGACTTTACAAAATCAGCAGTATATGAAAATGAATATCCAGAAGCATTAGGAGTAGAATTTTCATTTATAGGAAGATCAAATGTAGGAAAATCATCATTAATAAATTCGCTAACAAATAGAAAAAATTTAGCAAGAACTAGTAAAACCCCAGGAAGAACACAATTGATCAATTATTTTTTAATAAACGATAGTATTTATTTTGTAGATTTACCAGGTTATGGATTTGCAAAAGTTCCAGAAGCAGTTAGAAGAAATTGGGGAAAGACAATAGAAACGTATTTAACGTCAGATAGAGAGAAAGTTGTATTTTTATTATTAGATATTAGAAGAACGTTATCAAATGAAGATATGGATATGTTAAAGTGGTTAGAACACTATGAGATAGAATATTATATAATTTTTACAAAATCAGATAAATTATCTAATAACGAAAGATTCAAGCAATTAAAAGAAATTAGAAAACATTTAGAATTTAGAAATGAAGATGTATTTTTTTATTCATCTTTAAAAAATACAGGAAGAGAGGAGTTAGAGGAGTTTATATTTGAAAGATTAGGGTAATAATGAAGAAAGGAATGTTATAATTATATGAAAAAAAGTTTATATATTATATTAGTTATTGCTTTTTCATTTTTTTCAAATTCTGAAAATATAGGAGAGAAAATAAATAACTACGATGTAAACATACAGTTAAATAAAGATGGAACAATATTAGTTACAGAAACTATAGATTATTATACAGACAATGCATTCAAACATGGTATTTATAGAGATATTCCAACAACAGATTTAAAAAGTTTTTTAGGGATAAATCGAATTCTGATTTCAAATTTTAAAGTTTTACGAGATAATAAACCGGAATCATTTGTGAGAAGAGGATTTGATGATGGTGTACGTTATAGAATAGGGTCATCAAGTACTTATATACCCCATCAAAATAGATATGTTATATCATATAAAGTATACAATGTATTGAAAGAAGAAAAAGGTATTTATCAAATATATTGGAATGCAGTAGGTCAATTTTGGGATATACCTATAGATAGATATAAAATTTCAGTAACATATAAAGATGGAGATAAAATATTAAAAAAAGATATACAAATGCTAGAAATATATACAGGATCATATGGCAATAAGGGTTACAATTATAATATAAATGATTTATCAAATGGAGTTAAAATTACATCAAAAGAAGTGTTAAATCCACACGAAGGAATAACTGTTTTATTAAATGTTAAGACAGATAAGATAAACCCAACATGGTTTGATAAAGTATGTAAGTTATTTTTATTATACAAAAACTTATCAATAGGAGTAATAGTTATAGTAATATCAATTATTTATTCTATTATAACGTGGTTATTATTTGGTAAAGATCCAGCTAAAAAGATAGCTGTCCCAGAATTTAAACCACATAATAAATATTCAGCTATGTTAATTGCATATGTTAATGGGCAAAGAGATCCAGTTAAATTGATTAATATAGGTATGTTTTCATTAATTGCAAAAGGTGCTATAGAAGTCGTAGAAAATAAAAATAAAGAATCTATATATCAATTAGATGCAAGTGGTAATTTTAAAACAGATGTCTTATTTGAAGATGAGTATTACTTATATAATGCATTGAATGTTAATGGAAACAGTAAAATAAATGGAGATATTTTATATAGTGCTGCAAATAGACTGATTTTGAAATTAGAAGACGAATATTATGGTATTTTATATAAATCAAACAAATCATTTACAGTAATTTTAAAAGTGTTCATTCTATTTTTTGTGTTTCTAGCATATTTAAATTATAGTTCAAGTAAGAGTAATAGTGACTATAATTATGTATTAGAAGGATCAATTATTTTATTAATATTATGGGCAATATATTCATTTTATAAGAAAATTATAGGAAAACCAACAAATACAGGAGTAGATATATCAAAATATATAGATGGTTTAAAAATGTATGTAAATACAGCAGAAAAACATAAAATAATTAAATTTAACGATTTAAAAGATTTAGTTTCATATTTTAAAGAGATATTACCATTTGCAATAGCGTTAGATATAAGTAATGAATGTATTAAATTGATGGAAAAACAGATTAAATTAAATGGTTATGATCAAAATACTATAAACAATGAAATTATTAAAAATAATTTTAATAGATTCTATTTTAATAATATGATATATAGCAATACTTATAGATTGTATAATGAGGGACATCAAAATCATTTAAAAGAAGTAGAAAAAAGTTATAAATCAACAGGAAATAATAGCTCAGGAGGTCTATTCGGTGGTGGAGGATTTTCATCAGGAGGAGGATTCTCTGGAGGAGGATTTGGCGGCGGCGGCGGCGGATCTTGGTAATTGTTAATAAAAGAAGGAAGTGAATCAAATAAAAAAATTTTGGAGGTAAATGATATGGTAATATTAATAATTTTAGCAGTACTGGTAGTTTTAATATTAATGGCAGTAGGAGTATACAATAAGTATATTAAATTTAAGAATTTGAATGAAGAAGGATGGAGTGGAATAGAAACATATTTACAGAAAAGATGGGATTTAATACCTAATCTTGTAAATACTGTAAAAGGTTATGCAACTCATGAAAAAGAAACATTAGAAGGTGTTATACAAATGAGATCTCAAGTTATGAGTATAGATACTAAAGATATTGATAATATTGAGAAAGTTCAAAAAATAGAAAATGAATTAACAAAAACGTTGAGATCAATAATGATGTTACAAGAAAGTTATCCAGATTTAAAAGCAGATACAGGATTTTTAACATTACAGTCACAATTATCAGAAATAGAAAGTGATATACAAAACTCAAGAAAATATTATAATGGGACTGTAAGAGAGTTAAATACATTTGTTGAAACATTTCCTAATAATATAATAGGATCAATATTTGGTTTTAAAAAAGCTAAATTCTTTGATGCAGATGATGAAGTAAATAAAGCTCCGGTAGTACAATTTTAATACGAATTATTAAAAGAAAAGCTGAGATGATTATAAATCTCAGCTTTTTTAATATTAATCATTACATTTTATTTACAGTCTTTATTCCAAGTAATAAAAGTGCCTCTTTTAATACATAAGCAGTTTTATTACAAAGAGTTAATCTTGCATTTCTTAAGTCATCATTTTCTTCTTTAATAATAGGTGTTGCATTGTAGAATGAATTAAATAATTTTGCAGTTTCAAATAAATAATCAGCTATTAAATTTGGTCTATATGATTCATAAGATTTCATAACAATTAATGGAAATTTGAATAAGTTCATAGCTAATTCTTTTTCTAGAGATGTTGTATCACTTAATAGAATATTAGAATTATTAATAAATTTAATATTTTCAGATTCTAATTTTCTAAATATAGACATTATACGAACATATGTGTATTGTAAATAAGGGCCTGTATTACCTTCGAAACTTAGTACTTTATCCCATTCAAATGTTATTGCTGATGTTCTGTTTTGACTTAAATCGAAATATTTTATTGCACTAACACCAACTATTTCTGCTATTTCTTCTTTTTCATCTTCTGATAAAGTAGGATTTTTTTCATTAATAACATTTTTAACTTTTGATTTAGCCTCATCTAATAAATCGACAAGACGTATGATATTTCCACCTCTTGATGATAGAATGACACCATTTCCAAATCTCATAATACCAAACCAAACATGGCTAGTATCTAAATTGTATGGTTTCCCTAATATTTCAGCAATTTTAAATACTTGTTTAAAGTGATCTTGCTGTCTTTCATCAGTAATATAAACAGCTTTATCCATTTTTAATGATTCACCTTTATATTTTAAAGTTGCTAAATCGGATGTTGAATAAAGGAATGATCCATCTTTTTTCTGAACTATACAAGGGTTTAATTTACTTTCTTCATCAAAGAATACAACTAATGCATCTTGATCTTCAACAGCAATTTTCTTTTCTTTTAATTCTTCTAAAACAGATGGCATCATATCGTTATAAAATGATTCACCGTTATATAAGTCAAAATGAATGTTTAATCTATCGTATACTTTATTGTATTCAGCAATTGAAATGTCTATAAACTCTTTCCAAAGAGTTCTATTTCTTTCATCACCAGCTTGTAATTTTCTAAGTTCTTCACGAGCTTGATCTTCAAGCGTAGAATCATTATCAGATTCAACAGAAAATTTAACATAAATACGTTCTAATTCTTCTATTGGATCGTTTATATAATTATCTTTATCGAGCCATTTGTCATATCCAACAATAAGCTTTCCAAATTGTGTTCCCCAATCACCAACATGATTATCAGCTATTATATTAAATCCTAAAAATGACATTATTCTTTTTATAGAATCCCCGATTATAGTACTTCTAAGGTGCCCTATGTGCATTCTTTTTGCTATGTTGGGAGATGAATAATCAATAATAACTTTTTTATCGTTATCAATATTTTCAAAAGTATATTTTTCTATACTTATATTTTTAAGTTCAGTATTTATAAATGAATCTGTTAAGAATATATTTATAAATCCAGGACCAGCAATCTCAAGTTTTTCAATAATATCTTCATTATCAAAATTATTAATAATGTTCTCAGCAATTTGTCTTGGGTTTTGACCTAATTTCTTTGATGAAACCATTGCAAAATTTGTTTGGAATTCTCCAAATTCTTTTTTCGTAGAAAATTGGATATCAATAAGTTCAGAGAAATCTTCATTAAACAGTTTATTAAGATTTTTTATAAAAAGTTTTTTTATTTTTATATTTAAAAGTTCCATAATTATCCTTTCAATTTGTAAATTTATTACATTATATACTATATTTACTATATTTTCAAATATTCTATTATAAAAATAAAATAACATATGCTTTATAAAAAAGAGTAATATGCATAAAGATAATATTAAAATAATTTTATTTTAATATAAAGTTAATAATAATGGTGTATACTATTAGTAGATCGATAAGATCTGAAACCTCAATTAACCCCCCCTTTTATTAGGCCTCTTTTCAGAGAGGCCTATTTTAATTATTAATATTTTATAATTAAAAAATAAATATAAAAAACAGTGACAAGAAGCATAAAAAACTAGTGTTTTTTATGCTAAAAAGCTACTTGTATAAGGCTTTAAGTATGATATGTTATTGTTTGATTTTGCTTTTTAAAAAAACATATGGTATAATATAATACCAAAAAAAATTGGAGGTTATTGAAATGAAAAAACTAACTATACTTGTAGGATTAGTTATAATAGCTGTTACAGTAATAGCGGCAAATACAAGTACAAGTAGTAACAAAGAAATTCTAAGAAAGGAAATTTTAACTGAAGTAAAAAATCAAACAGGTTATCCAGAAGGTTTTTTTACAGAAATGAAGAACTTAGGAAATCAAAACGAACCACAACAAAACAAAGATGCTTATAAATTAGAATATTTTGAAAATGGGACAGCTTCTTTTTATGGAGGAAAATGGCATGGAAGAACAACAGCAAATGGAGAAAGATTTGACACGTATGATATGACAGCAGCACATAAAACGTTACCATTTGGAACAAAAGTAAAAGTAACGAACGAATCAAATGGAAAGTCAGTTGTTGTTAGAATTAATGATAGAGGACCTTTTGTAAAAGGTAGAATCATTGATTTGAGTACAGCAGCATTTACAGCAATAGAGGATGGAAGTAAAGGAGTAACAAAAGTAAAATTAGAAATATTAAGATAATATAGTTAAGAAAGGTGTGACTACAAATTGTTAAAAAATAAGATAGCTTTAATTACAGGTGCAGCAAGAGGAATAGGAAAAGAAATAGCATTAAAATTTGCAAATAATGGAGCAACAGTTATAGCGGGAGATTTAATTGATCCAGATTATACACATGAAAATATTAAATTTGTTAAACTTAATGTAACAGATAGAGAAAATATTAAAGAAGCAGCAAGTAAAATAAAAGAAGAATTTGGTAAGTTAGATATTCTTGTTAACAATGCAGGAATAACAAGAGATTCGTTACTTCAAAGAATGAAAGAAGAAGACTGGGATTTAGTTGTAGATATTAACTTAAAAGGTGTTTACAATGTTATGCAAGGATTTGTTTCATTACTTCTTAAAAGCGAATCGGCAAGTGTTATTAACATGGCATCAATAGTAGGATTAGATGGTAATTTAGGACAAACAAATTATTCTGCAACAAAAGGTGGAGTAATTGCAATGTCTAAAACGTGGGCGAAAGAGTTTGGAAGGAAAAAAATGCGTTCAAATGCAATAGCTCCAGGGTTTATAAAAACTAATATGACACATGAATTACCTGAAAAAGTAGTTGAATCTGTCTTAAGTAACACACCAATGCAAAGCATGGGAGAATCAGAAGATGTTGCAAATGCAGCATTGTTTTTAGCAAGTGATATGTCTAAGTTCATAACAGGCCAAGTACTAAGAGTAGATGGCGGTTTAAATATTTAATAATTAATAAGCAAGACAGTCTATTTTAAGACTGTCTTTTTTGATACTATTATTAAAAATAATATATAATAAGAAGTATATAAATGAAGAAAAGTATATCTACAATAATCAAAATGATAAAGCTGAATAAAATTTAAAAATTAATTTAGGTGAATTAAGATATATAAAGAAATATCAAATTGTAAAATAATAGAATTCTAAGAAACTTATATTATAATTACTTCATAGATAAGAGAAACCAATCTTTCTTCATAACTCCTTTTAGCAACCAGTAATGGTTGCTTTTTTATTTGATTAAATAATATTAAAATATTTAGTGTAACATTGATGAAAAGGTTTTATAAATAATTTTATTTTGTTATATCTTTGCTAACGATAGAATAAATTAGATTAACATATCTTTTTGCTGCATTAGGTTTAGGATGTATTCCATCTCTATAAAAATATTCTTTTTTA
>RRZU010138371.1_pt1 | contig 16250 bp, 10 predicted proteins | sample 2165561 | NCBI WGS metagenome assembly RRZU01 (sample SAMN10456909, study PRJNA506462) | wastewater metagenome | isolation source: wastewater sludge | place: USA: Moscow, Idaho
CAGCGGAGGAGCGAGACAGTCGGGTCCAGTCGAGTCGACCGATGCGGCCGCGGTACGCGGCAGCGGAGGAGCGAGACAGTCGGGCCCAGCGGTACGCGGGTAGCCTCTGCCGGGTGTCCGTGCCCCACATGATCCTCATTGCGCTGGCCGGTGTTGGTGCCGGCGCCATCAACGCGCTGGTGGGTTCGGGCACTCTGATCACCTTCCCGACGTTGGTGACCCTCGGGTTCCCACCGGTGACGGCGACGATGTCCAATGCGATCGGCCTGGTTGCCGGCGGGGTGTCGGGCACCTGGGGGTACCGGCGCGAGCTACGTGGGCAATGGCACCGGTTGCGCTGGCAGATTCCGGGCTCGGTGCTCGGCGCACTCCTGGGTTCGTGGCTACTGCTGCACTTGCCCGAGAAGGTGTTCCAACAGGTGGTGCCGGTGCTGCTGGTCGGTGCGTTGGCGCTGGTCGTGGTCGGGCCGCGGATCCAGTCCTGGGCACGTACGCGGGCGGAGGCCGCCGGACGTTCGGCCGAGCACGTCACACCGGCCCGGATGGCCGCGCTAGTGGTGGGCACGTTCGCGGTCGGCGTCTACGGCGGCTACTTCACTGCTGCGCAGGGCATCCTGCTGATCGCGGTGATGGGCGCACTACTGCCCGAGGACATGCAGCGGATGAACGCCGCCAAGAACCTGCTGGCGCCGCTGGTGAACGTCGTCGCTGCGGCCGCCTACATCCTGGTGGCCTTCGACCGGATCAGCTGGGAAGCAGCGGGATTGATCGCGGTGGGATCGCTGATCGGTGGCTTCCTCGGCGCACATTACGGACGCCGGTTGTCCCCGAACGCGCTGCGGGCGGTCATCGTGGTGGTCGGCCTGATCGGGCTGTACCGGCTGTTGCAGGTGTAGTTGCCTCGCGCTGCACCAAATAGTCCTCATAGGCCGACAGCTGGATCGCCATCAGGCCGCCGACCGCGGCAACTGGAATCAGGTAGAAGTTGAGGTCGCCGTCTATGACAAAGAAGTGGTCGATCTCGTCGGGAGCATAGGCGGAGCGCTCCTTTCCGGTGGTCGAGATCCACACCGTCCAGGCGCGTCCCTGCTTCACCGTCGTCGTCTTGACCTGAATTCGTTGGGCTGAGTCATCTATCCACACGAGTAAGTCGTAGCGACATGGCTCGAGTGGCCAGGAGACTCGGTGGCCGCAGAGCTCGAACCATCCCGCGGCCAGGAGTGATCCAGCCCGAGCCAGATGGGTCAGTTGGGGTCGCAATTCGTGCTCGGGTACGGGCGACTTCGGCGCCGGCGACAAGTGTGCGGTGTCGAGGCCGAGTCGTAGTGCGTGACCACGGATTGTCGTCGTGCTGGATCCGCCGACGAGCCCCAGCACCTGCGCAACCTGGGTCCAGCTGGAGGCGGATTCGATAGCCGCGGTCAAGTCCTGATCGGTCCACCGTCGCTGCCCGGTGAAGTGCGTGTTCGAGTCCCAGGCGGTCCGCGTGGGCACGGACCGAACGCATCGCGACCGCCGATGTCCCCGCCAATCCGAGTGCGCGCAGGACGCCACGCCATGATCGGGATGATTGGACGGCGTCGCTGAGCTGAGCGTCTGAATGGTGCCTCATTCTGCGGGGCTACCGCTGCGTGCAACCATGTCGTGCCTACAAAAATCGCGTCGGGCTGACAGGATTTGAACCTGCGACCCCTACACCCCCAGTGTAGTGCGCTACCAAGCTGCGCCACAGCCCGCGACATCCTTTGGAACCAACCTTGGACGCCAGGAACGATACATCAGCCACAGATGAATCTCCGAAACGGCGTTGAACAGGGTGACGAAAACCTGATTGTCGGTGTCGCGCGTTACCGCTGAGGTGAACAGAGGGGCGCTGAAGTGACGGACGACGACCACGGCGGAACGGATGATCTGAGGGACTGGATCGACCGGTTAGAGGCGTTCGCCTCCTCGCTGGACCGCGCGATGTAGAACGCGCCGAGATCGACTGTCGGGTAACCGATCCGGACCGCATCGGGACGTGCCGGCGCGCCCGGTCGGCACCGGTGCGCAGCAGGGCCGCGAATGCGTGCGCCGAGGCGAGTGACGGCAGTTCGTTCAACAGTCCGATCACCCTGGAGTTCAACATGATTCGGCGCACCGCAGCGGGAAATCCGAGCCGGTCGAACCGCTGGTCCACGGTGATGTCGTAGAGCGACTCGTCGAACCGGACGACATCGCGGACCAGTCGCGTCCAGGCCGGCAGTGCGGCGAGCTGCCCAGCTCGGCCAACCAGACCGCGGACGCCATTCCGGCCAGGCCCCGCCGACCACCACCACGTGCCGTTCGCCCATGGCCGTGAATGTTAATGACGGTTCCGTCGGCCGCGCCACGGACAGTGCGCGCGGGACGCGTGCGGCGGACCATCCGATGACTCAGGTTCTTTTCAGGTTCCTTGTTGATTTGCCCGCGATCGCGCGACCGGAGGGCTATACATACCGCGTGGCCTTCGAAAACTATGTGGGCCGCGTCGGCGGCCTTGCCATCGCGCTCGGTATCGGCGCGGCGGTTGCAACCGGTTGGAGCTGCCCCGCCTGGGCCGACTCCACCGATGGTTCGGTCAACGCCCCGGCGGCGGACACCCAGAACAGCAGAACGGCGGATAACTCGCAGAGGGAAACCGCGGACCAGGGCAACGCCGACAGCGGCGCCGCCGCGGTGGCGGATCCCGGCGGCACCGCGGGCGACACCCAGGACGAGCCGGATGCGGCGGAATCACCCGCCGCGGAGGACCCGACCACCGGAGGGGCAGGCGCCGACCCGACGTCGGAGCCCACCTCGCATCGTTCCGATGCATCGTCCCGAAAGGCCGTCGTCGCCGACAAGGCCGACGCTGGTGACGCCGCCGCGGAGGTCGATGCCGACCCGCAGATCGCGGTCGCCGAGGAGCCCGATGTCGACGTCGACCCGACGACGCCGGCGCCTGCCCCCGCTGCGTCGAAGGTCGCCGCGCTGGCCGCCGTCGACCTGGCGCCCGCCGAAGCGGAGCCCGCGGAACCGGCGACCATGGTGGCCGCGGTCAGCGAGCTGGCCCCCGCCGACGAGGGCTCGACCTCGGATCCGGTCTCGCCCCTGCAGACGACGGCGGCCCTGACGGTGCTGGCCGCGGTGAACACTGAGACGCAGCGCAAGTCTCTCGTCGCGAGCGCGAGTTATGTTGCTCCGCAAGTGACTTCGTCAAAGGTCGATCCCACTCCGAACGTGCTCCTGATCGGGGTGGACGGCACGAACCTGTCCAAGATCCTCGCCAACGCCGCGAACTCGAATTTCTTCAGCCTGATGCAGACCGGCACTACCGCGGCGTCCAGCATCGTCGGGCACACCACGATCTCGAACCCGTCGTGGACCGCCATCCTGACCGGGGTGTGGGGTGAGACCACCGGCGTGATCAACAACATCTACAACCCGGCCGTTTACGACGCCTGGCCAACGGTGTTCAACCAGCTCGAGGGTTTCAACCCGTTGATCCACACCACCGCCATCGCCGACTGGGATGTCCTGGCCGCGATTGCCGCATCGGGATCGCTGCCGGCCGACAGTGTGCAGTACGTCAAGCAGGTCGAGGGCGACACCGACTGGTCGCTGACCGATGACGCGGTCGGTCAGGCCACCGTGAACGCGATCACCAACGCCAACTACTCGGTGCCGAACTTCATGTTCAGCTACTTCGTGGGCGTCGACGAGAACGGGCACATGCACGGCGGTGGCTCGCAGCAGTACGCCGACGCCATCACCAACGTGGACCAGAACCTGGCCGCGATCATGGCGGCGATCGCCCTTTCGGGCGAGCAGTGGACCATCATCGTGGTGACCGACCACGGGCATCAGCAGTCGCAGGGCTTCGGCCACGGCTTCCAATCACCCAATGAGACATCCACTTTCGTGATCGCGAACAACCCGAGTCTGTTCACCCCGGGCAACATCAACCTGCACTACAGCATCGTCGACACCACGCCGACGGTGGTCACGCTGTTCGGCGGGACGCCGTTGTTCTCCAACGGTGTATCGCTGACCACGTTGGGTGATGCCGACGTCACGCCGATCAACGACGAGAACGGCCTGCGCGGTGCGCTGCAGGACATCATCGACATGAACGGCTACCCCAACATCGGCGACGACATCGCGCTGGGTGCGCGGACGCTCTTCGCCAGCGTCCCGTACTTCTGGCTCCAATTCACCGACGGCATCACCTCGGCACTGCAGGGGATTGCTGATCAGGACATTTTCCTGATCAGTCCGCTGGCCAGCCTGGCCATCCTGCCGATCCAGTTGATCAGTGACGCCGTCTACATTCCGGCCAACATCCTGGCGCAGGTGGTCGCCTGGTTCACCGGCGTGAGCGGCGCGAGCATCTTCCCGCTACTGCCGGCACCGCTGCCGCCGCTGGAAGGGCCGCCCTCCGGCCTGCAGGACAGCGCCGCTGCTGAGACCTGTGGTGAACCCGGATCGGGCGCCGACTACTGCGTGGCGGTCTGACCGCCGAGTTCTGCGACCATCGAATTCTGTTCTGCGGTGACTGCGAGTTCTACTCGCACGTTGTGACGGTCACCGCAGAACAGATCGTGGGAATGCGCTACGGCTGCATCGATCCGACGTAGTAGGTCTCGTGGCTGGTGGGGTAACCGCCGCCGTCGGTCGCGATGTGGACGTGGTCGAAGTGGTTCGCGGTCTCGTTGCCATAATCGGCGGTCCAGTACGGCGCGCCGATCCCGGGATAGAGGCCCCGGCGCCAGATCACGTGCAGCACGCCCCAGCGCTTGGCATTGGCCAGTGCGTAACCGGCGATCTGGTTGCCGAGGTCAATGCCCTCCGGGCTGCGCGGATTGGGGATCATCACGTCGATTGCCAGACCGTTGGGATGCCACTTGAGGGGATCCTCCCGGTAGCCGTAGATGGTCTTGATGTCCGGGAACAGGGCACTGATGGTCCGGGCGGCCCAGATGGTGTGGATCTGTAACCGATTCTCGTCGGCGACGCCGGCCGGCAGCTGCAATTCGAAGGTGTGCGGATCCACCGGCGCACTGGCCGCCAGAAGTTCGGCCTCCTTGGGTGTCGCCACAACGGGCACGCCGGGGGCGTCCGGTGCGCCCGGCGCGGGGGAGCCGTTGACCGTCGTGGGCGTGGCCGCCGCGGCGGGGTTGGGATGCTCTGGCTCGCGATCCTGCGCGTACACCATCGCCGCGGAGACGACGAGCGATGCCGCGAGCGCCACCCCGCGGCGGCCCTGGCTCTTCAGCGATTTGCCCACAATCAGCAACCGTAACCGTGCAGACCCGCCCGCACCGCCACATCGCGCCTGCTGCTGCGATACTGAGTGCCGTCTGACCGAAACGAACGCGGGAGAGAAGCACACACATGAGCGCCGAGCAGCAGTCGACCATCATCTACACGCTCACCGACGAGGCCCCGCTGCTGGCGACCTACGCGTTCCTGCCCATCGTCAAAACATTCGCCGGGCCGGCCGGCATCGACGTCAAGACCAGCGACATCTCGGTGGCCGCCCGCATTCTCGCCGAATTCCCCGAAAAGCTGACCGATACGCAGAAGGTGCCCGACAATCTCGGCGAGCTGGGCAAGCTGACCCAGAATCCGGGCACCAACATCATCAAGCTGCCCAACATCAGCGCCTCGGTACCGCAGTTGAAGGCGGCGGTGAAGGAGCTGCAGGACAAGGGATATGGCATTCCCGACTATCCGGAGGATCCCAAGAGCGACGACGAGCAGGCGATCAAGGATCGCTACGCGAAGGTTCTCGGCAGCGCGGTCAACCCAGTGCTGCGCGAGGGCAACTCCGACCGGCGGGCGCCGAACGCGGTCAAGGAGTACGCCAAGAAGCACCCGCACAGCATGGGCGAGTGGTCCCAGGCGTCGCGCACCCATGTGGCGACGATGAAGCACGGCGACTTCTATCACGGGGAGCAGTCGATCACCCTGGACCGCGACCGCAAGGTGAGGATGGTCCTCGAGACTGCCGGCGGCCAGAGCGTGGTGCTCAAGCCCGAGGTCAAATTGGACGACGGCGACGTCATCGACTCGATGTACATGAGCCGCAAGGCGCTCTGCGACTTCTACGAGGAGCAGATCGAGGATGCCTACAAGACCGGCGTGATGTTTTCGCTGCACGTCAAGGCCACCATGATGAAGGTCAGTCACCCCATCGTGTTCGGCCACGCCGTCAAGATCTTCTACAAGGATGCGTTCGCCAAGCACGGTGCGCTGTTCGACGAGCTGGGCGTGAACGTCAACAACGGATTGTCCGATCTGTACGAGAAGATCGAGAAGCTGCCCGCCTCGCAGCGCGACGAGATCGTCGAAGATCTGCACAAGTGTCATGAGCACCGGCCGGAACTGGCGATGGTGGACTCGGCCAAGGGCATCTCCAACTTCCATTCGCCGTCCGACGTCATCGTCGACGCCTCGATGCCCGCGATGATCCGGCTGGGCGGAAAGATGTACGGCGCCGACGGACGGACCAAGGACACCAAGGCGGTCAACCCGGAGTCGACGTTCTCGCGGATGTACCAAGAGGTCATCAACTTCTGCAAGACGCACGGACAGTTCGATCCGACCACCATGGGCACTGTGCCTAATGTGGGCCTGATGGCGCAGAAGGCCGAGGAGTACGGCAGCCACGACAAGACTTTCGAGATCCCAGAGGACGGTGTCGCCAACATCGTCGACGCGGACAGCGGCGAGGTGCTGTTGTCGCAGAAGGTCGAGGCGGGCGACATCTGGCGGATGCCGGTGGTCAAGGACGCACCGATCCGGGACTGGGTGAAGCTGGCCGTCAATCGGGCGCGGCTCTCCGGTATGCCGGTGGTGTTCTGGCTCGACGACGAGCGTCCGCACGAGAACGAGCTGCGCAAGAAGGTGAAGACCTACCTGAAGGATTACGACACCGAGGGCCTCGAGATCACTATCCTGCCGCAGGTATGGGCCATGCGGTACACCCTCGAGCGGGTGATCCGCGGCCAGGACACCATTGCCGCGACCGGCAATATCTTGCGCGACTACCTGACCGATCTGTTCCCCATTCTCGAACTCGGCACCAGCGCCAAGATGCTGTCGATCGTGCCGCTGATGGCGGGCGGTGGCCTGTACGAGACCGGCGCGGGCGGTTCGGCCCCCAAGCACGTCAAGCAGTTGGTCGAGGAGAACCACCTGCGCTGGGATTCGCTCGGTGAGTTCCTGGCACTGGGTGCCAGCCTCGAGGACCTGGCCGACAAGGCGGACAACCCCACGGCCGGGGTGCTGGCCAAGACCCTCGACCAGGCGGTGGGCAAGCTGCTCGACAACAACAAGAGCCCGTCGCGCAAGACCGGCGAGCTGGACAACCGGGGCAGCCAGTTCTACCTCGCGCTCTACTGGGCGCAGGCGCTGGCGGAGCAGACCGACGACAAGGAACTGGCCCAGCACTTCACCCCACTGGCCCGGACCCTCGCCGACAATGAGGACGTCATCGTCAAGGAACTGGCTGCGGCACAAGGAAATCCAGCCGATATCGGTGGCTACTACGAACCCGATCCGGAGAAGACCAGCGCGGTGATGCGCCCGAGCAAGACACTGAATGACGCGCTGGCGGCAGCGCAGGCGTGAGCTTGCGCCGCTGGCGCTGCTCCTACTGATGACCACCGCGTGCACGCGGGTGGTGGATTCTCCGCGCGCGCTGCCGCAGCGCGAGGTGGCGCCGATCAGTGCGCAGCAGGTGTCCAACCTGCTGAGCTCGAAAGTCACTGGCGTGGAGGGGAATCAATTCGACAAGGTCGAGCCGGACCGGTGTACGCCCGTAGCACGTGAGGTGTCGCCGCCGTTGCTGGTCGATCGCCACCCCGCCGCCATCCAGAGCGGGCACTGGCAGACCGACGACGGCGGGGTGGTGGTCGAGGAGATCGTGGCGGTCTACCCGTCGGATTTCGATCCATCGGCAGCGCTGTCCGATGCCCGCGGGGCCGTCGAATCCTGTGCGGGTACGACGATGACGGTCACCACGGTGCACGGCCGCAGCTACGACTTCGACGCACAGCCCGCAGCATCGTCACCGGCGGGTGCCGTGTTGTGGTCGCTGCGTGGTGCCGATTGGAGCTGCGACAACGCATTGGTAGCGGCCCACAACGCGGCCATCGAGATTACGACGTGCGGGGCGGGCGGAGGCCTGGACACGGCCGGGCTCGCAACGGAAGCCCTTGCGCGCATCGAGGCCCTGGCGAATGCCAAGGTATGAGATCGGTGTCAGTGGGCGCCGACGGCGATGATGTTCGCTGACCCACTGCCCATCGCAGGCCCGTCCGCGGAGGTGAAGTAGATCTCCCGCCCCGTCGGGTAGCCGCCGCCGTCGGTGGCGACGTGCACGTGGGTGTAGTGGTTCGCGTCGTCGGATCCGTTGTTGGGCATCGTTCGCGGGGCCACGCCGGGCGTGTAGATGACCTGACGCCAGATCACGTGGTTGATCTTGAGGTGGTCCGCGTTGGCCCGAACGTATTGGGCGATCCGGTCGCCGAGGGCCTTGCCCTCCGGGCTCGAGTAGTTGGGGATCATCACGTCCAGCGCCAGACCGTTGGGATGCCAGCGCAAGGCGTCGGGCCGAACGCCGCCGATGTTGTGGATCTCGGGGAACATCGCGCTGATCAGACGGGCGGCGAGAATCGTCTCGACCTGCAACCCTTTCTCGGGCGCCACCCCGGCCGACAGCAGGTACCGGACGTCGCGGGTCACGGCGCGGGCGGCGACGATGGTGGTCGCGGTCGTGGGCCCGGTGCCGACGATCCGGATGCCGGTGGGTCCGGTGGCCGCCACGGTGGTGGAGACCAGTTCCGCGCAGCACTCCGTGCCCATGGCGGGTCGGATGTCGGTGGCCGTGGTGGCGCCAGCTGTCAGGAACGCGGCGGCGGGGATGACGACGGCGGCCACCGGCAGCGACCAGCGTCGCGGCCGCCGCGGCGGTCTGGGAAATTCGTGCCGACCCACGGACAGCACCATACCGTGCAGGTCACGGATTTATAACATTGTCGTGAAATCGCAAATCGGGATATCTGACGGGAATGGCGTCCGGTGGCCTGGGGCATTCTCATCGGGGCATGTCAGGCAGTGATTCGTCCATTGTCGCGGCAATGCGGAATGCACCGGCAGCAGTGCCGGTAGCGTCGTCCCGAAACGGCCGGCGGAGCAGCGACCGCAATAGCGAGAGGACGCATGGCGATGACATCTGCCACCGATATGGCTCGGGGTATGCGCGAGGTGGTTCGCGGCGAAGCCGCCGAATCCGAACGACAGCGCACGTTGACCCCGACCATCGTCGACGGCATGTGGAGCAGTGGGTTGATGCAGGCATTCAATCCCGCGCCGGCCGGGGGACATGAACCCGGGTTCACCGAGATGATCGAGACCTGGATCGAAATGGCTTGGCAGGATGGCTCATTCGGTTGGGTCGGCATCGCGAACCTGCCGTCGTCGTTCGCGGCGGCGGCCTATCTGCCCGACGACGGGTTCGCGGAGGTGTTCACGGCGCACGACAACCGGGTGACGATGGGCGGCCAGTTCTTCCCCAACGGCCAGGGGGTGGCGGTGGACGGCGGCTATCAGCTGACCGGTGCGTGGCAGTTCGGTTCGGGGACGGGTCATGCGGAGTACGTTGCCGCCGGCTTCGTGCCGGTGCGGGACGGCGAGGTCACCTGGGTCGCCGAAGGGCTGCCCGAAATGCGGGTGGCGATCCTGCCGCGGGCGGATGTGAGCTTCGATGACGGCTGGTACGTGCAGGGACTGAAGGGCACCGGTTCCTACGATTATCACGTGCAGGACGTGCTGGTGCCGGAGGCTCGGACGTTCCCGCTGTTCACCACCGAACCGCTCCGGGGTTCCTCGGCAGCATTCCGGATGGGCATGATGCCGGTGACCGCCGCCGGTCATGCCGCCTGGGCACTGGGGGTGTCCAAGAGCATGCTCGACGATGTCCAGGAGCTGGCCGCGACGAAGTACCGGATGAGCGACATGGCATCCCTGGCCAGCCGTCCCACCTTCCAGAAGGGCCTGGCCCATCACGTCGCGGCCTGGCGGGCGGCCCGGTTGCTGATCCTGGACGCATTCACCACCGCGGAGTCCGCGGTGGCCGCCGGGCAGGATCTGACGCCGCGACTGCGGGCCGACATGCGCGTAGCGGCCGTCTATGCCACCGACGTCGCGCGCTCCTGTGCCGAATGGGCACACCTGGCGGCGGGGACGAGTTCGATCCGCGAGGGATCCCGCCTGGAACGTGCCTTCCGCGACATCTACACCGGCACCCAGCACGCCTTCATCAGCGAGAAGGTCGCGATGGATGCCGCGTCGATCTGGCTCGGGCTCATCGAGGATCAACCGGGCCTGTAGTCCGGATTGGGCGATCCCTCCTGAACCGCGCACGCGACATGCTGAGATCAGCTGAACACTTCGACAGCACAGGAGGATTGATGGCGGGACGCCTGACCGGCAAGGTGGCACTGATCAGCGGCGGGGCCCGGGGGATGGGTGCGTCACACGCCCGCGCCCTGGTGGCCGAAGGGGCCCGGGTGGTGTGCGGTGACGTCCTGGACGCCGAGGGTGAACTGGTGGCCGAGGAGATCGGCGATGCCGCCCGCTACGTCCATCTGGATGTCACCAGACCCGACGACTGGGACGCCGCGGTGGCGGCCACGGTGTCCGCCTTCGGCAAGCTGAACGTCCTGGTGAGCAACGCCGGCATCATCAACGTCGGCACCGTCGAGGACTACGACCTGGGCGAGTGGCAACGCATCATCGACATCAACCTGACCGGTGTGTTCCTGGGTATGCGGGCGTCGGTCAAGGAGATGCGCGCGGCCGGCGGCGGCTCGATGATCAACATCTCGTCGATCGAAGGGCTGGCCGGGACCGCAATGACGCACGGCTATACCGCGGCGAAATTCGGCGTCCGTGGAATCACCAAGTCGGCGGCAATGGAATTGGGCCAGTGGGGGATCCGGGTCAATTCGATCCACCCGGGTCTGATTCGGACCCCGATGGTCGAAGGTGTGCCCGAGGACCTCTTCCAGACCGCCCTGGGCCGCGCCGCCGAGCCCGCGGAGGTGTCGAACCTGGTGGTCTACCTGGCCAGTGAAGAGTCGAGCTACTCCACCGGCTCGGAGTTCGTCGTGGACGGCGGATGCGTTGCAGGACTGGGCCACAAGGACTTCGGCGACCTGGCGAACACGGAGGGCGCGTGGTCGGAGCCCTGAGGTCTCAGCGCAGGGTCCAGGGCATCGTCTTGACGTAACCGCCCGCGTCGACCTTGAGTTGCTGACCGGTGATGTACCGCGCGGCATCGGAGGCGAAGAACACCACGGCCTCGCTGATGTCCTCGGGTTCGACGAATGGGATCGGCATCGCGTTGAGCACCGGGAAGACCAGTTCGGCGTCCTCCCGGGTCGGGTCCTTCAGGTCGGGGCGGAACTGCCGGTACATGTCAATGTTGTGCAGCATGTCGGTGTTGACGTTGGTGGGGTGCACAGCGTTGGCGCGGATGAATCGGGGCGCCAACTGGACCGCGAGATCGTTGATGTAGTGCGCCACAACTTGTTTGGCGAACGAATAGCCGGCGCCACCCGGGGCGTCGACGTCGCCGACGCTGCGGCCCTGCATGGAGGCCAGGTAGGCGGCCAGGGATCCGGTGGCGATGACGGATGCCCCGGCCTCGAGGTGCTTCAGGCTGGCGTGCACCAGGTTCATCACCCCGATCAGGTCGACGTCGACGGCGTCCACCCAGGCCTGCATGGGCAGGCCTGCGGTCAGTGGCGCGATGCCCGCATTGGCGACCACGATGTGCAGGCCGCCCAACTCACTGACACCGGCGTCGATGGCCGCGGCCAACCCGACCCGGTCACGCACGTCGGCGATCGCGGTGTGGGCGCGCTGCCCTTCCTTCTCGACCAGGCGGGCGGTCTCGTCCAGATCCTCCGGCCGGGCCAGGGGATAGCTGTTGGTCTCGATGTCCTCGCAGAGGTCGACCGCGATGATGTCGGCGCCCTCGGCGGCCAGCTTCACCGCGTGCGCCCGGCCCTGCCCGCGCGCCGCGCCACTGACCACTGCGACCTTGCCCGCTACACGTCCCATTCCGAACCTTTCCGTGACGGATCTACCGGAGCGGACATTACTGTGGAACAGATATTTGGTCAATCATCGGAACAGATGTTTGGTCGGACATCGACCGGGACATCTCAATGCCGACGGGCAGCGATGCCGCGCAACATGGTGTCGCGGCTGAGCAGCTGCGAATTCCGGACCCCGATATCGCGCAAGATGTTCTCCGGGATCCAGCCATCGCCGATCACGCAGCGGGCCAACATGTCGCCCGGGGGACTGTCGATCGACACATCGCCGGCCCGAATACCTTCGGAGAGGAGTGATTTCATCTCCTTGATCCGGGTGTCGAAGGAGAACGCGGGGCTCTTGGTAGCTGGTGCGGACTGCCGCAGCCAGGCCAGTTGGATCCGGAATTCGTCGGTGAACCGGTCCAGGGCGTTGACGTGGAGCCAGTTCAGCGCGTCCAACTTCTCGATCACCGTCGAATCCGACGACATGATGTCGGTCCAGGCGCCGCCCACCTTCTGGCCGAATTTGACCATGATCGACATCAGCAGCTCGTCCTTGGAGCCGATGATGCGGTAGACGGTGCCGGTACCCATCCCGGCAGCTGCCGCGATGTCGCGGATGGTGGTCATCTCGTAACCGCGCCGGCCGAACTCCATCCGGGCGACCGCCCGCACATGAGCAGCCTTGTCCGGCCCGTCCCGGTCATCGGTCCATGCATCGATCACCGTGTTGGCCGCGGCCATCGCCCGCGAGCGGTCCAGGGTGGCATCGGTGGGCCGCTTGGTGGCCAGGCCGTGCAGCGCCATCCGGCATTTGAGCGTTGCCACCGCATCGCTGGAAGCCTTGTGCCGGATGACATCCAGGCCGACGTGCAACATGCTCTGGCACAGCCGGTCGGCCAGGGTCGGCAGATCGAACTCCGGCCGCAGGTAGCCGCTCCAGCGGCCGGCCCGCAACGCCTGGGACATGGCGGCCAGGATCTTCTCCGGCCGCTGCTTCGTCAGTGCCGCGAGGTCGGGATCGGAGCTCGGGCCCTCGAAGAACGACATCTGCACTGCGGCCCGATGCCCGGCGGCACATCGTGCGATGTCGCGGCCGAGCGCGATGATCAGCTCGTCGGCCGGCGGGGGGTCGGGCTGGTCGAGGCGTTCGAGAGCCACCTCACCGACCCGGTCGAGGTCCGCGTGGTAGCGACGGATCAGCTCGACCAGGATGGCTTCCTTGGATTCGAAGTGATGGTAGAGGCTGCCCGCCAGAATGCCTGCGGCATCGGCGATCTGCTGCACCGACGCCCGCAGTCCGTACTCGGCGATGACCGAATCGGCCGTCTGCAGGATCTCGGTTCGGCGGGTTGCCTCGGTCGACGCGTCGGCACGCGCCGTCGCACCAGATGCTGCGCCGCCGATCCGCGAGGTGGTCATCAGCTCACGATCCTAACGATCAACACCCTGTTGATCGGGGAAGGCGCCGTCTGCCCAGTGAAGTCGATCGTGTTCATCGGCTCTTCCTCGTCGTTGATTGACGGGCGGTCCACCGAACTCTACGGTGGAACAGATATTTGGTCAATAGGTCCCGAATCGGAGGGCACGGTGCCGAACGGTGCGAACGACTACCCGAAAACCACTGTGGCCGAACGAACAACGTCGCTGGAACTGTTGGCGTCGGCACTCGCAGGACGGGCTGTCGCCGTCGCCCCGACCGGGCCGGGCGAGCAACCATGGACCGACGGCCAGAGCATCTTCCTCGATCTGGCGGCTCCACCCGCCCGCCGGCGCGCCCAGCTGGCGGTCCAGGCCGCCCTGATCGCCGCGGGCAGCCTGGCGCCCGATGTCATCGGTGCGCTGATGCGCAGGCCCCGCCTGGCGCAGCGCTACCTCGTCGTCGAAGGCGGTCGCGCGCTGCTCGAGAATGCCTATCTGCTGCCCGCGGCGTTGTCCGACCTGATCGGCAGCACCGTGGACCTGGGCAGCTCCTCTGCCGAGGATTCGTTGGCCCTGGCGCTGTCCAACATCGAACTTCCCTCAGCCCCCATCGATTTCGGCACGCTGCGACCCAAGAACGTCATTGCGGCCCAACGCACGGCCGCCGCACGGCTCGACAATGACAGCGCCGGCCATATGCCGCGCAGGCCCGCGAAGGCCGAACTCGAGGAACTCGATGACGGCGAGGTCGATGACACCGGTGGCGCCGACTTCTACACCAGTCCGGTGGGCGGTGGCGGAGCGATCGGCAAATGGCTCAAGAAGCTGCTGGCATCGACGCGCGGATCCCATGACACCGGCGGCGGACCGCCCGGTGCAGACGCGCCGACGCACCGGACGCGGCGGACCAACCGGGGTGCCCGCACCGTGCTCTCGACGGCGTCGACCAGTACGCCCGACGAGGTGGTCAAACTTAGGCCGAGCAGGTTCATCTATCCAGAGTGGGATATCGCCCGAAAGCGGTATCGATCCGACTGGTGCACCGTCGACGAAACTGTGCCGTCGGTCCAGCCGGGGGCCTCGGGCACCATCGACGACGCCCTGAGCGTGGCCCGACCGCTCGCACGGCTGGGCCTCGGTCTGCAGCGACGGCACCGGCAGCCCCAGGGGGATGACATCGACATCGACGCCGCCATCGAGGAACGCCTCGAGGTGCGGGCCGGTTCGGCGCCCGACGAAGCGGTCTATCTTGACAATCTGCGGCGCCGTCGCGATCTGTCGGTGCTGCTGTTGCTGGACGTCTCGGGCTCTGCCGCCGAGCCCGGCAGCCTCGGTCGCACGGTGCACCAGCAACAGCGCACGGTGGCAGCGGCGCTGACCGTCGCGCTGCACGACCTGGGTGACCGGGTGGCGCTGTTCGCCTACAACTCCCAGGGCCGGCAGGCGGTGAACATGCTGCCCGTCAAGCGATTCGACGAAGCGTTGGGCGCGGTGGTGCTCAGACGGCTCAACAGCCTCGAGCCCGGCGGGTACTCCCGGCTGGGTGCCGCAATCCGGCACGGTGCTGCGGTGCTCGAGGCCGATGGCGGCACCGCGCGACGCCTGCTCGTGGTGCTCTCCGACGGCCTGGCCTACGACCATGGCTATGAACGTGCGTACGGCGCCGCCGACGCGCGCCGCGCGCTCACCGAAGCCCGCCGCCGGGGGACCGGGTGCATCTGCCTGACGGTGGGGGCCGGCACCGAGGTGGCGGCGCTGCGCGCGGTGTTCGGCGGCGCCGCGCACGCCACCGTGGTACGGCCGGACCAACTGCCCGCGGTGATCGGCCCGATGTTCCGGTCGGCGATCCGGTCGGCCGAGGTGCGTCGCCGGGTGTCCTGACGAATCACCGCGAAATGCTTGAACCAAATATCTGTTCCGCGCTAGGGTGCATTCGGCGCCGTGTTGGAGGAGGACATCGATGACGACCTCGGTGCAGGCCGGGCCCGCCAACCAGAACGGAGTGATCACGCTGGAGTCACCGCAGCGGCCCTTCTACCAGGCGGTCGGAAACGAGGAGGCCGTCTTCAAGGCCGCCTACCGACAGGGACTGGCACTGGTCCTGAAGGGTCCGACCGGGTGCGGGAAGACCCGATTCGTCGAAGCGATGGCATACGACCTCGACCGGCCACTGATCACGGTGTCCTGCCACGACGACCTCACCACAGCTGATCTGGTGGGGCGCTACCTGCTGCAGGGCGACCAGACGGTGTGGGTGGACGGCCCGCTGACGCGTGCGGTCCGCGAGGGCGCGATCTGCTACCTCGACGAAGTGGTCGAGGCCCGCCAGGACACCACCGTGGTGCTGCATCCCCTCGGCGACCACCGGCGTCAGCTGCCGATCGAGCGACTGGGCGTGACACTCGACGCCGCGCCCGGGTTCTGCCTCGTGGTTTCCTACAACCCCGGCTACCAGAGCGTCCTCAAGGATCTCAAGGACTCCACCCGGCAGCGCATGGTCGCCATCGAATTCGCCTTTCCGGTACCGGAGATCGAGGAGGGCATCGTCGCGCACGAGTCGGGCGTCGATGCGGCCACCGCCGCCCAGCTGGTCCGGTTCGGCCAGGCCATCCGTCGGCTCGAAACGGGCGGCCTACGCGAGGTGGCTTCCACCCGGGTGCTCATCGCGGCCGGCCGATTGGTGGCCGAGGGCCTCTCCCTGCAGGACGCCGCGCA
>RRZU011136145.1_pt1 | contig 16250 bp, 9 predicted proteins | sample 2165561 | NCBI WGS metagenome assembly RRZU01 (sample SAMN10456909, study PRJNA506462) | wastewater metagenome | isolation source: wastewater sludge | place: USA: Moscow, Idaho
AAAAACATTTAATATAAGTTTTTCGGAACAAAAGCCGTCCACTGATACTGTTGCTGCTGATGAAAACAATCAACCATTCCGTGATAATGGAAAAATTCTCTTCCGTCCGGGTGGTCATGGTGCGTTGATTGAAAACCTGAACGATTTGCAAGCCGATGTTGTTTTTGTAAAAAACATTGACAATGTGGTACCTGATTCACTTAAAAACCAAACCATTATCTACAAAAAGGCAATAGCTGGTTTGTTGGTTCAGTTACAGGAAAAAACATTCAAATATCTGCATTTATTGGACGAAGGTAATTTAAGCAAGGATTTAATTAAGGAAATAACTGATTTTCGCGTTTACGAACTGAACAATTATTTCCCGAACGACATCCAACCGGCATCGAATGAAGCGCTGATTGAATACCTTAAAACCAAATTAAACCGACCAATCAGAGTTTGTGGTATGGTTAAGAATACCGGCGAACCGGGTGGAGGTCCATTCCTGACAGTGAATAGCGATGGTTCAGTATCGACTCAGATTTTAGAAAGTTCACAAATTGATTTATCAAATGCAGAAGAAAAAGCTAAAATGATGCAAGCCACTCACTTTAACCCTGTTGATTTAGTTTGTGCTGTAAAAAATTACAAAGGTGAGAAGTTTGATTTATTGAAATATGTAGATAAACAAACCGGATTTATTTCGTTCAAATCAAAAAACGGGAAAGAACTCAAAGCATTGGAACTTCCCGGTTTATGGAATGGAGCTATGAGCGACTGGAATACAGTATTTGTAGAAGTACCCATTGAAACATTCAATCCGGTAAAAACCGTTAACGACTTATTGCGACCTGAACATCAGTGAACTATCCATTCTAACTAAATAAAAAAACTGTACAGCAATTCACTATGCCGTACAGTTTTTTTTAGCAATCTACCTAATGAATTCTGAGTCTGGTAATTTCCGGCTTATCTCACAAAGGTTTCCAACTATCATTTCTATTAAAAACAGCCTCCATTGTTATGCGCGCCGCTTCCTGTTTTTTAAGCTGACGACACCATGAAACCCGCTCGGTTGTTGTAGCTCCTTCGCCTGAGTTATTGTATTCACTGTATCGAACAGTTTTTTCGTTTTCTGTATTTCGCCAGTTATCCCATCCTGAAGGTCGTATCCCTTTTGGCATGTCGCAATTCATAAAAACTGTCATGGAATATGCGCGCCAGGGGCGTCCTAAATACATTTCTGTCACACCATTGGCCAGTGTAATTTTACACTTATTGAATATAAAACCGTATTCAATATTTTGTGGTGTGTTGGCAGCTGTAATGTACGAATTGCGTTTACAATGTATCTGACAGTTCTCGAACCAAGCAGTTGATGGTCCAAAAATAAAGTCAGTTGTACCTTCGATATAACAGTTTTCAAATAACTGACGTGAACCTTCGCGACCAGCGTAAATTGTATCCTGATTACCTAAAAAACGGCAATTGCGAAATGTAACTCTATCGCCCTCTACGTGTAAAGCAACTGCCTGACCAAGTTGAGCAGCAGAGTTTTCAATTGTCAGATTCTCAAGCGTAATATCATTGCCGTTTATTTTCAAAGTATAGGTACGAAAAGTACCCATTTTATTGATATTGGCGTGGTCGTCGTAATTAATAATTGTATTATCACGGTCTTCGCCTACGAGTTTCACATTTGTCAGATACGAAGGAATCTCTAGTTTTTCTTTGTAAAAACCCTTTTTAATTAAAATGGTAACTGTGCCAGCCGGATTAAACGCTCTGACTGAATCAATTGCTTGTTGAACTGTTCTGAAATGACCCTTTCCGGCCCTGTCTACCACAATTGTGCCGGCTGGTGCTATTTGAGCTTTGCTCACTCCTACCAAAACCAGACAGGTGAATAATACAATTAATTTTTTCATCAGGTAAAATAGTATTATGAACTTAATTACTTAATAATGCTACTAAGGTACACTTCTAACATAGTATAGCCTGTTTTTGAATCAACATCTGTTGCTAATTTACCTGGATAATTTTTCTCTAACCATCCATCAGGTATACCATCGTTATTTGTATCAACGATTTCAGAATACTGTTTGTACTCAATCCATCCACCAACATCCGACTGCGAATCAATCAGCCCGGGTGTACCACTAACGGAGCCTTTGAATGTGGCTGTACCTGTTTTCACCTCATTTACAATACGTGCATCAATTTTATCTCTGAATAAGGATGCACCTCCTGAACTCATCACCTTATCAAAGGCAACTAATGCAGTTTCAGATTTTATTTCGGTTACTTCAAATGCTGTTAAAGCCTTTGCATTTTCTGGTTTAACTGTTTCGTCGATCACTACACCTTCCCAGTTGTTTTTAGTCACATTATCGAAACCAAACACATAATTATCTGTAATATAATACTTACCATGTCCCGGAGGGCAAGAATCGGGATGTGCATCCAAATCAACATTGGTAATACGGTTACGTACTTTCTGAGGCGTTGCGGGACCGGCTTTAAAATAATTAGCAACAATATTGTATTGTCCGCTTTCGCCGCCATAACTGCTATGGTGACCCCAATTATATATCACATTATTTCTGAAATCAACTCTTTCTAAGTCAACATCACTGCCATATTTCAATCCTTCGCGTTTTAAGCCGTTAAATCGTGGGTTCCGGCTATCGTGATGTGCCAGTAAATTGTGATGAAAACTGGCATTTTTGCCACCCCATATACCTCCAAAACCGTGAACACCCTTTTTGTGAACAGAATTACGCAAACTTTCGGAAATAATACAATACTGAAGTGTAAAATTCTCGTTTCCATAAAATGAAGCGCACTCATCGGTACTCCAACTCATTGAACAATGGTCAATTATAACATTTTTTGTACCATTCGCCTTTAATGCATCATCCTGTACCGCATTAATATCGCCCATACGAAAACGCAGGTAGCGAATAATTACGTTGTCGGCATTGACGGCAAAAGTATAGCCTTTTATACAAATTCCTTCGCCAGGAGCCGACTGACCGGCTATGGTCACATCTCCTTTATTTATTTTTAGCGTAGATGTCAGGTTAATTGTACCGCTCACCTTAAATAAAATGGTGCGGGGCCCGGTTTTTCCCAAAGCCCATCGAAGAGTACCTTCCGATTTATCGTCGGCCAGAGAAGTTACGTAATACACTTTACCTCCTCGGCCACCAGTAGCATACATTCCACCACCTTCGGCCCCAGGGAAAGCAGGTTGCTGCGCAAAGAGTTGACACGACAACACAATTAACACTGAAAATATACTTAATTTTAATTTTAACATAATTCAATACTATTACAATACATTACTTATTTAACAACACACTAACCATCATAAATGGGGCTACGGCTTTGGGGTCATTGTCGCGAACGGGTTCTGAAATATAATACTCAAAACTTCCATCGCGATAATTCTTATCACCACCTAAACCGGCAACTGCACAACAGTTGGTTACAGAAATTGTGCCATCATTGTTTTTTTTAATAAATGTTTTTACAAATTGCTTGTATAAACTTTTTCCCTTTTTCAGGTATGATTTTGGCAAATAACCCTTTTGGCCGGCTTTAACCATTGAGTAAATAAACATTGACGAACCGGTAGATTCCAAATAGTTGCCTTTTTCGTCCGTTTTATCGGTTACCTGATACCACATTCCCGTTTTAGGATCGTTGAAATTTAATAATGAATCTGTGAGATTTTGTAGTATTTTTATTACTTCGTCACGTTGTGGATGGGATGCAGGTATAAAATCGAGAGCATCAACCATCGACATCATATACCAACCAATACTTCGACTCCAGAAATTTGGCGACTGTCCGGTTTTTGGATTCGACCAGCGTTGTGAACGACTTTCGTCCCAACCATGATAATACAATCCGGTTTTAGCATCGTATCCGTGTTTGGCCATAGTGAGTATCTGATGAATGGCATCATCAGTTGATGCAGGTAAATTATTACGCATTGCATATTCGGCTAAGAATGGTGTACCCATATACAAACCATCGAGCCACATTTGGTGTGGATATACTTTTTTATGCCAAAAACCACCATCGGATGTACGCGGATGTGATTGCAACTGACTATACAAACTATCTATTGCAATACGCAGTTTTTCTTCTTTTGTTGTGCTATACAATAAGAATAAAAATTTACCCGGATTTACTTTATCAATATTATAATCCGACTTTTTATATACAATTATTTTTCCGTTTGAATCAATGATTGTATCGGTATAGCTTTTCATATAGTCAAAATAACGTTTATCCTTCGTTTTCTCCCAAACCTTATAAAAAGCCTGCAACTCCAGTCCCTGACAATAATCCCATCGAAGTGTTTTTGCAAAGTCAATCATCCAGCTCTCCGGATTACGTTTCATTTGCGAATTAGCCATTTGCACATAATACTTTTGCGATGCATTCACAGCTACAAATGCTGTGATAAGCGAAAAAACAATTACTAATCTGAATTTCATGTGTATTTACGATTTTAAAAATTACCGGTGGCCCTTAAACAAAACAAAATTTATCCATTCAAGTAATTGAATAAATAAATTTTGTTTTGTTACATTTCTGAGGTAAAACTATTAAAGCCCACTTATTTTGTTTTTATCGATTGTAGTTGGCAAAGATACATTAATATTTTTGCCTGAAGCTTTTACTACCTCCTGCAAATCAGGGGGACAATTGAATTCTTTTAGGTCGAAATTTTTCAAATTGTTAATTTTTATTGCCGGACCAACTTCTGGAATCACAGTAATATTCTTAAATTTTATACCACTTGACTCACTTAACTCTGCTCCGTATTTTGAGGTAAAAAAACCATTTTCGACATTTATATTCGTAATATTCATTTCGGGTAACCCATTGAAAAACATAGCTCTGTTAGCATGACGCGAAACAATATTTTTAACATAAATATTTCGGAATGCAGGTGTTTTTTCGTCAACCGGTGGTACAATCACATCAACCGGAGTTTTATCGCCATCCTCCATAGCTTCCGAAGCTGATTTTCCGCCATAATAAAGGTCGAAAAGAAAGGAATCTGTAGCTATATCGAACATATAAATACCATCAATGTAAATATTTTCAACTACACCACCTCTGCCACGTGTGCTTTTAAAGCGCAATCCAACATCGGTACCTAAAAACTGACAGTTACGCACCATCACATTTTTAACACCACCCGACATTTCGCTACCTACAACAAAACCACCGTGACCCTGAAATACCTTACAATTGTCTACAATCAAGTTTTCAGTAGGCATTGCACGCCGGCGTCCATCTTCATCCTTGCCCGACTTAATGCAAATAGCATCATCGCCTACATCAAAAGTACTATTGATAATGAGTGAATTTTTACACGATTCCAAATCAATACCATCGCCATTTTGTGAATAACCCGGATTTCGTATAAACACGCCATCCACAATCACATTTTCGCACATAAGCGGATGTACGTTCCAACTTGGTGAGTTTTCGAACAAAACTCCTTGTAACAACACGTTTTTACATTCTACTAAGCTAACCATAACCGGACGTAAGAAATCACGTACTTCCTCCCATTCTGCATCCGTTTTTAATCCTTTCGGAACATTCATATTCGCAATAGCATCTCCTTTTAATGAGCTTTCAGATGGAAACCAGTAGTTTGGATTTTTCAGTACACCACCCGATTTCACAACTGATTTCCAGTGTTTTTCAGTCACTTTTTCTCTTTTAAGCGGACGCCACACATGACCTGACCCATTTATTGAACCCTCGCCGGTAATAGCTACATTCACCAAACCTTTTCCATAAATTGGCGATATACAACGTTTTGTATCCAGACCTTCGAAACTTGTCTCAATAATTGGATAAAGTTCAAAATCAGGATTAAATAGAATAAGCGCACCCTTTTCAAGGTGAAGATTGATGTTTGATTTCAGTTTAATAGGCCCTGTATACCAAACTCCTGCAGGAACAATCAACTTTCCACCACCTTTAGCCTCGAGCATATCTATTGCCTTACTAAAAGCATCGGTATTCATAGTGTTACCATCACCTACCCCACCAGCATCAGTAATACTAACTGTATTATTCTTAAAGACAGGTGCTTTGAGTGTTTTCATCTCAAACGGCAGATTTTTGAAATACGAAGCATAATTACTTTTCGCCTGCAAATTATTTGTCGTCAGAATTAATCCAACTGCAATAACCGTTCTGGTGATTATTAAAAATGTTTTATTCATTTGTAAATAATATGTTTACAACAAAAACAAGTCTGTAAATTATTAAGTAAAAATATAATACATCCTTGTTTTTGTTCGTTTAAAATTTTTTATCTCCAACGTGGATCTCCGGCAGATGATTTTCCAGCAAACCCGGAATCCAAAATGCTAAAATCACCATTTGTCGGATCTGTCCATAATGAATTTGAAGTTCCCGTATATATTGTCATTTTTGATTTTAATGATGTAGTAACATCAGGCACTACCGGAATAGGGTCATCTACATAATCAGAAGTGTAATATGAACCCGAAACAGTAAGTGGTGTATTAGTTGCAAATCTAATTCCATTTGCACCTTTGCTAGTTGTACCTGTAAGTCCGAAAATAGAATTTCGAATAGTTACACCAGATGCAATTAAGGCTCCATTAAAATCAAATAAATAACGTGCTGAATTTGTATCCTGCATTCCTTTATAAATATTGCAATTTATAATTGAAACTCTATTTAAATTCGAAACAACAGTTGAAGATGCAGTTCTTAAAATCAAACTACCTTTGAAATTATTGAATGTACAATTTTCAAAGAATATATTTTTCACATCATCAGCAGTATTGATATTTACTATGGCATAAGTACTGGTGAAACCAATGTCTGAAATTGTAGTTTTTTTCACATCCAAAGTATCAATAACCTGATTTTTACCACCTTGAAGACGGAATGGTGTATTTCCAAAATTACGTAGAACACAGTTATTCAGTGATAGTTTTGACAAAGTGAATTTCAAATTATTATTAATAAAATATCCGATTTTTGTGTTTGTATTCAAATTATCGCAATAACCTGTAAAATCGATATTCTCGAAACTTAACTTATCAAATACAGAATTTTCTGTAAAACCAATCATAGAAGCAGTAGTACTTGGAGTTCCTTGAGTCATAGCTACAATTGATAATATTGATGGGCTTTCTCCTTTGATTCTGATGTTTTTATCAAACCTAATTGTATTACTTCCCGTACCAAACACTCCGCCTTTTTCAAGTACAATTACCTGTCCTGCAGAAGCATTTGTAATTGCAGCAATCAAATCACCACCAATAGGAACAAAAACATCGCCTTCGACCAATACATTAACAGTACCACGAACTATATCATTCCTTAATATCTCAATGGTATATGTTGATTTAGGCAAATTACTAATAGTCAGCTGACCATTTGCAATCTGTTCAGTTGTTAAATGTTCAACTGTTGCAGAATTATTCAGATCTGTTATTTTTATATCTGTTACATTAGCAGCAGCTGTCCAGTTTAACTGAATGGTTTCCCAGGCAATCATTTCAGATGTATATCCTTCAAAAAGGTTTTCTGCTGGTGTTTTAAAACTTATCTGATTAAATTTCGAATTTTTAGTAGTATCAGTTGAATTTGCACGTACACGTGCATGAAATGTAATTTTCCCTTCCATTTCTTGAATAAACTGATGCCCATTAGTAATAACAGTATCAATAATTGCATTACTAAAATCAAGACTATCCTTACTTATCTGAAGCGTATATGATTCTGCATTTTCAATTTCAGACCATGAAAGAGTTACTTGCGTCTTGTTAAGTTCAGCAGTAAAATTTATCGGTCTAAACAAATATGGATATTCCCAAGTATCATCATCTTTACATCCTGTAAAAACAACACTTACCATAAGAATCAGTAAGACTGATATTTTATAGAAATTTTTCTTTTTCATTTATTTAAATTATTAGTATTCTGTTTAATAAAAGGATTCAAACGAAGAGTTAAATAGTCAATTAAATTCAGAATTCAAATTTTATTGTTATAATACTTTATTCTCCGTAACCATAATCATTTACCAACAAACCGTTACTAACCAGTGTAATCTGACGCATTATTGGTAATAGCTGACGTTTATCCGGATTAGCATGATAAAGTGAATTAATAAAACCATCGCTTAGGTAATACTCATTTAACGATGATGAAGTAGCGTTGGTCCACTCTTTTTTCTGCCAGTTTCCATTTGGGTCTGTAGAAGTTTTCACCTCTGTTTCACCTCTTTGCATACCATAGATTTCAAGTATTCTTTCGCCTGTAGTAATTGTATTATCAACATTATACCTGTAGTAAATTGTTTGAGGAACATCTGCATATTCACCCTGAGCATCACGTAAATTAGCAAGTTTAATCTTCGCTAAATCAATAGCAGTTTTAAGTTCACCCCAGCGGATTAAATCGTATTTTCGGATATTCTCTCCCGCAAATTCAAATGCACGTTCTTTTTTTAAATTCTCCATAGTTAATGGTAAATCATATGCAGAAGTAGTATTTATATCAACATTAAATGCTCTTCGACGCACCTTATTGAAATACTCAGTTCCTTCAGAACCTCCTAAAAACAAATCAGCTTCGGCAAACATCAACAATACATCAGCATATCGAAGTACTATTGGAGCAACTCCATCATCAGTACCTGAAATAGGTGTTTTCATCCATTCAGCTCTCCATTTACCAATATTATAACCTGTAACTCCGCCTGAAATCGATTGTTCCATAACTCCTAATGTACTGTTTTTAGTCACTTTATATGGAACAACTGTAATATCACGTCGGGTATCAGCAGTATTAAAATCATAATATAAATACGGCAATATTTTAAACTGTCCTCCAATAGTTACTTTATTATGTACATTGTCTGCATCACGTGGTAATCCAAAGTTATAAACCATACGACCACGTAAGCCATAATTATATGGCAATTGCCAAATTGTTTCTCTGCCATGTGTTTCAACATCCTGACATTGATCATAAAAAATTTGTTTAAACGAAGAAGCTAATGAATAATTACCATCATTAATAATACTTCTACATGCTTCACGAGCAATCGTGTATAACTCTATTTGTTTTTCTGTTGTAACAGTAATTTTAATTTCCGAATCATCAGTCCCTGCAATTGGACGCATTGAATAGCCAGCTGCTGAAAGAGCAATTCGTGCTAACATTCCTCTTGCTGCATCTTTACTTAACCGTTTTGTGGTCTGTGTATAGTTTTGATTTGGTCCGTACATCAGATTAGATGCTTCTTGCAAATCAGCTATAATTTGCGTATAAATTACATCGCGATCTGTTTTTGCTACGAAAATAGTAGACTCCTCAACCGGTGCAAATCGAGCCGGAACATCTCCCCACCATTTAATTAAATCATAATAGAAAAATGCACGCATTGTCAAGGCCTCTCCTAACAGATGCCCCATATCATTGCCCGATTGCGGATTACCGTATTTTCGAATACCAGCAATGGCCAGATTAGCTCTCTCTATTCCCTGATATATGCGACTCCATGGATTTGCAGTTCCAGAATCATTATAACCATCTGCCATTGTCGTATTTGTATTGTAAAGAGCTATTAAATCGTCAGATTTGGTAGCTGATAAAATACTACCATTTGACCAACCGCTTCTGTATTCAATATCCGTATTTACTCCCATTTGTAACCATAAACGATTACGATAAGAATTATTTTGTCCGATAATATCATAAATGGCACCTATTGATTTTGATGCTGAGTCTGGATCTGAAAATATTACATCGTCGCTCACAAGCGAGTTACTTGGTACGTCAAGTAAACTTTCACATCCTGAAAAAACAACAGTAAATGCTAGAATTGCCGCTATACTTATTATATTTAATCTTTTCTTTATCATTGCTATTAAAATTTTTAAAAGGTTAAGTTCAAACCAAAATTAAATGAGCGACTTTTAGGATAAGCCGAATAATCAACGCCAGGTGTAGCCGGAGTAGCACGGCGGGAATCAACTTCAGGATCGTAACCGCTGTATTTTGTCCATATTGCTACATTATATGCACTACCATATACACGTAACTTTTGTATATAAAACTTCTTGGTTAACTTAGTTGGGAGGGTATAACCTAATGTAATATTGTTTAAGCGCAAAAACGAACCATCTTCAATAGCCCATGATGTAACAGCATATCTACCTGTAGGTGCTGACCACATTGTGGCGTTGGCATTTATTGTATTTAAAACACTAGTGTCTGTCACTCGACTACCCGTAGTCCAATCAATTTGAGTATAAGCAGTTTCACCTAAATCAATCATGTTACGGTGTTTGTAATAAAGAGATGACATCTCAATTTTATTAGCATTGTAAATCTGATTTCCATAAACCCAATTAAAATTAACTGAGGCATCAAAACCGGCATAATCAGCTGTAAACGAGAAAGAACCAAAATGTTTTGGATTTGTATTACCAATTTTTGTTCTGTCAAGCTCAGTAATTTTTCCATCACCATTATTATCTGCAAGCTTCATAGCTCCAGGTCCCCAACTTAAGCCTGTTATAGAACTATTATCAACAAATGTATTACCAGCAGCATCCACATATAAACCTGTTGTAGCATCAAGAGTGTATTTTGCATCATTCATAACCCATTTTGAACCGCTCCATTTAAAATCATCAGCCGAATAGAAACCTTGGTTAACATATCCATAAATAAGACCAATTGGATTATTTGTGGATACAATAAAGCTATTTGATCCTTCGGACATACTTGTCCATCCCTCATTAAACGTATATGAACTTAAGTTTCCTAAACTAACAACTTTATTCTGGTTCCCACTTATATTAAACGAAAAATTAAGATTGAATTTCTTAGTTTGTATTAAAGCTGCATTTAAAGATAACTCAATTCCTTTATTCTCCGTTGTTGCAGCATTCTGCCACTGGTACGAGTAACCAACGCCGCTTATAGGCATTTTTATTAAAACATCTTCCGTCCGATTTAAATATATATCAACAGAACCGTTAATTCTATCCTTTAAAACACCATAATCTATACCAATACCACTTGTTATTGTGGTTTCCCATTTAAGATTTGCATTTGCCATAATATCACCCGCAACGTAAATATCCGATGGAATTGAAGATGGTAAATAATTTGAATTACTAATTTTATAACTACGTACAAACGCACTATTATCGATACGATTATTACCTGATTCTCCGTAACTTGCTCTAAGTTTTAGGTTTGAAAGCCATGAGGAGGTTGATTCCATAAAGGCTTCATCATTTACACGCCAACCAGCAGATACTGAAGGAAAATAACCCCATTGATTTCCACCCGAGAATTTACTAGAACCATCAGCACGCATTGTGAAGGCTAACATATATTTATCATACATATCGTAATTAACACGTCCAAAGAATGAAATCAAACGGTCATCCATATCCTGAAAAATAAGGGTACCATATCTGTCAGTACCATCACTCAAATTTGCCCATGCTTGTTTTGACATATATGTTAATGGCAGTGCTTCAATGTTAGTGGTCGCAGTTTCATACGATCTATTGTAAGTTTCCTGACCCAACACTACTGAGAGATTATGATCCTCAAAAATATTGTTCTTCTTAAAATTCAATACATTTGTATTTTGAAAAGTTACAATATCACTTCCGGTCAATAATACAGCGGGTGCCAATTCATTATCTCTTTTCAAGGCTCCACCTTCACGTACATAATAGGATGAAAGTCCATAAAAACGTTTATCGTCTTTGTGTGTAGTGGTAACACCTAGTGTAGTTCTGAAAGATAAGTTTTTATTGAAATCAATACTCGCACCTCCGTTAATATTGATATCACGATTTTTCTGCAAACGGTCATTATCCGCTGTAGATTGTAATGGTGAATATAAACTTGCAGAAGCCTCAATATCATCGTCTTGCGAAACTAGATTTGTCAGTTCAATTGGCGTGAAAATTACGGCATTTTTAACGCGAGAATCAGATGTAGATTTTTCACTACCGGTAACATCATTGGCTCCTGAACCATAAATCGTCGTAAACGCCATACGTCCTGACACATCTAACTTCAACCATTTAATTGGCTTGTAATTAAGCTTCAAACTCATATTGTCACGCACATATGAAGACATAATCATAATCGCTTTATCATCAACACGATTATAATTAGCATTGAACTGTAATTTGTCTTTACCTCCGGCTATTGATAATGTATGATTTTGTGAAAAACCTACTCTACCGAAAGTTTCTTTTTGCCAATTAGTACCTTTATTATATTTATATAATTCAATATCATTATAACTACCAAAATATCGTTCGTAATCACTCGATACTGAGTTATTCCAAACTGAACGTTCGTATTGTTTTTGCGCAAATTCATATGGAGATAATACATCCAAAAATTTGCTGATTTGTTTTACTCCGGCATAACCGCTATAAGAAACTGACAACTTTCCTTTCTCTGCTTTTTTAGTTGTAATGATAATTACACCATTCGCTCCACGCGAACCATAAATAGCTGTTGATGAGGCATCTTTTAACACATCAATTGATTGAATCTCTGAAGGTGCAATGTCGCTGATGTTATCACGAGCAAATCCATCAACAATATACAATGGTGAATTACTTTGCGTAATAGAGCCTCCACCACGAACACGAATTTTAATTTCGGCATCAGGAGAACCTTCTGATGTTGTAACCTGTACTCCTGTTAGTTTACCTGTTAATGCTTCAGCTACATTTGCTACCGGTACATCTTTTAACGCTTTTTCGCTTACTGAGGCAACAGAGCCGGTCAGGTCGCGTTTACGTTGAGTACCGTAGCCAATCACCACAACGTCTTCAAGTAACTGATTGTCGTCTTCGAGCACAATATTCACTACATTTCCAGTGATGGCTACTTCTTTTGTTTTCATACCAATGTACGATACTACCAGAGTTTTGGCATTTGTTGGTACAGCTAATGTATACTGACCATCAAAATTGGTAACTGTTCCGACAGTTGTTCCTTTTACAACTACCGAGGCTGAAATAATGGTTTCGCCCGTGGCATCTTTAACAACACCGGTTATGGTCTTGGTTTGCGCATTTATCGCTCCCAATGACCCAACCAGTACTGCTAACAAAAATGCCATTTTTTTCATTTGTCTTTTGAAAAAATGTTTTTCTGTCATTTTGGTAATAAAAAATTTAGTGGTTAGAATTTTTATTTCTATGCTTACAAAGTTATTTGCTTTCGTACAACTCAATGTGCATAAATAGACTAAATGAATGGACTTTTTGACTGAAATTACATTTCAATTACAGACTCAAAACTCTATATACTTCTGGCTAACTGAAACTTGAAAAATATTTTTTTTAATCTCCTAAGTTGAAATGTTAATTCCAAAATAGAAGAAGAAATATCATAAACATTATCTTTATCAACAGTATTATCTAAAATATTAACTATTGGAGCTTTGACTATTTGTAAACTGAATTAAATACAAAGCATAACATTTGCAAATAAAAAAAAGTGGAACTGCCACAGGCATATTCCACTTAATTGCTACTAATACAAAACAAAGATTTAATACTTAACTATAATTTCTCATCATTTAGGTATTGCAAAAATACTTGCTTTAGCTCTGTCCCGCAATACCTACTTTGAGGTATTTTTACACTGCTGTACAATTCGTAATCTGACATATTTTCATAACTTTTCATGACAAAACTGATTTGGCATTGTATTTGTAGTTGCATAAACAACCATTATTAATGCAACTATTATGACAACATTACATACTGACGAAGCATTTACCATATTAACCGGTAAAATATCGGGAGCTATAAACAGAACATTTCTCAGAACATTTGCAGGCGAAGGTGTGGACATTACAACTGAGCAATGGTCGGTTTTGGCATGTTTATGGAAAAAAGATGGCGTAACGCAACAAACCCTCTGCACGCTCACTGCAAAGGATAAACCTAGTATGACGCGCTTAATTGATAATCTTGAAAAACGAAATCTTGTAAAACGATTATCCGATAACGAAGACCGAAGAATAAATAACATTTATCTGACTGAGGAGGGCAATAATTTGCAAAATAAGGCCACCGAAATTGTAAATCTGATTGCAGAACGTACTCTGAAGGGAATTACAGAACAAGAGTTAAATACCAGTCGTGTGGTGTTGAAAAAAATTATGGCAAATCTTGAACAATAAAAATTTAATATATTAGTTGCACATGCAACTTTAAAAGTATAGTATTAATTAAGGTATGAAAAAAAGAGTATTGTATTTATTCACTTGTATGGCATTTTTGCAGGTGAATGCGCAAAATCCACTAACACTGGACGATTGCAGGCGTTTGGCATTAACGCACAACAAAACAATAGCCGTAGCAAATGAATCTGTAAAAGCTGCAACAGAATTAAAAAAAGCAGCCTTTACACAGTTTTTACCTAACTTTTCGGCAACAGGAGCCTACACCTGGAATCAAAAGAACATTTCGCTGTTAAGCGAGGATCAGCACTTGCCCGTAGTAAATTACAATGCCGACGGTTCAATGAACATACCCTCGTCAGTAAACAACACCTGGGTACCATCCGGAGGTACTTATGTGCCACTCGATGCATCGGGCACTCCCTTCGATCCAAACAAAAACCCTGAAAAGCTAATGTGGAAAAGCTATGCATTGCTACCCAAAGATGCCATGGAGTTCGAAATGCACAACATCTTCGCTGGTACAATCGGGTTTACTCAACCTATTTTTATGGGTGGCAAAATCAGAGAAATGTATCGGTTGGCAAAATCTAACGAAAAACTGGCTCTGGCAAGTAAAGACAGTAAAACTTACGAATTGATGACTGAAACGGACGAAGCATACTGGCGCGTAGTTTCAATAAAAAACAAGTATAACCTGGCAAAAGAATACCGAAACTTGCTGGCTAAAATGGATTCTGATTTAACAATCATGTTCGAAACCGGTGTAGCCACAAAATCGGATCAACTGAAGGTAAAAGTGAAACTAAACGAGGCTGAAGTTATGCTGATTAAAGCCGAAAACGGATATAAATTATCGAGAATGGCACTTAATCAGTTATGCGGATTACCTATAGATGAACCTACCGAGCTTGCCGACAATAATCTGGAAAATGAAATAGATGCTCCCAAATTAATACCAATGGACCAGGCAATTAATAATCGGCCGGAAATTAAGCAACTTGAACAAATGCAAAACATGGCAGCTTCTAACAAAAACTTGATGGTTTCACGATTCTTACCCACAGTAGCGCTTACGGGCAATTACCTGATATCCAACCCAAATGTATACAATGGGTATGAGAATAAGTTTGGTGGGATGTTTAATGTGGCAGTTGTAGCTCATGTGCCCCTATTTCATTTTGGCGAAAAAATACACACGCTGAATGCTGCCAAAGCCCAGCAACGTATTGCTGAAATGAAAATGGACGAAGCCAGAGAAAAAATTGAACTTCAAATTAATCAGGATGCTTTCAAATCGTCGGAGAGCTTTAAAAAACGGACTGCTACGCGTAAAAATGTAGAAAATGCAGTTGAGAATCTTCAAAATGCCACTACCGGATTCAATGAAGGAGTAATTACATCAACAGACTTACTTGGAGCTCAAACTGCCTGGATATCGGCAAAATCGGAAGATATTGATGCAGCAATTGAAGCCAAGCTCAGTGCACTTTATCTGGAAAAATCAATGGGAATTATGAATATCCCAACTATAGAATCAGCTCAAAACAAATCAAAAAAATAAATACCCTATTATTTCATTATTAAATAGAAAAACGTATGAAAAAAGAAAATAATGACCTTCGAATTGGCTTAATAGCGCTTGCATCTGTACTTGTTGTAATATTTATAGTTGGAATTTATGTATTCAGACCCGATGATGAAATAATTCAGGGGGAAGCTGTAGCATCGGAAGTACGTATTTCGGGAAAAGTGCCGGGACGTATTCATCGCTTTTTGGCCGATGAAGGTAGTACGGTGCATGCCGGCGATACTCTGGTAATTATCAGCAGTCCTGAGTTAAACGCCAAACTCGATCAGGCGAATGCTGCCGAACAAGCAGCAAGTGCTCAAAATATGAAAGCTATTAAAGGTGCCCGAAAAGAACAAATTGCCGGTGCTTACGAAATGTGGCAAAAAGCAAATGTGGGGCTGGATATTGCCAAAAAATCGT